>JABAHQ010001730.1_pt1 | contig 33726 bp, 28 predicted proteins | sample 7062091 | NCBI WGS metagenome assembly JABAHQ01 (sample SAMN14534359, study PRJNA622989) | marine sediment metagenome | biome: marine biome [ENVO:00000428]; feature: marine pelagic biome [ENVO:01000023]; material: deep marine sediment [ENVO:00002113] | place: India: Gulf of Kutch | collected... | reverse complement strand
CCCTTCCGGACCTTCAACATCGGGACCACGGTCTTGCAGTGGGGGATCGTCATCGTCGTCCTCCTCGCGGCCAACCGCTGGCTGGTGGGGCGCACCATGGAGCGGGACCTGGTGGCCGATGCGCCCGATCGGCCCCGGGGCCCCGGTCGGGCGCCCTAGCAGCGTGCGCGAGGGAACGGGGTGCGGCCGGGGGATCCCCGGCGTCCGGCGAGCGCCCCACTCCTGCCCGGGCTCGGACCCGCCCTGAGGCGGCCCGGGTGCGCTTCCACGAGTTCGAGGGGAAGGCCAGGGGGGCCTTCGAGCGGATCCCCCCGGAATACCGGGAGGGGATCGACGGGCTCCGGGTGGTGAGGGAGGCCCTGCCCCATCCCACCCTCCCCGAGATCTACACCCTGGGGATGTGCTTCACGGAGTCCTACCCTTCGGATTGGGTGGGTCCCGATACCACCCGCTCGATCGTCGTCCTCTACCACGGCTCCTTCCGGCGCCTCTCCGAGCTCGATCCCGATTTCGACTGGGAGGACGAGCTCTGGGAGACCCTGACCCACGAGCTCCGCCACCATCTCGAGTCCCTCGCCCTCCAGGACGATCTGGAGGCGGTGGACTACGCCATGGACGAGGAGTTCAAGCGCTGGGAGGGGATGGACTTCGACCCCTGGTACTTCCAGCAGGGCGAGGAGGTGGCCGACGGGGTGTACCGGGTCGAGGGCCACTTCTACCTGGAGCAGCGCTGGGACCGCGACGCCTTCCGGACCGCGGACCGGATCGAGTTCCGGTGGCACGGCGAAGCCTACGCGATCCTTCGCCCCGCGGCCCTCGGCGACCTCCACTTCGTCTGGGTCCACGGCGTGGACACCGGAGCCGGCACCCTGGAGCTCGTCCTGGTCCGGGAGCGGAGCTGGTGGGAGAGCCTCCGGGCCCTCTTCACCGGGCGGGAGGCCGAGGTGCTGGAGTCGGAGTCCGAGGCCCGAATGCTCAGGGCCGAAGGTGCGGAGTCCTAGAGAAGGAGCCACGAAGATGCCCCGCGTCGCCGTTCTCCTCGTCGCCGTCGCCCTCCTCGCCTCGGGCGCCCCTTCGTCCGCGGGGTCCCAGGAGCCGCCCACCCTCACCCTCGAGGACTACGGCCGCTGGGAGGACCCGGGACCCCCGGCCCTCTCGCCGGACGGTGGGTGGCTCGCCGTGGAGATCCGCCGGGTGAACGGGGAGGACGAGCTCCGGATTCGCCGGGTGGGCTCGGACTCGCTGGTGGCGGTGCCCTACGGGAGGGAGCCCGTGTTCTCCCCCGAGGGCCCCTGGCTGGCGTTCTCCGTGGGTCGCTCCGAGGAGGAGCGTGAGCGGCTCGAGGAGCGCGACGGGCCGGCCCGGGACCGGCTCGGGCTCATGGACCTGGTGACCGGCGACACGACCCTGGTGGAGGCGGTACGGTCGTTCGCCTTCTCCGAGGACGGCCCCTGGCTGGCCATGCGGGGCTACGGGCCGGAGGACGGAGAGGGCCGGGCCGCTTCCCTGGTGATCCGCGACCTCCGCACCGGCGTCGACACGCGCTTCGGCGACGTGTCCGAGTTCGCCTGGCAGGACGACGGAGGGCTCCTGGCCATGGTGGTGGACGGGGGAGAGGGCCCGGGGAGCGGGGTCCAGCTCTACGACCCGGGCTCGGGCTCCCTCCGCACCCTGATCTCGGAGGACGGACGCTACCGCCGCCTCTCCTGGCGGAAGGACGCCGACGACCTGGCGGTGCTCCGGGCCCGGGGCGACGAGGGCCACGAAGACTCGACCCACGTGGCGATCGCCTGGACGGGGCTGGCCTTCGGCCGCCCCGGACCCGCGGTCCTGGATCCGGCCGCCGCCCCCGGCTTCCCCGAGGGGATGCGGGTGACCGCCTACCGGGCGCCGGAGTGGTCCGCGGACGGCTCGGTGCTCTTCCTCGGGATCCGGGAGTGGGAGGAGAGCCCGCCCGACGAGGCTTCCGACACCGCGGCCGTGGAGGGCGCGGACACGGCGAGGGCGGAGGCCCCCGACAGCGCCGACGCGGGGGAGGCCGACGGGGAGGCGGAAGAGAAGCCCACCGTCGAGATCTGGCATTCCAGGGACACCCGGATCGTTCCGGAGCAGAAGGTCCGGGAGACGGAGCTCGAGCACAGGACGTATCTCTCGGCCTGGCACATCGGCACCGGCCGCTTCGTCCGCCTGGCCCGGCACCTGGACGAGACGGTGACGCCGATCGAGGGGACCGGGAGAGCCCTGGTCGAGAACCCCGTGCCCCACGACACCGTGGCCATGTTCGGGCCCCGCTGGGTGGACCTGGCCCTGGTCGACGTCACCACCGGCGAGCGGACGCCCGTCGCCCGGCAGATCCAGTACGTCTACGGGGCCAGCCCCGGGGGTCGCTACGTCCTCTGGCTCCGGGACGACCACTACCACGCCTTCGACGCCCTGCGGGGCGACACGGCGAACCTCACCGCCGAGCTGCCCACCTCGGTGGTGGACCTGGATTTCGACCGCACCGTGGACCAGAAGCCGCCCTACGGGATCGCGGGGTGGCTGCGGGACGACCGCGCCCTCCTGGTCTACGACGAGTACGACGTCTGGCGGGTGGCGCCCGACGGATCCGGGGGATGGCGCCTGACCGCGGGCGCCGAGGACACGATCCGGCACCGCTGGGTGGACCTCCGGGACCCGGAGCCCGCCGACCGGGAGCCGGGGATCGACCCCGACGGCCCCCTCTATCTGGACCTCTACCACGAGTGGCGGGAGCTTCACGGATACGGCCGCATGGACGACCTCGCGTCCCTGACCCGGCGCCTGGTGTGGGCCGAGGCCATGGTCGGCGGGCTCGACCGCGCCGACGCCACGGACACCTACGTATACCGGGTCGAGGACTTCGAGGACTCCCCGGACTACTTCGTGGGCGGACCCGCCCTGGCCGACGCCCGCCAGGTGACCCGGACGAACCCCTTCCAGTCCGAGTACGCCTGGGGCCGATCCGAGCTCGTGGAGTTCAGCAGCGCACGGGGGCGCCGTCTCCAGGGCGCCCTCTTCTATCCGGCGGGCTACCGGGAGGGGCGCAGCTACCCGATGATCACCTACATCTGCGAGACCCGCTCTCCCCGGGTGCGCCGCTATGTGGTCCCTTCGGAGCGGCGCTACTACGACATCACCTCGTGGACCCAGGAGGGCTACTTCGTCTACCAGCCGGACATCGTCTACCGGGACCGGAACCCGGGCCTCTCGGCGGCGGAGGCGATCGTGCCCGGGGTGGAGGCGGTGCTGGAGGCCCGCCCGGAGGTCGATCCCCTCAGGGTGGGCCTCGTGGGACATTCCTGGGGGGGATATCAGACCGCCTTCACCGTGACCCAGACCGACCTCTTCGCGGCGGCGGTGGCGGGTGCGCCCCTGACCAACCTGTTCAGCATGTACCTCTCGGTCTACTGGAGGACCGGCGAGACCGACGCCCGCCTCTTCGAGGTCAGCCAGGGGCGCATGGAGGTGCCTTTCTGGGAGGACGTGGAGTCCTATCGGGCCAACTCCCCCGTCTTCCACGTGGAGGACCTGAACACCCCCCTCCTGGTCATGCACGGCACCCTGGACGGAGCCGTGGACCACAGCCAGGGCGTGGAGTACTACAACGCCGCCCGGCGGGCCGGGAAGCAGCTCGTTCTCCTCTCCTACAACGACGAGAAACACCACCTGGCCCGGGACGCGAACCGGGAGGACTACGACCGGCGCATCCGGGAGTGGTTCGCCCACTATCTGAAGGGGGATCCGGCCCCCCGGTGGATCACCGAGGGGGTACCCTATCTGGAGCAGAGGGAGGGGATCCGCGGGGGCTCCAGCCGTCTCGGGGCGCCCCCGAATCCCTGAGCCCGCCCGCAGCGACGCGGAGCCCGCGCCATGGCCGCCCACGACGCCTACGCCCGCCTCACTCCCTACGAGCTGGCCTTTCCCGATCGGGCCTTCGTCGAGGAGCGCTTCGCGCGGATCCGGGAGGAGGGGGAGGAGGAGGCCGCGGGCCGGTCCCTCCTGGATCCGGGCCGCTTCCTGAGCCTCGTCTCGGTCTCCGAGACCCTGGCCGAGCTCCGTCCTCCCGGTGAGGCGGCGGACCGGATCCACCGGCACGGCGTGCTCCTCTACCACGGGTTCCAATTCTGGGCGGCGGGGGAGCCCCTCTACCTCCTCACCCTCCACGGGGCCCGCTACCTGGTGGAGTCCGGGGGCGCTGGCGAAGGGAGCGGCGGGCGGGCCTCGGGTGACGGTCCGGCCGCACCGCGGCCTCCCGAGGCCGCCGGCTACCTCCAACTCCCCCGTTATCTCTTCTGGGCCCGCCCCACCGAGGAGGAGATCCCCGAGCCCCTGGACGGCCTCTTCTGGGCGGCTCCCGATGGGGAGCGCCTCGCGCTCCTCCTCGCCTGCGGTCTGCGGGAGGACCGCCCCGGGCTCTCCGTGGTACCCCTTCCACCGGTGCCCCTGGCCGACGCCGCCGACTGGCTCGAGGCCCGGGTGCGGCCCGAGGGCGAGGCGTTCGAGAGCACGCTTCCCGGAGGGGAGCTCGAGCGCCTCTACTCCCTCGAGACCGCCGGGGAGGCGCTCCAGCTCGCGGCCCGCTTCTTCCGGCACGTGGCCGCGGTCCCGGACGCCGTGCGCGTGGCGTCTCCGCCGGAGATCGAGTCCGACGGTCCCGCGCCCACCGGCTTGCCCTACCGGCGGGTGGGCCTGGGGCGCGGGGCGGACGAACCCATGAATCGATCGAGGGGAGACGTGGATGGCTGAGGCGGCGCGGGAGGACACCCCGGAGCGGGGCCGGCCCCCGGACCAGGATTTCGCGGACGAGACCCCCGAGGAGCGCCGGGAGCGGGCGATCCGGATCTACGAGCTCCTGGCCCGGGAGTACCCCGACGCAACCGTGGCCCTCCGCCACGACAACCCCTACGAGCTCACCGTGGCCACGATCCTCTCGGCCCAGACCACCGACGAGCGGGTGAACGAGGTCACACCCGAGCTCTTCCGCCGCTACCCCACCGTCGAGGACCTGGCCGAGGCCGAGGAGGAGGAGGTCCAGGAGATCATCCGCTCCACCGGGTTCTTCCGGAACAAGGCGAAGAACATCGTGGGGATGGCCCGGGGCGTGGTGGAGGAGCACGACTCCGAGATTCCCCGGACGATGGAGGAGCTGACCGGGCTCCCGGGGATCGGTCGTAAGACCGCCAACGTCATCCTGGGCAACGCCTTCGGGATCGACGAGGGCGTGGTGGTGGACACCCACGTGAAGCGCCTTTCCGGGCGGCTGGGGCTCACCGAGGAGACGACCCCGGTGAAGATCGAGCGGGACCTGATCGACCTCTTCCCCGAGGAGCGGTGGACGATGCTCGCCCACTGCCTGATCTGGCACGGACGGGCCGTCTGCGACGCCCGGAGCCCCCAGTGCGCCGAGTGTGTCGTGAGCCACCTGTGCCCCTCCTCCCGAGCGGGGGGCGAGCAGGCGCCTCCCTCCGCTTGACCGCGCCCGCGGCCAACGGCCAGCTTGAATCCCCGATCCGGCCCGCCCCGGGAGGCGCGCCGGACCGGGTCGTCCCCAACGAGCCTCCAGACCGGACTGCGCCATGCCCGACCGCTCGGACGCCGTCGCCCTCCTCGAGGATTGGGTCGACAACGAGAATCTCCGGAAGCACATGTACGGCGTGGAGGCCTGCGTGCGCCGCTACGCCCGGGAGTACTACGACGCCGACGAGGACCTCTGGGGCCTCGCAGGCCTCCTCCACGATCTGGACTGGGAGAGGCACCCCGACGAGCATCCCCTGAAGGCGGCGGAGGAGCTGCGCAGGGACGGCTATCCCGACGAGGTCGTCCACGCGATCCTCGCCCACCGCTCCGACTTCACCGGCGTGGAGCCCGACACCGACCTGGACAAGGTCCTCATCGCGTGCGACGAGCTCAGCGGGCTGGTGGTGGCGACGTGCCTGGTCCGCCCCAACGGGATCGACGACCTGAAGCCGAAGTCGGTGAAGAAGAAGCTCAAGGACTCTTCCTTCGCCGCCGGTGTCAGCCGGGAGGACGTGGACCGGGGGATCGAGCTCCTGGGGATCGATCGGACCGAGCACATCCAGAACGTGATCGACGGGCTCCGGGAGGTGGCCGACGTCCTCGGGATCCGGGGGGAGGACCTGCGGGGGTGAGGAGACGTGCCACCGTCGGCGCCGGGAGCGCGGCCGCGGTCGCCCTCATGGCCGGGGTGGGCTGCGCCGACGCCCCGCCCGGCACCGGTGAGCGCCGGGAGGCCCCCGAAGCTCCGACCGGACTCTCGATCCGGAGCGACTCCGCCCTCCTGGCTCGCTCCCGACAGCACGTCCTGGTGATCGTGGACGGCCCCCGGGCGGTGAAGGGCCGGCTGGTCCGCATGGAGGGAGGGGGAGGGGCGTGGGCCGCCGCCGGAGCCCCGGTGCCGGTGGTGGTGGGACGAGGCGGCGTGGGCCCGAAGCGGGAGGGGGACGGCCGGTCCCCCGGCGGCGTCTACCCGATCGGCGGGGCCTTCGGATACGGCGCCGAGGCGCCCGGGGGCCTGACGATCCCCTACCGGGCTCTCTCGCCGGGGACGGTGTGCGTCGACGATCCGGGCTCCGCCTTCTACAACCGGATGGTGGACCCGGACACCCTCTCCCCTCCCCCCGACTGGGAGAGCGCGGAGCCGATGCGGAGAGACCTCTCCCACGGCGACGACCTCTACCGCTGGGGGGTGGAGATCGGCTACAACCCGGAGGGGGAGGCCGGGGCCGGCTCGTGCATCTTCTTCCACGTCTGGAGGGGGCCCGACTCCCCCACGGTGGGCTGCACGGCGATGGACGCGGCCGACCTCCTCGCCCTGGCCCGCTGGCTCGATCCCCGGGCCGAGCCGGCGGTCGTCCAGGGCACCCGGGAAGAGCTGGAGGAGCTCCGGGGCCGAGGAGTCCTCCCCTACCCGCTCCCCGGAGCCGGAGAGACCCCACGATGAAGACGATCATCGAGCCGTTCCGGATCAAGGTGGTGGAGCCGATCCGGATGACCACGGCGGAGGAGCGGATCGGACACCTCCGGGACGCCGGGTACAACGTCTTCAAGCTCCGGGCCGAGGACGTCCTCCTGGACCTGCTCACCGACTCGGGCACCGCCGCCATGAGCGCCGAGCAGTGGGCCGGGGTCATGCGGGGCGACGAGTCCTACGCCGGCAGCCGCTCCTTCTACCGGTTCGAGCGGGCGGTCCAGGAGATCTTCGGCTTCGAGCAGGTGATTCCCACCCACCAGGGCCGGGCGGCGGAGCGGATCCTCTTCTCCACCGTCTGCTCGCCCGGCGACGTGGTGCCCAACAACACCCACTTCGACACCACCCGGGCGAACATCGAGGCCACCGGGGCCCGGGCCGTGGACCTACCGATCCCCGAGGGGCTCCGGCCCGCCGATCCCCATCCCTTCAAGGGGAACATGGACGTGGGGCGCCTGGAGGCGCTGATCGACGAGGAAGGCCCGGAGCGGATCCCCCTCTGCATGCTCACCCTCACGAACAACACGGGCGGTGGCCAGCCCGTATCCATGGCCAACATCCGGGCGGTCTCGACCCTCTGCCGGGACCGGGGGATCCCCCTCTACATCGACGCGTGCCGCTTCGCCGAGAACGCGTACCTGATCAAGCGGCGGGAGGACGGATGCGGGAACCGCCCGGTCCCGGAGATCGTGCGGGAGATCTTCTCCTGGGCCGACGGCTGCACGATGTCGGCGAAGAAGGACGGCCTGGCCAACATCGGGGGCTTCCTGGCCACCAACGACGAGCGCCTGGCGCAGCAGGAGCGGGACCTGCTGATCCTCACCGAGGGCTTCCCGACCTACGGAGGGCTGGCGGGGCGGGACCTGGAGGCGATCGCCATCGGCCTGGAGGAGGTCCTCCACGAGGACTACCTGGAATACCGGATCGCGTCGGTGCGCTACCTGGGGGAGCACGTGGTGAGCCAGGACGTGCCGATCGTCCAGCCCCCGGGCGGCCACGCCGTCTACCTGGACGCGGCGGCCTTCCTGCCCCACGTGCCGCCCCTGGAGCTCCCGGGCCAGGCCCTGGTGGCGGAGCTCTACGCGGCGGGAGGGATCCGGGCGGTGGAGGTGGGCACGGTCATGTTCGGCACCACGGATGCCGAGACCGGAGAGGAGACTACGGCCCCCATGGAGCTCGTGCGCCTGGCCATGCCCCGGAGGGTCTACACCCAGAGCCACGTGGACTACATGGTCGAGGTGATCGTGAACGTCCACGACCGCAGGGACGAGATCGGCGGGTTCCGCTTCGCGGAGAAGCCCGAGGTGCTCCGACACTTCACGGCGACCTTCGAGCCCCGATACGAGTTCCCCGGCAGCGTCTCTCCGTAGATGGGCTCTCGACGTCTCGCCGTCCCCCTGCTCTCCACTCTCGTTCTCCTGGCCGCCTGCGGCCCGGACGAGGAGGGAGCGCCCCCGGGTGGGTCCGGGCAGCCGCCGCCCACCGCCGGGGACTCCGCTTCGGCCGCCGGGCCCTCGGTCCGCGCCGTCGGAGCCGACGACACCGTCCGGATCGAGCTCGACGAGTACGGCATCGCCATGGCCGACTCCCTCTCCGCCGGGCGGCGGGTTCTCCGGATCCGGAACCGGGGGTTCGAGGAGCACGACCTGGTCTTCCGGTGGAGGAGCTCGGACTCGGTCGCATGGCGGCTGGACCGCCGCCTCGGCCCGGGAGAGCACCGGGTCGTGGACGTGGCCCTCGAGCCCGGCGCCTACGCCGTGATCTGCACGGTATCGAATCACGAGAGCCGGGGGATGTTCACGGACCTGGACGTGGTCCGATCGCCGGGGGGCTGAGCCCGGAGCGTCCCCTGAACGTGCGCCTCCGTTCCCCTCGAGGCATCTTCTAGAGCATGCGCACCCGCATCCTGATCATCGACGACGACCCGGATCAGCTCGCCCTCCTCACCCACCACGTGGAGGCCGGGCGGCAGTTCCGGACGATGACCGCCGGCGGAGGGGCGGAAGGCCTGGAGCGGGTGGCCGAGGAGCCCCCGGACCTGGTGCTCTGCGACCTCATGATGCCCGAGATGGACGGTGTCGCCTTCACCGCCCGGCTCCGGGACACCCGGCCGACCCTCCCGGTGATCATCGTCACGGCGAAGGGGAGCGAGGAGGAGGCCGAGCGGGCATTCGAGGCCGGGGCTACCGACTTCGTGCGCAAGCCGGTGGTTCCCTCGGTGCTCCGGGCCCGAATCCAGCGGGCCCTGGAGGAGGCGCCCCGCCGGGAGCTGCTCGAGGAGGCCGAGCAGGCCCGCTTCGACCCCGACGCGATCCTGGGCGAGCACGAGCTGATCGAGGAGGTGAGGCGCTTCGTCCGGGAGGTGGCGTCGGTGCGCAGGGCCCCGGTGCTCCTCCTGGGAGAGTCGGGCACGGGCAAGAACCTGGTGGCCCGGGCGATCCACGCGGCCGGGGAGGGGCCCAACCGCAGGTTCGTCGAGATCAACTGCGCGGCCGTGCCGGAGAACCTCCTGGAGGCCGAGCTCTTCGGCCACGAGAAGGGGGCGTTCACCGACGCCCGGGAGACGAAGAGGGGCCTCGCCGAGGTGGCGGACCAGGGGACCCTCTTCCTCGACGAGATCGGCTCCATGCCCCCGAGCCTCCAGGCCAAGCTCCTCACCTTCCTGGAGTCCCGGAGCTTCCGGCGCCTCGGGGGCACCGAGGAGATCGAGGTGGACCTGCGGGTGATCGCGGCCACCAACGCGCATCTTGAGACCATGGTGGAGGACGAGGCGTTCCGGGAGGATCTCTACTTTCGGCTGAACGTCGCATCCCACACCCTGCCCCCTCTCCGCCATATCCGCTCGGACATCCCGCTCCTGGCGCGGCACTTCGTGCGCAAGGCGGCCGAGTTCTTCCGCAAGCCCGTGCCCGAGCTGGATCCCGCCAGCGTGAAGCGGCTCCTGGCCTACGACTGGCCCGGGAACGTGCGGGAGCTCCGCAACGTGATCGAGCGGGCGATGATCTTCCGGCAGGGAGAGGTGCTGGAGATTCCGCTGCCGGCTCCGGATCCTGCCGCGGTCTCCGAGGCGGCCCCCCGGGAAGGGGGCCTCGTCCTTCCCCTGGGGCTCACCCTGGAGGAGGTGGAGAAGCGCTACATCGAGGCCACCATGGAGAAGGCCGACGCGGTCGCCGAGGCCGCGGAGCAGCTCGGGATCTCCCGGAAGGTTCTCTGGGCCCGGCGGCGGGACTACGGGCTCCTGGACGACGAGGGCTGAGCCGCCCGCGATGCGCCCCGCACTCCTGGGAGACGGATCCGCCAGTGGAAGATGAACCCCCCAAAAAGGCGAAGGCGGGAGCGACCTCTGGAAGGATGAGGCCGACTCCCGCTCTTCGTAGCGCCGTCGCTGCGCTGCGGGTCACCTCCGGGCCCGGTCGCCGGGGCCGCTCGCCAAGCGGGCCGGTTTGGGACATCGACCGAAAGGGGGGGGAATCCGACCCGGAGGGATATGTCAAGTATCCGGTTCCGGCCGGGACTCCGCGGTCCGGCTTCGGGTTGGCGTCTCCCGAAGGCTTGCCGGGGCTCGCGTCCGGCTGTTCCATCCGGCGCGGAGCCCGGCCGGTCGCCCTCTATTGGGTGCAGGGGCCGTGCCGGAAATGCAAAAACCCCGTAAGCCGTTGATATCACATGGCTTACGGGGTTTTCTATTTCCCGCTTTCTGGTCGGGTGTTTCCGTCTCGGAACAGCCGCCGTTCCCTTTCGGGAACGCGTTCCCCGGAGGGAACGGCCCCGGTGCGCTACGTCACGGTCCGGCCCGGGAGAGGTCGCTCCACGCGCGCATGGGCAGGGCGCGGGGGCGCTGCAGCGCCTCGTTCAGCTCCATCGCCCGCTGCACGGCGCAGCTGGAATAGTTCACGACCGAAGTACCCGTCAGGGTCTGATCGTCGAAGTAGGTGTTTCCGGCCATGACGGCCCCGTGGATCCGATTCCCGCTTCCCTGGGTCTCGAAGTTTCCCTGGACGATGACGATCCCGTGGAAGACGAAGTCTCCCCGGAGGTCCAGGTCCCCGTCCACCAGGAGGATCCCCTGGCCGACGCCGCCGGACTGGATCAGGAGCTCGCTTCCCGTGGCGTGGATGACCGGGTAGTAGGTGCCGCACGCGGCGGTCGGGTTCAGGGGGTTCCCCCAGTTCAGGTCGTTGGACTTGATGCAGCGGCCGGCGGCGGTGGAGTCCGGCTCGGTGGTGTTGATCGCCCCCGACACGTGGACGGTCGCCATGTCGGTGAGCTCCTCCCAGCTCATCTCCCCGAACTGGGTGAAGGTATCGTCGTCGATCGTGGGGTCCTCGTCCACGGCCGGAGAGCCGTCGATCGTCCCGCCCCCGACGGTGGTCACGTTCGACGCGTCGTCCGTCATGATCCCGGGCATGTCGCTCAGGGTGCCGGCGTCGCAGACGTCGGACCACTCCGGGGGGATGTCGTCGTAGCCGTCGACCTCGGCCCCACCCCGGACCTCGGTGGCTCCCCGGGCGAGCAGTGCCGAGGGAGGCTCCAGCACCATCGACGGCCGGGCGGTGGTGATCCCCACGGTCCGGCCCACCTGGCTCTGAAGCGTTCCGCCCCGGTACACCTGACCCCGGCCCCGGACGAAGTACGACCGTTCGCTGAGGCGGATCACCTCCACCTGCCAGTTCCCCTCGCCGGAGATGGTGCCCGTGAGGGTGTCGGCCTCCCAGTTCGCCAGGGAGTCCATGGAGACGGGGTCCCACTCGGCGAGAACCGAGGCGATCCCGTTCTCGGCGACGCGGAGCGCCTCCTCGGCGTTCTCGCCCGCCGAGGCGATGCGCAGCTCCTGGTGGCTGGCGAAGAGCCCGGCCGTGGAGAGGAGCGCGATGATCACCAGCGCGAAAATGACGGTGAGCAGGGCGAAGCCCCGCTCGTCCCTATGATCGGTGCGAGCCTTCTTCATGCCAAACCTCCTCTGTGCATGCCAAACCTCCTCTGTGGGGGGACGCGGATCAGGGAGACGGTCCTTCCGTTCAGTTTCTGGGGTGAACCTGGACGACGAGGGAATCCGAGATCGTCCGGCCGCCGCCCACCGGATAGAGGGGCGTGCGCAGGACGACCCGGATCCACTCCACGTCGGCCGGCGCCGCGACCGCGGCGCCGGTCTCGTCGAAGTATTCGAAGGAGACGCCCTGGCGGCTCGGGCCGCCCAGGGGTCCCACCACGGGCTCCACGGTCCCGTCGGGCCGCTCCCGGGAGAGGTAGCTCTCGCCGTCGAGGGTCCGGAGGCCGTAGGTGAAGCGCTGGAAGCCCCGGATCTGGGCGCCCACGCGCACGCTGTCCGCCGTGCCCAGGTCGTCGACGTACAGTCTCCAGGCGGGATCCCCGCTGGGGCAGCTGGTCCCCGAGGGGCCCGCCGAGGTGACGTGGCCCGAGAGCCAGGCGTCGTCGTCCTCCAGCTCCGGATCGTTCTCGGCGAAGACCACCGCCGAGTCGGTGGCGCTGATCACGCCGTGAAGGAGCCGCGTCCGGAAGAGGGGAGGCGTCTGGCTGTAGTCGACCTTGCAGACGAACCCGAAGCCCCGGGCCGCGCGCACGTCCACGAAGTCGTCGCCGATGCTCAGGAGATCACCGCCGTCCACGCTGATCTCCCGGAGCTCGCCCACGAGGACGTCGGCCGACGTCCGGAGCGTCTGCTGCCCCTGGACCCGGGCGCGCTGGACCGTGTAGGCCCTGCGGTTGGTCACGAGGGTGCTGTAGCCGGCCAGGAGGACGACCGTGCCCAGGACGGCGACGACGATGAGCTCCACCAGGGTGAAGCCCCTCTTGTCTCGGACGTTCATGGCCGGACGATGCGGTAGGTGAGCGTGTCGGTGACGTCGGCCCGGATCGCGCCGGGACCGGCGGCCGACATGTCGGCCACCACCGCCGGGCCCTCGGTGACGATGGCGAGCTCCTTGAGGGCGCTGGTCTCGGTGCGCACGGACCACGCCACCACGTACTTGCCCAGCGTATCCGCGCCCGCGTCCACGTCCTCGTAGGGGAGGGCGTGGATCGTCTCGATCACCGCCCGGCGGGCGGCCACCCGCTCGGTCTTCAGGTCCGCCATGAGCCCCCGGCGCACCACGCTGATCGTCGAAGCGGCCAGGGCCAGGGCACCGAGGGTGAGGACCAGGAGGGCGATCACGATCTCGACGAGGGTGAAGCCACGCTCGTCGGGGCGTCCCGTCCCTGGCCCGCGCCTCCGGGCTCCTCCGGTCCGGCTAGGCATCGTCCAGGATCTGTCCGAGGGGGAGGAGGCGGATCCTGCGGGCCCGGGATTCCCGGGAGAACTCGATCTCCGCGGGCGCATAGAACGACGTGCACGGCCCGTCGCCCACGCCCCGGGGGGTGATGCACTGGNNTCGCCCACGCCCCGGGGGGTCATGCACTGCGTGAGGGCCATCGGCGAGCCCGAGATGCGGCTCTCCAGATCGACGTGGTAGCTGTCCCGGAAGTCCAGGGTCGCGATCGTGTCGGTTCCCACGATGACGCGGACCTCGTCTTCCGTCGGGTCCACCTCGAATCGGGAGATCGTCCCCCGCTCGATGGCGTGGGCCCGGGCCCGGGCCTGGAGAGAGCGGAACGAGTACTCCGCGGACTCCAGGGCCACGGCCTTGCGGCTGGTGACGAATCCGCCAGCGGCCATATCCATGAGGACCGAGGCCACGAGGACCACGATCACGACCTCGATGAGGGTGAATCCTCCCTCCCGGGATCTCGTCCATCGCTGGATGCGTGTGCCGTTCACGGATACCTCCATCCGGGTCTCCCGTAGGAACGGTGGAATGGCGGACCCGTTCAGGCTGCGAGCCGGGGCACGCCGAGCCCGTTCCGGAGGGATCCGCGGCAGCGGGTCCCCGGAGACGAACCGGAACAGTGTATTTGTTCGACTTGCCCTTCAGAGGTACAAGGAGTGTGCCAGGTAGAATTCGGCGGAATGAAAGGGTTTTGAGGGTGTTCCGGATGCCGGTGACGGAAGTCTTTTCCTCCTCCGGCAAACTTTGCTGACCGGTCTTCAGCCCCCGATCACGGGGTACCAGGCCGCGATGCTCCGCCTTCCCGCGCCCATTCCCCCGCAGCCGTACGTGATCGCCGGGTTTCCGTTGATCATGTTCTCGGAGACGTCGTCCACGGTGCCCGGGGGATTCGCCTTGTCCTTGCAGAGCACCTGCCCGGCCAGCGACGGATTTCCGCTTATCCGGCACTGGCTCTCGGAGTACATCGTGCCGCCGTAATTCTCGGTCCATCCGGACGGATTCCCCGCGATCGAGAGGTCGCCACCCGCGATGATCAGTAGGCCGTCGGGATGCGCCGCCTCGATCTTCGGGTTGCCCGAGAAGGCCACCGAGCCGGTGGCGAGGATCGTCAGCTGGATCGCGGAGCTCCCGGGACCCTGCGGGTTTCCGGAGACCTTCACGCTTCCCTCGACGCAGTAGGTGCCCGGGGCGGCCTCGTTTCCCGAAAGGTCCCAGGTCGTGGGATCGGCGCCGGATCGCTTCCAGCCGAGGACCGGGTCGCCGGTGGCGTCCGCGCTGTCCCGCGCCGGCCCGACCGTGACCAGGTAGCCGTTCTGATAGAGGATGTAGTCCGCGTCGTCGCAGTAGCTCATGGGATCCAGGTCGGGAATGTCGATCTCGGGTTGATGGTGCTGGGGCTGGACCTCGCTCCCGTCGGCGCCGTTGATATGTCCGCTCACGTCCACCGTGTCCGACGCGCTCACGCTCGTGGTGACCGTGGGAGTCCCGGTCAACTCGATCGACTCGTTCGAGTGGGCGCCCCCGCACGGCCCGAGGATCTCCGGATTGCCGTTGATCCGGAGGTCGCCCTCCGAGGCGATCGCCGGGAGCGTCCTCTTCCCGACGACGGCGTGGACGGTGGAGACGGCCCCGGACCGGGTCCGCCCGGTGCAGCGCACCAGCACCCGGAGGTTCGAGTCGGTGAGGGGGTCGCCGTCCCCGTCCGCCGGGTCGTCGACCAGCGAGACCTTGTAGCGGCCCCGGCCGAGGACCACGCCGGTATCGGCGATCGCGTCCCCTTCCGGTAGCTCGTAGCCCACCAGAAGGCCGTCGTCCTCGGTTCCCTCCAGACCGTCGGCCCCCAGGAGGAGCCGTCCGACGGTCGTGTCGCGCAGGGGTCCCCGCAGGAGGCTCAGGGCGTGGTCCACCCCGGACTCGGCCAGGGAGAGGGCCTGGGTCGCGTCCTCTCGGTTCTTGGCGGCCATCCCGTTGACCCGGGCGGTGCTCCAGATTCCGTTGACGAGAACCGTGACCACGATCAGCCCGAAGAGGGCCAGGGGGAGAGCGAAGCCCGCCCGGGCGGAACGTCCCGTGTCGGTCCGCATCCTCATCCTCCGTTTCTCAGGTAGATCCACGTCTCCCGGGCCTCCGTCACATCGGAGCTTGGGGCCCGGGGGGCGCTCAGACGGAGCCGGACGGACCGGGCGCCCGGTATGTCGGAGGGCCGGGTCAGGACGCTGCCGTCCTCGGCGTAGTACTCGAACGCGAGCTTCCGGACCGGAGTCGCGACCGGATGCTCCGGGCCATCCGCCTGCCATCGGACGTACAGGGTGTCACCGCCGGTGCGGACGAGGACGTCCTCCAGCGGATCCTCGACGTCTCCGTCCGGCGGGTTGAAGTCGCCGACCACCCGGAGGTTGTCGAAGGCGCCGTGGCCCAGGGGATCCGGGTCGATCAGGGTGCTGTCGGTCCGGTGGGGATCGGCGCCGCCGGCCCGGAGGACCGTGGCGATCGTGAGCTCGGCGGAGCGCAGCCCCTGCTGAGCCCGGAGGATCGCGCGCTGCGAGGTGTACGTGCTCTGGGCGGTGAAGACGGCGCCGCAGAAGGCTCCGACGATCAAGCTCAGAAGGAGCATCGAGATCACGAGCTCCACCAGCGTGAACCCTCCCTGATTCGGGCTCGGGGCCCTTCCGCCCTGGTGGCTCACTGGACGAGGATCCGGGTGACGTGCTCAAGCGGAGGGACCCGGAAGGGGAGCGGATCGACGGCTTCGACACGCAGCGTCACCGTCCGCGTGTCCGCGGGTCCGTTATCCAGCTTCCAGCGGCGTACGAAGGAGCGGCCGAGTGCGCTCCTCGCGGTGTCCGCGTGGTCCGCCTGGGAGACGGAGAGGGAGCCGCCCACCTCCAGCTCGTCGCCTCCGGCGATTCCACCGCGGGCGTAGGCCCGGAGCTGCTCGAGCTTCTGCTCGGCCACGTCCGACATCTCGCTCCTCACCGTCGCCCGGAGCTCGTCCGCCGAGGCGACCGACATGACGCCGGCGGCCCCCACAACCCCGACTCCCAGGATCAACACGGCCACGATCAGCTCCAGGAGGGAGAAGCCGGCCTCGCCGCGCTCCTGCGGGACTTCGGGGCAGCCGCGCATCTCAACGCACCTCCGGCAGCCCGGCCGGCGAGACGTCGAGGGTCCTGGAAGCGGGTCCCAGGGTCAGGACGTAGGTCGCGGGGCCGCTGAGCGTGAGGCCGAAGGGCGCGAAGCGAAGGGTATCCGTCGTGGCCGGCCCGAACTCGACGTTCGCGGCCAGGCGTCGCGCGCCCACGGATTGGATCTCGTAGGTGCCGGGACCCGTCGTGGCGACGTGGACCACGTCGTTCCGCTTCACCGCCTGGATCCGGGCCCAGTAGAGATCGCTTCCGAGCCGTTCGGCGGCAACGTCCAGCCGCACGTCCGTCACCACGGACTCGATCACNNCCCCCCCTCTCCGGGGGGCACCGTCGGGAGCAGGGGGTCAGCCAAGAGGACCTCCTTCCGCGTCTGCCGAAGGAACGGAGGAACGGCGGGCGGCCGGTGGGGGGGAAGACGTGGGCACGCCGACACCGTCCCGGGGAAGCCGACGAAACGGTTTCCCGGAGACGAATCGGAAGAGTGTGATTGTTGGACGTGCGCTACAGGACTACAAGAATCGCGCCAGGAGAGGGACCCCTGCCGTTGCGGGCCTGCTACACGTGCTCAGGCCGCGTTCGCGGAAATCTTTTCCCGACCCGGCAGGTTTTTCCCCCGGGGATTCAGCGGTCGGGCGCGGACCGTCGGATCACACGACCGGGCCTTCTGCCCGTCACGGAGGCATCCTCGATCACGGGCACGCCGTTCACGACCACGTGGATGATTCCCACCGAGTAGCGGTGGGGGTCGGTGAAGGTGGCCCGATCGGAGACGGTGGCGGCGTCGAAGACCGTGAGGTCCGCGTAGGCGCCCTCGGCCACTCGGCCCCGCTGGGGCTGGCCCGCGTGCTCCGCCGGCAGGGAGGTCATCTTCCGGATCGCCTCCTCCAGGGAGATCACCCCCTCGTCCCGGACGTAGTGGCCCAGAATCCGGGGGAAGGCGCCGTAGCTTCGGGGGTGGGGGAAGCCCAGGCCGTAGCCCAGGGGGTCGCCGTCGGTCTCGAACATGCCCCAGGGATGGCGCATGATCCGCCGGACGTCTTCCTCGCTCATGGCGTGGTAGATCGCGCCGAACCCTCCCCGGGGAGCCAGCTCCATGACCAGCTCGATCCCCGCGTCCACGGTGTTGGGCATCCCCCGGTCCCGGGCCAGGTCGCAGAGGCGCCGGCCGTCGTAGGCGGGCAGGGAGGGGATCGTCCGGAACTGGATCCGGCAGAGGTCGGCCCCGGTCCAGGTGGTGCGCCACTCCTCCCCCATCTCCTCCCGCATCCGGGCCCGGGTCCCGGCGTCCTCGAGCCGCGCGGCCAGGGAGTCGGGACCCCCGGCCAGGGCCCACTCGGGGAAGAGAACGTCGGAGCCGGTGCTCGCCGCCGTGTACGGGTACTGGTCGTGCTTCACGTCCAGGCCCGCCGCCCGGGCCGAGTCCACCAGGGCCAGGGAGCGCTCGCTCCACCCCCACTGGCCCGGCCCGAACGCCTTGTGGTGCTGGATCTGGGCGGGGATCTCCGCCTCGTCGGCGATCCGGATCAGCTCCCGCACCGAGTCCAGAAGGCCGGTGGCCTCGTTCCTCATGTGGGAGGTGTAGATCCCGCCGTAGGCCGAAGCCACCTTCGCCAGCTCTACGATCTCCTCGGTCTCGGCGTAGTAGGCGGGGGTGTACTGGAGCCCGGTGGAGAGGCCGAGGGCCCCGTCCCGCATCGCCTCCTCCACCAGGGCCTTCATCTCCTCGAGCTCCCCGGGGGTGGGCGCCCGGTCCGCCATCCCCACCACCCTGCGGCGGATCCACGAGTGGCCGGCGAAGAAGCCCACGTTGGGCGCCATGCGGATCGAGTCCATGTAGGCGCCCAGGGGATAGGGCTGATCCTGGGAGTGCTCGCTGGCCAGCATCGTGGTGATCCCCTGACGGATGAAGTTCTCCAGGAGGGGACGGTCGTCGATGGAGAGCTGGATGTGTGCGTGGTTGTCCCAGAAGCCCGGGGCCACGATCCGCCCCCCGGCGTCCAGGACCCGGGCCGCGCTGTCCGGGGAGATCGCCGCCTCCCGGGCGATGCGAACGATCCGGTCTCCCCGGACCGCCACGTCGGCCCGGAAGCCCGGTTCGCCCGTGCCGTCCACCACCGTCCCGCCGGTGACCAGGAGGTCGTAGGGCTGGGCGCCCGTCCGCGCCGGCCGGTCGGGGGGGGTGCAGGCGGTGGCGAGGAGGAGGCCGAGGGCGAGGGCGCCCGGGAGGCACGAGGACGGGGCCTTCGGACGGCGATCGGCGGACATGGGCGGAGCTCCCGACGTGAGGAGATTCGGCGTTGGCGGGTGCGCCTCCTGCGCATCGTCGGGGAGAGCTTTCCCGCATCCGAGCGCAGAGAAATGGCGCAGGACCGGAGGATATCACGCGATCGCGGGAGGAAAAAGGGGGCGGAGACGCGAGGTGAGGGGCGTGGCCGGTTCGCGATCTTATGGGCAGGAGAGGCGACAGGGCGTCGCCGCGAAGCGGGAGACGACGGGCAGGACCTCATGTCCGCGCTCATGGATGAGCCCCGAAGCGAATCGCGACCCGGGGCCCGGAACGGGTCCGGATCCCATGGCCGTTCGCGGAAGCGCGCGGGGTCCGGGCGAGGCGATGACGCCGCGTCCAACGACGCGCACCGCTGGGCGCTGGAGTGGATCCTCCAGGACGATCTCGACGCCGGGGAAGGGACTGCGGGCTGAGCGACTTCCTGGACCGGCTCCGGGAGCGGAAGTGCGTCCAGTGGATGCTCGCCTACCTGGCCCTGGGCTGGCTCGCCCTCCAGCTGGGGGACGTCCCGAGCGAGATCTGGAGTTGGTCCCCGAGCGTCTTGACGGGGGCCTCGCTGCGGCCGCCGCCGCCGTCGTTTTCGGGGCCTTCGGCTCCTGATCGTCCGAGCTATCTCATCCGGACGCGGAGCTCGACGGTGGTGCCCTCTCCGGGCGCGCTCGAGATCCGCAGCTCTCCGTCGTGGCGCTCGGCTCGTTCCCTCATGAGGTCCAGCCCGCTTCCTCCGGCCGCCCGGTCGGGATCGAACCCCGCCCCGTCGTCACGGACGACGAGACGAAGGCCGGGGTGGCCGTACTCGACCTCCACCTCGACGTGGTGGGCGCCGGCGTGCTTCAGGACGTTGTGGAGCGCCTCCTTGAAGAGGAAATGCACGTCCTGGCGCAGCTCCATCCCGATCCGCCGGGGGGGAATCGCCTCCGGCGCCGAGACCCGGAACTCGACCTGGCCCTCGAGGATCGTGTCCGTGGTGTCCCTCAGCTTCCCCACCAGCCCGGCCACGGTGTCGTACTTCGTGTTCACCATCCAGACCGTCTCCCGGAGCTCGTGGGCCGTGTCCCGGGCCAGCCGCTGGATGTCGCCGAGCTGGCGGCGCCGGCCGTCGTCGACGCCGGGCGCCTTCCCCGCCAGGTCCGCCATCAGGGCGATGGCGGAAAGGTTCGCCCCGATGTCGCAGTGGAGCTTCCCCGCGATCTCCAGGCGCAGGTCCTGGAGGCGCTTGAGCTCCCGGAGCCGGGGCGTGTAGTAGCCGGAGACCAGGAGGAGGACGGCCAGGACCAGGACCGAGCGGAACCACCAGGCCTGGTAGTACGGGGCCTGGACCCGCACCGGGATCGAGAGGCCGTCCTCGTTCCAGAGACCGGCGCTGTTCCGGGCCGCCCCGGCGTCCTCCAGGGCGAGGAGGGCGAAGTGCACGACCTCCGGCGGGTGCTCGTGGGCCAGGGCCTCGGCCACCTGGATCGCGCCGCGACGGCCGTCGAGACGACGCACCACGTCGGCGACCACGGCGTTGTCGAAGACGATTCCGTCGGCCTCTCCGACGAGGACCACGGAGTCGACGGTCGTCACGAGGTGGGTGAAGCTGTCGTCGAGCCGGATGCGCTCCTCTCTCCCGTCCGTCCCGTCCCACGATGGGGTGCCCGGGCGGCAAACACCACCATCCCGGGATGCCGGTGTGCCGGGCGGGCACGGGCTTCTTGCCGCGGTCCCCGCCGCCGGCCACCTTCCCTCCCATGACCACCGCCACATGGATCACCATGGCCGCGATCCTCTTCTTCGTGTGGGGCGGATTCGTCACGGCCCTGGTCGTCGCCGTTCGCAAGGAAGGAGAGAAGCTCCGGCGGGAATGAGCCCACGGCGTCGGTGGGTCCTCGCCGGCGCGGGCGTGGTCCTCCTGGCCGTCTTGGTCCACTCTCCCTCCCTGACGTCCGGCTTCGCCCTGGACGACGTCCGGGACATACAGTGGAGAGCGTGGGTGTCCACGGGCCGGGGCGCCGGGCTCGGAACCTCCCCCGACGTCCGGTCGTTGTGAAACCGACATGGACATCCTGCACCCCCTCTTCGTCCACCTGCACATCGCCTTCCTCTTCATGGCCTTCGTGGCCATGTACAGCTGGCTCCTGCGGGGGCTGGCCACCAGCGTCTTCGAGGACCGGATCTACCGGTTCGCCCGGACCAACACCTGGGCGGGGGTGGTGACCCTGGCCCTCTCCATGGGGGCCGGGCTCCGGGACGGACTGGTGGGCCCTATCGCCCGGTTCACGGGCCCCATGGGGGGATGGCTGCTCCTCAAGGCCTCCATGGCCGTGGTCCTCCTGGGCGTCTACGGCCTCTTCCTCTACTGGAGCGCGAAGAAGAAGGCCTATCTCCAGGAGGACCGGAGGGTGATGGCCTGGTGCCTGGCGACCCAGCTCCTGGGGATCGTCCTGGTGGCGACGGTCACGACGATCGGGACGATGCTCGTCTACTACCGCCAGGCTCTCCCGGCCTTTCCCGGTCCCTTCGGGCCGTGACCGGCGGCGACCGCGGAAGGGACGGCCCCCGCATCGTGGTCGCGGGGGGCGGATTCGGAGGGCTCTACGCCGCCGTCTATATGGCCCGGTCGGAGCTCGCCGGCGAGGGCGCCCGGATCACGCTCGTGGACCGGAAGAACTACTTCACGTTCACGCCCCTGTTGGCCGAGGTAGCGGCGGGGACGCTCCTCCCGGACCACGTCACGTACCCGTACCGGGTCCTGGGCCGGCGCTACGGCTTCCACTTCCTCCGGGACACGGTCCGGGGAGTCGACCCTGACCGTCGGCTCCTGCGGACGGAAGGGACCGAGCTTCCGTACGACTACCTGGTTCTGGCGGTCGGTGCCACGCCCCGATTCTTCGGCGACGAAGAGCTCCGGGCCCGGAGCCTCCCCTTCACCACGGTCCACGACGCCCTGGCCGTTCGCAACCGGGTCGTGAACGCGGTGGAGCGGGCCGCGGTCCAGACCGATCCCGGAGAGCGCCGTCGCCAGACGACGTTCGTGATCGCGGGGGCGGGTCCGGCCGGCGTGGAGCTTGCCAGCGAGGTCCACGGCCTCCTCCACGAGGTCTTGCCGCCCTACTACGACGAGATCCCCGAGGGTCGGGTCGTCCTGGCGGATGGATCGGACCGGATCCTGCGCGGCTGGGACAAGGCCCTGGCTCGTCGGGGCCTGGAGCGGCTCCGGGAGCGGGGCATCGAGGTCCATCTCCGCACCCGGGTCGTGGAGGCGGGTCCGGAGCACGTGACCCTGTCCGGAGTCGAGGGGGACGAGCGGATCGATGCCCGAACGCTGATCTGGACCGCCGGCGTCAGCCCTCCGGAGTGGATCTCCTCCATCCCGCTGCCCACGGAGAAGGGCTCCCTCCGCGTCGGATCCACGCTCCAGGTCGAGGGACGGGAGCGGGTCTTCGCCGTGGGAGACGCCTCGATCCTGGAGGATTCCCGGACCGGCCGGCCCTACCCTCGCGTTGCGCCGATCGCCATCAGCCAGGGGGTCCGGGCGGCCGGAAACGTCGAGAACCTCCACTTCGGCCGCGCGCTGGAAGCGTACCACGCGCACCACGCGGGGAAGATCGTCTCCCTGGGAGGGGGCGTGGCCCTGGTCGAGATCCTGGGATTCCGCGTCGCCGGCCGGCCGGCGTGGTGGATCTACCGCCTCACCTACCTCCTGAAGCTCGTGGGGCTGGAGAACAAGCTCCGGGTTCTCCTGACCCTGATCCTGGACCGCTTCTTCGAGCCGGACATCTCGAGCACGGCGCCCGAGAGCGGACCGGAGGGATAGGGGCGGGCGCGAAGCTGGATTCCGCGGTCGGTGGTACCCGGGGCTTGGAGCTCCGGCCCGTCCGGGACGGCTGGAGCGCGGCCCGGATCGTGGAGTCGGCGGTGACCCGCTCAGATCTCGAAGCGCCCCTCCCGGATCTCCCGGAGACGCTCCAGGGAATCGGCGTCCTCCGGGCCCTTGTCCGGCCGGTAGCCTTTCACCCGCGCGAAGCGGAGGGCGAGGCCGCTCTCGTAGGTGGGGCTCCGCTGCACGCCGTCGAACGCCACCTCGGCCACCAGCTCGGGGCGCACCAGGACCGCGTTCCCGCGGCGCTCCCGCTCCAGCTCCAGGAGGCGCTCCGTCTGCCACTCCAGCATCTCGTCGGTCATCCCCTTGAACGTCTTCCCCACCATGGCCAGGCCTCGGGATTCGGGATCCCGTGCTCCCAGATGGAGGTTGCTGAGCCACCCCTTCCGCCGGCCGTGGCCCCACTCGGCGCCCAGGACGACGAGGTCGGCGGTGTGGGTGGGCTTGACCTTGAGCCACGCCCGGCCCCGCCGGCCGGCGGAGTAGGAGGCGGTGGGGTCCTTGACGAGGACCCCCTCGTGCCCGCGCCGGAGGGCGTCGATCAGGAACGCCCGGGCCTCCGCCGGGTCGGCGGTGACGATCCGCGGCACCCGCTCCTCCGGTCCCACCGCTTCCTCCAGGGCCCGGAATCGGTCCTCCAGGGATCGGTCCAGGAGGGATTCCCCGTCCAGATGGAGACAGTCGAAGAAGAAGGAGGTCAGGGGGAGCTCGCGCCGCAGGGCTTCCACATCCCCCTTCCTACCGAATCGCCGCATCGTCGTCTGGAAGGGCCGGGGCCGCCCGTCGTTCCGGAGGGCCAGGGCCTCCCCGTCGAGGATGACCTCCCGGACCGGAAGGGCCCCCACCGTCTCCACGATCTCGGGGAGGGCATCGGTGACGTCGTTCAGGCGCCGGGTGAAGATGCGCACGTCGCCCCCGGATCGGTGGGCCTGGAGCCGTGCCCCGTCGAACTTGCACTCCACGGCCGCCCGACCCAGGCGCCCCAGGGCGTCGGCCACCCCCTGGGCCGCCTGGGCGAGCATGGGCTGCACGGGGCTGAAGATCTGGAGCCGGAAGCGATCCAGCGCCGCCGGTCCTTCGCGCAGAAGGGGACGGGCCACCCTGATCGCGTCCCCCTCCAGCATCGCCGCCCTCCGGACCCCGTCGGCGGACGCCCCCGAGGCCTCGGCCAGGGCCTCCACGACGAGCCCCTCCTGGGCGCCCTGGCGGAGCTCCCCCATCAGGAGGCGGGCCAGGAACGCTTGCTCGTCGGAGGTGGCCCGGGAGAGGAGCCCGCCCAGGGCCTCTTCCCTGCGGGCGACGGAGCCCGGCCCCGAGATGGCCGCGATCTCATCCAGGATCCGGTCCACCTCCTCCAGGCTCAGGGAGGGCTCCGGAGCCGGGGGCGTCGGGAGGACGGAGCCGAGGGTGGCCGGGCCCACACCCACCTTCCCCTGTGGGAGGCGCCCGGAGAGATAGGCCGCGGCCACCGGTGCCTCCTCCGGGTCCACCCGTCCCAGCAGATCGGCCAGGAGCCGAACCTTCTCCCGGCGTCCGCTCTCTCCGGCCACCTCCTCGGAGGTGCCGACGAGCTCGTGGAGGAGCACGGGCCCCTCCTCAGCCGCCGGGGCGGACATAGCTCCGCAGGGCGGGGGGGATCTCGCGACGGACCAGGATTCTGCGGACCTCGTGGTCCGCCCCCACCCCGTCCGCGGAGCCCAGCGTCCGGAGCTCGTCCCCCTCCAGGACCCGGACCGGGACGCCGTCCCGCAGGCCGATGCGGCTCCCCGCCAGCGCCGGGATCCGCTCGCCCGGGGTGACGATCCCGGTGAGGTTCAGGGGGTCGGCCGCGCTCACGGCCACGAGCTCGGCCGTTGGCGCTTCCTTCCGGACCTTGCGGAGCTCGGTGACCGCCTCGGGGAGGGCGAACTGCTCCCCGGAGAAGCCGGCCACGAAGCGGCCGCCCCGAACCTCCCCCCGGGCCTCCATGCGCCGGAGGGCGCGGACCAGCTCTCGCCACGGCGGGGCGACGGGCTCCCGGGTCAGGACCTTGCGGAAGACCACGCCCCAGCGGAGGAGGTAGGTCCGGGCGAGCTCCTCGATCTCGGCCTCCCTGGTCCGTCCTCCGGGTCCCTCCGCGGGCATCCGAGACCCGCCCGCCCCGGAAGGCTCGGCGTCGGCGGACCGGGCCCCCAGGACCGACCACCGGCCCGCGGTGTCCACCCCGTAGGGCCTGCGCTTTCGGCGTCGGCGCCCTCCCTCCTGGGAGTCCCCCAGGGGCTTCCTCCGGTCCGAGGGGGTCAGGAGCGCCCGGAGGCCGGCGAAGCGGTCGGAGGTGACGAGCCCGAATGCGGCGAGCTCGCCCAGGGCGGCCTCGACCCGGGTGGGCAGGAGGCCCGTTCCGGAGACGAGCTCGTGGAAGAAGGAAGCCCCCCGCTCCTCCAGCGCTTCGAGCACGGCCCGGGCCTCCCCGCTCAGCCCCTCACGGCCGGGGGGCTCTCTCCTCCCGAGCCAGTGCTCTCCGCTCTCCCGGAGGAAGAGGGCGATCGGCGAGGAGCGGAGTGGGCCCGTGGAGCGGAAGCTCCGCCCTCCGCCCTCGGGGGGGCTGAGCCGTCCCCAGGCGATCCGGCCGGTCTGGCAGAGCTCGTCCAGGAACTCGGGGTCGTATTCGGCGCAGCGGGCGGCCAGGACGTCCACCTCCCAGGCGCCGGCGGGGAGCTCGAAGCCGTCGAGGAGCTCCAGGACCGACAGCAGCCCCTCCCGTCCCGCGACCCGGTGATCCGGCGCCACCCGCTGCCAGCGCAGCAGGAAGCGCATGTAGTCCGCCGCGGAGGCCGGGCGGATCTCGGCCCGGAGCCGGTCGAGGGTGCGCCGGTGGATCCGGGCCAGGAGCCGGCGCTCGCACCACTCGTCGTCTTCCTCAGGCTGTTCCCCGGGCGTACCCGCCTCCCCGCGGCCGGGCGTGAACGTTCCCCGGAGAACGACCCCCTCTCCCTCCAGGGCCACCAGGGCCCGGTGGGCCTCGTCCGCATCCACGCCGAGGGTCGCGGCGAGCCGGGCCGCCGTGACCGGACCCGTCATCTCGATCCGGGAGCGGAGGAGCTCCCGGACCGCTTCGTCCCGGCCACCGGGCTCCGTGGCGTGATCCCCGGGGGGCGAGACCTCCGGCTCCACCGGGGCGTCGGGATGGACAGCGGTCAGCTCCGGAAGCCGCTCCGCGGAGGTCCACAGGACCCGGCCGCCCACCCGCACGCGGGCCGCCCGTCCGTCGGCGGCCAGGGCTTCGAGCCATGCCCGCCACTCGGCCCCGTCCTCGCGGTCCTCCAGCTCCGCCCCCTTGAGGAAGCCCGAGACCAGGAGGGCGTCGTGGGCCTCGTCGGGGTCCGACGCCTCGGGCCGGGCCTCCTCCCGGACGGCCGCGATCGCCTCGGGGTTCAGGGCCCCCAGCTCCCGGGCCGCCGAGGGCTCCAGGACCCTGCGGGCGTAGACCGCCCGGGCCCGGCGCTCCTCTAGTGGCGCGTCGTCTAGGTAGGCGAAGGGCCGGGCGGTGAGGAGCTCGTGGGAGAGGGCCGATGGCTCGGGGAGGTCCCTGGCCACGAGCTCCAGCTCTCCGCCCCGCACCCGGTCCAGGGCGGCCAGGAGTCCCGGGAGGTCCATGACCTCGGTGAGGCAGTCCCGGAGCGTCTGGCGCACCAGGGGGTGGTTCGGGACCTTCCGGTCCCCGGCGATGTGCTCGAGGCAGGCGGTGGCGTCGGGGAAGACCGCGGACAGCAGGTCCTCGGCCTCCATCCGCTGAATCTGGGGCGGCGTGCGGCTCCCGCCCCGCCAGCGGGGGAGGGCCAGGGAGAGCGTGGCGTTCCAGCGCCAGCGTGTCTGGAACATGGGTGCGTCGAGGACCGCCTGGACCAGGACCTCCTCCACCGAGTCGGGATGGAGGTAGCGGAAGACGTCCTCCAGGGGGAAGGAGTGCTGGGGCCCCAGGGAGAGGAGGATCCCCTCCTCGGTGGCCGCCGCCTGGAGCTCGAAGTTGAACCGGCGGCAGAAGCGCTTGCGCAGGGCGAGCCCCCACGCCCGGTTCACGCGGGCGCCGAAGGGCGCGTGGAGGACGAGCTGCATGCCCCCGGCCTCGTCGAAGAAGCGCTCGAGGACGAGGGTGTCCCGGGTGGGGACGGCGCCCAGGAGCCGCTTCGCGTCGGCCAGGTACTCCACGATCTGCCGGGCCGCGCTCCGGCCGATGCCGGGCTCCGACGCCAGCGCTTCCACGGCGCCCTCCAAGCCTTCCTCGTCCAGGGCCCGGGCCACGTCGCCCCGGAGCTCGGCCACCGCCCGGGAGAGCTCCTCGCTCCGGCTCGGCGCCTCCCCCAGCCAGAAGGGGATGTTGGGGGGCTCGCCCCGGGCGTCCTCCACCCGGACGACGCCGGTCTCGATCCGCAGGATCCGCCACGAGGCGTTCCCGAGCTGGACGATGTCGCCGGGGAGGCTCTCCACGGCGAAGTCCTCGTTCAGGGTGCCCAGGTAGGTGCCCTCGGGCTCCAAGACGACCCGGTAGTCGGCGTTGTCCGGGATCGCGCCCCCGCTGGTGATCGCGTAGAGGCGGGCCCCCTTCCGGCCCCGGATCCGCCCGTTCACGGGGTCGTGGTGCAGGAGGGCGCCCCGCCGCCCCCGACGCGTGTCGAAGCCCCGGGAGGCCATGCGGAGGAGCTCGTCGAACTCCCGGCGCTCCAGCCCCCGGTAGGGCCACGCTCGCCGGACCCGGGCGAAGAGCTCCTCCTCCCTCCACTCCCGGCACGCGGAGGCCGCCACCATCTGCTGGACGAGGATGTCGTAGGGCCTCTCGGGGATCCGCAGGCGGTCGAGCACGCCGGCCCGGGCCGCCCGGAGCAGGGCCGCGCACTCGATCAGGTCGTCCCGGGAGAGGGGGAAGAGCCGGCCCTTCGGCGTCCCCGCCACGGTGTGGCCGGAGCGCCCGACCCGCTGGAGGAACGCCGAGATCCGGTGGGGGGAACCGAGCTGGCACACCTGGTCCACGTGGCCCACGTCGATCCCCAGCTCCAGGGAGGCGGTGGCCACCAGGCCCCGGAGCGAGCCCTCCTCGAGGCGCCGCTCCGCGTCGAGACGGGTCTCCTTGGAGAGGCTCCCGTGGTGGGCGGTCACCGCCCCCTCCTCCAGGCGCTCGGAGAGGTGATGGGCCACCCGCTCGGCCAGGCGCCGGGTGTTCACGAAGACCAGGGTGGTGCGGTGGGCCCGGATCAGCTCCGCCAGACGGTCGTAGACCTCCTCCCACACCTCCCCGGACATCACCGCCTCCAGGGGGGAGCCCGGAAGCTCCAGGGCCAGGTCCAGCTCCCGGAGATGGCCCGCGTCCACGATCTCGCACGCCGGCACGCCGTCCGCGTCCACCCGCTCCGCCCCCACGAGGAAGCGCCCGACCTCCTCGATCGGGTTCTGGGTGGCGGAGAGGCCGATGCGCTGGAGGGGGCGGTCGTCCACCAGCGCTTCCAGCCGCTCCAGGCTCAGGGCGAGGTGGGCGCCCCGGCGGGAGTCCAGGACCGCGTGGATCTCGTCCACGATCACGGTGCGCACCGTGCGCAGGATCTCCCGGCTCCGCCCGGCGGTGAGAAGGAGGTAGAGGGATTCGGGGGTGGTCACCAGGATGTGGGGCGGGCGCTCCACCATGCGCCGCCGGGCCGAGGACGAGGTGTCCCCGCTGCGGACGGCGGCGGTGATCCGGGGTGCCTCCAGGCCCTCGTCCCGGGCGATGCGCCGGATCTCCCGTCGGGGCTCCGCGAGGTTGCGGTGGATGTCCGCGGAGAGCGCCTTCAGGGGTGAGACGTAGAGGACCCGGGTCTCGTCGGGAAGGCCGCCCCGCTCCACCCCTTCCCGGAGGAGCTCGTCCAGGGCGTTCAGGAATGCCGCCAGGGTCTTCCCCGATCCCGTGGGAGCCGAGATCAGGGTGTGGCGCCCCGACCGGATCGCCGGCCAGCCCTCGCGCTGGGCAGCGGTGGGTTCGTGGAAGCGCCCCTCGAACCACGCCCGAACCGCGGGGTGGAATTCCTCCCGCGGGTCCCCGGCGGCCCCCGGACTCGTCACCATCCCTTGCTCGCTCTCGGGCTCATTCTCGGATCCCGGTGCATCGACGCTGTGCACTCTCCCCAGCCTACCCCGGCGGGGAGCCCGGGTGTCGCGGCTCGGCGGGTGGGAGCCCGCTCGCGTCCTCCCGGAACGCTCACTATACTGCGGGTCCCGGGGCGCTCGCCCCCCTCTCGGACGGACGTCCTCCACATGGGAGTGGCCAGATGGCGCGGATCACCCTCCACGTCAACGGATCGTCTCACCAGGGCGAGGTGGAGCCCAGGACCCTCCTCGTCCACTTCCTCCGGGATCACCTGGACCTCACCGGCACCCACGTGGGCTGCGACACGAGCCAGTGCGGAGCCTGCACGGTGCTCCTGGACGGGATCGCGGTGAAGTCCTGCACGGTCCTGGCGCTCCAGGCCGAAGGCTCGGAGGTGACCACGATCGAGGGACTCGCGGACGGTGACCTCCATCCGATCCAGGAGGGCTTCTGGGAGGAGCACGGCCTCCAGTGCGGCTTCTGCACGCCGGGGATGATCCTGGCCGCCCACGACCTCCTGAGCCGGAACCCCGATCCCACCGACGACGAGATCCGGGAAGCCCTGGAGGGCAACCTCTGCCGGTGCACCGGCTACCACAACATCGTGAAGGCGGTCCGGTACGCGGCCGAGAAGACGGCCGGCGCCGGCGCCGCGGCCGCGGTCTGAGAGATACAAGGGGGACGCCATGAGCGACCAGGCCGAAGCCCAGCGCTACTTCGGAGCGGGGGTGAAGCGGGTCGAGGACCCGCGCTTCATCCGGGGAGAGGGTCGGTACGTGGACGACCTCAAGCTCCCCCACATGACCCACGCCGCCTTCGTGCGGAGCCCCCACGCCCACGCCGAGATCCAGGGGGTCGACACCTCGGCGGCCGAGGCGGCCGAGGGGGTCGTGGCGGTGTACACGGGAGACGATCTCGCCCGGGGGGGCGTCAACCCGATCCCCACGGCCTGGCTCCACGAGGGGATCGTGGTCCCGGACCGGCCGGTGATCGCCGCCGACCGGGTCCGCTACGCGGGCGAGGCGGTGGCGGTCGTCGTGGCGGAGTCGCCCCAGGCCGCCCAGGACGCGGCGGCCCGGGTGAGCGTGGACTACGAGACCCTCCCGGCCGTGGCCGACACCGCCAGGGCGACCGACGACGAGGAGCCCCGGATCCACGAGGACGCCCCGAACAACCTGTCCTTCGAGTGGTCGATCGGGGACGCCGAGGCCACCGAGGAGGCGATCGCCGGAGCCCCGACCGTGGTCCGCCGCACCCTGGTGAACCAGCGGCTCGTCCCCCACGCCATCGAGCCTCGGGCCAGTCTCGCGGCCTACGATCCCGGAAAGGACGAGCTCACCCTCCACGTGACCTCCCAGAACCCCCACGTGCACCGCCTGATCATGGGGGCCTTCGTTCTCGGGCTCCCCGAGCAGAAGTTCCGGGTGGTGTCGCCCGACGTGGGCGGAGGATTCGGGTCGAAGATCCACGTCTACCCCGAGGAGTGCGCGGTCTCCTGGCTCGCGAAGGCTGTGGGTCGGCCGGTGAAGTGGGTGGCGGAGCGCAGCGAGAGCTTCCTCACCGACGCCCACGGTCGGGACCACGTCTCCGAGGCCGAGATCGCCGTCGACGACGACGGCCGCATCCTGGCGCTGCGCGTCCGGACGACGGCGAACATGGGGGCGTACCTCTCCCTGCTGGGGCCCGCCGTGCCGACGTACCTCTACGGGACCCTCTTCTCCGGACAGTACGAGATTCCGGCGATCTACGGCGAGGTGACCGGCGTCTTCACCAACACCACACCGGTCGATGCCGTCCGGGGTGCCGGCCGGCCCGAGGCGACCTACCTCGTCGAGCGGATGGTGGACCTGGCGGCGGCGGAGCTGGGGCTCGATCCGGTCGAGTTTCGGCGCAGGAACTTCATCCCCCCGGACGCCTTTCCCTACGACACCCCGGTGGCCCTGACCTATGACAGCGGCGACTACGACGGGGCCCTGGACCGGGCCCTGGAGATCTTCGGCTACGACGAGTTCCGCCGGAACCAGGAGGAGGCGCGGAAGGAGGGACGCTACCTGGGCGTGGGCTTCTCCACCTACATCGAGGCCTGCGGGGCCGCGCCCTCCCAGGTGGTGGGCGCCCTTGGCGCACAGGCCGGGCTCTGGGAGAGCTCGACGGTGCGGGTCCATCCCACCGGCAAGGTCACGGTCTTCACCGGCTCCCACAGCCACGGCCAGGGTCACGAGACCACCTTCGCCCAGGTGGCCGCCGATCACTTCCAGGTGCCCCTGGAGGACGTGGAGGTCGTGCACGGCGACACGGGCGAGGTCCCCTTCGGGATGGGCACCTACGGGAGCCGGAGCGCCGCGGTGGGCGGCTCCGCCCTCTACGAGAGCCTGGAGAAGATCCGGGAGAAGGCGAAGCGGCTGGCGGCCCACCTCCTTGAAGCGGCCCCCGAGGACGTGGTCCTCGAGGACGGGGCGTTCCACGTGAAGGGAGCCCCCGACCGCTCCAAGGCGTGGGGAGACGTGTCCCTGGCCGCCTACCTGGCCCACGACATGCCGGAGGGGATGGAGCCGGGGCTGGAGGCCACGAGCTTCTTCGACCCCGAGAACTTCACGTTCCCCTTCGGGACCCACATCGCCGTGGTGGAGGTAGATCCGGAAACCGGATTCGTGAGCCTGGATCGCTACGTGGCGGTGGACGACGTGGGCGAGGTGATCAACCCCGTGATCGTGGACGGACAGGTCCACGGGGGCATCGCCCACGGCGTGGCCCAGGCCCTGTGGGAGTCGGCGGAGTACGACGCGTCCGGGCAGTTCCTCTCCGGATCCCTCATGGAGTACGCCCTCCCCAAGGCGGACCAGCTCCCCGACTTCGAGGTCGGACGCACGGTCACCCCGTCTCCGGTGAATCCCCTGGGCGTGAAGGGGGCCGGCGAGACGGGGACGATCGCGTCCACGGTGGCGGTGGCCAACGCGGTGGCCGACGCCCTGGCGCCCTTCGGGATCGACCACGTGGACCTGCCCCTGACGCCCTTCCGGGTCTGGAGCGCGATCCGGGCCGCGGGCGACGGAAAGGAGGCCTGAGATGCATCCCTCCAGATTCGACTATCACCGGGCGGGGAGCGTGGAGGAGGCCCTGGAACTCCTCGCTACCCACGGCGAGGCGGTGAAGCTCCTGGCCGGTGGACACAGTCTCCTCCCGCTCATGAAGCTCCGCTTCGCCGAGCCCGCGCACCTGGTCGACATCCGCCACGTTCCGGGCCTCTCGGGGATCCGGGAGGAGGAGGGGACGGTGGTGATCGGCGCGACATCGACCCACCGGGAGGTGGAGAGCTCCGCGCTCCTGCGGGAGAAGGTGTCGGTCCTCGCCGAGGCCGCGTCCGAGATCGGCGACCCCCTGGTCCGCAACATGGGCACGATAGGAGGCAGCCTGGCCCACGCCGACCCTGCGGCCGATCTGCCGGCCGTGGTTCTGGCGCTGGATGCGCAGATCCACGCCCGGGGGCCCGACGGCTCCCGGACGATCGCGGCGGACGACTTCTTCGTGGGGATCTTCGCCTCGGCGCTCTCGCCGGACGAGATCCTCACCGAGGTCCGGGTGCCGGTGCCCGGGGCGGGCACGGGTCAGGCCTACGAGAAGTTTTCCCATCCGGCGTCCCGCTACGCCCTAGTGGGCGTGGCGGCGTCCCTCTCGGTGGACGCCGGCGCGATCGAGAGCGCCCGGGTCGCGATCACGGGCGTGGGAGGAGGGGCCTCCCGGGCCGCAGCGGTGGAGGAGGCCCTGGAGGGCGTCCCCGCCGAGGCCGCCACGCTCGACGAGGCGGCTGCGAAGGCCGACGACGGCCTGGATCCCCAGGCGGATGTACAGGGGTCGGTGGACTACAAGCGCAACCTGGCCCGGGTGGTGGCGAAGCGGGCCCTGGAGCGTGCGCTGGAGCGTACGGGCTAGCCCCTCATTCCCGGGCCCGCTGCCCGGCCAGGTAGTCCCGGAGCACTCCGGCCTCGGTCTCCAGCTCCTGGATCCGCTGCTTCACCAGGTCGCCGATCGAGAGGATCCCTTCGATCCGGTCTCCGTCCACGACCACCAGGTGCCGGAGGCGGTCCCGGGTCATCCGCGCCATGACTTCGTGGAGCGGGTCGTCGATCTCGCAGAGAGGGGCGGGCGTCGCCATGATCTCGTCGATTCTCCGGCGAAGGATCCCCTCACAGCCGTCCTCCACGGCGCGCACCACGTCTCGCTCCGAGACGAAGCCCAGGACCGGGCCCCCTGGAGGCACGACGGGAAGGCCGCCGATCGTGTGCTCCAGCAGGAGCCCCACCGCGGCCGCCAAGTCGTCGGACGGGCGCACCGTGACCACGTCCCTCCTCTTCTTGCCCCTCAGCACGTCTCCTACCCGCATCGCTCCTCCCCGGATCAGGTGGTCGCTGATCGTCCAACCGTCGGCCCCCGCGCCGGGGTTCCGCCCCTGGGTGGCGCCTAGGAGGCCTTCCCGCGCCCGAAGAGGCCCCGGATCTTCTCCCAGAGGGCGGAGAAGACCACCGGGAGGAGGTTCAGGGCGTTCTCGTCGTCACGGTCTGCCCCCCGAGCCGCCGGCGAGGGATCGGTGGTGGCAGCGCCGGCCCGGCCCGGGCCGGCGCCGGCCTCGTCGTCTTCCTCTCCGGTCCCGGTCAACTCCTCCCGCGCGCACTCGGCGAACTGGCGGAAGATCTGCTTCCCCACCTGCTCGATCATCCCCCGGCCGAACTGGGCGAGCTTTCCGGCGACTTCGAGCTCGGACTCCACGACCACCCGGCTTCCCCCGGCCGGGAGCGGAGTGACCCGGCTCACCATCGTCATGCGGGCCGATCCCCCGCCGGACTTCTCCATGCCCTTCCCGGTCATCTTCACCCGACGCTCGGCGTCGTCGGCCTCCACGAGCTCGACCTCCCCCTGGTAGGACGCCTTCACGGGCCCGACCTTGACCGTCATCTCCCCGAGAAAGGTGTTCTCGTCCCGAACTTCGGTGAGGCGCGCGCCGGGGAGACAAGGCGCCACTCGCTCGGGATCGATGAGGTAGGCCCAG
>JABAHQ010003439.1_pt1 | contig 33751 bp, 25 predicted proteins | sample 7062091 | NCBI WGS metagenome assembly JABAHQ01 (sample SAMN14534359, study PRJNA622989) | marine sediment metagenome | biome: marine biome [ENVO:00000428]; feature: marine pelagic biome [ENVO:01000023]; material: deep marine sediment [ENVO:00002113] | place: India: Gulf of Kutch | collected... | reverse complement strand
CCGGGACGGATGCCGCACTCCCTTTCCCTGGTCAGGCAGTTCGGTGAATCAGGGATTCAATGCTGGTGCCAAACCCTGGTTACCGGCCCAAAGTCCGATTACCCTGGATAAGGCAGAATCCGATCCTCACAGCACGTTGAATGTGGTCAAGGAAATTATCCGCATTCGCAAGCAGCATTCCGCTTTGCAGACCGGTCATTATCGACGAATTCATCTGGATAAGGACTGCTATGCTTTTGAACGGTGGGATAAAGATGAACGGATATTGGTCGTCGCTAATTTTTCTCCCCAGCAACGGAAGATTAAGTTGGACAATCATTCCTATCAATCGCTCTCCTTAAAATCATTTAACCGGAAGGGGAGTTTTGAACATGGGCAGGTTGTGTTGCCAGGGTTGGGATTTTGTTTGGGTAGAAATTTTTAGGCTGTTTGTGGATTATCGGAATTCATAATTACTACAGGGATAAGTTTAAACAGGGATAGTGCAGATCCGAGCATGTCATGCCCGAATGTAGTTATCGGCCTGCCTACCTCGCATTCAGGCAGGGCATCCAGGCATCTGATAGTTGGATTCCCGATTAAATAATGATCATTACTTATAATAGTGCCAGTGAGCTAAAAAACACGCTAAAGCGTGGAAATCTGTTTAATTTTTAGGTGCTTTCCAGAAGCTCAAATATATCTCTGTACACAATCCTTCTTCCTCTACCTTCCCTCCTAAAATTTTGACAATTAAAAAAATTCCCGTCATCAATGTAACATTCCCCTGCCTATCCCGTTTATTAACGACGTCGTTTTGAGTAGAAAATAAATTTCTAAAATTCAAAATATTATAATTAACGGGGTGTCCATCATGTTTAAGAGAAAGAAGATTTTGTTTTCAATTATCATTCTCTTGGTGGCATTTGTGGTCGTTGCCTTAAGTACCGGGAATGACGGTGAAGAAGCAATTGCTGTACAAACCGAAAAAGTTGAGCGTCAAAAAATTATCGAAACCGTAACCGCCACCGGACGAATCCAGCCCAAAACGCAAGTCAAGATCAGCGCCGATGTTGCTGCTAAAATTACCGATTTGCCGGTAAAAGAAGGAGACTGGGTTGAGAAGGGCGAACTACTGGTGAAATTGGATCGGGAAAAATTCCAGGCCGCTATGGAGAGCGCCGAAGCCAGCCTGGGCTCTTTTTTAGCCAATGCTAATTTAGCCAAAGAAAATATGAATAAAGCGGAAAAAGATTATGCCCGGGTTAAAGAGCTTTTTGATAAAAACCTTGAGTCGCAAGCGGCCATGGACCAGAGTTACGCCACATACCAGGTAGAAAAAGCGCGATACCAATCTGCGCTCGATCAGGTGGAACAAGCCAGAGCAACTTTGAAGCAAGCCCAGGATGACCTATCCAAAACTACCATCTATGCCCCCATGGCCGGAACGATCAGCAGGTTGAACAAAGAGATTGGCGAGATTGCCCTCGGTTCCCAATTTCAAGAGGATGTCATCATGATCGTTTCCAATCTGGATGGCATGGAAGCGCTGGTGGATGTGGATGAAAATGATATCGTGCGGGTTGCGGTTGGTGATAGTGCCAAGATCGAAGTGGATGCGTTGCCGGAAATGGTATTTAAGGGAGTGGTGACAGAAATTGCCAGTAGCGCCAAAATTACCGGCAGCGGCACTGCCGATCAAAAAACCGAATTTGAAGTGAAAATTGCCATCGCTGATGCTAATAAAGAATTGCGACCGGGTATGACTGCCAGCGGTGAAATCATCACCGATATCCGTGAGGACGTGATCGGGGTGCCCATTCAGAGCGTTACCGTTCGTACACCCGACCAATTGAAGAAGAAACCCGTCGAACAATCGGGCGACGTTGCCATTGCCGAGGAGAACGCCGAATCAAAATATACACCGGACAAGGACGGATTCGTGGAGATTGTTTTTGTGGTGGAAAACGGCCATGTAGCTGCCAAACAAGTCAAAACCGGAATCCAGAGCGATACCCACATCGAAATAATTGACGGTTTGAGTGAGGCCCAGGAAATTGTCACTGGCAATTATCGGGCGATTAGCCAGGACCTTCAAAATGGCTCCCTAGTCAAAGTTAAACAAGAACAGCAACAATTGGCATCACACTAATTCAGGCAATGTTGAGCTAAAATGACAAATAAAACAAACTACAACATCTAACAGGAACTCAAACAGGGGCTGGCAATCATGACATTGAATTTAGAAAATATCGACAAGACATATAAGATGGGAAGCACCGAGGTAAAGGCTTTAAAGAATGTAACGCTTGGTGTTGAAGAAAGCGAGTATATCGCGATCATGGGGCCGTCCGGTTCCGGCAAATCAACCATGATGAACCTAATCGGGTGTCTGGATACGCCCACCTCTGGCGCCTATTATTTTGAAGGCATTGATGTGAGCAAAATGAACGACGATGAACTCGCTGATATCCGCAATCAGAAAATTGGCTTCGTATTCCAGACCTTTAATCTGTTGCCTCGCGCCGATGTTTTCCACAATGTGGAGCTGGCCCTAATCTATGCCGGAATGCCCGCTGCTAAAAGAAGGTTACGGGTGGAAGAAGCCATCGAAAAAGTGGGTTTGTCTGACCGAATCAAACACAAACCCAGCGAGCTTTCCGGGGGACAACGGCAACGGGTAGCAGTGGCGCGTGCACTAGTAAACAATCCATCCATCATTTTGGCGGATGAACCGACCGGTAACCTGGACAGCAAGACCGGAGAAGAAATTATGGAGCTGTTGGATCAATTACATTCGCAGGGGAACACGATTATATTAGTCACTCACGAGAAATTTATCGCCGATCACGCCCATAGAATCATTCATCTTATGGATGGAAAAATCGGCGAGCAGGAATATACGAGAGCGGTGCCGTCGTAACTCATTAGTGGAAGAAGTTAAAATTAAAATTACATCTGATTGATGATTTTTGACGAGTTAATCTTGCTATCCAGTTGTTGTCATTCTGAAGGAACGGAGTGACATAAGAAACTCAAAAGGCCTGCCGTGTAGTGACAAGATTCTTTGCTATCGCTCAGAATGGCGAGCAAATAATGTGATGATTATTTAATCAAACTTCACCAGTCAGACAGTTTTCAAAAACAACATGATTGAATATTTAAGATTTGCCTGGACTGCCTTTAAGGCAAACAAAATACGTTTCTTCTTGACCACTCTCGGTGTCTTCATCGGCGTCACTACCATCATCATTATTTTTACCATTATTCAAAGCATAAATGAATACATTGCCGATGAGGTTGCCGCTTTTGGTACCACGACCATTTATATAGACAAATTTCCCTGGGTCATTACTGAAAATTATTTTGAATATCGTAACCGTCCTCCTATCACGCTTAAAGAATACGAAGCATTGGATAGGAATGTGACCTACACCCATTGGATATCTCCGATTGCCGGTTATCGACGCAATGTGAAGTATAGAAATGAACGCCTGGAACGGGTGCTTGTGACCGGATGTAATGAACGATATCCGGAAACAAATAACGTGGTAGCAGACATCGGACGCTGGTTTACTGCCAGTGAGGTGCGCAGCGCACGTTTGGTGTGCGTTATCGGTCGCAATATTTGGGATGAATTGTTTCGCAAGCAAGACGCGGTCGGGAAGCGCTTAAAAATCAATGGCTACCCATACCGGGTGATCGGCATAATGGAGAAAAAGGGGAATTTATTCGGATTTAATATGGACAACCAGATCATCGTTCCCTATACCGCCATGCGAGGATATGCCTATACCTGGCGAGGGATTTCCATTGCCATGAAAGTCGATCGTCCCGCTAAACTAGAGGGTTTAAAACACGAAGCCCAGGGCATTCTCAGAAGAGTGCGTAAAGTGTCACCCCAGGAGGAGGACAACTTTGCCATCAACCAGCAAAATATGCTGACGGATTTCTACAATCAAATTACGGGAACGGCGTATATCGTCATATTTTTGATTGGAGCTGTCTCACTGGTGGTTGGTGGAATAGGCATTATGAACATCATGCTGGTTTCGGTAACGGAACGTACCAGGGAGATTGGTATTCGCAAGGCAGTTGGGGCCACACGCAAGCGCATATTGTTGCATTTCCTGACCGAATCGGTAGCCATCAGTTCAATTGGGGGAATGCTCGGCGTGGTTGCCGGCGTTCTGTTATCAGAAATTCCGCTGAATTTAATGAATTTGGATACTTCCGTATCGATTTGGACGGTCATCATCGGGTATGGCTTCTCAGCATTCGTCGGTATTGTCTCGGGAATGTACCCGGCTCATAAAGCGGCCAAAATGCATCCGATAGAATCATTACGATATGAATAAAGATTGATTTAAAATGTATTTATTTGAACTCATTCGCACATCCATTCAGCAACTCCTTGCCCATCGACTGCGCTCGATTTTAACGACGCTGGGCATTGTTATTGGGGTGGGAGTCGTCATTCTAATTGTATCAATACTGGAAGGCTTTCGTAGCTCGATTGAAGCAGACCTGAATATACTGGGGGCCAATGTATTTCAGGTGCAGCGCTATAACGGTGGCGGCGATGATTTTCACGATCCGGATAAAAAAGAATACCGCAAAATCCTCAAAAAGGAATTAGCTGATGCGATAAGAGCGCGATGCCCATCGGTTAGATTCGTAGGCGCAGAAAATTGGAAATCCGGTCAGGCCATCGCCTATAAAGACAGGAAGACCAATCTTATTGCCAGCGTTGCCGGCGCCACCAAAGAGTTTGCTATCAATAATGGCTATTTTATGAAGGAAGGCCGGTTCATCATCGACCACGATGTTCGGTTTCACCGAAAAGTGGCAGTGCTGGGAATGGATATCGTGGATCAATTGTTTCCGGTTGAATACCCGATTGGCAGAACGGTCAAAATTAAAGGCCAAAAATTCACCGTGGTCGGTATTTTTGAAGAACAGGGTAGTTCAACCTTCGGGCAAAGCCGGGATAACCGGGTTGCGATTCCTATCACTACCTGGCAGGATCTGTATGGAAAAAACCACTCCGTAAACCTGACCATCATGGCTAAAAATCGCCAGCTATTTGCAAAAGCTCAAAATGAGGTCATCGGCGTTCTGCGTAAGGAAAGAAAGGTCCCAGCTGGTGAAGAGAATAATTTTCATCTGTTTTCCAACGAGACCTTGATCGATTCTTTCAACAACATTGCCTCAAAGATTCAACTGGGTGGCATCGGCATTGGTATCATTTCATTGATTGTTGGTGGGATCGGGGTCATGAACATTATGTTAGTCTCCGTTACAGAGCGGACTCGTGAAATTGGTATTCGCAAGGCTGTTGGCGCCCGTAAAAAGGATGTGTTAAAACAATTTCTGTTAGAGGCGATAACCCTGTGCATCTTGGGTGGACTGCTTGGCTATGTTACAGGTGTCGGATTGGCCGGGCTAATTTCTTTGGCCGTTAAATTACCCATGTCCATTCCGCTATGGTCAGTCATCGCTGCAATTGCTACCACCACTGTCGTCGGGATATTTGCCGGTTTATATCCCGCCCGGAAGGCCGCGACGCTCCCCCCAATTGAGGCACTTCGATATGAGTGAGGTTTGTTAGACTCGTTTCTGAAAAGGCAGTGCTTTGGTGTTCAAGGGCTATACGGTTTGAGGCCCTCGTTCAAAAGCGCATCCGACGGAAAAAACCAGAACACCTGAGCACTTGAACACTCCGACTAAAATGGCAAAAATTACCATATTGAAAATGGCTTTGTTGTAATCTGTTTCTAAAAAGCAAATATTTGTAAACCATTCACACCATCCTACCGTCTTATTTACAGAATATATGATTTAGAGTTGGTTCAAAAACTCGGGTTTTCAATTTGCCTGATTGAGATTGATAAGTGATTCCAAAGGCAGTTACGGTGAATGAAGAAAAAGAGTTGATCGCAAGAGCGCAAAAGGGAGAGATGACCGCTTTCCGGGAGCTGGTGGAACGTCACAAAAAAAACATTTATTACCTGGCGCTTGATTTAAGCGGCAATCATTTCGATGCGGAAGATCTGTCTCAGGAAGTTTTTATCCGGGCATTGCGCTCTTTAAAAAATTTTCGCGGTGAAGCCAAATTCGGCTCTTGGTTGTATCGGATAACCGTCAACTGCCATATCGATCAGCGGAGGAAAAATCAAATGAAAATAAGCTCCTTGCACAGCCATTCAAATGAAGAAAGCAATAAACAAAAAGACATTTTGCTAAAAGATGAAAATGGCCATAATCCGGAAAAAAGAACCGAAGCGACTGAAATCCAAAAACATATACAGGCTGCATTGGGTAAACTGACGCCAAGAGAACAATCGGTGTTTGTACTGCGTCACTACAGAGATTTACCAATCAAGGAAATTGCCCGGGTGCTGGACGTTGCCGAAGGCACTGTCAAAAGCCTGCTCTTTCGGGCGCTGCAGAGATTACAAAAAGAGCTTTCTTTCTATCGTCCGGATTTAGGTTTAGGCAAAGAATAAAGATTAAAGTTTAAAGAAGAAAGGTTAAATAGGATAAAGGGCGTAGCGCAAATTGCATATTTCTCGAAGCAGAGCCTCTAACCCCAACGTTCCACAGCCCCATCGAGATAAACATCCGCTGTGGAACGAGTAATCGAAAAAATTAATCATGCCTGTGCGAGGCACGCAGACAGGGTGTGAGAGTTTTATGAAAAGTGGCAAGATAAGAAGGATGTGAATCATGAGTAATTGCGAAAAATACAAAGACCTGTTCGTTGATGCGCTTTATGATGAATTGAACGCTAAGGCAAAACGTCGCTTTGATACGCATTTAAACGAATGCTCAAACTGTTCCAGAGAATTTAAGCAACTTAAATCAACACTGGAGCTGATGAATCAGCACCAGAGATCGCAACCGGATGAAGCATTCTGGGAAGGCTACTGGGATCGGCTTTCGGAAAAGATGAGTCGGCCTGGCGATAAAACTTCAACCACATCCCGGCAAGGGGTAACAGATAATCCTGTTTTTCAACGGCTCGGCCGATGGTCTTATCAGATTGCAGCAGCGGCCGCAATTCTATTGCTTGGTATTCTGATCGGAAAATTCTTTTTCAGCGAGCCGTCGCGAGAGAATCAACAGTTAACCAATGTAACCGAATTGACCCCTCAGCAGGCTTTGTTGAATCAACGCACCAATCTTTATCTGGAAAAATCAAAGGTGCTTTTATTGGGGCTGGTCAATATGGATTCGGAGGCAATTCAACGCCAACAGGTCGATTTTTCATCTTACCAGAAAGTTTCCCGACATTTGCTTCAGGAAGCAAGCTATCTTAAACCGGCTTTAAAAGAAAACAAACAACAACGCTTGCGAGAACTCATCGGAGATTTGGAAGTCATCCTTCTGCAAATCGCCAATTTGGAAACAGATTATGATGTATCCGGTCTGGAGCTTATTAAAACCGGTGTAGACCGTCGCGCAATTTTACTAAAAATTAATTTACAGGAAATCCGGCAGGGTAACCAGCCGGTCCCGACGGATGACGGAGAAAAGAAGAAAACAACTTAACAAAAAGCAGGAGCAACGATGAAAAAGCAAATATTACATTTTCTGTTGATCCCTGTGATGCTTGCTGTTTCAGGTCACTCAATGGCAATGCCACAGGATCAGCAAAAAAACGACGCTTCGACTGCTTATCAAAATGCCTATAATTTGATACTTGATGAGAAATGGCAGGAAGCGTTCACTGAATTCAATTCTGTGTTAAAAAATTTTCCAAACAGCGACTGGTCCGACGACGCCAGGTTTTGGCAATGCTATGCCCGGGAGAAACTGGGGCAAAATTTGGAAAAGGTGTTTGAGTGTTATGATGACTTCATCAAACAGTATTCCAAAAGTAAATGGGTGGATGACGCCAAATCCAACCTGATTAGAATCGGTCATCGATTGTCAAGAATGGGCAAACCCGAGTACAACGCCAGAGTGGAGTCACTACGAAAAAGCGAGGATGAGGAAATCGCCTTAGCAGCCTTGTTTGCTTTGCGCAATATGGAAGATGAGCGCGCTTTACCGACGATTATGGAAAAATACGAACGTTCTGACAATCCCAGAATTCGAGGTAAAATTGTTTATGTATTGGGGGATTTTGAGTCGCCTGATGTTGTTCCCAAATTATCGGAAATCGCTGCCGAAGATCCTGACTCCGGCGTCCGTAAAAAAGCCGTTTATGCCCTGGGTGATCAGGATAGCAAGGAGGCAGTGGCAGCACTAAAGAAAATTGTCCAATCCAACGCAGATACCCAGATCCGCAAATCGGCGCTCTATGCCCTCGGTGATACGGATGATCCCGGTTTAGTACCGTTTCTGACAGATATTGCCTTAAAAGAAAAAGACCCCACACTCGCTAAAGCAGCAGTTTATGCTTTGGAGGATCTGGACAGCGATGATATTGACCAGGCTTTGCAAAGGATTTTAAAAAACGCTCAATCTAAAGAAGTAAAAAAAGCAGCGCTTTATACGCTTGGCGACAGTGAAGGTCCAATTGCCTTATCCATTCTGAAAGAAGTAGCTTTAACTGATCAGGACGCCTCGCTGCGCAAAGCAGCGGTTTATGCCATTGCCGATGTGGATGGTGCTCCGACCTCTCAGGCATTGCAGGAAATATTTACTCAAGCGAATGACGAGGACATCCTCAAAGCCACGCTTTATGCCATCGGCGATCACGGCAATCCGAAGGCGCGCCAATTCTTGACGGAAACGGCTATCAATCATACAAATGAAGATATTGCGAGAGCGGCGTTGTACGCAGCAGCGGACATGTTAGAGGAAGACGCTGTACCTTATTTGCGGGAAATATTGAACAAATCGAAATGGCCAAAAGTGCGGAAATCCGCCGTGCATCTCATTGCCGATGAAGGCGGGGAATCAGCGGTAAAAGTATTGGCGGAGTTGCTGGAAAACGAAAAAAACCCGGAAGTCCGTAAATCGATGGTCTATTCGTTGGGAGATTCGGATAGCAACGACGCGGTACCGGTTTTATTAAGAGTTATCAAAAACGATGAGAGCCTGGTCGTCCGTAAAGCAGCCGTGAATGCCCTGGGAGAAATCGGTACCCCGGAAGCGCAGAAGGCGCTTTTGCAAATCTTAGAAAATGAATCCGAGCAGTAAATGAGTTTCAGCCTTTAACTTAGGAGAACTATAATGAAGATCCACAGAAATTTCATCCAATTGGTAGCCTTTTTTACCGTATTACCCATATTACTGTTATCGCAACCGGTCATTCATCATCCCAATCCGCAAGAACCGCTACAACAGCGTTGGCAGTGGGCGTTGGAGGAATCCAAACAAAAGGCATTTGAAAACGATGTTTGGATCGGCTACAGTATCCAGCGGCTGATGGGAGAAAAATCGCATATAGGTAGTTTTCATTATCCCTCCCAAGTGGAGGTTATCTCTCTCCAAGAATTGATTTACGGAAAACCGGAACGAACTAAAGACTCCGATTTAAGCGATGAGGAAATATTAAAAAAGACTGCTAAGAGAGCATTGGAGAAACAAAAAAATGCAAACAAGCCCGATAAAAAAATAAACAAAGAAGTGGCGCTCTTATTTCGGCTAACTCCCTTCGATGTGGAGCCAGCCAGGATAGAAGAAGTAAAGTTGAGTAATCTTTCCCTCTCAGTTGATCTGAAGGGATCTCCTTTATTCTGGTTGGGAAAATCCGACGATAAACAGAGTGTAGCCCTTCTGAAATATCTTTTTCGTTCACAGCAATCACCCGAAGTTGGAGAAGATTTAATAACCGCAGCGGCAATTCATGATTTTGAGGAAGAGGCGGTTTCATTCCTGACAGAAATCTTAAACGGAAATTATCGGGAAGAATTGCGGGAGGATGCTGCTTTTTGGCTGGGCCAACAAAACAATGCAAAAGCATTACAGTTGCTTACTGAAACTGCGCGAACTGATGATTCGGACGATGTTCGAGAAAAGGCAGTATTTGCAGTAAGTCAAATGGATTTGGAACCGGCTACAGATACATTGATTGAACTCGCCCGGCATGCAGACAATTTAGAGGTGCGTGAAAGAGCCGTTTTCTGGCTAAGCCAAAAAGCATCCCGAAAAGCGGTGAACGGTTTGGAGTCAATTGCCGTTAACCAGGATGACTATGAAATTCAAACGAAAGCAGTATTTGCACTGTATAATTTGCCGGATGGGACCGGTATCCCCAAGTTGATTAAAATTGCTAAAACTCATCGCAATCCAAAGATTCGTAAAAAAGCGATTTTCTGGCTGGGACAATCGAAGAATCCTCAAGCTTTAAACGCGCTGGTAGAAATTGTTCAAAAAAAGTGATGGATGAACCTGTGGATCAAACTCCTGGGTGTAACTTAACTAATCAGAGACCGTATGATTTATCGCCAACATGTTTCATAATTTTATATATGGAGGATAGATTAATGAAAAACATTACACGTCTGTTTGTGTGGTTAATCATGGTGACAATGGTATTGAGCTTATCCGTCATCAGTGCTGATCTCAAAGAAGATAAAAAGCAGAAAAAAACAAAGCGCATTATCATCGGAGATGAAGTGCATCATATTCCGGAAATCGATATTGAACTTCCCGATATGGACGAGACCTTAGAGGAGTTAAACCTTAAGATGAGTGATTTAAATATCAAAATGCGGCACCTGGATCGAGAAATGAGTTTTCTGGATGAAGAATTTAGAGGAATGGAGAATCTGGATATTGAAATCCCGGAAATCGATATCGTGATACCGCCTATCCCGGAATTTGAAGTTCATATTCCGCCCATGCGGTTGGACGGAATGTCTTTTTATTTTGACGGACATTGGTCCGCGTCACACCTCTTTCGCAATCTAAGCGACAGCGAACAAGTTCGTCTGGAAGCGCTCCGCTCTATCGCTCGGCAGGATGCTGAGGTGGCAGTTCCGGCCCTGGAAAAGATTATTCGCGAAGACCCCAGCCCGGCCTTGCGTTATAAAGCGGTTCATTATCTGGGAAGATATTTGGATGAAGAAGGGGTGTTGAGTCTACTTGAGGACGTGATCAAAAACGATTCAAATATTGATGTCAGGAAGAAGGCGATTTACGTGTTGAGCAAGAGTAAAGACCCCCGAGCGGTCGACATACTGGAATCTATTGTAAGGGATTGATGGTATAAAAATATGTTTCAACTTTTGTCACCCTTCGACTCCCTGTCTGTTCAGGCAGGCGCTCAGGGTGACATAGAGCATTAAAAACAATTATTATTCATTGTCTTGAATACTATCAAAATTTAATCCAATGCATGAATTTAATCTAAAAAACCTTTCCACCTACTTCAACTTTTCCAACCACTCTTTGGCTTTTTGCTGGTGTTCGGGATCGGCGGCATCGGTTACCGGTAATTCCAGCACTTTTTCAAACTGTTCTATTGCCAACGCTTTTTTATCGAGCTTTTCGTAAGTAACGCCCAATTCAAAATGGTGCTGGATTGATTCAGGTTTAATTTCAACCGCCTTTTTAAAACAATCCACAGCCTTTTCAACAGAGGCTTCTTTGGGAACGCCACCCAGAAAAATATCCGCAAATTTCTTTTCGATCCAACTAAGCGTAGCCAGTTTGCGATGCCATCGTCCCAAAACGTGCCAGGCCACATCATCGTTCGGGTCTAATTCCAGTGCCCGATCCACCTCTGCCTTAACTTGCTTGGACAGGCGCACTCTTTCCTTGGGGCCGGCATCCAGAGCAACTCTGCCCAGCGCCACACTCATAAAAAGATGCCCTTTAGCGCCTTCCGGATTTAATTCAACCGCCCGGCGGGCAAACTCAGCTCCTTTTTGAAAGTAGGATTTTCGTTTATCCTTATCCTCTGATGATTCACCCACATCCACATAGGCGCGAGAGAGTTTCCAGGCAGCTTCATAACTTGAGGTATCACTGTCATAGGCTTGTCGATAATTTTCCAGAGCAGTTTCATTATCAAACTTATTATAGGCTGAATCCCCCAGATCAAGGTGGTGTGTTGCGGAAGAAGCGGACTGCTGGCTCCACAACGAGATGGAAAATAGTGTGATGAAAACGATAGTCAATGTCATTAAGTAGTGCATTTCTCCTTCTCCATCTATTATAGATGAAAATTAGTAAAAGGAAGTATTTGCAAATCAATTGAAGGGGCTGTTAGTCTTCTATAATTCTTTTCACCAGGTCTTCACGATCAACAATAGAATCTTTGCCCAACCAGATCGACCAGAGCGTCTTTGCAAAAATCTTGTTGGTAATGGCAGGTTTTTCTTCTCCCTGAACAATGGATACGATTGTGCCGCCGGGCAGCCAGCGTAAGATGTATTTTTCGTTTTCTTCCACTTTTTTAGCAAAATACCCTAAAAACTGATCTACCAGCGGCTGTATTTCTGCAATTTCTTCCTCGGTGCTGTTTTTCTTAAATCCGTCACGATAGGCATTTCGTATGTCATCCGCGCCGACGCCCCGGGCAAAATCCATGGTGATTTGTTTGGCTTTCCCGTCAGTCAGCACACTCTCGAGTACTTCTTCTTTGTTGCCTTGCACCGGGTCTTTCATATAATGGGCTATTCCGTAGACTTTGAAAAAAATCTTTGCTTTCCGCACCGCCACCCCGGTAATTGTCAGTGAATAGTCAGCATCCTGGTATTGAAAGGTAATTTCGGCGGGAAACTTTTTGTTAGTAGACGACTCTTCAACCATCTCCTGGGATAAAGAGAGTGTTGTCCACAACATCAGAGAAATAACGCTGATAAATGTTACTTTGAGCAGAACTTTCATGGCGAATCCTCCAATTTTTACGATTCACTAATTTAGATATATGCCCAATACCATAACAAGTATATGTTATGAAGAGTTCATCTTGCACTGATGACCGGTTCTTTAGTGGCGCCCACCTCGTCTTTAGACAGGATTGATAGTTCAGTTCGCTCAATTTTATCGAAGATCATCAATTGATCGACCACCTCCATTCCCGAAATCACCTGACCAAAGGCGGTGTGTTTACCGTTTAGATGGGGTTGAGGAGTGTGGGTGATAAAGAATTGACTGCCACCGGTATCTTTGCCGGCATGTGCTACCCCGACGACTCCCCGGTCATAGAATATATCGTTATATTCGCAAGGCACGGTATAGCCGGGGCCTCCCCAGCCATCACCGCGGGGATCGCCGGCCTGAACCACAAAGCCCGGTACCACGCGATGAAAATTAATGCCCTCATAAAATCCTTGTTTCACCAGTTGAACGAAATTGGCCACATTAACCGGCGCCTTCTCAGGGAAAAGTTCGATGGTAAACTCCCCAACAGAGGTCGCGAAGGTCACCCGGTAAATTGAATCAGGGCTCACTGCCGGAAAGTCCCATTTGATGGAATAAGCCTCCTCAACCTCCGGAATTTGGATATTTTCTCTGTCGGTGATATGCAGCAATGCATGTTTCGCTTTTTCCCTAATTGTGGGATAGGGATGATTCAGTTGTTCTTCCAAAAACGGAACGGCTTCCGGGCTGCCGATACTATCCAATGCTGTAATAATGGGTTCCATGGCTTCCAAATCTCTGGGCGCTGTAAATTGCTGATAAACTTCAATCAGGGGTTTTACTGCTTTTACCGGGCGTGGATTGCTGAGGATGGAAAAATAGGTTGCGGTCACGGTAGCGACAGCCCGGTCACCTGTTTTCAATTTTTCCAGAAAGAAATCAATTTCAGGCGGTTTGGTTCGATTGACCAGAATTTCCAATGCCAGGGTAGTTTGGGCAATATTATCCCCATCAGCTAACTGCATCAACAACGTGGTTGCCTGATCGATGCGAGCCTCGGTCATACGCCTGGAGATCACCGGAACATCACTGGATTTAATATTTTGCAGCGTTTTAAGCGCATAGTAATTCTGAGGCCAGGATTGATTTAACAAATCGTTCTGAATGTGGGCCATGGCTTCTTCCGGTTGAACCAGGGCTAACACTGACAGGGCTTCACCTCTTAAGCGCCAATCTGTTTCTTCCCTGTATACCCGGCGCATTTCCCTTCGAGTCAACCAGTTCGGATAATTTTCCAGGGCGCGAATCGCCTCCAATCGAACATGGGGATGCGGATCATCCAAAAATTTTATAATGTCATTCTGCAAAGATTCTTCACCCATATTCCCTAATAGCTCCATCCCTGCAACCCTTACATACCAGGTAGAATCCTGTATTTCTTCCAGCAGTTGATTGCGGAAATTACGGGATCGGTAAGTACGCATTAGCTCCTGGTAACCCTGTTTATTCCGAAAACCCTGGAATTGGGGAGAATTAATTAAAAAGACCAGGCTATTAAGCCCTTTTAGGGTAAAATATTCCACCAGAGGATCTTCGAAACTCAAGGCATCTTTAAAATTATCAAATGAACCCAACATGCTCATTCGATAGAGTGCATAAGCATAACGCCAGACCACTTCCGGTCCTTCTGCGTTCATCATCCGTTCGCCTAGATAAGGAGTGAGAGACCGGGGAGGAAAACGACGATAGGCGAGCATACCACAAGCTACTGCGGCAGCTTTCTGATATTCCTGATCGGAGCTTTCAATAAAATCTCGCAATGGAAATACGTTTTTATTTGATCCGCTCTTTCCCAAAGCTTCGATCAGTTTTATACGAATCTCTTTATTCGATTCATTGCGTAAGCCATCGAGGATATAATTTTCAGCGGTAGTCGAAAAGAGTTGTCCTAATCCAAAAGCAGCTGCTGCCCGCACACGCGGGTCTTCATCGGTCAAGCGATTGGCCAGTAATATTGCTTTGGAGGTATCCTGGAGACTGGCAAGAGTCTTGACGGCTCTTAAACGGATATCCGCATTTTTATGATTTAACCAGGTGATCAGTTTGATATCATCCAGACTCCTGGTATATTCGGCTTCTCTTAATTCCTCAAAAGCGACGGCTTTATCAAAATTATTGCACGACAACGTTAAAATGATGGGAAGGAGTATTAAAACCAACCAATATCTCATTCCTTATTCTCCTTAGATTTTATCTAATTTTTACACAAACTTCCGAATTATATTTCAAGTTCAACGTGAAAATATATTAGATTATGTTAAAAAAACCTAAATGATTGATAGATTTTCTGAGGCAATTTTTGAAAAAGACCACTTTGCTTTTGGTTAGTTGCTTGACAAAAAAGAACAAAGGCAGTATATTTTTTCACATTTTATATTAAAATGATGATGACAGAAAACCTTNNAAAACTATTACTACACTGTTAACAAATCAGTCCGAACCGAACTAAAAGTAAAAGGCTCCGCTTTTATCGGCTCAATTAATCACACCCCGGATCGTGACTCCGCAGAAAAGTATGTTGTAAGCATAAAGGAAGAATTTCGTGACGCAACACATAATTGTTTTGCTTTTCGCATAGATGAACAAATATTTCGTTTTTCCGATGACGGGGAGCCATCGTCAACAGCCGGTAAACCGATTCTGGCCATGCTAACTAAATATAATCTTTTACAAACGGCCCTTATTGTCACCCGCTATTTTGGCGGAAGCCAATTGGGTGTTGGCGGCTTGATTCAGGCATACAGACAATGTGCTGAAGAAACCATAAAAGGGGCAAAATTAAAGCAGCTTATCGATTACAATTTGTTACAGATCCGTTATCCCTATCAAATAGCTCGCCAGGTAAAATATCTCGTTTCCAGATACAACGGGAAGTTTGTAAGTTCGGATTATGATGTGGCAGTAAAATCAAAAATAAAAATCCCCCAAAATGCACAACAGAAGTTTGAGAATGAATTGACGGAAACGAGCTCAGGTCAGGTTCAAATTAGTGAAGTGATTGAATAATGCATATTAAAGTTGAAAATATCTCCAAACAGATTAGCGACCGGGTCATTATCGAAGACCTCTCGTTTGAGGCGAGGACAGGTTATATCCTGGGTATATTGGGCGCTGAGAGCTCGGGTAAGACTCCCATTCTACGCATGGTTATGGATATTATAAAACCGGATAAGGGAAAGATTACCTTTGATGACCGTCCCATCAATATGCAAATTCGCAATTCTATTGGCTATCTTCCGCAAGAAAGAGGCATCTATATCAGGTATCCGTTAAGCAGAACACTGATTTACTTTGCCCGACTGAAAAATCTGGCTCGTAAAAAGGCTCAGGTCGAATCGGTCCGTTTATTGGACCGTTTTAATCTGATCGAATATATGGATACCCCCGTTACCCATTTGCCAGCCGAAATTCAGCAAAAAATTGAATTGATGATCACCATTATTCACAATCCTGATATCCTTATTTTAGATGAACCCTTTCTGGGATTGGATCCGGTGAATCAGATTCTTGTGCACAAACTGATTCAACGTTTTCGCGACGAAGGTAAGACCATTGTCTTAGCCACTGCAGATATGCAAAAAGCAGAGGATATTTGTGATGACATCATTTTCCTGAAAGATGGTCGCGTTCTTCTGAAAGGCAGCCATAAAAAGGTGCACGAACGATTTAAAGAAAATTTGATTCTGGTGGAGGCTAAAGATAATCTGCAACCATTACAAAAATTGCCGGGTGTGACCAGGTCTGTGTTAGAAAAACAAATCGCCCGCTTATTTATTAACAATGACGTCTCCCAACAGCAAATTTTGGACAAAATCATTCGTTCCGTGAACATAACCCGGGTAGAAGTTCATCGACCCACCTTAGAAGACATTTATCTGGAATTGACGCAAGGGAGGGGGCAATAAAGGTGATAAAGCGATTCTTCATTGTTACCGGATGGGAATTCTTACGTCATTTGAAGACGCGAAGCTTTTTACTGGCCACTTTTGTCTCCCCGGTCGTTTTTGCCGCGCTGATATTGATACCTTCACTTTACACAAATTCCAGCCAGAATCAACCCCGGTTAATCGGAGTGGTGGAATTTGACACCACTTCATACTATGAGTCATTATCAGAACGGATAACCGAAGATTTTGCAGAAGAGCCTGGTTATCCCGGAATCCTATTGACCAGGATTGAAGCGGATACCACCGGAGAAATGCAGGAGGATTTTGAAGAGTTAGCCAGGTTAAAGCATCGCGCCGACAGCCTGAACGAAGCGCTTAATAAAATCAGAGAAAGACGGCGTTATATTTTCCAACGACCGGAATCCCGAACCAGAACCCAGTTACTCTCCGAATCATACGATCAGTTGATTAGCACCCGCGAAAAAAAAGATTTGGCGGAAATTGAGTATCAACAAAAGAAAACCAAAATGGATTCTTTGGTAAGAGTAAGGGTAATGGAAAAAGCGGACGGTTTACTCGCTGCCAAAAAGATTGAAGGCTATGTATTCATTGAACCGGAGATTTTTAAAAACGGAGTGGTTGAATTCCATTCTTCACAGCCGAAAAATTTTCTCAATATCGAAATATTAGAACAGGCGCTGCAGGAAATTTTGGTGGAAGAACGCATGCGGGAGACCGGAATTACCGTAACCAAAATACAGGAATTGTTGGATCCGATTACGATACAGGAATTTATTCTGGAAGGCTCCCGAAAGCACAAATTCAAATTTATGGTGACATATCTGGTTCCGATCATTGTGGTATTGTTTTTATTTATCGGCATTTTTACCTCCAGTGGATTTCTTTTTTCTTCCATCGTCACAGAAAAAACCAATCGAGTTTTAGAGATGCTACTCACATCAGCCCGCTCCTTGCCACTAATTGCCGGAAAAATTGTTGGCCTGGGTTTATTGGGATTATTGCAAATTTCTATCTGGTTACTTTTGGCGGTTATACTGATATTGATCAATGTGATTCCGGTAGAAGAGGTGGGATTTTTGACGTTGAAAAATGCAGGATTATTTGTTCTCTATTTTCTTTTAGGATATTTATTTTTTGCCTCGATTTTTCTGGGAATGGGCTCACTCTCATCTACTGACCAGAATTCGAATCACCTCCATCAGTTTATGAGAATTCTGTCCGTATTACCCATTGCTCTGGCGATCCTGGTGCTTCAGTCACCCAACTCCATGCTGGTGCGAATCCTGTCCTTTATCCCCTTTCTTAGTCCGACCTTTATGATCTTACGCACACCGTTGGGTCAGCCTCCCGTGATTGATTATTATATTTCTTCTGCAATCATGCTTATTTCCATTATCCTGACAGTCTTCTTTTCCAGCAAAATTTTTAGCATTTCCAGCCTGATATATGATAGAAGGCCTACCATCAAAGGCATATTAGCGATGCTCCGTTTAAAATGAGTTCCCGGGCCTTTCATCCTGCGCTTTACATCAGTAGTGGGTGTCGGTTATATTGAAATAACTGATATGCAATTTTTTTAATAAAGGATCGTGCCGTGATGAAGATGTGATATTTTTCATTGACTATCACTGATCTGTCTTGTATGCTGTGAGCGCAATTTTGCTTATTTTGCTTTTGATCTGTTATTGATGATGAAATTAACTGTTTTGTAATTTAAAAAAAATGAAAGGGTAAAGTCATGAAAAATTTTCGAAGCTTTTTATCGATGGTAATCGTTCTTGCCATGATAGGTTCTTCGCTTTATGCCGGGGTTCTGGTGGTGCAAAAACATCAGTCCGCCGATCAACAAAAAAGCAGCAATGTAAAAATTTATCTGGAAGAAGACAAAATGCGGATGGATATGGACTCTCCCGACGAGCGGCAGGCATTTATTTTCCGGGATGACAAAAATTTATTTTGGATTGTTAATTTTAAGGAAAACAGTTACATGGAAATGACTGAGAAGGATCTTCAGCAAATGGCCGCAATGCGGGATAATGCGATGAAGAAAATGGAAGAACGGATGAAGAATATGCCACCGGAGCAACGGAAAATGTTGGAACAAATGCAAGAAAAAATGAAAGATATGCCACCGGCACAAAGAGAGATGATGAAAAAAGCTATGCCCAATATGGGAATGGAAGGAATGGAAATGTCTCGACCGACGTTTAAAATGGTTGCCTCCGGAGTCGAAGTAAATCAATGGACATGTGACAAGTATGAAGGCTATCAGAACGAACAAAAAGTAAAGGAAGTGTGGACAACTGATTTTGATGAATTGGGAATCACCCGGGAAGATGTGAAAATCTTTGAAAAATTCGGTGAATTTGTGGAGTCTTTAACCAGGGGTATGGATGAGCAAATCGGCGCATCATTCAAAATCGGCTCCAAAGAAAGTGAAGAGCAGTTAGGATACAAAGGCATTCCTGTAAAAACGATTAATTATACTAACGGGCAAATCGAACGCGTTGAGGAAACCGAAAAGGTAGAAAAACAAAGTCTTGATGCTGCAGTGTTCAACCTGCCTTCCGGTTTAAAGCAAAAAGAAAATCCGATGAAACAGATGAAAGGGAAAATGGAGTATTAATTTCCGTTAAAGATTGTTTTCTCTTGGTAAATGTTCTGCAGGACAGGGTTTTACCCTGTCCTGCATTTATTAATAGTTAATAGAAAGATTGCCCCGCTTTAGCGTGTTTCTTTGGGAAGCTCGAGCAAAAGGCGCATGTGAAAATTGTACTAAATCGAAGCAGGAGCTTCTCAAGCAAGGGCGTTCAAAGCTGGAGCTTTGAACGAGTAAGCATTTCTCTGAAAAAAGCTTTTTCATTTGCGCTCAATTGTACCCATCTGTAGCTTCATGTAAGTCGGACTTAAGTCCGGTAATCTAATTCATAAAATAGATTGCCGCGCTTTCGCGTGTGCTTACCGGAGTTTATTTAATGGAATGCCAATGCGATATTTTATTTTTTTAATTCTCATTTGCTTAATTTCCTGTTCGCAACCGCTAGTTGAGAAAAGAATTGACGCCACCAATTTTAATTTCAAATATGATTACATCATCAATCTCACCAATCCCTCTGCCCATCTTTTTAATGTCACCCTGTTCGTGGATGGACTTGGTTCCTCTAATAATATCTTCAATTTTGCCGGTTACGGAATGCAAGCAAAACTGGACTTCGGACAGTATGTTCATTCCTTCCGGGCGTTCGATCAGCAGGGCAGTTTTATTCCTTCCCGAAAAATTTCTGCCAATCAATGGGAATTGAGTGCTCCGCAAAAGGTTGACAAAATTGTTTACCAGGTTGCGCCAACCTGGGATTCGCCTAATTCTCAAAATGTTATTCCGGATATGGTGGGAACTGCCCTCGAAGAAGATTTTGCCTTCATCAACGGCAAAGGCATCCTGGGATTTTTCAGAGGTATGGAGAACGAACTGATTCGCATTCAATTGCGTTGTCCTCAAAACTGGATCATCGGCACCTCGCTGACAAAAGATTTTCAGGAAAATCTGATTGCCCGGAGTTATGCTGAAGCGATCAGTTCGCCCATTTTAGCAGGAAAACTTAGTTATCAAGCCAGAAGAATTGTCGGCTCGGATGTTTATGTTTATACTTACTCGAAGACCAATACCATCACCGCAGACGATCTCTTGAAACCCATCGATAATGCGCTGAAATCAACTTATTTCTTCATCAAAGAGGTTCCTCTGGAAACCTATACCACGTTGTTTGTCTTTGACGAGAAAAATGCCGGGGGAGTGGAATATCATAATAGCTCTGCGTTTGTGTTTGAAGAGGCTGAGTTTTCAAAAATTCGGCAGGATATTCAGGATGTCATTGCCCATGAGTACTTCCACTTGATCATCCCATTCTCCATCCGCAGCGATGTTTTTGACGAGTTCAATGTGTTGAATCCGCGTCCGACCGGACATCTGTGGTTTTTTGAAGGTGTTACCGAATGGGCTTCGGACATCATGCAGCTCCGCAACCAACAAAAATCGATGCGGGACTTTTTCCTCAATGATTTTCGAAGAAAGCTGATACAGGAAGATTTATACCGTTCGGAGAGCAGCCTGTATGAAATCAGCCTGAACTCGAATCGAAGCCCGGAAGATTACCTGAGCGTTTATAGCAGGGGCGCTATCGCGGCGACCTTGCTGGACATTTATTTACTGGATCTTACCGACGGTCGCAGAGGATTGCGGGAAGTCATTTATGATTTACAGCTGGATTATGGAAAAGAGCGTCCCTTACCGGAAGAACGATTTTTCGAAATATTGATCGATTACTCCGGGCCTGAGACGGAGGATTTTATCCAAAGCTATATCGCCGGAAATGAGAAGCTTCCAGTCGCTGAGGTGCTTTCCAAAATCGGTGTTAACTATCGGAAAAGTGAACCGGCCAATCCGCCGCAGAGCGATTTGGGGATGATGCTTGCGCCCAATAACGGTCATGTTACCGTTGCCTGGGTCAATGACCAAGTTGCAGCAATGGGCATTCATAAAGGCGATATACTTCGATCAGTCGAAGGCATGGTGGTAAGAGCAGAGACCATCGGTAAAATTTATGATAGGATTTCCGGGGTAACAGTGGGGACGCCTTATAGTGCGCAAATTCTCCGAAATGGCAAATTGATGAAAATTGAAGCCCGCACCGTACGCAGACAATACCGCCATGTATTTCGGGTCGAACCGATGCTAACGCCGAAACAGAATCGCGTTCGGAATGCGTGGTTGCGTAATTTGGAGTGATGCATCCCAAAAAACAATTTAGACCGCCTGCCTGCTGCAGGCAGGGATTAACTGGGTGATGGGAAAATAGAATGTCGGAGACGTTCACTTATTGTAAGAGTGAATTTCACAATCCATGACTCCATCCCTGTAGGGGATGCATAAATCAACTTCAAAAACTCACTTCCAATCCAACATTAAAAAAGCGGCGGGTGAATATTTGCGGAATCCGTACCGGTTGGCCGGGGAAAATCTGAAACCAGGAATAGGAGGCCACATTGATGTGATTGAATACATTCAACACCTCGCCGACCACTACAATTTCACCTTTATGACCGATCTCAAATCGGGCGGATAAGCCCAGATCCACTCGAAAATAATTCTGGAAATCACGCCGGATAGAGAAATCGATAGCCAATGTGGTATCTCCCCTGACCGGATCAATAGAAGCCTGGCGGGGATGGAAGAGGAAGCCGCTGCCCAATAAGAAGCGCAAATGAGTTTGGACGTTGGGATGCTGGGGGATTCTATCCTGCACAAACAACCGCAAAGTATGGGTTTGATCCAACAATCGCCGCTGGTATGCTTTGCTTCCGTCGCTCGACCGCTCTTTGCTATTTAAATAACTGTAGCCAATCCAGCTATTGACGCCCTCCACTATTTCTCCCTGGAGCAGCAAATCCGCTCCGTAGGCAAATCCCTCATGACTGTTACTTCCCAGGTACTCCAGTTGAAGCTCGTCCAGATAAAAGGGGATTAAGCGATCCAAATCCTTGTAATAAAATTCCGCCTCCAGTTTCAGGTTTTTGGGAAAACGATGTTCCCATCCCAATATGTAATGAATGGCTCGTTGAGATTTCAATGAAAGCTGTTCGGTGTCCTCCCGACTGCGCAGTTCGTAAAAGAATGGCGGCTGATAATAATATCCCCAGCCGAGATGAATGGAATTCCGATTACCGGGAGAAAAACGCAGACTGGTGCGGGGGCTGAGCAGCGTCTCTTCGCTATAATCATAGTGCAGGAATCGTAATCCCATATTAAGTTGCCACAAGCTGTTGAAGGAGATCAGGTCCTGCACGTATCCACTCAGGTAATTGAGGTGAATATTCTGATTCTCTTTTCGAATCAGTGGCGTCTCTTGAAGTGATTCTTTCCCTTCTTCAACAAAAAATTCATCCAGCTTATTTTCCAGTTCGATCATCCGCAATCGCAATCCGGCCTGAAAAGAATGTGAGCCGCTTATCCTGGTCAATGAAGACTTTAGTTCGTAAGTTTGCAAATTTAAATCGTTATCGGTTCTCTCGATCCTGGAGTTCAGAAATTCCCGGTTATTTTGTGGAGTGTTGGCATCGGGGGCGAAGAAAACATTACCGGTCAAATCGATCTCTTCTGCTTCCCTGGTTTGATAACCGGCGATAGACAGATCGAAGTGTGTTTCCGGTGAAAAACGGTTTACATATCTTAACCCGAGAAGACCGGTGTGGTACGAATAAGTCCTGCTTCCTTCATAATTGATTTCAACCTCTTTGACATCAACGAGATTGAATTTGAAATTCCCGGTCCACCGATCCGGGGTGAGGTCAAAGCGATTGTAGGCGTTCAGGAAAAATACTTCCAGATGAGACAGCTTTGAGAGGCTGTAATTGGCTAACAATTGAACGTCAGCAAAAAGGGGACGATAATCTCCGTTGGTTTGTAGTTTGTTTACAAACAATTCCGGATTGGCATAACGCACCCCGCCGATCCAGCTAAATTTTTGGTGACCCTTGTGCAGCACCAGACCGAAATTAAACAAATTCCCTTTAGCCATTCCACCCAGTTGAGAGGGAAATTGCTGGTGATAATCGAGCTCCAATGCCGAAGACATTTTATCACCGAAATTGGCCGGAAAGGCGCCACCATGGAAATGCAAACTTTTTACCATATCGGGATTAATCAGCGATTGATTTTCCTCCACTCCCTGTCGCAATAAAAAAGGGCGATAAATTTCATATCCGTTCAGGTAGATCAGATTCTCATCGTAATTGCCGCCGCGGACGTTGTAGGCGGTGCTGAGTTCATTGTTGGAGGTCACCCCGGGTAAAATCTTGATGCTGCGATAGACATCGTCATAAACTGTTGGCATGCGGCGGATGTCCACCCGTTCCATCTTTTGCACCGATGTTGAAAACCGGTCACGAGCTTCAAAGATATTGACAGCTTCGGCCTCAAACGCTTTTGGCGTCATTTTTACATGGAGGCGAATTTTGGGTTGCGAGTCGGATAGCGCAACTTGATGAGTCTGAATTTGATATCCCAGATAGTGAAATTCAATGCGATATTTCCCGTATGCTAATTCTAACAGATATAATCCCAGGCTGTCTGAAGTAGTGCCCTGACCGCCCCGCTTGGCCGTGATGTTGCAATTTTGCAACGGCTCCCCGCTTTGTTGATCGGTGACCTGGCCAGAGACAGTGCCTTTTGGTTGTTGAGCGGATAAGATTGCGGAAAGCAACAGAAGCATGATCAGAACCAATTGAAATGCGGAGTGCGAAATTGGGAAGGGGGAATTTTGATATCGGATTTTGCCTGTCTGCCGCAGGTGCGACGTAGGCAGGGATTTGGGATTTCGGAGAAGTTGGATGGATATGATATTGGAAATGAATTTCGCAATAGCATGAACTAGCGGAGTTAAATTTAGAAAATCAGATTGAGGAGAAGAAAGGAGATGTTTTCGCATAGGATGATGATGTCTGGTTAGTGGATTTTGTTTTTAGTCTCATTCTCAATACATGTATTAAATTTAAATATAAATCCACTATATTAATCTCAAAACAACTAAAAGTTTCCGGTTACTGAATTTGGTAGGGGTTGAATAAATTGAACGGAGCGATAGAGGGAAAAATTTTGAACATAGAAGAAAAATAAGCGGGGCTCTCCGATGGGAACGCCCCGCAAGTTTTTGCTTAGTCTCTAATCACGCTTTAGACTTGATCCTATAGTGAGGTAGACGTTTTCCTATTTGGATTAACTCTTGCCCCCTCACACCTTTTCCGGCTCTTCAGTCGCTTTTTCCGACGCTTCAAAATGACGGAGGTCATGTCCCAGGTAAATTTGTCGGGGACGAGAAATCTTTTGCTCGGCATCCAGCAGCAATTCTTGCCATTGTGCGATCCAACCGGAAGTTCGGCCAATCGCAAACAACACCGGATATAATTCCACCGGAAATCCCATTGCCTGATAGATAATGCCGGAGTAAAAGTCCACATTCGGATAAAGCTTGCGTTTGATAAAATATTCGTCTTCCAGCGCAATTCTCTCCAATTCCAGGGCAATATCCAGCAAGGGATTTCTGCCGGTCACTTCAAATACCTCATCAGCAATCTCTTTAATAATTCTGGCTCGCGGGTCGTAATTTTTGTAAACCCGGTGGCCGAATCCCATCAACAGATAGTCACCTGCCTTTACCCGCTTGATGTATTCCGGCACTTTGTCCTTGGAGCCGATTTCCTTCAGCATCCTTAATACCTGCTCGTTGGCGCCGCCATGTAGGGGCCCGTAGAGACCGGCAGCGGCAGCGGCGGTGGTTACGTAGGGATCGGGATGGGAGCTTCCCACGGTTCGCATGGCCGTAGCGCTGCAATTTTGCTCGTGATCGGCATGAAGAATGAATAACACATCCAGCGCCTTTTCCAGGATCGGATTGGGTGTATACCTGGGTTCGGTCATCTTAAACAGCATGTTCAGAAAATTACCGGCATAGCTCAGATCGTTATCCGGATAGACAAAGGGGAGCCCCATGTTGTGCCGATATGCATAGGCGGCAATGGTGGGCATTTTCCCGATCAGGCGATAGGTCTGCAATAAACGAGATTCCGGATCCTTAATATTGAGCGCATCCGGATAAAAGGTGGATAACGCTGCAACCGTACTCACCAGTATCCCCATCGGGTGAGCATCATACCGAAATCCTTCGATGAATTTTTTGACATTCTCATGAAGCATGGTATGGTGGGTGATGTTCCAGGTCCAGCGATCCATCTCCCCGCCATCGGGAAGTTCACCATTGATCACCAAATAGGCAGTCTTTAGATAATTACAGTTCTCCACCACTTCCTGAATCGGATAGCCGCGATAGCGCAAAATTCCTTTTTCCCCATCGATGAACGTAATTTGACTTTTGCACGAGGCCGTATTCTTAAAACCGGGATCGTAGCTCATTATGCCAAAGTCATCTTCGTTCACCTTAATTTGGCGTAAATTCATTGCATTGATGGTTCCATGTTCGATTGGAACCTCATAGGTCTTACCGGTACGTTGATCGGTAATGGTTAACATATTGTTGGCCATAACACTTCTCCTTTTTATCTTTGATGTAAATTTTGTTCTTTTATTTTTTTTAAACAATGATCTTAATCAGTATGGGATATGATTTTTATCACAATGGCTGTTTTTCGGAATGCATCGTCAATTATTCATCGGTTCTTTGATGTGGATCGGAATAATTATGAAATTATTACCCATCTCTTCCTGCGCTTTCTGGCGTTAGTGTATTTAATTGCCTTCACTTCTTTATGGATTCAAATTGACGGGCTAATTGGCAGTCAGGGCATTCTCCCCGTTCAAAATTTTTTGGAGCGTGTTTTTCAACAAGTTGGTGCGGATGGATATTGGCGTTTACCCACTTTGTTCTGGTTGAACGCGTCGGATGGCTTCTTAAATCTCATTTGCCTCGCCGGGATTATTTTATCTGCATTAGGAATGCTACTGCCTTTCTCAACTATCTTATGGATTTTATTGTGGATACTTTATCTTTCTTTGGTCAAAGCCGGACAAATATTCCTCTCTTTTCAGTGGGATATTTTATTGCTGGAAGCCGGTTTCTTAGTCATCTTCCTGATGCCCTTTAGAATCTTTCCCCGGCGCTACCTGACTTCAGCTCCTTCCGCCATTGTTACGTGGCTGTATCGTTGGCTGTTGTTCAGATTGATGTTTTCATCCGCAGTAGTAAAATTAACCAGTGGTGATCCCACCTGGCGCGATTTGACCGCTCTCAATTTTCATTATTTCACCCAGCCCCTGCCGCCCTGGACAGCCTGGTACATTCATCAATTGCCGGAGTGGTTTCACAAACTATCCACTGCCGGAATGTTTTTTATCGAATTGGCTATCCCATTTTTAATTTTTGCCCCGCGGCGATTCCGGTGGATTGGCGGTATCGGCATAATCTTTTTACAGGTTTTAATCATCCTGACGGGTAATTATTGTTTTTTCAACATATTGTCTATAATCTTGTGTGTATGGTTGCTTGATGATTCGACCTTTTGCCCGAAGTGGCAAACCAAACTAAAGAAATTCTTTCAGGATGACCTGATCCCAAAATCTTCACCTTCCCGGTCGCGATGGCGTTGGTTGGGTTACCCTGCTTCGGGAATTTTAGTTTTGATCAGTTTGATGATATTAAGCAGCGCTACTTTTCGTATTCAGGTAAAATGGCCGGGAGCATTAAATACACTCTACAGCGTTCAGTCACCGTTTCACATGGTTAACAGTTATGGATTGTTTGCCAATATGACCACCGAACGCCCGGAAATTATTATTGAAGGTAGTAATGACGGGGAAACCTGGACACCCTATTCATTCAAATTTAAACCGGGTAATCCGGATAAGAAGCCATCTTTTGTCGCGCCACATCAACCGCGACTGGATTGGCACATGTGGTTTGCCGCTTTGGGAAGCGTCAATCAAAATGTGTGGGTGGTAAATCTTTGTGTACGGTTGTTACAGGGATCCGAACCAGTGACATCATTACTGCGTCAAAATCCGTTCCCGGATAATCCGCCCCGATACATCCGTGCCCAATTATACAATTATCGATTTACCAACTTTGAAGAGCGTCAGCAAACCGGGCATTGGTGGAAACGAGAATTTAAGCGAGAATACCTGCCGCCCATTTCCCGACAACAGTTGGATAGATTATCAGGCCAGTTGGGATTGGATGGAGATTGACGTAGGTTGCAACGCTGGAAGGCTTTAAGAGGCTTTATATCTAACAGGCAGTATATTTTCCAAATTCAGATTGCGAGAGGCATTTAAGATCTCAATTCTGACAATTTTCTCGTTTTCGCCAATGTCTAAAACGATATCTTCACCGACTCGTTTGTTGGTAAGATTTTGCCTACGGTCATCCAACCGAATATAAAGCAAATCCATTTTGTCATTATATGATATATTCATTTTGCTGCCCACTAATCAATTTATTTTTAATATAACACTAAAAATCTCACTAAATCAAAATAATTGTCACAACCTCCAAAACACCAACGAAATACTTAAGCACCAAAATACCGAAACACCAAAAAACCAGATCATCATTTTACAACTTACCCAAATTGTCGCGATACTTTTTGGCCTGTTCTCGAATTTTCTTCACTTCTGCTTTTTCCATCTTATCCAACGTTCGATACATCATGCCCACCCGCGGATTATCGTCTAGCAAATTGCGGTGGCGAACATAAAATTGCCAGTACAAGCTATTGAACGGGCAGGCGCGTTCACCATAGCGTTTGGATTTGTCATAATAACATTCCTTACAATAATCGCTCATTTTGTTGATATAATTTGCCGAGGCCACATACGGTTTGGTCGCCACCTTCCCCCCATCCGCATATTGGCTCATTCCGCGAGTGTTGGTAATTTCTACCCACTGCAGCGCATCGATGTAAATTCCCAGATACCATTCATCCACCCGGTCAGGGTGCACACCAGCAAGATTGGCGAAATTCCCGGTCACCATCAATCGTTGAATGTGGTGGGCATACGCTTTGGTTAGCGATTGATGAATGGTTTGCTTGAGGCAATTCATGTTCGTTTGGCCGGTCCAATAAAATTTAGGCAGATTATTTTGGTGGTTAAAATAATTTAACTTTTCATATTCGGGCATTTCTGCCCAGTAGAGGCCGCGCATAAATTCCCGCCATCCGATTATTTGACGCACAAATCCCTCGATCTGTGAGATGTGAATATCCGGGCGTTGGTTTTCCCAATACTTAACAGTTTTTTGTACAACTTCTAAGGGATGCAGCATCTTGAGATTGAGTGCAAAGGAAAGTCGGGAATGAAACAAATACGGATGCTCAATGGCCATGGCATCCTGGTAGGTTCCGAAATTGACTAACTGCTGTTGCAGAAAAAAATCCACATATTGCAAGGCTTCCCTTCTGTTTAGTGGCCAGGGGAATTGGCGAGCATCAAGGGAGCCGATTGTTTTGACGCCCATCCGGTAAAGCATCTCTGCGATTTTGGAAACATCGTGTTGAAATTCGAAGGGAGGCGGCACCTGGGCATTCTTGGGCAGCGATCTGCGATTTTCGGTATCGTAATTCCAGCGACCGTTAAGCGGTTGATCGTCTTCCATCAATATATTAAACTTTCGTCTCATCCGACGATAAAAGCTTTCCATCAGATAAGTCTTACGGTCTTTGAAAAACTCTGCAACCTCTTCTCTGCCAGTTAAAAAATGCTCCGTGTCATGGACAGCGCCGGGTATATCCAACTTTTTTACGAGCGTTTTTAGCTGTTGATCGAGGCGATATTCATCGGGCAGCAAATATTCGAAACGCTGGATTTTATATTTGTCGATTAGCTTCAAGATGTTTTTTTCAAACGATTGCAGATTATCGCCATCGTCCAAATGCAAATAAAAAAACCGATGGCCATGTTGCTGCATCCGTTCACAAAATTGACGCATGGCTGCAAAAAATCCCACTACTTTCTGAATATGATGAGTCACATATTCGGTTTCAGGTAAGATTTCCATCATCGCATAGATGACCTCATCATCTACTCTGGAAAACCAGGAGTGCTGATAATTCAGTTGATCCCCTAAAATGAGTCGCAGTGTTTTTGCCATATATAATCCCTGCCTTTAACCCGAAGGTAATTTTAAATTAAAATGAAAAATATTGGTATTGTAGAGATTGGTGTCAAGCAAAATTAATGAGAACACGTAAGACCTCACTGGAAGGTAGAGGCATGAATCGCGAAGAGCAATTTAAGAAAAATATAGAAGCTTGAGCTTTCATTGCAAAGTCGTTCAGAGCTGGTCCATGCCGAAGGCACCACCATGCGGCAGGACTCCCATGAAAGGTTGGAACGAGCAGCTAGGCTTGTCCCTGCTCCACAGGGGAGCTGCGCTCGGATCCCCGATTGTTCGTCAAAGGCTCGCTAAATCCATTACCCATCTTTCTTTGAATTTTCGGCGTCCTCGGCGTCTCCGCGTTAAAAAAGTAAATGCAATGTCAGAAACAACTGTATCCGCCAATCTTAATGCGAACTACAAGGAAAGTGTTTTTAAGGCACCACGTAGTGGTCACCGTGTGAAAGGCGCGGAGAGCGCAGCGGATTGATTTATTTGGCTGTCAATCTTCAGTCCCCCACCCGCAGAGGGGTTGGCACGCAGTGCCCACCATGTGGCTATGCGTAACGTGGTTACCCTGTCTGCCTGCCAAGGTTAGTCAAGCAGGCTGGTGCAGCCAGGCACAGCAAAGATAATTGACCGTGCTCCATTGGTAAGCATTTCGCTCATTCATAATTCGTTTTCCTCGCCGATAATGGATCTTTTAGGAGTTGCCAACAATACATAATAATACCGGTTTTGCAGGTTGAGAATCGTAGAATTATTTTGTATTATTGGAACTTCAAAATTACAGGGAGTCTGATGGATCAAAAAGAATGGATTAACATAAACAATCAGTATTATCCGACAATTGCCGTTCAGCAACAACCCTATAAACCGAAGCGAGTTTGGATTAACGGCCTTCTATTTTTAGCAACCATTTTAACCACATTGCTGATGGGTGCTCATTTTTTAGGGCATACCTGGGGCGAGATCATGCAAAACCCATCCCTGCTCCTCACTGCCTGGGAATATTCTTTCTCGCTCTTACTCATCCTTACCTGTCATGAAATGGGGCATTACGTGGCGGCCCGCTGGCATCGGTTAAATGTGACCCTGCCCTATTATATCCCATTACCGTTTGAGGGACTCTTTCACTTTGGCACCATGGGCGCATTTATCAAAATCAAGTCTCCGATTCCCAATCGACGCGCTTTGCTGGACGTGGGGATTGCCGGTCCGCTGGCCGGGTTGGTGGTTAGTCTGGCGGTATTGACCATCGGTTATTTAAGACTCCCTGACCTGGGAGGCATCATTGCCCATGTGGAGGAAATTCATCCCTGGGTGGAAGACCCGGGTTTTCCGACTATCACTATGGGCAAATCCTTGCTAATTATTTTTTTCAATGACATTGTGGGACAGGGGCTGCTGCCAATGAGCGAAATTTACCATTTCCCTTTACTTTTTTCGGGCTGGATTGGGCTTTTCGTAACCGCCATGAACCTGATGCCCATCGGGCAGTTGGATGGAGGACACATCGTTTATTCGCTTTTAGGCGCCCGGGCCAAAATTGTCAATTTTATCGCCTTTGGCGGACTTTTTCTACTGGTCATTCTATTATTTTCCTTCCACGGCGTCGGCGGGTTTATCTGGATACCGTGGATGATCATTTTAACCATCATCGGGTTACGACACCCACCCACGATTGATGATTCCCTTCAACTTACACCGGGTCGCCGATATTTAGGGTGGTTATGCGTGCTGATATTTATACTCTGCTTTATCCCGTTACCCATCTATATTCAAATTTAAAGGGTATTAAAAGATGATCTTAACAACCGCAGTCATTATGGGCCTCATCCTCCTGATTCTTTTTGGGATGCTTTGGATCAGGAAGAATCAACTGGATATGGTTCATCGTAATTTTATCGGATTAAAAGAACAATTCGGCGGCGAAGTTCTGCGCGGCGGATTCGCAGTTCGGCCGCGCTATACCGGGGTGATTAAAGGCAACAAATTTGCCATTTCCATTACTTCGGAGAAGAATAAGAACGGGCGCAAATATTATATTGCCGCCACCATGGAGAGCCAATCAAAAGTTCATTTTTCCATTCTTTCCAGCGATTGGCTGGAAGACCGGGAAAAAATTGAAGAACAGGGCCGAAAACTGGTTTCTATAAAGAACGGGCAATACCTGTTAGAATTATCCAAGAAATCTCAACTAAAGCAACTCAATAAATCCAAATTAGAGGAGCCTCTGGCAGAGATCGATCCGGTGGCCTACATTCTGGTGGGGAAATCCCACATCATTTTGGAACGACCTTCTGTTAATTTGACCGAAGATACCCAGATAGAACCGATGCGGAGGTTGTTAAATGGAATGTATTCACTGAAGCAGGCGATAGAGTAGCTAAGCCGTAAAACTATATTTTTTGCGAGCTAATCAGGCCTCAAAAAGTGTGTGGGAAATGATCATATTTTAATCCAGCTCATCGGATTTTTTCATAAGCTTGGAAGCTTTTAACGGTCCACGGGGTAAAGAGTAATTAATGTCCATTGTCGACACGCAGACGTGGTGCTGTCTCCGCTCTATGTGACCACCTATTCCCATTCCACTCCCACGTGTCTCCGAATACCCGTTCACCATCGTGCCCCCCAAAGAGCACGATGACTTTCCGTCGGCTGTCGTAGGCTATTGAAGTATGATTTCGGCCGGCTGGACCGTCGTTGGCGACTCTCATCCATTGGGTGCCGTCGTATTTCCAGGTATCTCCAACCCGTCCCTGCTTGGTCCAACCACCGAATCGGATCAGGGCGTGTCGCCCGGCGTCGTACGCCATTGTACTGTTAAAGCGGGGATCCCCCTCTGCAGACTTTATCAGTTCCCAGTCTTGACCGTCCCATTCCCAAGTCTCAGCCGAGTTACCACTTCCCCCAAAGAGCACGATGCGCTTACGGTGACTATCATAGGCCATAGCGGCTCCGTTACGTGGTGAAGGTCCGTCTGTGCTCTTCTGTTCCCACTGTTGCCCATCCCATTCCCATGTATCACCGAAGCGGACCCTTTCACCGTCTTTGATCCGATGACCTCCAAAAAGTACCAGTCGTTGCCGACCGCTGTCATAACCCATGCTCGCCTCAGCACGGGCAGGAGGCGTAGTCGTATGGATCTGATGCCAGGCTTGACCGTCCCAGGACCACATATCATTCAGGAAGGTGTTGGTATCCTCAGCAGTGCCGAAGAGGACACGGTTTCCTCCGAAGAGGATGAGACGGGTTGTGGCGCTGTTGTAAGCAAATGCTGGAAAGGTCCGCGGAGGAGGTCCTCCATCCGAGAGGCAACGCCATCGTTCCCCATTCCAGGCCCACAAATCAGCGAGAACTTGGCGTTCATTGGCACCACCAAAGAGCAACACGACCCTCTGGTTCTGATCATATGCCATAGCGTGAGCGTTCCTCACAGTTAGTGAATCCGTTTCTGAACACCCGTTTGGAGCATTTAAGATAGGGGCTGTTGTGTTGAGAACAATTGCACTAACCATGCCATCAAAATCTTGCACAACCTCAGTTTTAGCTGAAATCGAATTGGGTGTCCTGATGCTGATAACGCCGGATATCCACGTTTTGTAATTGGCTGGGTTGTGTTCATAGATTCCCTGCCCTAAAGTAATTCTACCAGTGGAAAGTGAAAACAGAATAAACACAATAATAAACAGATGACACTTCTTCATCAGGGTCCCTCCATTTTGAGTTTATATCGGAATCGGTATAACGGTCATTTTGTGTTGCTAAAAAACTTTAATGATTCTCATGCTATTTGAACTTATTCTCAATATGATAATTCCAAAGAAGAAGTAACCGACTCTCATCAATTCTTTTTGACGTTTTACCCGGAATGACAGTGTCAAGTCAAATCACAGTCCATACCACCGAAAGGATGTAAAGGATGATCCGTACGCTCAATTTGATGCACCATACAGAATTTTCCAAATGCAATATGTTAAAAAGCTGTTGAATTGGGCTCGCTACGCGGGCAGTTTATTTTGATGTCCAGCACCGGTTCAACGGTGCGGGCTTCTAAGCTTTCAAGGTCATAATATACCTTACCTTCGACCAATTATTCACCTGTTAACCGGGAGGTATATTATGACCAAACTCAGAGAGCGCATGATCGTGCACATTGTGCAGAGAAAGAATTGCAAGGGCCACTATGCGTTGCTGCCGTACCGAAGCGCTTGGCGGGAGCTGCTATCGCTGTGAACCGGGTAACGACTATCACTAAAACTACCATTCTTGCACCGTAGGGATGGCTTTGCCATAAAAACCGTAACTGCCCAAAATGCGGCAATGACGATGACACCCAATGGCTAGCGGCCCACAAGGCTTTGCCTGCCG
>JABAHQ010005694.1_pt1 | contig 33772 bp, 28 predicted proteins | sample 7062091 | NCBI WGS metagenome assembly JABAHQ01 (sample SAMN14534359, study PRJNA622989) | marine sediment metagenome | biome: marine biome [ENVO:00000428]; feature: marine pelagic biome [ENVO:01000023]; material: deep marine sediment [ENVO:00002113] | place: India: Gulf of Kutch | collected... | reverse complement strand
GTGCTGGAGACCGTGAGGGTGCGGGTCGTGTTGTGAGCTTCCTCCTCAGGCCAGGACGTTCTCCTCGCCGGAGTCGCGCACGAAGAGGCAGGAGGAGGCGGTGGTGGCGAGCACGTGGCGCGCGAAGGGGAAGTCCGGCTCCTCCCCGAGGCCGAAGATGTCGAGGTCGGCGGTGGGCACCCGGGAGAGCTGCTCCTGGAGGCGGCCCGTGCGGACCACGACCCGGGCCTCGGGGATCCGGGCCAGGTCCGTCACCCGCTCGAGGAACTCGGTGGCGGCGTCCGTCTGCTCCGAATCGTCCACGATGCAGACCACGTTCAGCTCGCCCCGCCACGCCTCCCGGAGGATGTGCCCGATCAGGAGCGACATGTCCATGTTGCCCAGGCGCATGCTGATCTCCCAGTCCGGGCTCTGATCCCGCATCCACACGTTGATCGACTGCCGCCGCCCGAGCCTGGCCTCCGGGTGGTCGGCGAAGAGGACGACCCCCGTGCGCAGCCGGCGGGCCCGGCGCACCACGCGGCGGATCTCGTCCTCCACCACCGGATCCTCCTCGACCGGCAGCCGCATGAAGACGCAGTTGGGACGGAAGAAGGCGCCGTCCAGGGCCTGCATCGCCGCGATGAGCCCCTGGCCCGGCTCGGCCTCCTCGATGAAGGTCGTCCGGGCGAAGACGCCACGCTTTCGGAAGGCCTGGGCGAAGCTCGACAGCTCCCGTCTCAGCTCCGATCCCTCCTCGCTCTCCTCCAGGCCCAGGAGCTTCACCGAGCCGCCCAGGGAGGTGAGATCGGCGAGGAGGGGGAAGCCTCCCCGGATCTGTGTCAGCCTCTCCACCGGGACCAGGATGCTGGGCTTCCAGGAACGCTCCGGGGAGGGGGGGAACTCGGTGACCTTTCGGGCCGCCCATTCGGCCAGCGCCACGAAGAGCCCGCTCCGGACGTCGCCTCCCGGAGCCTGGATCCGCCGGCGCAGGAGGAGCATGTAGAAGGCCACGACGAAGCCCACCGCCACGAGCCCGAAGACCGGCTCGATGATGAACATGGCGAAGAGGCAGCCCACCGCGCCGACGAAGGAGACGGAGCGGGGGATGCGGAAGAGGGGCCGGAAGCTGATGAGCCCCAGGCTCTGCTCGATGAAGACCACCACGTTGATCATGGCGTAGGTGATCAGGAAGAACATGGTGATGAGGGGGGCCACCGTGTTCAGGTCCCGGAGGAGGAGCGCCGCGAGTACCACGATACCGGTGAAGACCACCGCGTTCCGGGGCTCTCCCCCCGGCGTCCGCCTCGAGAGCCACTCGACCCTGGGCAGCACCCCGCTCTCGGCCAGGGCGTGGAGGATGCGGGGCGCCCCCACCAGGGAGGCCAGCCCCGAGGAGAAGGTCGCGCCCAGGAGACCGGCCAGGACGGCCGGCTCCCACGCGGCCCGGTCGATCATGACCGTGTAGTTGCGCACCAGCTCCTCGGGCGACGCCGCCCGGGCCAGCCACCACGCCAGCGCCATGTAGATGACGGTTCCCACGGCCACCGCCCCCAGGGTCCCCAGGGGGATCGCCTTCCGGGGATCCTCCAGCTCGCCGGACATGTTGGCCCCCGCCATGATCCCCGTGGCCGCCGGGAAGAAGAGGGCGAAGAGGAACCACAGGTCCGTGCCCTGGAAGCCGTTCTCGGGAAAGCCCGGAAACTCGCCCCACATCTGGGGCTGGTGCTCGAGCTCACCGGTGAAGACCGTGGCGAAGACGGAGACCAGGGAGACGATGATGACCGCCAGGATCAGGTACTGGATCCGGAAGGCGAACCCCGCGCTGACCAGGGCGATGCCCAGGATGACCCCGTAGGTGGCCACGTCCACCAGCAGCGCGGGATGCTCCGGAAAGACGAACTGCCAGCCCTCCCGGAACCCGAAGATGTACATGGTGACCGCCAGGGCCTGGGAGAGGTAGAGGGGAACCCCCACGCTGCCCCCGACCTCCAGGCCCAGGGACTGGGAGATGATCGAGTAGGCGCCCCCGGCCCCGATCCGGATGTTGGTGGTGATCGACGACATCGACAGCGCGGTGCAGGCGATGATGCCGCACACCAGGCCGATGATGAGCCACGCCCCGCCCAGGCCGGCGTTGCCCACGACGCTGCCCTGCCGCAGGTACATGATGACGCCGAGGATCGTGAGCAGCGTGGGCGTGAAGACGCCGGCGAAGGTGCCGTACTTCCGAACCTCGGCCCGATCCTCCACCTGCTCCTGGAGGGTGGCGCCGGTGTCGACTGCGGCGGCTTCCGGGGGGAGGGCCATTCGGGATTCCTGGATCTGGGCGCCGCCAGCTTGAGCTCCGACTCTGCCGCGGCGCGTCGCCGATACTGCACGTATACGGGATTGCGCGGCTCGCTGCAGCCATCGGGGCTCCGGCCCAAAACCCTGGCCGCACGTCCACGTCACGCACGTTAAGAACGGTCTGCACGTGATCGCGAGGCTTGAAGACGCCTGTGCCTTCCTCGGCGGCGTGCCCCGTGGCCTGGTCGTCGAGCGGGGGTTGGCCAGGGTCGTTAGAATCGGTGGGGCAAGCTGGTGAGAAGTGACACGTCCGAATGTGGACCGCCCGCCTGGAGGTGTGGATGAAGGGGGTAGCGTCCGGGGGAGACGAGTTGCACGAGGGTCCGCGCACGGTCACGCTCACCCTTCAGACTCCGAGGGCGTCGCTGATCGACGTGACCTATCCGCCGGAGACCGACCTCGACACGCACACGCACGACTCGGCGTACCTCTGCTTGACCATTCGGGGGGAGGTCGACGTTTGGTGGGGGGGCTTACGCGTTTCCGATCGGGCCGGACGGGAACGTGTGTACGAAAAGGGTTCCCGTCACGCCGCGCGCACCGGCCCGACGGGGGCGCGGATCCTCCATCTCACGGATCCCGCCGGCGAGGGCTGGCGGGGGGATCTCTCCCCGCTCCGGAGCGGAATCCTGTGGCAGATCAGGCGGGAGATCGACGAATCGGCTCTCCACGGCAGCGTGAGCGCCGACGACGCCGACCTCCTTCACGTGGAATCCCTGATCTGGGAGCTTCGGGCCGCGCGTGATCCTACCGAATCGAGACCGCTATGGCTCGACCATGCGGTCACGAGGCTTCGGGCCGAGTATCGCTCGACTCTCGGGCTCGCCTCTCTCGCGGCGGATGCGGACGTGCATCCGTCGTACTTCGCGAGGAGCTTCAAACGATATCTCGGCATGACGGCCGGCGAATTCCAGCGGAGGCTCCGGGTCGCCGCCGCGATACGCGACCTCACCCGGCCCGGCGCGGATCTGTCCGCGGTTGCCTTCCGAAACGGCTTCTCCGACCAGAGCCACATGGGCCGATGCTTCAGACGCTACGTCGGTCTCACCCCAGCGACGGCCCGAGCGCTGCCCGGCCACGCGAGCGCCGGCTCGTTCGTGCCCGCCAAGAAAGTGGAATAGGCTCCGACGCACTCCCGGGCTATCCCTCCGACTCGGCGACGGTCGACGTCAAGGGCGTTCTATACGTGCTCGTGTGGTCGGTCTCGTTTGATGGGCGGGTTCCACGTCGAGGCACGCCTGTCTCGGCGAGACCCTCCAGTCGAATCGAACAGGAGACGGGAGACGATGACGATGATGAAGTTCTGGGCAGGTCTGGCGAGCCTGGTCCCGCTCATGAGCCTCTCCGGTGTTGCCCCGGTCCCGGCCGATCGATCATCGGTGACCGACTTCGAGCGGCTCTGTGGGTACCTCGGTGCGGAGAGCGGCGTGTGGGTGGCCCCTAACCCGGACCGGGAGGCGACGCGGGCGAACGTGGCGGACTCGTTCGATCTCACGTTCGTCTGTGACGACGCTCAGCGTGGCCTGCGGATGGAGATCGGGGCTCGCTACAGCGATGGGACAAGGCGCGTGCCGTGGAGGGCGATGTGGTTCTGGCATCCTGGCCGTAGAGAGATCGTATACCTGAACTACGGGAGAGGCGGGCATGTCGTCGAGGGGGTCACGGAGTTCACTGCGGACGACGTCTTCGTGACGACGTACGATCGTTACCAACCCGATGGCACCCGGTCCCGCGGCCGAGACGAGAACACGATCCTCTCCGCAGACGAGCATCGCACTCAGGTCTACACATTCGAGGACGGTGAGTGGCGTCCGGGAAACAGCAACCTGTGGAGGCTGGAGTCCGAGAAGACGAAGTAGCGAGAGACCTCGGTGACCGCCCACGCGCCCGGCGTCAACCCCTATACCGACGAGTCAAGCGTCCCGTGTGACGGGTGAAAATATCAAACCGGCTCCGGACCGGAATGCCGAGTCGGGAAGCGGTTGTCCGAGGCGGCAAGTGAGGGAGCGGAGGTGAGCGGGGGTGGGCCCCGGGGATCGAAGGCGGGGGTCTGATCCAGATCCAGGAGGAAGTCTCGTTGCGGCGGCCCCCTCGCGGGGGAGGGACGGGGAGGCCGGTGGACTTCGCCCGGGCTTCGGCCTCAGCCTCCTCGTCGCCGGGGCCTGGATCAACGGGACGGGGGGAGCCGGAGCCGCCGCAGCTCCTTGACGTGGCGGAGCTTCGACGCTGCGATCCACTCTCCGTTCGGAGACACCTGGGGGTGCATGAGGTCGTCGGCCCCGTCCGTGAGCTGCGTGCTCTCCCCACGGGCCAGGTCGTGGGCGAAGAGTTGCATGCGGCTGTCGGCCAGGGCGCCGTAGACGAGGGTCCCGCCGTCGGGGGTCCAGTCCACGCCCCCGTAGGTGGAGGCCTCGAACTCGAAGAGGCGCCGGGCCCCGGAGCCGTCGGGCCCCACGAGCCAGAGGGCGTGGCGGCGGCCGCGGATCCGCTCCACGACCGCCAGCTCGTCGGCCACCGGCGACCACGCCGCCAGGACCGTCCCTCCGAAGCCCTCGGGGAGGGGGAGGCGGTCGATCGACACGGCCTCGCCGGTCTCCGGGTCGATCGTGGCGATCCAGGGCAGGGAGACGCCGGCAGCGCCGCCCCGCTCCCACGAGTCGAAGACGAGGCGGGTCCCGGTCCGGTCCCAGTCGGCCATCCCCACCTCCCACCCGAAGTCGGTGAGACGCGTCTCCTCCGCCATGGGCGCCCCCGCCTCCTTGATCCAGATGTCGTCGGTGCCCCCGTCGGCGAAGTAGTGGGAGACGGGCTCCCGGGACCGGTGGGAATGGTAGGCGAGCCAGCGCCCGTCGGGGGACCACGCGGGGGTGAAGTCCTCGTGGTAGCCCGTGATCAGGGGATAGGGCTCGGACCACCGGTCGCCCACCTCGTCCACCTCCACGGCCCAGGCGTCCATGTTGAGCGCCCAGTCGGCCAGGGCCCACCCGCCCACGGTGAATGCGATCCGCCGGCCGTCGGGGCGCCAGTAGGGAATCTGGGCTTCGCCGACGATCTCCCGGGGCTCGCCCCCGGTGATCGGGACGATGGCGACCACGTCCCGGTATCGGTTGTGGGTCCAGTAGAGGTGGTCGCCCACGACCTGGGGGCCGAAGTCGTCGCCCGGCTCCGTGACCACGGGAGCGAGCTCACCCCTCGCCACGTCGAGGCGGTAGAGGTCGGTGTCCCGGTCCGCCCGGGGCCGGTGCCGGAGCTCGGGGACCGGGAGCCCGGGCCCCGCCAGGGCCAGGTAGAGGGTTTCGCCGTCGGCCGCCACCGCCGGCGCGCCGAAGCGGGCGAGCCCGTCCAGGTCCGAGCGTACGCGCTCGACCTCCCGCCCCTCCCGGTCCGCCCGGTGGACCTCCGCCACCCCGTCCTCCTCCCGGAAGGTGGCGGCATAGACGGCGCTTCCGTCCGGGGCCCACGCTACCCCGGTCACCCGCGCGCCCAGGTCGTGCTCCACGGGGGCCTCGGGTGGCCCCACGAAGAGGGCCGGCCCCGAGCCCGCCGTCCCCCGGAAGTACGCCACCCGGGACCCGTCGGGGGAGAAGCGAGGCGACGCGTCGGAGGGCAGGGGCGCCCGCTCGAGCCCGCCGGGGCCCTCCCTGAACCAGCCGGCCTCCTCGTCCAGAACTCCCCGGCGCCAGAGGCGGCCCTGGGGTCCGAAGAAGGCGTCGTCGACGGCGTCGAGGCCCCCCCGGAGGCGCTCCGGCTCCGCCTCGCCGCTGGCGGCGTCGAAGAGCTCGCGTCCGAAACGGGCGCCGAAGACGTAGGTGCTCCCGTCGGGGGCGACCTCCCAGAAGCTCCAGCCGTCCTCGAACCAGGTGGGCGGCTGGCGGGAGAAGAGGGTCTCGGGTGCGGCCGCCGGGGGATCGTCCGCAGGAGGGCCGCAGGCGCCAAGGACGACCAGGAGCGCGAGAGGTCCCGGGCCCGGGAGGGAGGGGTCCGGAGGGCCGGGGCGCGGGATCGAGTCGGGGGGAACCCGGGGGTCGGTGGACGTGGCGATCGAACCGGGGCGGCGACGCATCGGACTCCTCCGGATCGGTGGGGACTTCATCCCCCCCAAGGTGCGGCGAATCGGTGCGCGGCGCAGGGGTCCGACGGACGAGACCGAGATGGTGCGGTGCGTCGAGAACCCCGACCCGCACCTGCTACGGGCGCCGGTGTCCCTTCCCGCCCCCCACGCGATCCAGACGGGGTCGTTCCGGACACCGGAATCAAGCGGCAGAACTTGCATCGATGGCGCGTTCGGTCTCCCTGATGCGTCGAGGCGATGCGACACCGTGGGAACGCGCGTCTCGCCCGCCGTCGCCGACCCTTTGGAGCCGCCCACGTCGAAGCCGAGGAGATCGGGCGGGCAGTGGGTGGCAAGTGGGTCGAGCGGGGAGCCAGCGGATGGGACGTCGGCAGGGAGGGGCGCGGTGTCGTAGGAGGTGGTGGTGATGCTTCAATGGGCGCGTGGTGGTGCGCCGGGGGCTCGGCAAAACGTCTCACGCCGTGCCCTACTTGCGCCCCACGACGACGAGCCGCGACGCCTCGTGGTCGTACGCCGAGCCCTCCAGGTCGCCGTAGACCTCGGTCCGGGCGAAGCCGCACTCGCTCAGGAGCCCGCTGAGCTCGGTGGCGGAGTACAGCCGGTGCCCGAGCTCGAACTCCTTCCGCTCGCCGTCGCGGATCAGGATCCAGCGGTTCTCCAGCCACGACCAGTCCTTCGTGACCCTCCGCTCGTAGAGCCAGAGGTCCCCGTCCACCTCCCGCCACTCCCGGGGCTCGAAGATCGAGGCCAGGACCTCCTTGCCCATGAGGTCGATGACGACGGCGCCGCCCTCCTTCAGGGACCCGTGGATGCTGCGCACGACCCGCTCGTCGTCGGCCGGGTCCTCGAAGTAGCCGAAGGACGTCAGCAGGTTGACCACCAGGTCGAAGGCGCCCGGCCGCCCGAACCGGCGCATGTCCTCCTCCACGAGCTCGACGTCCAGGCCGTCCTCCTTCGCGCTTCGGCGGGCTTCGTCCAGAAATCCCCGGGTTCGGTCGACGCCGGTGACCTCGAAGCCTCGCCGGGCCAGCTCGAGAGCGTGGCGTCCGATCCCGCAGCCGAGGTCGAGGACGGACGCCGGGGGCTCGATCCCGACGAGCGAGACGAGCCGGCCCACGTCCTCGGGCGCGCTCGCCGCCCGCTCCCGCAGCATCGGGCCCACGGCGGTGATCCAGAACTCGTCGTCTTCGTGCCAGGGGCTCATGGCGGACCCGATCTGTCAGAGCTCCCGACCTGCGCTCTCACCGGAGGGCCTCTTCCAGGGCGGTGGCGGCGTCGGTGTCCTCGTCCCGGTACTTGACGATCACCGGGGCGTAGAGCTGGATCCCCTCCCGGTCGGCGAAGTCGCCCCCGGCTATCCGGGAGCCGGGCACCACTACGGCGCCCTCGGGGACCGCCAGCGGGCTTCCGGGCTCGCTTCGGTGCACCTCTTCCCGGACGAGGTCCACCAGGGGCGTGGAGGCCGTCACGATCACCCCCGGGGCCAGCACCGCCCGGCGCCGGACCAGTACCCCCTCGAAGACCCCGCAGTTGCCCCCCACCGTGACCTCGTCCTCGACGATGACGGGCCGGCTTCCCACCGGCTCCAGGACGCCCCCGAGCTGGGCTCCGGCCCTCAGGTGCACCCGCTCCCCCACCTGGGCGCAGGAGCCCACCAGGGCGTGGGAGTCCACCATGGTCCCCCGGCCGATCCAGGCCCCCACGTTCACGAAGGCCGGGGGCATGAAGACCACGTCCTCGCCCAGGTGGACGCCCCTGCGGATCGAGGTTCCCCCGGGGACGATGCGGATGTTCCGCTCCAGCCCCCGGGTGGGGTGGAGGGGGAGGGTGTCCTTGTCGAAGAAGAGCCCCGGGCCTCCGGCGTATTCCTGGTTCTTCCCCACCCGGAAGGCCAGGAGGATCCCCTCCTTGACCCACCCCACCGCCTTCCAGCCGTCGGGTCCCTTCTCGGCGGAGCGGACCCGGCCCTCCTCCAGGAGCGTCAGAAGCTCTTCCACGGCCTCCCGGGCCCGATCCGGGTCCGCTTCCTTCTTGGCGGCGGCCAGCTCCAGGATCTCGGCGCGCAGCACCTCGGGAGGCGTCACGTGAGCAGCCCCGCGCTCCGCAGGGCACGGTCCAGGACCCGGCCGCCGGCGTCGCTCAGGGGGGTCAGGGGAAGGCGATAGTGGGCGGGGAACTTCCCCAGGCGCTCCATGGCCGCCTTCACCGGGATCGGGTTGGTCTCCACGAAGTTCGCCCGCATGAGGCGCAGCAGCCGGAAGTGGATCCGCCGGGCCGTCTCGAAGTCGCCTTCCAGGCCGGCGGCCACCAGGCGGGACATGGGCCCGGGGGCCTCGTTGGCCACCACCGACACCACCCCGTCGCCTCCCAGGGCCAGGAGGGGGAGGGTGAGCTCGTCGTCGCCGGAGAGGACCAGGAACCCCTCCGGGCGGCCCCCGAGGACGTCGGCCATCTGGGCCAGGTCGCCCGAGGCCTCCTTCACCCCCCAGACCCCGTCGGTCTCGGCCAGCCGGAGGGTCGTCTCGGCCCGGATGTTCACCGAGGTCCGGCCCGGGACGTTGTAGACGAAGAGGGGGATCCCGGCGGCGTCCCGGACGGCCCGGAAGTGGTGGAAGAGGCCTTCCTGGGTCGGCCTGTTATAGTAGGGGGCCACGGTGAGGACGGCGTCGGCCCCTTCGGCGGCGGCGGCGCGGGCCAGGTCGCAGGCGTCGGCGGTGGCGTTGGTCCCGGCTCCGGCCATGACCGCCACCCGGCCCCCGGCGGCCTCCACCGTCAGGGCGATGACCCGGCGCTGCTCCTGCGGGCGGAGGGTGGCGCTCTCGCCGGTGGTGCCGCAGGGCAGGAGGACCTGGACTCCGCCCGTCACGAGGTCGTCCACGTGGTCCCGGAGGGCGCCCTCGTCCACCGAGCCGTCCTTCCCGAGGGGGGTCACCATGGCCACCGTGACGCCCCTGAAATCTCCGATCTCAGCCATGGGACCCTCCTCTCCCGGCGCTCAAGCGCTCGTCCAGCATCTCGTCCACGGTGAACACGCCCCGGCGGCCGACGATCCATGCGGCGGCCTCCAGGGCCCCGGCGGCGAAGCCCTCCCTCCCCCGGGCGCGGTGCGCCAGCTCGATCCGATCGTGCTCTCCCTCGAAGACCACCGAGTGGGCCCCGGGATTCTCCCCCGCCCGGACGGACGTCACCTGGAGGATCCCGGGGTCGATCCGGCCCTCCCCGGGCACCGGGGCCCACGCCTCCACCTCCGAGAGCTCTTCCACGAGGATCTCGGCCAAGCGCCGGGCCGTGCCGCTGGGGTGGTCGAGCTTGTGCCGGTGATGGACCTCGCCGACGTGGGCGTCGTAGCCCGGGAGGCCGTCGGCCAGCCGGGCGGCCTTGCGGACGATCCGGAAGAAGGCCTGGACCCCCAGGCTGAAGTTCGGGGCCCAGACCAGCCCCGTGCCCGCCTCTTCCACGAGCTCCTCCACCTCGTCCAGGCGGTCGTACCACCCGGTGGTCCCCACAACCACGTCCACGCCTGCCCCCGCCACGGCGCGGACGTTGTCCACCACCGCGTCCGGAACCGTGAAGTCGATCGCCACGTCCACCGCGGGCTCGCCCTCGTCCCGGAACGCGTCCGGAGACACCTCCCCGGCCGAGTCCAGGCGAAGGATCACCTGGTCCCCCCGCTCCCGGGCCAGGGCCTCCACCGCCCGGCCCATCCTCCCGTAGCCCGCCAGGGCGATCTTCATCCGGCCACCCCCTCGCCTTGACTCTCGTGCGCCTGCCGGACCGCCGAGTCGGCCTCCCCGTCCCGGACCGCGGCGTGGATGCGACGGACCACCGCCGGCGCCGCCTCGTCGGCCACCAGGAGGTTCAGGCTCACGTCCGACGCCTGGGAGACCAGGTGGACGGGGACGTCGCCCAGGAGGTCCAGGACCCGGGCCAAGAGCCCGGGCCGTTGGAGGAGCCCCCTTCCCACGACGCTGACCACGGCCAGGTCCCTGCTCACCTCCACCTCGGCGAACTCCCGCAGCTCGTCCAGGACCTCCTCCAGCTCCTCGTCCCGATCCACGGTGAAGGCCGTGGACGTGTGGGAGGTGGCCACCAGGTCCACCGAGAGCCCATGGCCGGCCAGGACCCCGAAGACCCGGGCCAGGAACCCGTGGGCCATGAAGAGGGGCCTGCACCGGACCGAGATGAGGATCACCGAAGCCTTGTGGGCCACCGCCGCCACCCCCGGAGCCTCCCTCAGGTCGCAGCGGATCCGGGTCCCGGGCCTCTCCGGGTCCAGGCTGTTCCGGATCACCAGGTCCACCTCCCGGGCCACGGCGTGCTTGGCCGCGGCGGGATGGATCACCCGGGCGCCGAAGTAGGCCAGCTCGACCGCCTCCTCGAAGCCCATCTCCGGGAGGATCCGGACCCCCTCGGCGATCCGGGGATCGGCGGAGAAGATCCCGTCCACGTCGGTCCAGATCGTCACCTCTTCGGCCTCGAGGGCCGCGCCCACCAGGGCGGCGGTGAAGTCCGAGCCGCCCCGACCCAGAGTGGTGGTCCGGCCCTCGGCGGTGGCGCCCACGAACCCCTGGAGGACGGGGGTTCTCCCCTCCTCCAGCAGAGGCATGAGGCGGACCCGGGCCAGCTCGTACGCCACCTCGTCACGGGGCACCGCGAGGCCCGCCTCGGGAGCCTCGGTTCGGACCACCGAGCGGGCGTCCACCACCTCGGGCTCCAGTCCCAGGCCCTCCAGGGTCAGGGCCACCAGGACCACCGAGAGGTCCTCGCCGGCGGCCAGGACTTCGTGGACCCCGAGCTGCCGCTCCGATCCCTCCGGCGTCTCCGCGAGCTCGTCCAGGATCTGCCCCACCCCGGCCAGGACCCGGTCCAGCTCCGCCAGGGCCGTCTGGAGCCGGCTCCCGTCGAGGCCGGTCTCCCGGGCCAGATCCCGGGCCACGACCCGGTGCCTCTCGGCCAGCCCCTCCAGGCCCTCCCGGGGAGGGTCCGCCGCCAGGCCCGCCAGGTAGTCGGTGACCCCCGCCATGGCCGAGGCCACCACCACCGACGGCGAGCCTCCGTCCCGGACCAGCTCGGCGGCAGCCCGGATCCGGCCGGCGTCCTCCAGGGAGGTCCCCCCGAACTTGTGGACCCTCACGAGGGGGCTCCCGATCCCACGCGCCCTCGGGCCCGGCACAGCTCGGCGTTCATGACCGCCGCCCCGGCGGCTCCCCGGAAGAGGTTGTGGGACAGGACGGAGAACTTGAGGGAGAGGACCGGGCAGGGGCGGATCCGGCCCACCGTGACCACCATCCCCTCTCCTTCGTCCCGGTCCAGCCGTGGCTGGGGCCGGTCCGGAGCGTCCAGAACCCGAATCGGCCGCTCCGGCACGGAGGGGAGAGCCCGGACCTCGTCCGGGGGGGCGAACCCCGCCAGCACCCGGGCCGCCTCGTCGGGGGTGGGCGGATCCTCCAGCTCCACCGACACCGCCAGGAGGTGGCCGTGGCTCACGGGGACCCTGTGGACCGAGGGGCTCACGGGGAACTCCGCCGGAACCCACTCGCCCCCGTCGATCCGCCCCAGGATCTTCCCGGGCTCGGAGATGAGCTTCTCCTCCTCGCCTGTGATGAAGGGCACGACGTTGTCCAGGAGCTGGCCCGCCGGGGGCCCGGGGCGGCCCGCCCCGGAGATCGCCTGGAGGGTGGCCACCACCACCCGCGTCACGCCGAAGCGTCGGTGGAGAGGGGCCAGGGCCACCGCCAGGCCCGCCGCCGAGCAGTTGGGGTTGGTCACGATCCCCCCGGACCAGCGCCCCGCCTGCCGGTCCAGAAGGGCAAGGTGGTCCGGGTTCACGTCGGGAATGACCAGGGGCACGGTCGGGTCCATGCGGTGGGCCGATGCGTTGCTCACGACGAGGTGACCCGCCCTCGCCAGCCCGGCTTCCACCTCCAGGGCAGCCGCCGAGGGGATCGAGGAGAGGACGAGGGGCACCGACCAGGGCTGTCCCGGATCCCGGAGGCGCAGCCCGGCGACGCTCTCGGGAAGCGGCCCGTCGTCGTCCGCTGCCAGGGCCTCCGGGAAGAGCGCCCCGGCCGAGCCCGGTGACCCGGCCACCTCCGCCACCCGGAACCAGGGGTGATCGGCCAGGAGGCGGACGATCCGCCGCCCCACGGTGCCCGTCGCTCCCAGGACCCCGACCTCGACCTTCTCCACGATCGTCACGACCTCCTCGGTACGCCCACCGTGTGAGCTTGCTCCGTTCCCCGCCCCGCCACCTCCAACAAGAGAACGTGCAAGCCCCGGGCCAGGCCAGGGGTCTCTATCCCGCGGCCGGAACCTCGGAACGGGAGGACGGGTCTCGGGACCGCCGGCTCCCGGGGCCGTGAGGGGCCCGGCTTCGCCCAGCCGTCGAAGTCGTCGGGCAGCGAGGCGTCGAAGTCGGGCGCTGGGTCCGGGAGGAAGTCTTCCTGCGGAGGACCTCTCGCAAGCACGCCCGGACCGTCTCCCGCACCACGATCTTCAGCCCGGAGGAGATGCGGACGACCTCCTGCGCGTCGATCCGCTCCCGGAATGCGGCCGAGCCGTCCGGCGAGCGGAGGACCGTTCGAATCCGATCCTCGATGCCCGAGTGGGTCTGGTGGACCAGGGTGTCGACCCGGGCCGGAGGGAGCGTGGCGCTAGCGCGCTCGGAGGGCCGGGTCGCCGGCGGGCTCACCGGAGGCCTCTCCGGCGAGGATGGCCTCCCGAACGGCCCGGGTCTCCGGGGAGGGTCGCAGGTCGAGCTCCCGGGAGAGGCGCCGGTCGAGGGTCCGGTAGGCCCGGACCGCCTCGGCCCGGTTCCCGAGTCGGGCCAGGAAGGCCATGAGCTTCCGGGTGATCTGCTCGTCGAAGGGATCCACCGCGCGTCCCCGGCGGAGGCAGTCCGCGGCCCCGACCAGGTCTCCCCGGGATTCCCGGAGAGCCGCCAGCCTGTGGACGGCGTAGAGGGCCACCTCACGGCACCGCAGCCTCTCGCCCTCGACCCACCGCTCGAAATCGCCGCCCCCGGGGCCGTGGAAGCCGTCCAGAAACGGGCCCTCGTAGAGCTCCAGCATGCGCTCCCACTCCTCCGCGGCGCGCGCGGCGCGGAACTCGGGAACGTCACACCAGATCCCGGACGGGTCGAGGCAGATGCACTCGCCCACCGATCGGAGACCCTCGTCTCCGAGCTCCTTCCGGAGGATGTGAAGGGTGTCGGCGACGAGGTGCCGTGCGTCGGAGGGGGAGGTGTCGGGCCAGAGGTAGGCGCCGATGCGGTCCCGGGTGGTCCCTCCTGACGGCGCGCTTGCCAGGGCCAGGAAGGCTAGCTGGCGAGGCCGGGAAACACGTCCCTCGACGAGGCCGTCGGGTCCTGTGATCCGGCAGGTTCCGAAGAGATGCAGCCGGAAGGGCATCGCTCTGGCTCCATGTGCCGATGAGAGGTCGGACGCGATTCCGTCGAGATTCCCGCACGATCCGGCCGTGACCGGGGCTCGACGCGGTCGGGCTATATGGATACACGGCGGGGACGGGGCGTGGAAAGGGAAAATCTCCCCGTCACCGAGCCCAGACTGCCGGACCCGGCCGATCCCGTCCGACCCCACGTCCCCCCGGGCTTCCGTCCAGTTCCACTCCCTGAGAGGTATCTCATGTCCGACGTTCCAGGCACGACCCGCCGCGTCCTTTCCCTCCTTCTCGTCGCCGGCCTCGCCGGCACGGTGGGCTGCGAAGCGCCCGGGCCCAGTGGGCCGGCCCCCGAGGTCGAGCTCGCCACGGCCCGGGTCGGAGGCCCGGGGGCCGTGGACATCGTCACCTTCGACGACGGGACCGTCGTCGGAGAGGCCTCCCTCACCCGGGCCGGCAACGGCGTCACGCTGCGAGCCCACATGGATGCCGACGAGGGCGAGACCTTCACGGTATGGTCCGCCGTGTTCAACAACCCCGGTGAGTGCGACGGGCCCTGTGACGCCGGCGACATCTTCGACAATCCGCCGGTCGGCGGGAACTTCATTCGGATCGCCGGCGGGGTGGCCGGGGGCGACGGGCTCCACGTCAGCGGCCGGCTCCGGGAGGGAGACGCCTCGGAGGGCCTGATCCCGGGGGCACCGGCGCTGATGGACGCCATGACCGCCGAGATCCACTTCATCTACCGGAGCCACGGGCAGAGGATTGCCGGGCAGATCGACGAGCAGACCATGAGCCTCAACGGAGGCTGCCCGCCGAACGACTGCGTGGACGTGGCGTTCTCGGTGCACGCTCCCTGAGAGGTCGGGGTTCCCGGGGGTACGGCCCCGAGGGGGCCTTCCCCCTGCGAGGGCCGCTCCCCCGACGGGACCGTGCTGGCCTACGCCACCGACGGAGTCGGTCTTTCCCGGTCAAGGCGGTAAACTGGCTCACCTCCCCGGGACGCCTAGCGGGTGAGCCTGCTTCATTTCCCCGTTTCACCCCCTCCAACGAGAAATGGACGTCGTGCAGGACCTTCGCAGGTCGACCCCCCCGTAGAAGACGTTCGACATCGGCGAAAGGAAGGTGCCGGAAGGGCCGCGTCGCGAGCCCCAGAACCGCGTGACCGTCCCGACGACGCGGAGAATCTCCGTGCGGGCCTCTGGCGCGGGCGGCATCCGTAGCACGGGGGCCTCGCCCCGCACGCCCGAACGACGTATCTGTGCATTCAGGACGGACGCGGCAAGATACGCTCGCACCGACGCGTTCTCGCGATCGTCTCGGCGCCAGGGGATCCCACACAGACCAGCAGGTGCTCCATGCCCTCTTACCAGCGGCTCGACGTGTCCCGTTCCGAGGACGCGCGCACGGTCGAGCGACTGCTCGCCCTCCGCCGGCAGCTCCGCGAGGACGTCCCCGATCGCACGCTTCAGGAGACGCTGCTCCTGGCGACCTGGAACATCCGGGACTTCGACCGACCGCAGTACGGGCCCCGGCTCGAGGAGGCGATCTACTATATCGCGGAGATCATCGCCCACTTCGACATCGTCGCGGTCCAGGAGGTCTACAAGAATCTCACTGGTCTGGAGCGGGTGATGGAGGTGCTCGGGGCTCACTGGGATTCGATCGTCACCGACGTGACGGCGGGCGAGCGGGGAAACGATGAGCGGATGGCCTTCCTCTACGACACGCGCACGGTCAAGCTCGGGGGGCTGACGGGGGAGCTCGTGCTCCCGCCCATCGAGGACGAGGAGGGCGACCGCGTTCCCGCCGATCAGATCTGGCGCACGCCCTTCATCGCCGGATTCCGGTCGGGGTGGTGCGACTTCATGCTGGCCACGGTCCACATCCAGTGGGGAGCCAGCGAGGCCGAGGCGCTGGAGCGGGTCTCCGAGGTCCGCAAGGTCGCACGGTTTCTCAGGGCCCGGACGGAGGACGAGGACGCCTGGGCCCGGAACCTGATTCTCCTGGGGGATTTCAACATCTATCGGCCCGGAAACCTCACCTTCCGCCAGCTCACCGACGCAGACTTCGTGATCCCCGAGGAGCTCCGGGACCATCCGTCCAACGCGAACAAGGTCCGTCACTACGATCAGATCGCCTTTCGCGTCCGGCCCGGATCCCTCGACTTCGTCAGCGCCGGCGTGTTCGACTACTACCGGTCGGTCTTCCGCGACGAGGACGAGGAGATCTACGTCCCCCACATGGGGGAGCGTTACCACACCACGAGAGAGGGGAAGCCGAAGACCGACCGGGGCAAGACCAACTACTACCGGACCTACTGGCGCACCAACCAGATGAGCGACCACCTGCCCATGTGGGTCCAGCTGCAGATCGACTACTCGGACGAGTATCTGGAGAGGAAGCTGGAAGGATAGCTCTCGCGAGCGGGCTCCGGGGAGAGGGCCGACGTCTCTCGATCTCCGGGCTCCCGGGGCTCACGCGGCGCCGCCTCCAGGGGGCGCCCTGCCCGCAGCATGCCCGGTTCGTGGAAGACCAGGTCATCGAGCGAGAGCTCGTCGATGGATCCGTGCCAACGGACGACAAGGGGGAGGTGGGCGACGGAGCCTGAATCGGCCGGTCGACCGCGCGGCGGGGGGAACGGGGGTGGGCCCGTGGCGACGACCCGGCCCCCCCTGGCCAAACGGCCGGAGCCCGAAGAAGATTGGGCCCGCTATCAAGACGGCCCCTTCCACCGTCCGGGAGCGCCTCCCACCCCTGGCGGGTGATCGGCCCCCGACCCCGACAGGAACGGATCATGGCACCCCTTTGGAAGACCCCCGGCGTATACATCGACGAGAACGGCGCCTTTCCGAGCTCGGTCGTCGAAGTCGCCACCGCCGTGCCCGCGTTCGTCGGGTACACCGAGAAGGCCCGGGACGAGGAGGTGTCGCTCCTCCACAGGCCCCGCCGGATCACCTCCATGGCGGAGTTCCGGGAGCACTTCGGGAGCGCCCCCGGGGCCACGTACGCCCTGGCGACGGAAGCCGCCGCCGATCCCGACGCCCCGGTTCCGCGGGGCTCCGCGGAGCCGGTGGTCCGGACGAGGGAGAACGGGACGGAGACCCCGTACTTCCTCGCCCGCACGAGCCCGCGTTTCTACCTGTACCACAGCGTGCTGCTCTTCTACGAGAACGGGGGCGGTCGATGCTGGGTGGTGTCGGTGGGCGACTACGGCCGCGCACCCGAGGCCGACGAGCTCAGCGCCGGAATCGCCGCGCTGAAGAAGGAGGAGGAGCCCACGATCGTGGTCGTCCCCGACGCCGTGCTCCTGGAGGTGGACGCCTGCGTCTCGGTCCAGCGGGACGCGCTGCGGCACTGCGGAGCGGAGACGAAGAGCCGCGTGGCGATCCTCGACATCCACCGGGGATACCGAGCCCTGGACGACACGAACGTAGGCGAGGCGGGCAACGCCGTGGACGTCTTCCGCGGCAAGATCGGTGACAGCTACCTGGACTTCGGGGCCGCCTACTACCCGTGGATCGAGACCACGATCGTGAAGGAGAGCGAGCTCGGGCTCCAGAACCTGAGCGACCCCGGCCGCCTGGCGACCCTCCTGGAGAGCGAGGGCCGGATGCCCGAGGCGCTGCGAGCGCAGCTCGAGGCAGGGAGCCTGGATCCGGCGGAAGCCCACGACCTGAACCAGGCCCTCGTGGCCGGGAGCCCGATCTTTCGGGAGATCCTCCGGGGAATCCAGGAGGACCTGAACCTTCTTCCGCCCAGCGGCGCCATCGCCGGCGTCTACGCCCGGGTCGACGCCGCCCGGGGCGTGTGGAAGGCGCCCGCCAACGTGAGCCTGAGCTCGGTGGTCGAGCCGGCGGTGACGATCAGCGACGAGGACCAGGCGGACCTCAACGTCACGCCCCGGGGCAAGTCGGTGAACGCCCTGCGGAGCTTCGTCGGCGAAGGCACGCTCGTCTGGGGAGCCCGCACCCTGGACGGCGACAGCCCGGAGTGGCGTTACGTCAGTGTTCGCCGGACGATGATCATGCTGGAGCAGTCGATCGAGGCGGCGACCAGGGCCTACGTCTTCGAGCCCAACGACGCCGACACCTGGAACACGATCGAGGGCATGATCCGGGACTTCCTGACCCGGATCTGGAGGCGGGGCGGCCTCGCCGGCGCCACCCCGGACGAGGCGTTCAGCGTCCGCGTGGGCCTCGGCGAGACGATGACCCCGGAGGAGATCGTGGAGGGGATCCTCCGGGTCACGGTCCTGGTGGCGGTCATGCGGCCGGCCGAGTTCATGGAGATCACCTTCGAGCAGCAGATGCAGGAGTCGTGACGGACTTTGGCGCCCGACCCGAGACCACGGCCGGCAGCGCCGGTCAGACCACCGAACGAGCGCCCGGAAGGGGCGGATCGTGGCGGACGACGGATCGACCCGGTCCACCGGTGTGTGGCCGCGGCCGGGGTTCTCCTTCCAGGTGTAGTGGGGTTCGGAGGTGATCTCCTTCCAGGAGGTCTCGGGCCTGGACGTCGAGGCCCAGCCGATCGATGAGCGTCACGGGGACCGCCCGGAGTTCTCGACCTTCTCCACGCCGGGGATCAGGAAGACGGGCAACGTCACGCTGAAGAACGGCGTGTTCAGGTCGGACGACACGTTCCGGGGTTGGCTCGGCCGGATCAAGCCGAACACGATGGAGCGGCTCCCCGTGACGATTCGTCTCCAGATATCGACCTGTCGGACTCCAGCGTTGCCGACCCACAAGAGCGGACGCAGCGTGCCTCGACGTCATCTGTGCCCCCGGAAGCGTGGGACGGGTCATGCCGATCCCGGAACCAGCGAGGGGCGCCGCGGTGCAGGGATGCTTCATCGAGCCGGATCGGGCTGTAAGGAATCAGGCTGTGCTGAGAACGGCTTTTCCTCACGCTTGGAGTCGACTTGAAACGCAAGGCTGTGAACCCCACAGAGCGGGGGCTGCAATGGAGCATGAACCAGGCCGAGATCGTGGAGGGTCTCACGCGCTATCTCCATTTCTCGGGGCAGGTTGCCTTTGAAGCCGACACCAGCTCAGAGCTGGGCGTGCAGGTCGTGGGAGAGGGCGACCTGCGGGCTCAGTTCTCGGCGGCACTCGACAATATCGACAAGATCCTCGCTGAAGCCGGGATGAAGCGGAGTGATATTCTCTCCCTTCGCTTCTTCACGACCGATGTCGACGGGGTGATGGCGAACTACGACGTGTACGCCGACTGGATCGCCGACGCCGGCGTCATGCCACCTCAGACCTTGCTGGGTGTGAATCGACTGGCCCTTCCCGAGCTACTGATCGAGATCGAGGCTACTGCCGGCGCCTAGTCGGCACCCCGAGCGTCCGGAGGCACAGCCTGACGAGGAATTGCTGCTGACCGCGAATGCTTGGTCGGCAGCTCGCTGCGCTCGCGGGCGGATCGGAGGGCGCGGCAGCAGGTACCCACCCGGCACATCCCGGTAGAGGAAGGATTCCGCCTGGTGCTGGACCACCGAGTAGAGTTGGGTCCCGGGACCGGGACCGCCGATCTGGAAGCGAGCCTCTCCGACCTCCCTGGCCAAACCGCCCCCCGTCCCCCCAAGATCAGGACCTGCGAGCCGTACCCTGAGCCATGTCCCGGGAGAGGTCCCCCGATGTCCGTTCGCCACCCTTTCGGTGAAGCCCACGCCGCCACGGCCGCCCTCGCCCTGGCCGCGGCCCTGCTCGTCCCGCCGAGCCTCCCCGCCCAATCCCCCGCCGAGATCGAAGAGGCCCTGGCCGGCCTCGAGTGGCGGGAGATCGGCCCGGCCAACATGGGCGGGCGGGTCTCGGCGATCTACGGGATCCCCGGAAACCCCGACGTCTTCTGGGTCGGGGGCGCCGACGGGGGCGTCTGGAAGACCACGGACGGCGGCGTGACCTTCGAGGGGCAGTGGCAGGACGCCGAGGCGTACTCGGTGGGGGCCCTGGCCGTGGCGCCCTCGGACCCCAACGTGGTCTGGCTCGGCTCGGGGGAGGGCGACCCCCGGAACTCGGTCTCCTACGGCCTCGGCGTCTGGCGCTCCACCGACGGCGGGGACACCTGGAGCCACCTGGGCCTCGAGGGCACGGAGCGGATCAAGCGGATCGTGGTCGATCCCCGGGACGCGGACGTGGCCCTGGTGTGCGCCCTGGGGCGGGAGTGGGGCCCCAACGAGGAGCGGGGGGTCTTCAAGACCGCCGACGGGGGAAGGAGCTGGAGCAAAGTTCTCTACATCGACGAGGACACGGGGTGCTCGGACCTGGACATGGACCTCTCCAACCCTCGGAACCTCTACGCCGGGATGTGGACCTTCCGGCGCCGGCCCTGGCGCTTCGACGGGGGCGGGCGGGAGACCGCGCTCCACGTCTCCCGGGACCTGGGCGAGACGTGGACCGAGGTGGAGACGCTGCCCACCGACGAGCCCATGGCCCGGATCGGGGTGAGCGTCGCCCAGTCGAGCCCCAACGTGGTCTATCTGATCACCGAGTACCCGACCGCGGGCACCCTCTTCCGCTCCGAGGATCACGGCCGGACGTGGCGGATGGTGAGCGACGACCGGGAGATCAACTTCCGGCCCTTCTACTACGCCGACGTCTTCGTGGATCCCACGGACCCCAACACCCTCTACACCCTCTCGGGCCGGCTCTTCAAGTCCACCGACGGGGGCCGGAACTTCGAGCGGATCGGCCGGACCACCCACGGCGACCACCAGTCCTTCTGGATCGACCCCGAGAACGGCGAGCGGCTGCTCTCGGGCTCCGACGGGGGCTACCAGGTGAGCTTCGATGGCGGCGAGAGCTTCCACATCTGGCGCAACGTGGTCCTCTCCCAGTTCTATCACGTCTTCGTGGACGACCGGGACCCCTACTGGGTGTGCGGCGGGCTCCAGGACAACGGGAACTGGTGCGGGCCCTCCCGGACCCGGACCCCCCAGGGGATCCTCCCCGACGAGTGGTACACGGTGAGCTTCGGCGACGGCTTCTACACGGTGCCGGTGCCGGGCCGGCCCCACCTGGTCTACTCCAACGCCCAGGGCGGCTACTTCTACACCACCGACACCCGTTCCTGGACGGTGCGCAACGCCGAGCCCTATCCGCGCTTCGTGGGCTCCCAGGGCCAGAGCATGCTCCAGGCCCGCTACCGCTTCCACTGGGACGCGCCGATCCACATCTCGCCCCACGACCCGGGCACCGTCTACTGGGGCGGAAACGTGCTCTTCAGGAGCACCGACTTCGCCCACTCCTGGGAGATCATCAGCCCCGACCTCACCGACGACGATCCCGCCAAGCAGCGGGACTCGGGCGGGCCGGTCTACAACGACAACACCGCGGCCGAGTTCTACAACACGATCCTCACGATCGCCGAGTCCCCGGTGGAGGCGGGCGTGATCTGGGTGGGCACCGACGACGGCAACGTCCAGGTCACCCGCGACGGGGGCGAGACGTGGACGAACCTCCGGGAGAACGTGCCCGGCCTCCCCGACGAGGCCTGGATCGGCAACATCGAGGCCTCACCCACGGAGCGGGGCACGGCCTTCATGGTGGTGGACAACCACCGCATGGACGACTTTACGCCGCATCTGTGGGAGACCGCCGACTATGGCGAGTCGTGGACCGACCTCTCCGAGGGGCTGCCCGAGGACGACTACGCGAAGGTGGTGCGCCAGCACCCCGACAACCCGAACCTCCTGTTCGTGGGGATGGAACGGGGGATCCAGGCCTCCTTCGACCGGGGCGAGACGTGGGTGGACCTGCGCCTGGGGCTGCCCCGGGTCTCGGTGCGGGGCGTCAAGATCCAGGAGCAGTACGACGACCTGGTGATCGGCACCCACGGCCGGGGCGCCTTCATCCTCGACGACCTGGGCCCCCTGGTGGGCCTGACCGAGGCCATGGCCACCGAGGCCCACCTCTTCCCGGTACGGACCGCCACGGACTGGGAGTCCCACAACCGGGACACCAACCTGGGCGACAGCTACTACACCGGTGAGAATCCCGACGAGGGCGCGTACGTGAACTTCTGGCTCGCCGAGGTTCCGCAGCGCCCGATGGCAGCGGAGGAGGGGGCGATGGGGGGATCGAACGGGGGCGCCGGCGGGGGCGGGTCCATGGCCGGATCCGACGAAGGCGGCGCGCCGGACGAAACCATGGCCCAGGGGGACGGGGACGCTCCCGTCACGGTTCGCATCTCCACCACCGACGGTCGCACCGTGAGGGAGATCGCCGTGGACTCGGCCCGGGCCGGGGTGAACCGGGTCGTCTGGGACCTCACCTGGGAGCCCGCCGAGCCCGTGGAGGGGGAGGAGGAGGAAGACGGCTTCCGGGGCGGGCCCTCGGGACCTCCGGTAGCGCCGGGGACGTACACCGCCACGGTGGTGGCGGGCGACCGGGAACGGTCCACCGACTTCCGGGTCCGGGGGGATCCGGCCGTGGAGATCCCCGCGGCCGACTACGCCGCCCGGGAGGACGCCGCCCTCCGGGCCCGGGACCTGGAGACCCGGATCAACGGGATGATCAACGCGATCAACGACCTGACGGCCCAGTTGGAGGCCACGCTCGAGGCCGTCGAGGGGAAGGACCTCGCCGACGCCGACGAGATCCGCCGGGTGGGCCGGGAGGCCGTCCGACGCCTCGACTCTCTGGAGTACCAGCTCCACCGGCCTCCGCCGGACATGGGCTACCGCCAGTGGCCCCGGCTCTCCGAGCAGATCGATTTCGTGAACCGGGGGATCACCGGCGGCCAGGCCCGGCCCACCGAGGGCCACCTCCAGGTGCTGGGAGAGATCGAGGCCGACGCCGAGGACCGGGCCCGGGAGCTCCAGGCCCTGATCGATTCCACGATCGGGGAGCTGAACCAGCTTCTGGAGGGAGAGGGTCGAATCCTGCCGGGATGGTCCCGCTCCAGGCCGGTGAGCGAATGAGGGGGAGCGCGCTCGCCGGAGGCTCGGAACGAACCGGCGCCCCATCGGGCCGGGCCCGTGACGGGGCAGTCGCCGCCCTGGCCGCTCTTCTCCGGGACCGGCCCGTCGTGGTCCTCAGCGGCGCGGGGTGCAGCACCGAGTCGGGGATCCCCGACTACCGGGGCGAGGGCAGCCCCCGTCGCAAGCGATCCCCGATCCAGTACGGCGAATTCGTCCGCAGCGCCGAGGCCCGGCGGCGCTACTGGGCCCGAAGCGCGGTGGGTTGGCCACGGATGTCCGAGGCCCGCCCCAACCCCGGGCACGGCGCCCTGGCCCGCCTCGAGGACGGCGGAGTGGTGCGGGGCGTGATCACCCAGAACGTGGACGGGCTCCACCAGGCTGCCGGCAGCGCCCGGGTCCTCGAGCTCCACGGCTCCCTGGCCGGCGTCTGCTGCCTCGGGTGCGGCGAGGTCGAGCCCCGGCCGGCCCTCCAGGAGCGGCTCCTGGCCCTGAATCCCGGCTGGGGGGACCGCTCCGCCGAGATGGCCCCCGACGGCGACGCGGAGCTCCCGGCCCGGGCCGTGGCCGAGTTCCGGGTTCCCGTCTGCCTCTGTTGCGGGGGCGTGCTCAAGCCCGACGTGGTCTTCTTCGGGGAGAGCGTGCCGCGGGAGCGTGTGGAGCGGGCGTGGGAGCTCTTCCGGGAGGGAGAGGCGCTCCTGGTGGTGGGCTCTTCCCTGGCGGTCTACTCGGGCCGCCGCTTCACCCAGCGGGCCGAGAAGGAGGGGATCCCGGTCGCCGTGGTCAACCTGGGCCCCACCCGGGCCGACGAGGTGGCCCGCGTACGGGTGCCCGGGAGGAGCGGGGAGGTCCTGCCCCGGCTGGCGGACGCGATGCTCGGGGAGGCGGTGGCCGCCTGAGCGCTGGCGGGAGCGTCCGCGACCCGTTGCCAGCCGGCCCTGCCCCGGGCAGATCCCGTTCGCGTGGATTTCGCTCTTCGCCCCGACCCCCTCGTCGTCTTACCGAGCGCCGGAGCGAAAGTAGTTCGAACTTCGAACGGATCGTCTGCGGTCCGAAGCGGCCGGCGAAGCGGACTCGACAGCTTCCTCCGCGACGATGAGGGAGATGTAGTTCGTGGCGGAATTTCGGTCCTTGTGGCCTGCTCACCGGGATGAGGCGGCGGTCCAGCCGTTCCCGGCTGGCTCCACGGGAACGGGGTCCGCCGATCGTTCGAGTCTCGAACCCCTCACGATCATCGCCTCCCCCCGTGGTGACCACCCTCGTCTCCTCCCCATGGGCACCGGCGGCGGATATGCCGGGTCCGGCCGGGACGATGGGTACGAGCGCCCCGATCTTCGTCCCGGTCCGGGTCACCCCCTCCGCCCCACCATCCTCGCCAACCCACGCTCCCCCTCCTCCCGCTGGAAGACCCCCTCCTCGTAGAGGAGGATCTCCAGCTCCGGGAAGGCCCGCCGGAGCTCCCCCGGCTCCAGGGCGAATGCGCGCCGGATGTCGCCGCCCAGGACGTCGAGCTCGTCCACGTGGTAGGTCTCGAAGAGGAGGAGCCCACCGGGGGCCAGGGCGTCCCGGATCAGGGGAAACGCCTCCCGTAGGAGGCAGTGGGTGCTCACCACCACGTCGAACCGGCCGGGCCGGAGGGCGAAGCGGGAGAGGTCGGCGAGGACGCCCTGGACCGGAAGGGAGCGGTCCCGGGCCCTGCGCTCCAGGAGCCGGAGCCCCTCGCGGGAGAGGTCCACGCCCAGGACCCGGAGGCCCCGCTCTGCGAGGTAGAGGGCGTTCCGGCCCGCGCCGCAGGCCACGTCCAGGGCGAGGCCCTCCCGGGGGAGCCACCTCTCCGCGTCCTCCACGATCCGGGCCGGGTGCCGCTCGTCGGACCAGTCGCCGTCGCGGTAGCGGGCGTCCCAGCGCGTGCGGTCGGCGGGATCACGCTCTCCGGGGCTCATTCCGCCAACCGGCCTACGACCCGGGCCCGGACCCGGACCGCGTTGCCGGGCAGGTAGGTGAGGGGCACCTCCTCCACGTCCACCAGCTCCACGGTGGCGGCGTCGGCGCCGGCTTCCACCGCGTTCTCCATGGCGGCCTCCCGGGCCTCGGCCAGGACCCCCTCTCGCTCCCGGCCCGCCATGGAAAAGACCCGGTCCACCTCTCCACCGACCTGCCCCACGGCCGCGCCCACGGCGTTGGCCACGTCCCCGTCGTCGGGCCGGAGGATCTCCGACGCCCCGGCGAGCTCGTCGCCCAGGAGGACGCTGCCGCCGCCCACGAGGATCACGGGCACCGGCTCCGGGGAGAGCTTCATCCGGTCCACCGCCGCCTCCACCCGCTCCCGGATGCGGCCCAGGACCCCGGCGACGGCTTCCTCGGGCAGGTCCGAGACCCTTTTGGGCTCTCCCAGGCGGACCCGGCCCGCGGCCACGGCCGCGTCGGTGGCGGTGAGCGCGGCGCCTCCGAAGACCCGGGCCTCACGGGTCAGGGCGGCACCCACGCTCCGTGGTCCGACCTCGACCGGATCCAGCTCCACATGGGAACCGCCACCCAGGGCCATGGAGAGAACGTCGGGCATGCGGAAGTTGGTTCGGACGCCCGCGAGCTCGACGGCGACCGACGCCGGCCGGGGAAAGCCGTCGACCAGGACCCCGACGTCCGTCGTCGTCCCGCCCACGTCTACGACCACGGCGTCCCGGACTCCGGTGAGGAGCGCGCCCCCCCGCATCGAGTTGGTCGGTCCGGACGCGATGGCCCGCACCGGGTAGCGGAGGGCGAACTCCGCGTCCATGAGGGTGCCGTCGTTCTGGCTGAAATGGAGGGGCGCCTCCACGCCCACTCCCGCCAGCGCCTCTCGGATCGCCGGGACCGTGCGCCGGGCCACCCGGGTGAGAGCGCCGTTCAGCGCCGCCGCGCTCTCCCGCTCCAGGAGCCCGATCCGGCCGATCTCGTGGGAGAGGGACACGGAGAGCTCGGGGACCGTCTCGGCAAGGATTCGGGCCGCCCGGGACTCGTGCTCGGGGTTCACGGGCGAGAAGACGCCGCAGAGGGCCACGGCCCCCACCCCCAGGTCGGCGGCCCGCCCTCCCGCCTCGGCCACCGCCTCTTCGTCCAGGGCCTCGATCTCCCGACCGTCGAATTCGTGGCCGCCGGGGAGGAGCACGTGGCGGGCCCCGCAGGCCTCGCGGAGCTCCGGAGGCCAGTCGCAGAAGGGAGGCAGGAGCCGGGTGGCCGGCCCGCAGAGCCGGAAGACCGCCGTCGGCGTCAGGCCCTCCCTCTCCACGAGGGCGTTGACGAAGTGGGTGGTCCCGACCATCACGGCCCGGATCCGGCCCCCGGTCCCCGGGCCCGCCTCCGCCAGGACGCGTCCCACGGCGTCGGCGATTCCCGCGGTCACCTCCTCGCTGGTGGGGGCCTTCGCCCGGACCACGACCCGTTCCTCGTCCATGACCACGGCGTCGGTGTTCGTGCCGCCCACGTCCACCCCGAGGCGAATCACGGCTCGAAGGGTCGGTAGTCCACGTCGTAGCCGAAGGCCCGGGGGCCCACGACCTCCAGGGCATCGGGCGTCCGGAGGAGCTCGGGGGCCGGGAAGCCCAGGACGGCCACCCGGTAGCCGTAGCGGAGGAGCTCGGTGGTGACGGGCTCGCCCCGCTCGCCGTCCACGATGCAGACGAGGTCGGGGACGGTGAAGACCACCTCTCCGTCGCGGCGGGCGACCAGGTTCTCGTTCTGGAAGTCTACCTCCAGGCTCGAGCCCTCGTCCCGGTCGAGCCCGGACACCGTGACCCTCCCCCGGGTGAAGCCCTCGGTGGTGCGGCGCTCCACGTCCACGATCTTGCCCCGGAAGAGGAGGGTCCCCGGCACGGCGTCGAGGATCGCGTCCACGGGAGGGCGGCCCCCCTCCCGGGCCCGGCGCACCGCGTCGCCCAGATCCCGGGCCAGCGTGAGGGTGCCCGGGATCGCCGCGCGGCGGATCTCCCCGGCGTCCATGGGACGGAAGGCGAAGACGGGGACGCAGCCCATCGTCACCGTCACCGCCCGGGCCATGCGCTCGAGCCATCGGGGCGAGATCGCCTCCCGGAAGACCACGGTGTTTCCCTTCTCGTCGCAGAGGACTGCGGGCGCCGGCGGGATACCGTAGATGAAGTAGGTGGTCATCTGGAGCTCGGGGAACGCCCGGCCCATCCCGTCGGCGTCCACGACGGGAAGGCCGGCCGGGCCCGCGGCCACGACGGGCTCCAGGGAGTTGCTGCCGCCGATCTCGCCGGAGATGACGGCGGTGGCCCGAACACCGGCCGCCTCCTCCATGGCCCGGAGGGCACGGTGGGATTCGGTGCCCCGGACCTTTTCGATCCCGACCGTCGGGGCGCCCATCCCGCCCACGCAGATCACCCGGTCCTCCTCCTCCAGCTCCTCCGGCGCGACCACCGGCACCGGGCCGTGGCGCCGGACGGTCTCCCGGGCCCGGAGCATCCCCACCCGAGGGTTTCCGCCGCCCCCGGTGCCCAGGATCCCGGCCCCCAGGGCCACCGACTCCAGGGCGTCCTCGTCCAGGGTCCAGATCGGCATGGAGGTTCTCGGCGGTGGGACTCGGGACGCGGGGTCGAAAGTCGGCCCCAAAGCTATCGTGCGAGCGCCGAGCGGAAAGGAGGGGGGGAAGGGGGAGAGGAGCCGGCAACGCCCCGAGCGGACCGTGGGGCCCACGGACGGAGCGTCCCGACCCCGGTGCGACGACCGCCGATCAGGGGAGCGGGCCCGGGCTGCGCGCCCGGCGCCCGATCTCCTCCGATCGGAATCTCATCACTGTACGGTGATCGTGCCCACCATCCCCTGGGCCTGATGTGGTTCGCAGAAGTAGTCGAAGGTGCCGGGGGTGTTGAAGGTGTGCTGGAACTGTTGTCCGGCGTCGTTCATCTCCTGTCGCGTCCACTCGCTGTGGCCGTCGGGCGTGATGGTGTGGAAGATGTCGGCTTCGTTCTCCCAGGTGACCGTGTCGCCGACGTTGATCGTGACGTCGTCGGGATCGAAGGCGAGGCTGGTGGTCAAGGTGATCGTGCCGTCGAAGGTGTCGCCGCCGCCGTCACCGCCGTCGGTATCGGTGACTCCGTCGCCGTCTCCGCCACAGCTGAGGATCGCGCCCGCGACACCGGCCGCGCCGACGATTCCCGCGCTTCGAACGATGAAATCGCGTCGATCCATCTCTGCCTCCTTAAGAAATAAGCGAATGAAATATTGGGAAATACCCGCGCCCGAACCCGGGCCCGGCACGCCAACTCTCCGAGCCCGGGCACGGTCCCCGACCCAGGGTCGCGGGGTATCCCCCGTTCAACCCTGGGGAAATGGCCGGGGTCCGGGAAAGGTTTCCGATCGGGAGCCGGAACCCCCCGGAACCACTCTCAGCTGACGCGCTTCACCGTCACCTTCGCCACCGGGTTCTCCCAGCCGTGGAGTTCGGCGTCGAGATCGTCGTCGCCGACGATCCCCGGGTGATGGTGGACGACGCCGCCCTCGGCGAGGGCCGGGTCGCTCGTGCCCGTCCCCGGGTCGCTGGACGGGACGCCGGTGAGACCGGGGCAGGGCGGGACCAGGTCCGCGAAGTCCTCGGTGTTCACCTCGGTTCCGGCGTCGTAGGCGTCGGCGTAGCCCTCCCACACGTCTCCAACCCGATTGGGCAGGTGGGCGCCGTCCACCCCCGTGAAGCCATCGTTCGTGCAGATCAGCATGCTCACCACGGAGACGAACCGTGAGCCCGGCTCGGCGTCCAGGGTCAGGGTCACGCTCTCTCCGGGCTGGAGCGGGGGGACAGGCGGGGTGGCGCCGACGGCGCTGGACGACACGTGGTGGCTCGCTCCGAGGCGTGCGAGCATCGGCCCCAGGTTCCCGTTCTCGGCGATCTGCTGGAGCTCCGGGCTCGCCGCCTTTCCGACCGTGAAGAGGTCCTCGGCCCTGCGGTGAAGCGCGATCAGGGGCGGGGTGAACGGCTGCCCCTCCTCCGTCATGTTCTTCACGATGATCTCGAAGGTCCGGACCGGGGCCGCGTCCGCCACGTGGGAGCGCTGGATCTGGTCGGCCGCTCGATCCACCGACGTCATCTCGTCCATGGCGTCGCAGCCCGTCAGGACGAGGAGGCCGACCACGGCCGTCGCGATTCGTGCACGCATCTTCCCTCCTTGGTGCGAGTGTGATGGGTTGGGGAATGCACCCTCACCGAATGCACGGCGCGTTCCTTCCCTCCGCGGCGCCGGAGGTCACCCCGAACGTCCGCTGCCGGCGCAGATTTCGCTCGATCCGGTGGGTGGGCTCGCCGTGGCCGCCGATGTTTCAAGAAACCCCACCGGGGGACGACGAAACGTTCCATGAAACACCGGCGGATGCCCCGACCCGGCTCCCGGCCTATCTTCCCGCCGCCGCGACGAGGGGACCCAGCGACGGAGGAAGGCCGTGGCGCCGGACGAGACGGGAGCCCGGACCGAGGAGGCGTCCTCCCATCCCCGCTTCCACGAGCCCGCGCTCCTCGCCGTCTCCCTCCTCCTGGCCGTGGGAGGCGCGGTGATCGGGATGCGAATCGTCGCCACCCTGGGCGTAACCCCCAACACCTCGATCGTGGGGGTCATGGTGGCGATCCTCCTCTCCCGGATCCCCCTCTCCGCGTTCCGTCGCTTCCGCTCGATCCACCGCCAGAACCTGATCCAGACCACGATCTCCAGCGCCACCTTCGGCGCGGCCAACTCCCTCCTGGTGCCCCTGGGCGTGCCCGTGGTCCTGGGGATGCCGGAGCTGGTGGTGCCCATGCTCGTGGGCGCCGGGGCGGGGATGCTCATCGACCTGGCGATGCTCTACTGGCTCTTCGACTCCCGGCTCTTCCCGGGGGAGGGGCCCTGGCCGATCGGGATCGCCTCGGCCGAGACGATCCTCGCGGCCGATCGTGGGGGGCGCAGGGCCGGGCTGCTGGGGGTGGGCGCCGCGGCGGGGGCGGCCGGCTCCTCGGGGCTCTTCGGAGGGCTGGGGGCCCTGACGGGGGTGGGGAGCCTTCCCATGGCGGCGTTCGGGATCGCGTTCCTGGGCAACGTGTGGGCCCTGGGGATGTTCGGCGTCGGACTCCTGGCGCGGGGATACGGAGAGGGCCTCGCCGGCGTGGACTTCGGGGCGGCCCTGATCCCCCACGGGGTCATGGTGGGCGCCGGGGTCGTGGCCCTGGGTCAGGCGGTGGTGGGGGCGGTCGGGGGACGGAGGCGCCGCGCGAACCGCGACGCGCCCGGACGATTCCCCGGAGAGCCATCGGCGCCCCGCCGGACGCGCTCCGACGACGACGCCCGCCGCGGTCTCCTGCGAGGCGGCGTGCTCTACCTTGCCGCGGCCGCGGGCCTGGCCGTGGTCGCCGGGCTCCACCAGGGGATCGGGCCCGGCGCCCTGGCGGGGTGGGTGGCCTTCGCCGCCGTGGCGTGCGTGGCGGCCGAGTTCATCGTGGGGCTCTCGGCGATGCAGGCCGGGTGGTTTCCGGCGTTCGCCACGGCCCTGGTCTTCCTCCTCCTGGGCCTCGCCGCGGGCTTCCCCCCGGAGGCCGCCGCGCTCCTGGTGGGGTTCGTGGCCTCGGGCGGACCCGCCTTCGCCGACGCCGGCTACGACCTGAAGACGGGCTGGTACCTCCGGGGCCACGGGGCAGATCCGGTCCTGGAGATCGAGGGACGGCGCCAGCAGATCGTCGGGGCCCTGGCCGGGCTCCTGGTGGCCGGAGTCATGGCCGCCGCCTTCCACTCCCTCTTCTTCGAGGCCGATCTCTTCCCGCCCGTCTCCCGGGTCTACGGCGCGGTGATCGAGTCCGGGATCGACTCGGAAGGGGCCCGCTCCCTCGCGATCTGGGCCGCCCCCGGTGCCCTCCTCCAGCTCGCGGGAGGCCCCGACCGTCAGATGGGCATCCTCCTCGCCACGGGGCTCCTGATCGTCAATCCCCTGGCGGGGTGGGCGGTGGTCCTGGGCCTGGGGATCCGCCTGGCTTGGAACCGGGGCGCCGGAACCGTGGAGGAGGAGCCCTCCACCGTCTTCGCCGGGGGCCTGATCGCGGGAGACGCCCTCTGGGGCTTCGGGGCGTCGCTCCTGGGCTAGGAGGGCGGCGCCGGTCGAGGGGAATAGAGCCAGGCCGGTCGGTCGCCGGCCGGGACGCGGCCGCCCGCCCGGCACATCCGCGGGACCAGGGCGTATTGCCGTCTTGCCAGGCGGTATCAAACTGCGGAGGCCCCCGATGCGTGACCTTCTCGCTCCGACGACGGCCCTCGCCGCCCTCGCGATCGCCGTCCCTCTCCCGGGCCCCGGCCCCGCCACCCTCGCCGCCCAGGAGGCTGAGCGCGCCGACGAGCGCCGACGCATGGTCCGAACCCAGCTCGCCGCCCGGGACATCACCGATCCCCGGGTGCTGGAGGCCATGGAGGCCGTCCCCCGCCACGAGTTCGTGCCGGCGGAGTTCCGGGAGCGCGCCTACGACGACCGCCCGCTCCCCATCGGCCAGGGCCAGACGATCTCCCAGCCTTACATCGTCGCCTTCATGACCCAGGTGGCGGATGTGGAGCCGGAGGAAAAGGTGCTGGAGGTGGGGACCGGCTCGGGATATCAGGCCGCGGTCCTGGCGGAGCTCGGGGCCCGGGTCTTCACCATCGAGATCGTGGAGGAGCTGGCGCGGACGGCGGCGGTTCGCCTGGACCGGCTCGGCTACGAGAACGTGGAGGTCCGCCATGGGGACGGGTACCGGGGCTGGCCGGAGGAGGCCCCCTTCGGCGCGATCGTCGTCACGGCGGCGCCGGAAGAGATCCCCGACGCCCTGGTGGAGCAGCTGGCCCCCGGGGGACGGATGGTGGTGCCCGTGGGGCCCCGGTGGGCCGCCCAGCAGCTCATGCTGGTGGAGAAGTCCGAGGACGGAGCGGCGACCGCCCGCAGCATCCTGCCGGTCCGCTTCGTGCCCATGGTGCGGGAGCCCGGAGGCTGAGGGGCGTCAGCTCCCCCGCACCTCGACCTCTCCGCCTCCTGTGTGGAGGATCCGAGTCGGCTTCTCCTCCCGGACCTCGGAGATGTGGCAGCCCTGGTCGCAGTCGTAGTAGACCCGGATCTGCCACTTCACCTCGTTGCCGAAGGGCACTCTCTGAACGGTGGCGTGGTCCACGGGTCGGTCGTGATGGCAGCTCTCGTCGACCTCCACCGCGTAGGGCTGGCTCATGGGCTCTCCCTCCCTGGGGTCCCGCGAGGTGCGCGCCTCACGACTCTTGCTCCGGTGCTCCGCCACGTCGGCTCGACGCCGCAGGGCCCGCCGTCTCGAACAGCCGGTCCGCGAGTTCCACCAGATCGCTCCGCCCCCCGGGACCGTCCTCCAGGGTGTCGAGCCAGCGCCGGGGAAGGGCGTCGGCTCCCCGGTAGGCTCCGGCCAGCGCCCCGGCCATGGCGCCGATCGTGTCGGCATCGCCCCCCAGGTTCACGGCCCGGACGATCGCGGCCTCGGCGTCCTCTGACCCGGAGAGGAACGCCCACAGGGCGGCGGGAACCGACCGGGAAGCCCGTGCTCCGGTGCCCAGAGCCCGAACCGCGTCCCCGGGTGGGGCGTCGGGGTTCTCCTCGATCCAGCGAAGGGCCTCCTCGAACTCGTCGGGCCAGGCGTCGTGGGCAAGGCGGACCGCGTCCAGGAAGCCGCGGGTCTCGATCGGACCACCGGCGGCGCCCCGTTCCAGGGCCTCCCGGACCGCCAGGGCCTGGAGGACCGCGCCGGCGCGGCCCAGGGGATGGTTGTGGCCCGTGATCCGGGCCTGTGAGAGCGCCGCCTCCCGGACGGCGGCGGCGTCGTCGGGAAAGGCGAGGGCGACGGGCGCCACCCGCATCGCCGCGCCGTTCGCCCAGGAGCCGCCGGGCAGCTCGAAGCGCCGCGCCGCCTCCCGCCACGGGGTGCCGGAGCGGATCGCCTCCAGAATCCGGCGGGTGTTGCCCCCGTAGCCCCGGGCCGGCTCGTATCCCTCTCCGAAGCGACGGGCCACGGCGTCGGGGTCGAGGACGCCGCCACCGTCGAGGAGGGCCCGTGCCAGGTCCGCCGCCATCCGGGTGTCGTCGGTGTACGTGCCGCGGCCCAGGCGCGCCTCCTCCATCTCCCGCAGGGTCCCGTAGCGCTCCCGGATCGCTCGGCGGCTCGCGCCCTCGACGACCATCCCCAGGGCATCGCCGACGGCGGTGCCCAGGAGGGCTCCCCGGTATCGGTCCTGGACCGGATCGATTACTCGGCGCCCTCCGGTCGGGCCCCCAGCTCCCGGTCGAGCATCAGGATCGCCGCCTCGTTCTCGCCCGCCATGCGGAGCTGATCCACGATCGTGCCCACCGTGTCCTCCTCCTCCACCTGCTCGTCGATGAACCACTCCAGGAGGAGCTGGGAGGCGTGGTCGTGCTTCTCCAGGGCGATGTCGTAGAGCTCGTGGATCGCCTTCGTCACGGACCTCTCGTGGTCCAGGGCGGCCTGGAACGCCTCGAGGGTGGAGCCGAACTCCTGGGTGGGCCGGGTCAGCGCCGCCAGCTCCACCCGGGCTCCCCGCTCGTTCATGTGGTCGAAGATGCGCATGGCGTGGGCGAGCTCCTCCTGGGCCTGGCCCCGCATCCACTGGGCGAAGCCGTCCAGGCTCCGGGCCTCGAAGGCGGCGCACATGGAGAGGTAGAGGTAGGCCGCGAAGAGCTCCTTGTTGATCTGCCCGTTCAGGGCGTCCTGCATCTCCTTGTCCATGAATCCAGGCCTCCGGCGCTGGGGATGCGCCGCGCCTCTGCGCGGCTCTCGTCGAGGCGTACGATGGCGCCTCCGGTGGGTTCCGTCCAACCGGTCATCGTGATAAGGTTCGGGCCGCGACCATGGACCCCGTGACCCACACCCTCACCGGAGCGGCCCTGGCGGGCTCGGGCCTCCGGCACCGGACCCCCCTGGCCACCGCCACGCTGATCGCGGGCGCCAACGCCCCGGACGTGGACGTCCTGGCGTATCTGGGAGGCCCGTACCGGGCCCTCGCCCTCCGGCGGGGGCTCACCCACGGCCTCCCCGCGGCGGTGGT
>JABAHQ010002222.1_pt1 | contig 33782 bp, 32 predicted proteins | sample 7062091 | NCBI WGS metagenome assembly JABAHQ01 (sample SAMN14534359, study PRJNA622989) | marine sediment metagenome | biome: marine biome [ENVO:00000428]; feature: marine pelagic biome [ENVO:01000023]; material: deep marine sediment [ENVO:00002113] | place: India: Gulf of Kutch | collected... | reverse complement strand
CCCCGGTCCTCAATGTCACGGCCGGTGCAATCCTCCTGCAGGCGACCCACATGGCGCAAACACCGCACTTGCCGGTCTTTATCCGCACTCAACGCGGCTGTTTATACAACTATTGGGTTGAGATACGCAGCCGCAGAAGAAACGAGTGACTACGCTACTGCAGTGGCTCGCCTTCTTGCAGCAATGGGGCCATAGCCTCTTCGAACTCGGCTGGCGGCAGATATCGAAATATTTCCCGGGCCTGCCCATGGACAGCTACGTCCAGGCCCAGGGCCTCGTACAACAAGTGCACCGCTCCGGTTTTGGGATCGCGAACGCGTTTGGTCGGAGCCCCGAAGCGCTCGTGCAGCGCCTCTTCGTCCACGTCGCTTGCGGGGATATAGGTGACCATGTCGATGGTTGTCCAGCGCAGTTGGCCGGCATCCTTGGGGGCGGGCTCGGCCTTGCGCGCGCCGTCTCCGGTCGTCGCGATGTGCTGTCCCCGTTGAAACATCTGCTGCAGCTCGAGCTGCGGCGCGGCGAGGCTGAACAGCAGGTTGGCGTGCATGCCCTGCAAATTGGTCTCATCATAGAAGGCCTGTGCCGCGTATTCGCCCGCCGGCGAGGCCGACACGGCGAGCTTGGCCTTTTCCCCGATACGTGCCTCGGCCTCGCCCAGAGTGCTGTGTCCCAGCGCGACGCCGAATACCCGGGTTTGCCCGTCGGGTGTGAGCTTGAGCTGCCAGGGCAGGTCCCGCCCGGGATCCGGAGGACGCTTGTCGGGCATGAGCAAGGCGAGGCCGGCGGCCAACAAGCCCAATGCGAGGATCCCCAGTACGGTTTTGCGGTTCATCGATACGGCTGTGTCTTGTATCATCTCGGGGGCGTTTAAGCAGCTTGCTGCGCGGCCCGATCGCTGTGTTGCCTGGAAGCCCTTTCCCTGGCCAGGCTGTTGGGTATGTCGCACGACCCCTTTGAGCAGAGTTGCCGGCTCAAGCGGGACACAGTGTTTGTTCAGAGATTTCCGGGGACGACAAAAATTCGGGTATGGTCAAGATGAACGAGATTTCCATCGGACGCGGCCTTGCGACAAGCGGAACGGTCACCATCGTCATCGGGATGATCGTGTTTCGTCTACTCCCCGGCTGGGACGCCTTGACAGGAGAAGTGAGCTCGAGCGACGCTTGGATGGCGACTTTTTTTTATCATCTCTTCTATGCGCTGTTCGTCACGATCGGTACGCTCATCTTCTTGCTGGAGCTCAGGCTGCTCAAGGGGCGTCCCAGACGTTATACCATAGCGGTTGCCGCCGCCGCCACTATAGCGACGCTGCACCTGGCTCTCAACGTCTATGGTCTGGAGGTCCGCAGCGGGATCATGTTGGCGCTGGGCCTGGTCGCCGGCTCATGGGCGTACAACATGGCGATCTTTTACATCACGCAATTGTTCCACAGGAATGAGGCCTCCGGCGGGAATTGAGCGGCCCGAGCTCGCTCTGCGCCGCCGATCGCGGATGCACTGTTCCGGCCAGCGGTTTCGCAGTCCCGTTTGAGGGTGTATCGCCGGTCCGTACGCGGCCACCGCGGTGCAGGCGGCCCGGCTGCGGTGACGGGGCGACGCAGCGCTTCGGCCAGAGGCTCATCCGGCGTCCTCTTCGCGCGGGTGCCCTCCGATGGCAGGGCCCTTGGCTGTTCCTTGATATACGTCAAGGCGCCCCGGTGGGCTGACGATATTGTCTAGCAGTTTAGTCGGTCTTTTGCCGACGCCGGTGGTGAGCCGTGCAGGGAGTTCGGGGGATGGTCTCATCGCTTGTACCAGAGAAGGTTGCGGGCGGGTCTTGGGCCGGACGGGTCTGTATCCGTATCTGTGTCCATCGAATTAATCCGTTATTTCAGTCGGTTAGAGCGGTGCAGGGTGCCACTGTGCAGGCACCGCTCACGGGTTTATGTTTACTTATTAAAGGAAGGTGTCCAAGCGAGGGACATCGGGGTCTGAGCCTGTGGGCTGGCATTGCTGGAGAGCGGACGGCGCGCTCCGGGAGGACGGCGCGGGCCGTTGCTCCGCGCCGGGCGATTGAGAGCGATCTCGCGGCCCTCGTTGGGCGGGTTCGTACTATGAGATGACGCAACTTTGTCCAAAGGTCAGGAGGCCGTGCCGTGCGCCGTTCGCGCAAGTCGGGACCGCCTTCAGTATGACTCTAAGCAAGGGTTGAGGTATGGAGTTCGCGCTCTACTACACATTGGGAGCGATCATCGTCTACGGCGCGTCGGTGTGGATCCTCGAGCGTATCGAGGAGATGCGCGGCAAGCGTTTTGCTCACCGCAACGTCATCTTTTTCGTGATCATCTTCGTGCTTGCACTGATTCTAATGGAGCTCGTCAATCCACCGCATGAGGAGAGCTCTGCGCCCAGCCCGGAAGTGACCGCGCCACCCCAGGATCAATAGTGGCCGTATTAAAGAAGCGAGGTTGTTATGACATTCGTAGTGACTCGTTTGTGCATCGACTGTGTCGATACGTCCTGCGCAGCCGTTTGCCCGGTGGATTGCTTTTATCAGCCCAAGGAAGTCTCCGAGAAATATCCAAACCAGCTCTATATCTCCCCCGAAGAATGCATCGACTGCGCCGTGTGCGAGCCGGAGTGTCCGTGGGACGCCATCTACGCGGACGAGGACGTTCCCGATGTCTTTTCAGAGGATACCGCCCTCAACGCGGCTTCGGACGACGATCGCGACGCCTTCGTTCTGGCGGAAGTGGTCGAGCTGGCCCCTCCCTCCCCCGAGCAGGTGGAGGAGAACAAGCGCAAGTGGGGGTTTGTTTGAGAGGGTCCGATTGCCGGATGCCCGACCGGCCGGGCTCAGCCGGGTGAAACCCGCCACCTCCTGGGCCGTGCCACAAATCTCGCCGCTTTTCCGACTCGACGGCTCGCAGCCGCCGCCTCCGCCGCGTCCGAGCGCAACTCCGCGGGTGGTTGAACGCACGGAGCCCACCGTCTTTTCGGGCGCGAACGGCCCTGGCTCCAAGCGCCAAGCCGGGGCTCGATTCAGAATAGGAATTATTATTGACGCCGCGGAGAGGCTTGATGTGAATCAAAGAAGAAGATACGAAGGTCTGCCTAAATTGGCGTTGCCGCCGGCAAATATCCGGGTGCGGCGCTTGGGCATTGGCCGAGCTGCTTGAATTTGACCTATATCAAGGCCATAGCGTTTCAACCAGGTAAATGTTACGGCATTCGCCGAAGAGAGGAGGTTCACCATGTCTGATGCACCCATCGAGACCCCTGCCGGAGACGAAGAGCCGGTATCCGGTTGGCAGAGCTTTTACGATGATCCGGGTTTGCTGCTCTTTCTCGGAATCGCTAGCCCGACCTTGATTTACACCTTGTGGGGCGTGATCGAAGTGCTTCACGTGCCCGTCGCAGGTTATTGATTGAATGCAAATAAATCAGCCGCATGTGATTCGATCGGGAAGGGCATGTTGGCGCATGGGGACATCGAAATGAAACGCGGATCTCGCTCGGAAAGAAATCCCTGGAAGATCGTATTTATCGGCGTCAGCACCCTCGCCTTGGTGTATTTCGTCACCGGCGTCACGGCGTTGATGTTTCCGGAGTTGGGGATTCCCTTTTTCATCGCGGCGTTCCCCGTCGGACCCCAACCGCCGCCGGTCCCGTGAGGCTTTGAGGCTACGTCAAGAATAAGCAGCACTGCGAAGCACATATAAGAGAGGGGAGTACATATGGCCTATACAAGCATGCAGCCCATACCTCAACGCCACTGGTGGAAGATACCGGTGGGTCGTGATGAGGTGACTTGGGTTACGGTGGCATATCTCTGGTGTCTAGTCATGACCGTATGGATGGCTGGCTGGTTCATCATGGGTAACCAGAACCAGACCGGAGAGGCGTTTCGCGTCACCATCCCGGGTTTTTCGGCGAAGATGGAGGAAATGATCCAGCAGTACCAGCTGACGGATGACAGCGGTGCGCCCCTGGTCGAGGGGTATGGCACGCCGGTGGTGCAGGTGCCGCCGGGCGGCGAGGTGTACTTGGGTGCACGTCAATTCAGCTGGCCGGTTATCCCTGTGCTGGAGAAGGGGCAAACCTACACCTTTCACATCTCTTCGCTGGACGTGAATCACGGTTTCTCGTTGCTGCCCATCAATATCAATCTGCAGCTGATTCCGGGATACGACTACGTGCTTCGCTTTACACCGAACAAGTCGGGCATCTACCGCTTCGCCTGCAACGAGTACTGCGGTCTCGGGCACCACGTAATGTCGGGCAAGCTGTATGTGATTGACCCGGAGAAGGGTGTCGAGCTCGACGGCAAGGGCGGACTCACCGGGGGGGAGGTATAAAAAATGGCAGTCCTTAGAGAATTCTTTACCTGTCCGGATACCGGACTGAAATTCCACAAGCCGCTCATTGGCCTGACCAAGGCGCACCTGCTGGTGGCCTTCGTTTACCTGCTCGCCGGTGGCGCGCTCGGGATCCTCGTGGCGCTTACGCGCTGGCCAGCGGTCCACCTGCTCCCGTCGGAGCTGTTTTACATCGCACTGACGGGCCACGGCGCGGCAATCCTGCTGTTTTGGATCCATATCTTTTCGGTAGGTGTCGCCTACTACTTCTGTACGGTGCCGCTCAACAGCCGGCTGGCGACTCCGAAGTTGGCCTGGCTGAGCTTCTGGCTGATGCTCATCGGCTCGGCCATCGGTACGGTGATGGTGCTCATGGGCGAGGCCACGGTGATGTTCTCTGCCTATCCGCCACTGAAGGCCCACCAGCTGTTCTATCTCGGCGTGATCCTGTTCGCCGTGGGCGCTCTCATCCCGTGCTTCATCTACATCGCCACGCTTTATGTTGCCAAGAAGGAGCGCACCTACGAAGGCTCTGTTCCGTTGGCGACCTTCGGCGGGCTGATCTGGGCCATCATCGGTATCTTCACCTGGGTGACCGGCGCGGTGATCATGATCCCCACATGGGTGTGGTCCCTGGATCTGATCTCCAACATTGACGCCCAGGTGTACCGCCTGGTGTTCTGGGGCCTGGCGCACTCTACCCAGCAGATGAATATCAGTCTGCACATCACCATCTGGTACACGCTGGCGGCGATCCTGTTCGGTGCCAAGCCGCTGTCCGAGAAGGTGAGCCGTACGGCCTTCGTGCTGTACCTGTTCGCCCTGCAGCTCGGCTCGGCCCACCACCTGCTGTCCGATCCGGGCTCCAGCTTCGTGTGGCGGTTCGTCAACACCAGCTACGCCGCCTACCTGGCCGTGCTGGGAAGCCTTACTCATGGCCTGACGGTGCCCGGCTCCCTGGAGCGCGCCCAGCGCCTGCGCGGGCTGAGCAACGGCCTGTTCGAATGGCTGCGCAAGGCGCCGTGGGGGAACCCGGTCTTCTCGGGCATCTTCCTGTCGCTCGTGCTGTTCGGCTTCCTCGGCGGCATCACCGGCGTGACCATGAGCGTGCAGCAGATCAACATGATCATTCACAACACGGTCTACGTCCCCGGCCACTTCCACGGTACCGTGGTCGTCGGCACCTCGCTCGCGTTCATGGCCTTCAGCTACTGGCTGGTGCCCATTGTTTGCCAGCGCAAGCTCGCCATGCCGCAGATGGCCAAGTGGTCCACGTACCTGTTCGGCCTGGGCATGGGCGCCTTTGCCCTGGCCTTAATGGCAGCCGGGCACCTGGGTGTGCCGCGGCGTCACTGGGACATCACCTTCGCCGACGCAGGACTGCCGTTTGATTTCTCCGCCATGGCGCACATGCTCATGAGCGTCGGGGAGATCGCCGGTGTCGTCGGCGGCCTGGGCGCCGCCATGTTCCTGCTCTCCATACTGACCACCATGTTTGTGGGTGCCCGTGTGGAGAAGGGCGCGCAAGTGCCGCTGGCCGAGCCGGCCGAGGCGGTCGCCGCCAGGGCCCACGGCGGGTCGGTGCCGCACGAGAAGGGGCTGGAGGTCCCGGGCTCGCTGGTGCTGGCGCTGACCCTGCTGGTCTTCCTGGTCGTGTACTACTTTGCGCAATGGAAGTACATCAGCACGATCTGGGGCATCCGGTGAGGATGCGCTGACTATGCCCGCGGGGCGCGGCCATGCATGGGCGCGCCCCGCGGCATTTTTCCTGTCTTTTCTGCCTTGATTGTCTCTTCCCGTCTGTAATTCATCGCACACCGTTTCCACTCCGAATCTGCCGATGCGGCCATGGAAAATCTCCAAGAAGCTCGGTAAGCACGGGCCGCGGTTTGCCTGGGCGATCATGTTGAGCGTATCCGCTGCCTTCTCAACGCCTGTCAGCGCAGCGCAATCCTCGACATCGGATACCGGTACTGCCGTCACCCCGGCGGCGGGTGAGCAGAGCAGCCAATCGGCAGGGCTTGGCAAGCCGGCCCCGCCCGTATTCGATCGGGACGCCGCGTTCGAGCTCAGCCAGGCGGCCATCGGCCGGACCCTGAGCGAGCGTCGGTTCGTCGACCGCAAGGGCAAGGAGGTGCGGCTGTCGGAATTTCGCGGCAAGCCCCTGGTGGTGAGCCTCGTCTACACCAGCTGCTATCGGATCTGCTCGACCACAACCCAGAACTTGGCTCGGGCCGTCAAGGCGGCCCGCAGCGCGGTGGGAGACGGTGCGTTCAACGTCGTCACCATCGGCTTCGACGTGCCCATTGACTCCCCGGAGGAAATGCGCCGCTTTGCCCGCAAGCGAGGGGTCGCCGACGAGCCCAACTGGAAGTTTTTGAGTGTTGCCGATAGACAGAGCATTCAGCGTTTGAGCGAAGAGCTCGGGTTCGTTTTCGAAAAGTCCCCGAAGGGTTATGATCACCTCATACAGGCCACGGTGCTCGATGCACAGGGCAAGGTCTATCGTCAGGTGTACGGGATGGATTTCGAGCCCGCAATGCTGGCGGATCCGTTGAAGCAGCTGGTATTCGGCCAACCCGTCGAGGGATTTTCCGTATCGGCTTTGGTGGACCGGGTCCGTCTGTTCTGTACCATCTATGATCCGGCGACGGGCACCTACCGCTTTAACTATGGAATGGTTGTCGGGCTGGTGCTCAGCGGTATCTCTCTTGTGGTGATGGGGATTCTCCTGATTCGTTTGTGGCGCAAGACCTTGCGCGCCGAGCATTGCTAGCCAAGATCCACCGACTGGCGTGGGCGGAGTTCCAGGCCGGCCGCTCGACAGGTCGTGCCTTGCATGTGCGCAGAGGGCGAATTCGCTCACCGGGAAACTTCGGAGACCGTGATTTGAAGCAGCAGTACAGGTGTGGCTTGCCGGACGGTATCTGGCGCGGGCTCGCTTCTATACTCTATCGCGTCGAGGCCTGGGGTAACCGGGCCTTCGGAAACGAAAACAACCCCTTTTATCACCTGGGCGATCTTACCTTTTACTTTTTTTACATCCTGGTCTTCACGGGTACATACCTGTTCTTTTTCTACGAGACGACCGTGGAGGGCAGCTACGAGGCGCTTGAGTGGCTGTCCAGGGAGCAGTGGTATCTGGGCGGGGTGATGCGCAGCCTGCACCGCTACGCCTCCGACGCAATGATCGTAACCATGGGCCTGCACGTCTTGCGCGAGCTGATAATGGGACGCTACCGCGGGGCGCGCTGGTTCTCCTGGATCACGGGGGTGCCGACCGTGTGGTTCGTCTACATGACCGGGCTCGTGGGCTTTTGGATGGTCTGGGACGTCATGGCGCAATTTTTGGCGGTGCGCGGTTCGGAATGGTTGGACTGGCTCCCCGTGTTCAGCACCCCCATGGCGCGCAACTTTCTCAGCAGCGCTACGGTGGACGACTTGTTTTTCCGCCTGTTGATCGTCATCCATCTCGGCGCATCGCTGATTCTCGGGGCGCTGCTGCTGCTCCACATCAAGCGCGTCAGCAAGGCGCGCATTGTGCCCCCGCGAGGGCTCGCGACGGGAACGCTGCTAGCGATGCTGGTCCTGTCACTGTTGAAGCCGACGGTCAGCCAGGATCCGGTGGATTTGGGCACTGCACCGGGCACTTTCGATCTGGACTGGTTCTATATGTTTTTCTACCCGTTGATGGACGTCTGGTCCATGGGCGCGGTATGGGCGTTGATTGTCGGGGTCACCTTGCTCCTTCTGGTAGTGCCTTGGCTGCCGCCGGAAAGGCGCCCACCCGTGGCAGTGGTAGACCTGGACAACTGTAACGGCTGCGGCTTTTGCGCCGCCGACTGCCCCTATGAGGCCATCGGCATGAGGGCCCGCACGGATGGCGCTCGTGCGCACCAGGAGGCCTTTGTCATTGAAGACAACTGTGTGCACTGTGGCATCTGCAGCGGCGCCTGCCCGTCGTCCAACCCGTTTCGCCATGCCGAGGTATTGCCCAGCCACCCTCAGGCCAAGGGTCATGGAGGAGGCCTGATGAGCGGCATCGAGATGCCGCATTGGGGCATGGAGCGGCTGCGGCGGACCGTCGACGAGGCACTTGCGGGCGATCAAGGAGACGGCAAAATACTGCTGTTGGGCTGCGATCACGGGGTCTCTGTGGCCGAATACTCGGAGGGCGACGTGGTGGCCGAGAGCCTGCCCTGCATCGGCATGCTGCCGCCCGCTTTCGTCGAGTACGCCATGCGTCACGGCGCCAAGGGCGTGTTGGTCGCCGGCTGCCGCAGGGGAGACTGCTACCACCGTCTCGGGGATGTCTGGCTGCGCGCGCGGTTCGCCGACAGGCGCAGACCATATCTGCGGCGTTCGCTAAACAGGGAGCGGATGGGGATCTGCTGGGCGGCTTCGACGGACTCGCAGTCCTTGGCGAAAGAGCTCGAGGAGCTTCGTCGCCGCTTAGGGGAGTGACGCCGCGGGAAAGCCCTTATGGATCGGGCGGAATTATTGACCTAAGTCATGTCCGGAGCCTGGACACCATCTTAAGGTAAACGGCAGCCAAATGTCGGGTAAGGGGTGCGCGTGTCCAAAAAAGGAAGAGAACATGATTCCGGGGGCTTACTGTTTCGCGGCGTAAAGGGTATTCAGCGTACGGGGAGCAAGGCATTCAAGTTCATGGAAGGGCTCGGGAACGCGGCGTTCGGGCCCGAGAACAATCCCCTGTACTATCTCGGCGGCCTGACCTTCTTTTTTCTGTATATCCTCATCATCAGCGGCGTCTATGTCTACATCTTCTACGACACCGAGGTGAGCCAGGCCTACGCCTCGGTCGAGTATCTGACCCACGAGCAGTGGTACCTGGGCGGAGTGATGCGCAGCCTGCACCGCTATGCCTCGGATGCCATGGTCATTACGATGATCCTGCACATGCTGCGCCGCTTCTTCAACGACCGGTACAACGGCGCCCGTTCGTTTTCCTGGATCACCGGTGTTCCTTTGTTGTGGATGGTATTCATCACCGGTCTGTTGGGCTATTGGCTGGTGTGGGACCAGCTCGGGCAGTTCATCGCGGTGCGTACCTTCGAGTGGATGGATTGGCTGCCGATCATCGCCGAGCCCACGGCGCGCAATTTCCTCACCAACACCACGGTCACCGACACCTTCTTTCGCCTGATCATGGTGACCCATCTGGGATTGCCGCTGTTTCTCGCGGCGGCGATGCTGCTCCACACCAACCGCCTGCACCATCCCAAGATCAATCCGCCGCGGCGCCTCGCCATGGGATCGCTGCTGGCGTTGCTGGTGCTTTCCATCCTCAAGCCCGCCGTGAGCCATGCACCGGCAGACTTGGCGGTGGCGCCCAGCGTCCTGCATTTCGATTGGTTCTATCTGGCCGTCTACTATCTGATGGGCATCTGGCCCTTCAGCGCAGTGTGGGCACTGGTGGCCGGCGGCACGGTTTTCGTCTTTCTGCTGCCTTGGATGCCGCCCAAGCGTCGCGATCCGGTGGCCGCGGTGGATCTAGATCACTGCAGCGGCTGTAATCTTTGTGTTGCGGACTGTCCCTATGAAGCGATCCGGCTGGAGCCGCGCAGCGACGGACATCGTCGATTTACCCATGAGGCGCAAGTCATCGCCAGCAAGTGCGTCAGCTGCGGTATCTGCACGGGATCCTGTCCGTATTCCACGCCGTTTCGCCACGAAGAGGAGCTGAAGACCGGCATCGAGATGCCGCACGCCACTATTCAAGGCCTGCGCACCGAGACCCTTGCGGCGCTGGCAAAGATGCACGGCGAAAAGAAGGTGCTGGCATTCGGCTGTGCGCATGCGTCTGACATGGGCACACTGAGCAACGGGCACATTGCCGGTATCAGCCTCGAATGCACGGGGATGCTGCCCCCGTCGTTCATTGATTTCGCCCTGCGCAGGGGCGCCGACGGCGTTTTCGTGACCGGGTGCCGCATGGGCGACTGCTACCATCGCCTGGGGAACCAATGGATGGAGCAGCGCCTGGCCGACGAGCGCAAGCCCGAGCTGCACCGCAAGGTGGATCGAGCGCGCATCCATTTTTATATGGCGGCGGAGATCGACCACAAGAAGCTGAAGGCGGAGATCGAGGCATTCCGGTCCACGCTGCCTGAGCCGGCGCCACCCAAGGAGACGAGGACGCGAAGCGTCAGGGTGGAAAAAAGCGGTGCCAAAGAAGAGAGCAGCGCATGAATACGCCGCTCCAATATCTAGGCCAGGCCGTGTGGTACGGGCTATTCATCGCCTTCGTCGGCTATTTCTCCACGTCGCCGGCCTACACCCACGTGCCGCCGGGCCACGCCCTGATCAAGCTCACCTTCACCCAGCCCGGCAAGCGTCTAGAGCCCTGTGTGCAGCGCAGCCCGGAAGAGCTCGCCAAGTTGCCGCCGCAATTGCGCAAGCCCACCAAGTGCCCGCGCGAGCGCTCGCCCGTCTGGGTGGTGTTCGAGATCGACGGTGAGAGGTTCTATGAGGCGAAAATCGAGGCCAGGGGGCTGTCGAAGGATCTGCCATCGCCGGTCTACCAGCGGTTCATCGTCCCTGCCGGGAAGCATGCGCTGCAGGTGCGCATGCGGGATGACGTCAAGACCGAAGGGTATAACTACGCCGGTGAGAAGACGATGGTGCTCGAGCCGCTGCAGACCGTGGTCATCGATTTTGACAAGTCGAGACGCGAGTTTACCTTTGAATGAATCAGACTAACTCCTTCGTCCTCACCCCCGTCGATGATGGCTCGAGCCGGCTCGCAGGCGGATGGCTGAAGCTTGGGGTCGCCGCGCTTCTGATCGCGGGGATCTATGCCTTGCTGGTGGCCGTGGCGCGCACGCCTTACCTCAAAGACATTTTCCCCGGCACCAATTTCTTTCGTGTTTCCCTCGTCGTGCACGTGGTGTTCTCGAACGTGTGCTGGTTCCTCGCCATCGCCGGCATGGTCTGGAACATCAACTCCAGGGACCGCGCCGTTACACTCGGAAAGGCGGCCCTGGCGCTCACCACCCTGGGAGTGATCGTTGTCGCCGCTTCCCCCTTCGCCGGCGCCGGCGACCCGGTCATGGCCAATTACATCCCATTCCTCAACGATTCCGTGTTTCTTATTGGCCTCGGCGTATCCGGGTTCGGCCTCGCCCTGCTCGTCGTCCGCACCCTGGTCGCGATCCCCGCGCTGGCGGTGAAAACCCGGCAGGGAGCCATGCGCTTCGGCGTATACGCCGCCGCCAACGCGGCCGCCATTGCCGTGGTCGCGTTCGTGTGGGCCGCGCTTTCAATGCGCGGGTTATTCTCCGGGCCGACATACTATGAGATGCTGTTCTGGGTCGGCGGGCACGCGCTGCAGTTCATTCAGACACTGCTGCTGGTCATTGCCTGGATGTGGCTGGCGAGCGCCAGCGGCGTCACGTTGAAGCTCACGCCGCGGGCGGCGAGCCTGTTTTTCACCTTGGCGCTTTTCGTCGTCGCGTTCACGCCGACCGCGTTTCTATCCGGCGATGTGGCCTCTGGGGAATTTCGCCGCTGGTTCACCACCCATATGCTCATCGGCGGTGCAGTGGCGGCGGTTCCATTGGGGTTGGGCGTATTGTGGAGCCTCGTCGGGGCGGGGAAGGCCCGCGTCGAGGAGCGGCCGCTGCGCGCGGCACTGCACCTTTCCCTGCTTCTGTTCGCCATGGGCGGGGTATTCGGTTATCTGCTTCAGGAGGGAAGCACCCTTGTAACCGCCCATTACCACGCCATCACCGGGGCTTCTACCTTGGCCTTCATGGCCTTGGTGTATCAAGCGCTGCCCCAGCTCGGCTACGGGATGCCTGGCCTGCGCCTGCAGCACACCCAAGTCTACGCCTACGGCGTGGGGCAGCTTCTGCACGCGCTCGGCCTCGCCTGGGCGGGCGGGTATGGCATGCAGCGCAAGGTGGGCGGCAGCGAGCAGGTCATGGACAATCTCCAGCAGACCCTAGGCATGGGGCTGATGGGTATCGGCGGGGGGATCGCCACCATCGGGGGCATACTATTCCTGGTCGCGGTCATCATCGCCATGATGCGTCCCAAGCAGTGAAGGGATCGGCGGCGATGCCAGGCGCCGGCTCACGCCCCGCTCTCGGCCGAGCCCTGATCCTTGTCGGCCTGGGTTTGTGCATGGTCCTCATCGTCGTCAGCACCATCATGCACCTCGAGAACGTGGGCATGGGCCGTTCGGACTGGCCCGATTCCTACGGGCGTATCGGGGCGGGCGAGCAGCCGATCGCGCGGCAAGGGGGACACGCGGCACCGACTGACCTCGTCCCGACAGGCCTGGCGGAGCGGGTTCACCGCGCCGTGGCCAGCGCCCTGCAGTTGCTGATCTTGGCGGTCTTCGTCCTCCAGATCCGCAAGCGCCGCCAGCCCGGGCACTCCGCGCCCGCAGCGACGCTGGCCTTGGCGGTGTCGCTGTTCCTCGCCGCGCTGGGGATGGGCTTCGGCTCCCCGTTGCGCTATCCCTGGATCGTGATCATTGACGTGCTGGGCGGGATCGCCCTGCTCGGTCTGTTCTGGTGGCTGAGTCTCAAAGCCTACGCGAGGGCGGGGCCCATTGGGGAGCCTGCGCGGCACTTGCGCACCTGGGCGGTCGTGGGGTTGGTCGTCGTATCCTCTCAGATCGGCCTGGGCGCCTGGGTCGACGCCTACTACGGGGCACTGGCCTGCACCGGCTTCCCCGAGTGCGCGGGCCCCGAGTGGTCGGGGGTGGACCTCCTGCGAGGTCTTTCCCTGTTGGGGACTCTGGGCGTGAGCGCCTCCGGTACGGTCATTGTCGACCAGTCGGTGGCAGCCGCCATTCACATGACCCACCGCATCGCTGCGGTGCCCGTGGCCCTGGTGATCGTATGGCTGGGATGGCGGGCGGCTCGTCTGGGGGCAACGCTGAGGCTCGCGGCTGGAGCGATCCTGGGGGCTTTCGCGGCCCAGGTAGGCCTGGGCGTAGCCATGATCCTTTCCGGCATGCCCATGGGGCTCGTGGTGGCCCACAGGGTGCTCGCTGCCTTGCTCCTCATTGGCATTGTCACGTTGATCTATCGACTGCGTGCAGAATAGCCGCGGGCAGGGAGCTTGGGCCTCGGTCTGGCCGCATAACCTTGACATGGATCAAGGAGTTAGTGCCGGAAAACACACGACCATAGTGGCTAGGGTCGAGAGGCTGTCGCGGGCGCTGCGAGTGGTCCAACGCCGGCGCGGTCACAACAACAGCGAACAAAAGAATCAGATTTTGGACCCCTGGCCATGCAACAACCCACATTGGCACCCAACTTCCGTGTTTTCTCAGCTGTTGCGACGTGGCTGGGGACCTTGGCCGGTTTCTTCAAGCTGCGGATCGGCGTCGCGATCAGCCTAGCGGCCGTGGCCGGCCTGGCGGTGACCGGGGGTGATCAGGCGAGCATCTGGCAGGCGGTGGTTCTGGCCCTTACCGTGCTGCTGGCCTCGGCGGCGGCCGGTGGCTTCAATCAGTACGTGGAGCGGGACCTGGATGTGCACATGGTCCGTACCCGCAAGCGTCCCTTCATCACGGGGCGGTTTCGGCCCGGTCCGTTCTGGCCGCTCTTGCTTTCCGTCATGCTGGCGGTCGCCGTCGGCGGCGCGGCGTGGCTGCTGGGGGCGATGGTAGGCGTTCATATCCTCCTCGGCGCCTTCGTCTATATGGTCATCTACACCGTGTGGCTCAAGCGGCGCAGCTGGCTGAATATCGTGATTGGCGGTTTGGCCGGCAGCTTCGCGGTGCTGGCCGGCGCGGCCGTGGTTGACCCGGGTATCCATCCGGCCGCGGGTGCCTTGGCTGTGGTGCTGTTCCTTTGGACACCGTCTCATTTCTGGAGCTTGGCCATCGCCCGCCACGAGGACTACCGGGCGGCCGGTGTGCCCATGCTGCCGGTGGTGGCGGGGGACCGGGTGACGGCCTGGGCGATCCTGCTGAACACCGCCGTCCTGGTAGCCGTCTCTGTGGTGCCGGCGCTCTATGGCCTGGGCTGGGTCTACTTCGCCAGCGCGGCGCTCGGAGGAGCGTATCTGCTGGCCGTGAACATCCGCCTCGTGGCGGCCCCCCATGACCGCAAGGTCGCGCGCGCGAGCTTTCACGCCTCCCTGGTGCAGCTCACGGCGCTCTTGGCCGGCGCGCTGGTAGACGTGCATCTGATCGCCTGAGAGGTCGCACAGACTCACTCGTGGCGCCCCGGCGTGGAGGATACCAAATGGCCCGTGGACATTCCTTCCCGGGCCGCTCCCCGCCAAGATGCCATGGGCCGGGCTGGAAGCACCGGGATCCCCGCCACAGCCCTTGGCGGGAGCTCTGCGCCAAGCTCAGCGCCAAATGCCCCGCCCCTGGGGGATTCGCCCCAGTGCCATATCGCACGGCGTGTTCTTAACTATCTGAATTTATTAGGGCTGCCGGGTTGGCCCGCGGATTGCACTCAAGCAGACGTGCGGCACTGGCTCTCGGGTTGGAGCCGACGCCGTTCCAGGGCTTTTTCGTGAAGCTCGTGGGTTGATCGCAGTGCATCTTACGCAGCGGCCGGACCTCCTCTCCCGGCCGCTTTTTTTCTGGGCGGCGGGGCGGCTCCGGTGTCGCCCGGGATGTGCCCGACACGCATCAGCGAGACGTCAGGGAGGGACGCCGCCAGGGGGCGGGGATTCGTCGATGTCTTCGAAGAAGTCCACCAGGGGCGGGCTGCCGTCGTAGATCAGATAGGTGCGCCGCTGGCGATAGGCCTCGCGAATGAAGGTATAGCGGTCCAGGGCGGTGCGGTCGGCGAATTCGAACGCCCCTCTGGCGCGGGCGCGGGCGTCGATCACGCCGAGGAGCGACAAGGGGAGGAGGGCAGATCCCTCGACGGCGTAGGCAAGCACGTTGGTTACCGAGCTGACCACCCAGCCCGGCGCGTCGCGCTCGGTGCTGGGACCGAGCAGCGGCAGGATTAGGTAGTTTCCTTCCCTCGATCCCCATACCGCAAGCGTCTGCCCGAAGTCCTCGTCGTGCTCGTCCAGGCCCATCCTGGTCGCCACATCGAAGATTCCCAAGATGCCGACGGTGCTGTTAATGAGAAAGCGGCCGGTGTCGGCGATTCCCTGCCTGCCTTTGCCCTGGAGGAAGTCGTTGAGCACCGTATCGAGATAGGTGATGTTGTCGTAGAAGTTGGAGACGCCGGTCCGAACCGGTCTGGGCATGACGCGTACGTAGGCCTTTGCGGCAGGCTCGAACAGTGCCTTGTCCAGGCGGTCATTGAATCGAAAGATGGCCCGATTGTCCTCTTCCCAGGGGTCGGCGGGCTTGCCGAGCATGCCAGCGCATCCGGCGAGCAGGGCGCAAAGCACGGCGCCGCAGAACAAGCCTGCGCTATGCTTCAGCCGATGAACGTCCGTGCGCATGGCCTCGCCGGTCTGGGACCCCAGTGTGCCCCGCAAAACGCCCAGGGTCTTCCCTGCGTACGCAGCAACCCATGGATTTTCGTTGACAATCATGGGCTTGGTGGATCACCATCGCGGCGCTCGCTGTTTCCCCCTGTAAATAATATAGATTGGCTCCTCCGCAGAATCTGTGGGTGGACGTTCTGATGGTCAATAGAGAGAGGGCGGTGGAGGCTGTTTCCGTGCGGTTTTTTGCAAACACACGATTGTGTTCCCGCCAAGACGCCAAGAACGCCAAAGGAATGGCAAGGATGGCAGAATACGAGATCGGAAGATCGGGCGTTGGCGTTTCACTACAGATCCGTGTAGGAGATGGTCCCGGTTTGCCGGAGACGGTCTACGAGGCAGTCCTTGCCCATGAGCTTGGACGGGAAGGCTTGAGCGTCGAAAGGCAAGTTGCCATTCTGGCGGGGCCTCATGAAGCACCGGGTTACCCGAATTGTTTACCGCCTCCACAAATAGATCGACCGATTTCTTGGCATCTTGGCGAGAGCCTATGTCTTGTCTGCGCCGACAAATTCTGCGGAGGAGCCTCTAGATATCGGGATTGTTCGGCTGGATCCGGGGCACGGCCGTACGGGCTGCACGGGGTTGCGGGCAGATGACAGGGATGCGACCCAAAAAGAATCCGGGAATTGCCGTTGCGCTGATTGCAGCGGTGGTTGCCTTGATTGCGGGTGCTCAGGATACGGACTCACCGGGCCGGTTCGTTCGGGATGCCGCCGAGCGGTTGCTGAGCGAGGTAGAGGACCGGAAGCGAGAGCTCAAGGAGCATCCCGAGCGGGTTCAGGAGGTGGTGAGGCGGATTCTGCTGCCAGTGGTCGACGTGGTGGGCGCTGCGCGCTGGGTGATGGGCAAGTATTGGCACCGCTCGACGCCGGAGCAGCGCGAGCGGTTTGCGACCGAGTTCACCGACCTGTTGATTCGCAGCTATTCTGCGCCGCTGGTGGACTACACGGATGTAAAGATCTCGGTGCGCGACACCCAGCGCTCGCAGGACGGCCGGCAGGCGATCGTGCGTACCACGATCGCCCCCGGGGATCGAGAGCCGATCAATGTGGATTTTAGGTTGCATGGCCGCTCCGGAGAGTGGAAGGTCTACGATGTCATGGTGGAGGGCGTCAGTGCCCTGGTGAATTTCCGCACTGCCTACTACGAATACATCGCACGATGGGGCGTCGACGGTCTGATCGAGCGACTTGCGGAGAAGAACCGCATCGGGGCGTACGCGGATGAGGAGCTCGCCCCCGGCACAGGCCCCGCGCAGTGAGCCCGAGCTCTCGCGCCGGTTTGCCGACGGCTGAGGCATCGTAGCCATCGTAGGATGGGTCAAACGCCGAAGGTCCAGACCCATCGTCTCGGGCTAGTCCTCGCTCCGCCATACCGAGGCTAGATACTCCGGGATCCTTTCCTCCAACCAGTATCGTGGACGCCACGGCGACCCGCTGACAAAGCCCACGTGTCCGCCGCCGGGCGAGAGCTCCAGGGTCACCCATTCTGAGAGTTCTCCGGTCGCCGGGAGCGATCCCGGTTGTGTGAAAGGGTCGTCCTGGGCCTGCAGGATCCGCACCGGCATACGGATCTCCCGGAGCTTCGGGCGGCAGGAGGCCCGGCGGTAGTAGTCGGCGGCGTCGCGAAAGCCGTGCAGCGGCGCGGTGTAGGCGTCGTCGAGCGCGCGAAGGGTCCGGGGTCTGGGCACGAGACGGTGGGCGAGGGGGTGGCGCGTGCGCCGGTGCTTTTCGCCCAGGGCCCCGTAGATCCGCCGCAGAAGGACCCACTGATAGAGCCGCGAGAGCCCGCTCTCGAGGCGCCGGGTAGTGGCGTCCAGATCGAAGGGGACGGATACCGCCACGGCGCCGGCAAGGGGCGGGCGGGCCTGCGCCAGCCAGTTGAGCAGGACATTGCCGCCCAGCGAGTACCCCACCGCTGCGATCGCCGCCCCCGGCGCGCGGCGGCGTAGCTCGTCGAACACATACGCCAGATCCCCCGTGTCCCCCGCGTGATAGCGCCGGGGCAGGCGGTTGGGCTCGCCCGAGCAGCCGCGGGCATGCATGAGAACGCCGCGCCAACCGCGGGCATGGACCGCCTTGAGAAGCCCCGCAGCATAAGGCGAGCTGCTGGAGCCCTCCAGCCCGTGAAGAACGAGCACGATGGGTCCGGACTCGCGAGTGGTCCTATCCAGATCCAGGAAATCGCCGTCGGGCAGCTCCAGGCGCTCGCGCAGCAGCCGGACGCGCGGGGGCGGGCGGGACACGTTCGGCCACGCCGTCTGCAGGTGCGGGCCCGGCAGCCAGCGGGCCGGTACGAAGTCGCTGGGAACGATCAAAAGTGCTTCGGTCGCAGTCTACACATGCCACATACCATAGTGGCCCGGAGGCACCGGGGGGAGGGCCTGCCCGCATATCTCAACGGGCGGCCAACGGTTATGGCGCAGCGCACTGAAACGGAACAGGAATAAGGCATACTACAGAGCAATCGAGCAACGGCACACTTCGAGCTTGCGCGCAGCGAGCGCGAGCGGCGCGACGCCCCTGGCTGTCGACCCACTTGTGTGCGAAAGGTTAGCTCAACCCGGGGTGAGTGATGCCGGGCGGCGGCGGGGCCCGCGGGGACGCCGAGCCCCCGCGGGCTGTCGGTCTACTGGTGGGCCCGGTTCTTGACCAGGTCCTCCACCACGGAGGGGTCGGCCAGCGTGGTGGTGTCGCCGATCTGATCAGCCTCGTTGGCCGCTATCTTGCGCAGGATGCGCCGCATAATCTTACCCGAGCGGGTCTTGGGCAGCCCGGGCGCCCACTGGATCACATCGGGGGTGGCGATGGGGCCGATCTCGCTGCGCACCAGGGTGACCAGCTCGTGCCTGAGCGCCTCGGAGGGTTCGGCGTCCTTGACCAGCGTGACATAGGCGTAGATGCCCTGGCCCTTGATGTCGTGGGGGAAGCCCACCACCGCGGCCTCGGCCACCTGCTCGTGCAGCACCAGGGCGCTCTCCACCTCGGCGGTGCCCATGCGGTGGCCGGAGACGTTGAGCACGTCGTCGACGCGGCCGGTGATCCAGTAGTAGCCGTCCTCGTCGCGCCGGGCGCCGTCACCGGTGAAATACACGCCGGCATAGGTCTTGAAATAGGTGTCCACGAAGCGCTGGTGATCGCCGTAGACCGTGCGCATCTGCGCGGGCCAGGGGCGCTTGATGACCAGGTTGCCCTCGCAGGCCCCCTCCAGCTCGTTGCCCTCGTTGTCCATGATGGCCGGCACCACCCCGAAGAACGGCTTGGTGGCCGAGCCGGGCTTGAGGCGGGTGGCCCCGGGCAGCGGGGTGATCAAGTGGCCTCCGGTCTCGGTCTGCCACCAGGTGTCCACGACCGGGCAGCGCCCGTCGCCCACCACGCGCTAGTACCACTCCCAGGCCTCGGGGTTGATGGGCTCGCCCACCGTGCCCAGGAGGCGCAGGCTCTTGCGCGAGGTCTTCTTCACCGGCTCGTCGCCCTCGCGCATCAGGGCGCGGATGGCGGTGGGGGCGGTGTAGTAGATGTTGACGCCGTGCTTGTCGCACACCTCCCAGTGGCGCGAGGCGGTGGGGTAGGTGGGCACACCCTCGAACATCACGCTGATCGCGCCGTTGGCCAGCGGGCCGTAGACGATGTAGCTGTGGCCCGTGACCCAGCCCACGTCGGCGGTGCACCAGTAGACCTCGCCGTCGTGGTAGTCGAAGACGTACTTGTGGGTCATGGCGGCGAACAGGAGATAGCCGCCGGTGGTGTGCAGCACGCCCTTGGGCTTGCCGGTGGAGCCGGAGGTGTAGAGGATGAACAGCGGGTCCTCGGCGTCCATCTCCTCGGGCTCGCATTCGAGGGAAGCCTTCTCCATCGCCTCGTGGTACCAGACGTCGCGGCCGTTGTGCCAGTTCACGTCGCCGCCGGTGCGCCGCACCGTGAGCACGGTGTGCACATCGGGACATGACAGGAGCGCCTTGTCGGTGTTGCCCTTGAGCGGCACCGTGCGCCCGCCGCGCACGCCCTCGTCGGCGGTGATAACGACCCGGCAGTCCGAGTCCAGGATGCGGTCCTTGAGCGATTCCGGAGAAAAGCCGCCGAAGACCACCGAGTGGATGGCGCCGATGCGCGCGCAGGCCAGCATGGCATAGGCGGCCTCGGGGATCATGGGCATGTAGATGCACACCCGGTCGCCCTTCTTTACGCCGTGGTCCTTAAGCACGTTGGCCAGCTTGCAGACGTGCTCGTGCAGCTCCCTGTAGGTGACCTTCTTGTCCTCGCTGGGGTCGTCGCCCTCCCAGACGATGGCGACCTGGTCTCCGCGGGTGTCCAGATGGCGGTCGATGCAGTTGTAGGCGACGTTCAACTTGGCGTCCTGAAACCATTTGATATACAGATTGCTGGCGTCGAAGCTGTAGTCCATCACCTTTGTCCAGGGTTTGTACCAGGTGACGAACTGCTCGGCCTGCTCGCCCCAGAAGCCTTCCGGATCGTCCACGGAGCGCCTGTACATCGCATCGTACTGCTCCGCCGTGATATGGGCTTGCTTGGCGATCTCCTCGGGGATCTCGTGAATTTTCTCGGACATTTGGCTTCTCCTGTCGTTGGCGTTACGGCATGCCGCCGAATGCTGCCCTATGGCGGACCGCCCCGGCGTCATACACCGGGGGGTCGATGAAAGTGCACTTTGTCCCTTCGGCGCCGCGGCCCCGCCCGCGCCCGGCACGCGCCCGCATCGCGGCCCAGGCGCCGCTGGATGGCGAAGGAGGCTCGTACCGGCGCCGGAAAGGCGCCCGCCGACAGCCGCCGGGCGCCCAGGGCGAATACCTCGGGCGCGAGCGACCCGGTGGTGAAGGCGAGCCCGCACACGTAAGACGGAACGGCAAACAGCGCCCGCGGCACGGGGCCCCCAACGGGGCGGTGAGCGCCCCCGATTCCACTTCATGCCCTGTCATAGGAGCTCATTGGTGCGCTGTTGCTGGATCAGGCGCGCCACCGCGTCGTCGTCGGCGGCGAGCCGGGGCGCCAGGGCGGCGAAAATCCCGCAGGTGGTCCAGGCGTCCCCGTAGGCCGTGTGGCGGTCGGTGATTTCCACCCGGCAATAGGCCGCGACCTCCTCCAGCGTATAGTGCCCCATGCGGCCGCTGTGTCCAAGGTACATGAGCATGGTATCCAGCCAGGGATTGCGCAGCCTGCAGCCCAACAGCCTGTACAGTGTCTTGTTCAGGAATCGCATGTCGAAATTGGTGTGGTGGCCGACCACCACCGCATCGTCGATGAACTCCACGATGTCGAAGATCAGCGCGTCGATGTCGGCGGCATCGCGCACGTGCTCGTCACGGATGCCGTGTATCTGCGAGGACCTCTCGGGAATGGCGCGGCCGGGGTTGACAAGGGCACCGAACGAGCGCCCCGTATGCCCCAGCCCGCGCAGCTCCAGCATGGCGATGGCAACGATCTCGTCGTTCGAGTAGACGCCGAATCCGGTGGTCTCCGTATCCAAGACGACGAACCGCGTCTCGCGAATCGGTCGAATCGCAATCTGCTTGGTGTCCAGCCCGACGATGCGCTCGTAAAGGGCGCGCAGGCGCGGCTCGGTCTCCAGGCGGCGGTTGATCTCCGGGTCCTTGAGGTGCCGGCTCACCCGCGCGAGCCATTCGGGAGTTTTGAACGCGGCAGCCATCAGAACGCCGATCGACCAAATTGACCCTGGAGCTGGTCCTGCAGACGTTTGACCGCGCGCATGGCGGCGCGCAGGGCGGTCTCGTCCTGGTCGGAGAGACGGTCCGGCGAGATCAGCTTGTCCGGCGCCTCGCCGCGTGCGGCCTGATCCACCTGGTGGCCCAGCAGCAGGTCCAGCAGCTCCTCGTAGGCGGCCAACACGGAATCGGCCAGACCGCCGCTGAGCACGCCCTGGCGCACCAGATTCTGTAGTCGTTCCACGGTGTTCGTGCTGGCGATACCGGCGCTGAGGGTATAGACGCGCGCGGCGTCGGCGATGATGCGCAGGCCGTTGCGTTTGATGTCGATCTTTCCCTTGCGCTCGCCCGCGTCCCCGGTGACGAGCCTATTGAACAGCCCGAGCGGGGGCCGGCCCTCGGCGTCGTCCTCCACCATGAACTCCAGCAGCAGCTGGCGGCGTCCGAGGACATCCAGCACGTGCTCACGCAGATCGTGAGTGAGGGATTCGTCGCCGTAGAGGGTGTCGAAGTCGAACACGATATTGGACCAGCGCGCGGCCTTCTGGTTGGGGTGCTCCGCCATGTAGGTGATCTGTCGCCGCCACTCGGCGAGGGTCTTTCGAAACATCGGGTTGCGGGCCATGATGTCGCCGGGGCAGAGGATGTAGCCGACCCGGTCCAGGCTGGCGTTGAGCCGTTTGGCGAAGCGCTCGAACCACTGCTCCTCGCACTGCGAGAGCGGTGGCGGTCGATCCGCCAGGATGATGCCATTGTCCTGATCGGGGCTGAGCAACATCTCTCGGCGCCCTCCGGAGCCCATGATGAGCACGGCATAGGGTCGCGGCGCCTCGCCATGGCCCTGGGCCCGCAGCTCCTCAAGCGTCAGCTCCACGCAGCGGCGCTGGATCGCCAAGTGAGCGTCGCTGACGATGCGCACGGCACGGCTGGCCAGGCGGTTGGTCTCGCGCGCCTCGCGGGCGACCTCGTGGATGGAGTCGTGCAATACCCGCAGCGCGGCCAGGTCCCCGGCGCGACCGGCGCGCTCGAGCAGATTGGGCTGGTGGCTGATCAGGGCGCGAAGGATGTCGCTCTGGGAGATCACGCCCAGCGGACGCTCGCCCTCCATTACGATCAGGTACTTCACCCCGTAGCGCTGCAGCATCTCGTCGGCCTGCCACAGTGGAGCATGGGGGGCGATGGTGTGGGGCTCGTCACATGCGGCGCCGCGCACCGCGTCCTTTGCGGAGGCCCCCTCGAGGGCAAGGGCCCTGGATATGCCGGCGCAGGTGAGGATGCCCAGCAGCTCCCCGCTGCGGTCGCGTACCCCCAGACTGCCGATGCGCCGCTCCAGCATGGTGGCGTAGGCCTGGCGCAGGCTCACGTCGGGGTCACACGTGGCCAACGGCGATTTCATCGCGGCGCGCACGGGGCGGGCGAGGGCGCCGCTGATGGCCTGGCCGGCCACGCTGCGGCTGCGGATGCGCTCGGCGATCAGGTGGTTGAGGGCGTTGGACAGCGCAGGGTGCTCGGCCTCGAGTTGGTGCAGGGCGGCGTCGGGAACTATCAGGACCTTACAGGCGCTCAGCGCCCGCGCCGTGGAACGGTAGGGTGCCTCGTCCAGGTAGTTGGACAAACCCAGGACCGCGCCTGCCCCGTAGCGCCCGGTGCGCCCGTCCGGGCGCTGCAGCTCCGCCTCTCCGTCGTAGATGATGAACAGGGCGCTGCGATAAGGCTCGCCGGCGCGGAAGATCGTTTCCCCCTCGGCCCACTCGCGAAGCTCGGCGCGTCCGACCACGGCGGACACCGTCTCGGGGGCCATCCCGGAGAACAGCTCGCCGCCCGAGAGCCTTTCAATATCAATCGGTTGATCCATGCGAGCGGGTTCGAGCATGAGCAATTGTCGGTGGTGCTATAGTATCTTGGATACTAGCCCGCAGCCGCCGCACCGGCTCCGTTCTATTCGCGGCCACGGTCATGCTCCCTGCGCTGGACCCTGCTCTTCCCCCCGACGCCGAGGCGGTTTTGAACACGGCTTGCGCGCTGGACATCACCGAGTTTCGCGTGTTCGAGCTGGCCTTCGCCACATGGTATGGCTACACTCCTTCGCCCAAGCGCATCGAAGCCGACTTCGTCCCATACATGTTCGACGGCGTGGTGCCGCATTGGGTGCGCCAGTACACCCGAAAGGTCCTGCGCCTGCAGCGCGAAGGGCGCCTCGATCCCGCAGCCCTGGGCCTTGCGCCGCGGCCCCGCACCCGGTCCATGCTGGTCAAGGCTGGTGCCTTCCTGATTACCCTGGTGTTCGTCTTCGCCGGGTTGCTGGTCATGGCTGCGGCCTCGGGAAAGTTGTTGCCATTTGTCAAAGAATGCTATTTTCCGCCGTGTTACTGATCATCGCCGGTGGCTGGAGAGCAGCCCAGCCCGCAGTTCTCACCAGGATCGCGGGTGCAGGCGCCGGGTGAGCGGCGGGGCAGGAGCCGCGAATGCCCGGTGAGGAGCGAGGGCAAGTGGTCGATCTCATCTTTCTGATTGTAACCGGCGCCATTGCCTTCCACGGACTGACCTATCGCGACGAGAACGGCGAATCGGAGATCGGGCACCTGCTGTTCGGCGCCATCGCCCTGTTGTTTTTCTTCCGCGTGTTGTTCGTCGATGTCTTGGGGCTGATCTGATTTTCCCTGATTGCGACCGCATGCCGTTCGTCATGGCTACATCTTGTACGGCCTTTGTTGCCGATCCAGCTCGGGTACCCGCAGCACGCGTTCGCCCTCCGGTTTCGCGAGTTGCGCCCGCAGGTAGGCGGCTCGATCCTCGATGGTGGGGGGCTTTTCGGGCTGCAGACGCAGGAACCGTGTCAGCCAGTTGGGCCCGTCGGCGAGCTCTTGGTCGAGACGCAGCGCGTGCTCGTAGTCGGCGATCGCCGCGCGGTATCGGCCCATGCGGTCGTGCAGGATGCCCCTGTTGGCGTACGTTGCACCGAAGTCCGGATCCGCACGTACCGCCTCGTTGAAGGCGGTGAGGGATTCCTCGTAGCGCTCGAGCTGCATCAGGGTGCGGGCCTTGCCGCGCAGGGCATAGAGGTGGCGGGGATTTTTCTCCAGCGCCGCCTCGTACTCCTCCAAGGCGCGGGCGTATTCGCCGTCCTCGAACAGCCGGTTGGCGGCGTGATAGGCGAGATCGCCCGGGGTGTTTTCGCCCAAAAAGCTGTCGTAGAACGACCAGCCTACCCAGGCCGCGGTCAGCGCGATGGCCGTGCCCATCAAAAAACTGTATAGGCGCCTATCCATGATTGGACAGGCCAAACATGTTGGCATAGAAAAGCGCGGCGAAAAGGGTGCTCACGAACAGCGAAACGAAGCGCGCCCGGGTGAGCTGCCCGGTGATCTCTTGCTCCGACAGCTCGGTTTGGAGCTTGCGTTGCAGGCGGCGTACCGAAAGGACCCAGATCAGCTTGCTGACCGGTATGAACAAGAGCCCCGCCAGCACCAGTATGGAGATGACATCGTACAGACTGGCCATACGGCTATCTTACACAGCTGGAGCGGGTAGGGGGAGGGGCATGCGCACCTCCCCCGTCCCGGTTCGCGCCAGGGTTACGGTTTGTCCACGTCCAGGTGGATATCTCCGATGTCCTCGTGCAGCGCCACGATCTCACGTTCGGGCACCGTGGACATCTGCATCTTGTAGGCCAGGAACCACATCATGAACACGCCCAGGGCCCACCACAACAGCTGCCAGGCCCAGATCGACGGCATGCCGAACGTCCAGGTGGCGGCATCGTTCGGGTTGCCGAAGATGGTGTTGCCGATTACCGCTCCCGGGCCGATGCCGAAGAAGAACCAGACCAGGACGATGATCCAGGCCACGGGCACCAGGCCCTTCTTGTGGGCGGGCAGGGTGGCGTGCTCGCGCAGGAAGCTGTGGAACGTCATGCGATGCTCCAGGTCCTGCCGGCTCTGGGTGATGGCCGAGACGATGACGGCGATGCCGAGGTTGAACAGAATGCCCCAGCCCGCCGAGTGCATGGTCAGCGGCCAGCGCCCCCAGGCCTCGATGCCGAACCACTGCATCCCGATCTTCTCGGTCAGTGTCACGGCAATCAGACCGGCGATCAGGCCCAGGGTGACACCCTGGCGGGTGAGCCAGGGCCACCAGCACACCGCGATCAGCGCCGGCCACATCTGGAAGCCGTAGGCCACCGCCAGACCGCCCAGCAACACCAGGGCGTCGGTGGCGTTGGTGGCCACCATCAACGCGGCCAAGACGATGATCACGACGCCGATGCGCCCCCACAGCTTCTGCTGGGCATGGCTGGCGTTGGGCATGATGTAGCGCTTGAGCAGATCGCGCGTGAGCATGCCGCCGGCGGTGGACATGTAGGCCGCGCCGGTGGACTGCATGGCCGCCAGGGCGCACACCGACAGCAGCCCCACCAGCCAGGGGGCGGTGTCGCCCATCAGCCGGATGAGCTGCGGGACCAGCATGCCCTGCTTGCCGGCTGACTCCATCAGGTCCTTGCCCTGCAGGCCCTCCTGCATCACGTTGTTGACCAGCTCCGGGTGGGCCTGCATGAAGGCCTGGTCGGCGCCCAAGAAGTGCCCGCCCAGGCCCTGCATGGCGGTGAACACCATGAGGATGATGCCGATGCCGAAGCTCGAGGCCCACACCTGTTGGGGCGCGAACGGTCTCGGGTTGTGGTTGGAGAAGGCCCACATGGAAAAGGCGGGGGCCGACTGGATGCCCATGAGGGCGAACATGTAGGTCAGCACCATCACGCCGGTCCAGGCCCCGCCCTGGGCGCTGGGCCCCGAGCTGACCATCTGGATCACCCCGGGGATGGCGATGTAGTGGCTATAGCCGCCCGGTGTGCGCTTGGTATCGAACTGGGCCAGCACCGCGATGCGCTCGTTGAGCGCGTCCCAGCCGCCGACCGCGTTCACCGCGATGATACCGATGACGACGATGCCGAAGGCCAGCAGGATGGCCTGGGCGGTGTCTACGTAGGCCACCGCCCGCAGCCCGCCGGAGGCGACGTAGATGATCACCACCAGCGACAGCAGCCACATGCCGGTCTCGACGCCCAGCAGCCCGTCGGTGAGCACGTTGAACAGGAAGCCCGAGGCGCGCAGCTGCAGCCCCAGGTAGGGGATGGAGAAGATCAGCGCCACCAGCACGACCAGCAGCCGGATCACGTCCGACTTGAAGTAGGTCGAGAGCATCTCACCCGGCGTCACGAATCCGAAGCGCTTGCCCAGCATCCACTGGCGCTTCAGGAAGATCACCCCGGTGAACGGGATCGTGATGGCATAGAAGGAGGCGTAGGCGTATTGGAACCCGTCGCGATAGAGCAGTCCCGGGTGGCCCATGAACGTCCAACCGGAGAAAGAGGTCGCGGTTGCCGCAAGCACGAACACCCACAGCGAGATCCTGCGCCCGGCGATGAAATAGTCCGAAGCGGTCCTGGCGGACAGCGCACCCTTGACACCCCAAAAGATGCAGTACCCCCAGTACAGCGCAACGAATATGAATAGCCAAACGATTTTTGCATCCATAGACGTCACCTTTTGTCGTTATTGGCCCAGTGGTGCGGGGTCGGGCCTCCTGCCGGGCGGGGACATGGGCGTGTGCCCACCCCGCGGCACGTCTCCACCGTGGTTGACGACCCTCCCGGCATCCTTTGCCAAAAGCGTGCCGAAAGGACCAAGCGACCTGAAAACAATATGTTGTGAGCGTCTATTGAGGGAGGAGCTGAGAAATGCGCCGTGTAGATGTTACCTCTGGTAACGGCCTGGTTGAGTAGATGCGTAACAATGGAGGCAAAATGAACAATTACTGAGAGACTCCCGAGTGGGACGACATGCCCGGCTCACTTCTGCATCCCGAACAGTCTCTGCCACCAGCGCCGCCGGCTGCCGGTCATGGCCAGGGCATGGAGATCGGCGGGCGGGAGCTTGGACAACACCCAGCCGGGCAGGGGCGGCGGCGCGCCGCTGGAGCCGCACACGCTGCCCAGGTGATTGGGATCGTAGATCTTAACAAAGGAAGGGTTGTCGCGGTCATCGGCATAGACGATGCCGCAGTAGTCCTCGTCGTGCTCGCTGCGCAGCAAGGTGTCGACCTCGGAGACGAAGGCCGCGATTTGCTCGGCGGTGGCCGGCCGCCGCGGCGGGGGCTCGCCGACGGCGTAGGCGTACCAGCCGTCACCGGTGCCCGCACGCACCCGGTCCCATAGCGCATCGAGCTCGTGCCAGCGCAGCATGTTGACAAAGCTTCCCCTGAAGGCCCGATAGAACGGACTCTCGTCGATCATGAGGTCTCCCGGCGGCGGGGAATCCCGAGCCGGCTGCGCCGCTCCCAGAGGGTTTTCCGACTGATTCCCAGGTGGCGGGCCAGCTCGGTCTCGGTCATGGTCGCCTCGTGCTCGCGCACGAAGCGGACGAAATAGTCGTCCAGGGACAGCTTCTCAGCGGATCCCGGGCCGCCGCCGTCGTGCCCGCCGCCCGCAGCGCCTTTCTCTATCGCCAGCAGCTCCGGGCCGATCGTCATGCCGTCGCAGAGGATGACTGCGCGCTCGATTGCGTTTTCCAGCTCCCGTACGTTGCCCGGCCAGTCATACTGCTGTATGGCGGCGAGCGCCTCGTCGGTGAGCCGCAGCGGCGGTTTGTTCAGGCGCGTGCAGGTCTTGTCCAGGAGAAAGCGGGTAAGCTGCGGCAGATCGCCCGTGCGCTCGCGCAGCGGCGGCAGGCGAATCTCCATCACCCGCAGGCGGAAGTACAGGTCGCTGCGGAACAGCCCCTGCTCGACCCGCGCCTGAAGGTCCCGGTGGGTGGCGGCCACCAGGCGCACATCCGCATGGCGCGCCCGGTCCGCGCCGACCCGACGGATCTCGCCCTCCTGCAGCACGCGCAGCAGGCGCGCCTGGGCAGTCGGCGGCAGCTCGCCGATCTCGTCCAGGAACAGGGTGCCCCTGTGGGCGGCCTGGACCAGGCCCTCCCGGCTGCCCACGGCGCCGGTGAATGCTCCCTTCTCATGGCCGAACAGCTCCGACTCGATAAGGTTCTCCGGGATGGCCGCGCAGTTCACCGTGATGATGGGGCCGTCGCGGCGCATGCTGTTCTCGTGCAGCGCGCGGGCCACCAGCTCCTTGCCGGTGCCCGACTCGCCGAGGATCAGCACCGTGGTGTCGGTGGGGGCGACCTTGTCGATGCGCTCGAATACCTCTTGCATGCCGGCGCAGTGACCCACCATGCCGTCGACCGGGTAGCTGCGCGAGAGCTCCGAGCGCAGCAGCTCGTTGTGGCGCGCCAGGGCCGACTGTTTCAGGATGCGCTCCACCAGCATCAACATCTCATCGTGGTCGAACGGCTTTGCGATGTAATCCACGGCCCCGCGTTTCATGGACTCCACCGCCGAGCGCACACTGGCGTAGCTGGTCATGATGAGCACCGGAACGTCGCCGGCCCGTTCGATAATGTCGATGCCCTGCCCGTCGGGCAGGCGCAAGTCGGCGATGATCAGGTCCAGACGCTCCGCGTGGCACCGGCGCTCGGCCTCGCCCAACGACCCGGCCTCCAGCACGCGGTAGTCGTGGCGCTCCAGCAGCCGCAGCAGGGCGGCGCGGATGACCTCCTCGTCCTCGATGACCAGGATATCGCTCATGTTGCCCTTCCGAGCTCACGCTCGCCTTCCGCCGACTCGGCGATCATCGCGGCAGGCAGGTCGATGCGAACCCGCGTGCCGCCGCCGGGGGACTCGCCTAGCATCACGCTGCCGCCGTGCTCCTGGACAATGTTGTAGATCATAGGCAGCCCCAGGCCGGTGCCCTCGCCGGGGGGCTTGGTGGTGAAGAAGGGCTCGAACACCCGCTCGCGCAGCTCCTCGGGGATCCCCTCGCCCTGGTCCACCACGTCAATGTGCAGGCCCGCACGGTCGGTCTCGGCGCGGACGTCGATTCGCTGGCCGGGGCGCGAGGCGTCGGAAGCGTTGCTGAGCAGGTTGACGAAAACCTGGGCGAGGCGCTGGTGGTCGGCCATCACGACCAGCTCGCGCGGGCAGTCGTTGACGAACGTGAGCTGCTTGCCGCTGCGGCTCAGGCGCACCAGGTGCACCGCCTCGTCGATGCACTCGCTCAGTGCCACCGGCTCGGCCTTGTAGTCCACGGGGGTGCCGCTGTGGCTGAAGCCGACGAGCGATTCCACGATGTTGCTGATGCGCTGGGTCTGTTGGAGGATCTGCTCCAGGCTGCGCTCGTGCAGCTCCACGTCCTGCTCGGCCCGCATGTTCTGGACCAGGCAGGCGATCCCGGTCACCGGGTTGCCGATCTCGTGGGCAACGCCCGCGGCCAGGCGCCCGATGGAGGCCAGGCGCTCGCTGTGGGCGAGCTCAGCCTCCAGGATATGCAGATCGGTGAGATCCTCCACCAGCAGCACGGTACCACCCCGGCCCGCCCCGCCGCTGATGCTCGGCACCGGATCGTCCACCGACGACTGGTGAAGATTGAACCAGCGCGGCTGGCCATCGATGAGCACGCGCTGCTTGCGAACGTGGCGGTCGCGGGTATGCAGGAAGTCCTCCAGCAGCTTGTCCCAGGGCCCGGGCAGCTGCGACAGCTCGAGCCCAACGGCCCGGTCGCGCTCGATCGACGACAGGATCTCCATGGCCAGATTCCAGACCACGATCTCCCCGTTGGGGCCCAGGGAGCAGACCCCGAGCGGCAGGTCTTGCAGGATCTGGCGGTGGTAGCGGCGCAGGTTGTCCAGCTCGGCGGCCAGCCCCCGCAGGCGTGTATTGGATGCCTCCAGGTGCTGCTCAATGAAGCGCACGTTACTGGCCAGGGCGGTCTCGGCCTGGGGGTCAGTGCCCAGGCGTTCGTCGACGATCATCCGCGCCAGCAGCGGGCCGAGCAGCCCCGACAGGTTGCGCTCGATGCGCTCACGCAGGCGCGCCAGCTCGGCGGGGCGATGCTCCTCCGGATCCATGCCCAGGTCGCTGAGGGCCTGATCGACCTGCTCGCTTGCCGCCTCGGTGCCGATGATGCGCTCCAGGCGCTCGCGAAACTCGGCAGGGGAGCTCACCCCCACCACGCCCGGCGGCGGGGTGAGGGTCTCCCGGCAGCAGGCATAGGCGGCCTGCCGCTCCGCCTCGCTGGGTCGCGTGACCAGCGATACGCCCACGAACAGCAGGCTGTTGACCGTCAGGCTCCAGAACGTGGCGAACTCCCAGCGGTCCTGGCCGAGGCGGGCCATCCAGGGGCTGAAGTCCAGGTTTGTGCTCAGGATCCCCGAGGTCTGCAGCAGGGGCAGCAGCAGGGTAAGTGCCCACACCGCCGCCCCGCCCAGCAGGCCCGCGATGAAACCGAAGCGGTTGGCGCCGCGCCAGTACAGGACACCGGCCACTCCGGGGACGAACTGCGCCACGGCCACAAAGGAGATCAGTCCGAGCTGCACCAGGCCCTGATTGTGCTCGAGCAGAAGGTAAAAGCTGTAGCCCAGCATGATGATGAGGGCGATCAACATGCGCCGACCCCACAGCAGCCACCGATACAGGTCCACGGCAGGATCGGGGTAGCTGGCCGGCAGCAGCAGGTGATTCAGGCACATGGCCGATAGGGCGAGCGTGGTGACGATCATCATGGCGCTGGCCGCCGACAGCCCCCCGACGAACACCAGCGTGGGCAGCAGCGTGGAGTCGCTGGCAAGCGTGATGCCGAGCACGTAGTAGTCCGCCGACATGTCGGGCTGCTGCACGCTGCCCGCCCAAAGGATGGGCGGGATGACCAGGTTGATCAGCAGGAGGAACAGCGGAAAGGCCCAGCTTGCCACCGACAACGAGTGCCTGCTCAGATTCTCGGTGAAGGCCATGTGGAACTGGCGCGGCAGCAGGAACGCGGCGGCGAAGGACAGCAGGAGCAGGGTCGTCCAGGGTCCCTCGCGCACCGGCTGGTAGAGATGCTCGACGGCCTCGGGATGGGCGGCCAGCCATTCGTTGAGGGCCGACGGGCCGCCGAACACCCCGAACACCGCGAACAGCCCTGCCGCCATCAGCGCGGTTGCCTTGACCAGCGATTCGAAGGCGATGGCCACCACCATCCCCTGGTGTCTCTCCCGCGCCGAGATGTGACGCGCCCCGAACAGGATCGCGAACAGCGTGAGGGTGAGGCAGAACACGAAGGCGAGCTCGGCGGGGGCGACTTCCTGGGTCAGCACGCGCAGCGACTCGGTGACGGCACGGATCTGCAGAGCGATGTAGGGCAGGGTGCCCGTCAGCATGAACGCCGTGACCAGCACGCCGACCCACTGGCTGCGATAGCGGAACGCGAACAGGTCGGCCACCGACAGCAGCTGATATTCGCGCGTCAGGCGCAGGATGGGCATCAGCAGCACCGGGGTGAGCAGGAACGCCAGAGTCACCCCGAGGTACACGGTGAGGAAGTTGTAGCCTTCCGTCTGGGCAAAGCCGACGCTGCCGTAGAAGCTCCATGAGGTGGCATATACGCCGAGCGACAAGACATAGGTGGCCGGGTGGCGCGCGACCCGGGCCGGGACCCAGCCCTTGTCGGCTGCGAACGCGATTAAGAACAGCAGCGCCAGATAGCTGACGCCGACGGCAAACAGGGTGCTCAGGTCGAAGGTCACGTGCGGTCCCGCCCGCGCTGCAGCCACCAGCCCAGCACGATCACCATGGTCCATAGGAGGTAGGGCAGGTACCAGGCGCGCCCGGGGGCCGACCACCAGGCCAGCACCGGCGAGGCGAGCAGCAACAGGGCGAGCAGGAACAGCAGCAGCACTCTGTCCAGATACTTGCCCGGTTCTGGTGCGCTCTGCATGGGTCAAGCCTAGCAGGCTTCGTTACGGAATGTAACAGAGTGAATCAGGGTGCCAACAGGGTGGGACGCCGGTCGCAATGCCCGCCAGCAGCGAGCATCCGCAGCGTTTGTGCCCTTCGGGGCGCAAGGCCCGGTGCTCGATCGCTCAAGAATGGATCATTCTTCGCCCGGCATCGGGCAGCGCTCCCGCCGCGGCACTTTGGCCAAGTCCCAATGGGTGACCGCCCAGTCCCAAAGCTCGTCCACGCCCGCCGTGCGAAGCTCCGGGGGCGGGCGCTGGCCCAGAAAGGCGAGGGCGCGCCACAGGGCCGGGATCGGGTCCTCACGATCCAGCGGTGCGGCATGGGTCTGCTTGCTGAGCTTCTGGCCCCGCGCGTTGACCGCGACGGGCAGGTGGGCATATTCCGGCGTGGCCAGCCCCAGCAGCCGCTGCAGGTGGATCTGGCGCGGGGTGGACTCCAGCAGGTCGCTGCCGCGCACGACCTCGGTGATGGCCTGCTCGGCGTCGTCTACGACCACCGCCAGCTGGTAGGCGAAAAGCCCATCGGCTCGGCGCACGATGAAGTCGCCCACCTCGGCCTCCAGCCGCTGGCGGCGGGACCCCTGCAGCCGGTCTTCGAAGCCGATCTGCGCACCGGTGGTGAGCACCCGCCAGGCCCTTGGCGGGCGCCCCGGGGGAATACCGCGACGGCAGGTCCCCGGATAGACCGGCGCATGGGCCCCGCCCCCGGCCTCGGCGACCTCCTTGCGGGTACAGGCGCACGGGTAGGCCACCGCACCGGCACGCAGAACGTCCAGGGCGGCGCGATAGACCTCAGCGCGGGCGCTTTGGTACAGCACCGAACCGTCCCAGTGCAGACCGTAGGCCTCCAGGGTGCGCAGGATATCGTCGGCCGAGCCGGCCTGCTCGCGGGGCGGGTCCAGGTCCTCGATGCGGACCAGCCACTCACCGCCCCGAAAACAGGCCTGCAGCCGGCTGCCTACGGCGGCCAGCAGAGAGCCGAAGTGCAGGGGCCCGGTGGGCGACGGGGCGAAACGTCCGCGATACGGGGTGTCAGCAGCGCACACGGGGGCACACACCCAGCGCGAGGGAGATGGCGCATGAGGCGCCGGCGGAGATGATTGGTCTCAGACGCGAGCGGCTGGGAGGCAGCCGCGAGAGCAAGTTGGGCGATTTCGCCCCCTCGGCGATCTCGGGTATTCGGGGTGGGTACTTGGTTCGCGTCACGTCACGGCGCAGTGGCGCCCAATCTACGCCGCACCCTGCAGGCTGTTCGAACGCGCTTGGGTCAAGCCCCTTCGCGCTCGTTGCGCCACAGCGGTTGCGACGCCTTCACTCGGGCTAGGAGCCTGTCCGAGTAATCTGCGCGTAGCGAGGCGAGCGGAATTTCGAGGCCAAATTTCCAATCGTTCGAGGAGCATAGCGGGGACTACGTGACGAGAACGATCGGAAATTTGGACCGAAAGGACACCACCGTAGTAGCGACATGATTACTCGGACAGGCTC
>JABAHQ010000160.1_pt1 | contig 33825 bp, 30 predicted proteins | sample 7062091 | NCBI WGS metagenome assembly JABAHQ01 (sample SAMN14534359, study PRJNA622989) | marine sediment metagenome | biome: marine biome [ENVO:00000428]; feature: marine pelagic biome [ENVO:01000023]; material: deep marine sediment [ENVO:00002113] | place: India: Gulf of Kutch | collected... | reverse complement strand
TTACGCATTTTAACAACATTGATAAAACTTTCTTATTTATGCACTATTTTTTATATATAGAACGATTTTTTATTATGAAGAGAAAAAGATGGACTCATGGGAAAAAGCTGGTATAAGAAATAAGATTTCACTTCTCTTTTTGCTCAGTGGTGGGAGTCTAAAAACATGATCCCTTACTATGCCTTTTCTGTCCTGTTCTAGTGGGAACCCTCATACACTGTTGATTCCCGTAGATAATTTTTTGCTTCCGTTAGTTACCTTCATGATCACTACACTCTCTCTGCTTAACTCTTTCTTCTCTGATAACAAGGCGCGTTGGCAGGCTTGGGGCTTAATGCTTGATTACACTCTTATCTTTGTGTTATTTCTTGGGTCTGGGCTCCCTCGAGGCAATCCTAGCCTCGTCGACGTGTCTCCTCCATGGATTGAACTACCTCCACTGTACCCTAGCTTATGGGGTAGCACCGTATTCTCCTTGCAACAAGGACTGTGGTTTTTAATTGGAACAATTATTCTCACCGTTGGAATCTTACTGAGATATTCCTTTACGACTTTTCCCCCGATTCCAACACTAATAAAAAAGTGGGGGCTCTTTGGAATTGGCGTTTTCATACAAGAAGCGTGCTTTTTCACTTATTTTATGGGGGCGTATGGATTTATGGGACCTTATGAAGGAGCAGCCTTGGGTTTTTTTGCTATTTACCATGTAACGAGTTGGTTAGGGCTGCTCGCTATCTCATTACTGGTTTACGCTGGTTGCACGAGAGATATTAAACTTCATACGTTTGGTTTGCTGTTTACTACCGTCTTCACGTTCTATATGTATTATCTCAGTAAAGCCAAGGTACATATTCCTGAAGTAGTCTTAATTATGTTCCTCGGATTACCCCTCTATGGCCTTGGTGTGTTCTTTACTGGTGTATCTCTTCTGGAAAAATTGAGTATATCTCTATCTCAAATTCAAGAACGAATGGCAAAGAATCAAGATTTTGTCCTTTTAACCCTACTCTTTCTCTGTTTTCTTTTCACTACTCCATCACCTACCTTCCTAATTCTTGACGATCTCTTATATGGGTGGCTTCCTCCTGCGGTAAAAAAGATCGGTAAGTTTCCATATTTTCAGCAGAATCTCATTGTAGGATTAATTATTTGCACGTTCCTTTTCATGTTGCCAGCTAGAAAGGAGACTTTTTCTCTCACAAAGCGGGAAACAGTACGGAGAGCACTAATATGGTTTGGCATGACCACTCTTTTTATCTTACTTGTGTATATGAAAGGGTACCCAGAGAGCATTACAATTCGTGCAACATTTCCGTTTCTCTGAAGTTTAGGGCTTTTATCTCTTAAACCTCTAGTTGAGATCTATCTTGCTCCATTTTCGTTTCTGTGGAAGGGGTTACCAGCCTTCCTTCGTAACTATGTGTTTACCCTTGGATCATAAACCCTATTAGAAACCTGTATTTCCTCACTTTTTCCGTCTTTCTATTAGATGGTATTCTCGTTAGCTTGGTTCAACACCGAGATAACGTAAATAAGGCTAGAAAAAACAAAAAAACAGTGAAAATGGGAAGAAGAGCCCCGATAATAAGCTTTCTCTTCACTATTGTGGGAGGACTAGCGATTTTAAGTACTGGTATCGATCTACTCTTCCGAAGTACTAAGCGTGGATTTATTGAGGGATATATGTATGACCTCCCCCACGAAGTGTCTATCCCATTTGTTAAAAGGTTAATGATTGATGTGGGAGTATGGGGTATCGCGTGCGGCATATTGGTGATCTTATGTAGTTTTCTCATAAAAAAAGAAAAATATGTCCAGAAAGGAAGTATTGTAACGTTGATTTTGGGTGTTTTAGGATTTATCACATGGGTAGGAGGTACTCTAGGACCTATACTAGTCATGATTGGTGGAGGAATCAGTTTTCTTGAAAGACATAGAAGTGAACAATCAATAAGAATCCCAAGATATGCTTACTGACTGAAATTTTTGACACGCTTTAGCATGTTTTTTCCATCATACAAATAGATCTTCTTGGACGTTAACCTTGCTACTCCCCTCTAGAATATCCCAATAGGAGCATCTTATAACGGAGGGAAAAAATAGATTATAAGATGGATGGCGGAAGATCCATGGCATTTTCTGCCGCAATCACGATACCTTCACTAATAGTAGGATGTACATGAACGGTATGGACAAGTTCTTTTGCTGTCAATTTGTTTTTTACTGCCACGGCAATTTCGTGAATGATTTCACTTGCTTCCACGCCGACTATCTGACCACCCTTTATGATCTCCGAGTCATCCACTGCAATCTGGATGAGGCCTTCGGTTTGATGTTTCGTGAAGGATGCCCCAATTGCTTTGTATGTTGCTCGCCCTATGTGATATTGGTCATCCAACGAACCAACTCTTGCAAGTTGTGGATCGGTAAAGACTACCTCAGGGATAAATCGCTTGGGTGTAGCTTGTCCTTGCATAGCATCCACAGCCGTAACTGCATCGTTATACGCTTTATGTGCTAGCATTTTTCCGCCAATGACATCTCCTATCGCATAGATACGTGAATCATGTGTTTGACACCGTTCATCCACTTGGATAAAGCCTTTCTGATCTACGTTCACCTCGGTCGCTTCAAGGTTAAGCCCTTCCGTATGAGGGGTTCTCCCGATGGCCAAAAGACATTTGTCCGCAGTAAATTGTTCTCCTTCTTTAGTATACACGACTACCTTCCTATTTTCTTTTTGTACTTCCTTCACCGTTTGATTCAGGTGCAGCATGAGACCGAGTGCTTCCGCTTTCTTTTGAATGGGCTGGACCATAAGTTTCTCAAAGGTAGGGAGGATTTGTTCCATCATTTCCACAATGGTTACCTTCGCTCCCAATTTCCTCAAGGCAGTACCTACCTCCATTCCAATGTAGCCAGCACCAATGAAAATCAACTCGTCAGGTAACGTATTTAATTCCAGAAGATCAGCGGAACTCAGAACATGTTCATGATCGATTGGAATGTTCGGTAGTTCCAACGGATGAGATCCCGTAGCTATGATAGCGTTATCAAACGTGATTGTTTCCCCGTTTACTTCTGCACTAGTTGAGGAAACAAACGATGCTTCTCCTTGCGTAAACTTGACGTCAGCCCTTTTGAGTCGAAACTTTAGGGTGGTAGCCAGCTTTTTAGATTGCGACCGTGCCCAAGCACTCAGTGGTTCATAGTTTACCTGAATCTCTGCCTCAATGCCCATTTCTGAGCTAATTGAGGGAAGATGTGCCCTCTCGGCCGCATGGATTAATGATTTAAAAGGAATACACCCTCTATTTACACAGACTCCCCCAATCTTATCTTTTTCAGCTAAAATAACATCTTTCCCGTTTTTAGCTGCCCGAAGTGCCGCAACTATACCGCCAGGACCGCTTCCAATTACGAGTAGAGGATCGTTTTTTCTCATAGCAGATACCTCTCAGCTTCACATTATACGGATTTTGTCTTCTTCTTAAGTGGAAGAGTCTGAGGGCAAGGCAACATTTTTATTAGGGGTATCCTCCCCCTATTTTAAAATCAAGGGGAGGTAACTCCCACCAACGAGGTACTTACTAGGGGATTCAATGAAGAAACATCCTTCGTGGATAAGAAAGAACGTACGTGGTAATAGGGAAAAGTACACCCAAGTGAAAAAGATCTTAAAGAAGCAACAGTTGCATACGGTCTGTCAAGAAGCACAATGCCCTAATTTAGGAGAATGTTGGGGGTGTGGGTCGGTTACCTTCATGATTCTAGGGGATGCTTGCACACGATCTTGTAACTTCTGTGCTGTCAAAGCTCAACCCCTCCTCCCTCCAGATCCAGGGGAACCAGTACGGCTCGCCACAGCAATTCAGGAGATGGAGTTACACTATGTGGTACTCACGTCTGTGACACGTGACGATCTCCCTGATCAAGGTTCGAGTCACTACGCACAATGCATTCAAACCATTAAAGCACGCAATCCTGATGTCATCGTAGAAGCGCTCATCCCCGGTTTCCAAGGAAAACGTAAATATCTCCACATTGTGGTCAACACCGAACCAGAAGTTATTGGACATAATGTGGAGACCGTCAAACGATTGCAAACTGAAGTGCGAGATCCTAGGGCAAGTTATGAGCAATCTCTCAAGGTGTTAGAGACAATCAACTCCCTTGATGCGGATATTTACACCAAAAGCTCCTTGATGCTCGGGCTTGGTGAAACAGAACAAGAAGTATTGCAGGCAATGGACGATCTCCGTGAAGTAGACGTGGATGTTTTAACCCTCGGTCAATATTTACGGCCTACCAAGCAGCACCTTGAAGTGCACGAGTATATCCCTCCAGAAAAATTTACTTACTACCAGGAACGAGCGCAAGAAAAAGGATTCCTTTACGCTGTGAGTGATCCGTTTGTTAGAAGTTCCTATAAGTCCGCCGAATTCTTTATGAACGAAATTCTTTCAAACCGCAAATGAGCTATCGTTTATGATTCCAGTCGACAGTGCTATATTTTGTTTCCACTAATGTTTCCGCGTTTTTACGCTCTTTTTCTGTAAGTTGACCTATTTCGTAAGTTTTATCCTCTAAAAAGCCTTGCTTTAAGGCCTCAACGACGTCACTTCTGGTGACATCAAGGTGAGAGGTAATGCTGGTAACTCGTTCCGATGCCTTCGTGAGTTGCTTCTTTGCTAGTTTCTCTTCTTGTACCGTAATTACCGAAAACATGAGATCCAGATCCATATCGTATAAGATAGTCCCATGTTGAAGGATCATACCGCGCCGTTGGATCTGTGCACTGCCAGAGATTTTCTTGCCCTTAACCGTAACATCATTGATAGGTTCAAACTCAGCGTGCAATCCAAGCTGCTCTAGAGATCGAATAATCCACCCACAAATTAGTTCAAACCGTTCTCTAATCCCGTTTGGCACATATTCTTCAGGCACAATCACGGAATACGTTATTTCTCCATGACTATCATGAAAAACTGTGCCTCCCCCTGAAATACGTCGCACGTAATCAATACCACATTTCTCACATTCGTCCACATCCACGTTCTCATTTAACTTTTGTTGCACACCAATCGAGACAGCAGAAGGCTTCCATCGATAAAATCGAATAGTAGGTGGCGCATCCTCCGTTCGTACTGCTTCCATAATTGCCTCATCTGTCGCCATATTCTCATAGGCATTCCGTACTTCTAAATCTAGAAATCTCCACTTCATGGACATCATGTTTCCCTACAAAGTAGTATGTTAAACTTTTAAGGAGGTACACATTTTTCCTTAGAAGAAATCTTAGCCTGTAGGAGAATCTAATAGAAAGATTTACCTTTTGGTCCCTTCACTAAACTTTCAGTTTGCTGGAATGATGCCATAATCTGGGATTTCTCCTCCAGAATATAGTAGGTGCAAGCGATGATTACAGTTTAATGCTGCTGAATGATTGTTGAATGAAGAATTCTCGTTATGTTCCATGGAGATCGTCAAAAAATTCTTAACTGCTCCATCCTTGTCTTGGAAGAATAGAAAGGAGGACGAAATGAGAAATATGGGGGTATCAATGAAATAAGACGTTTAAAAAAGAGATACCACCCGATAAAGTATATCACTTCTAACTAGAGGTTATATCTATGCTAACCAATTCGGAAAAAAAAGTGGAAGTTAAACCCCCTGAAAAGATCTGGGAAGATAACGAAGAAGCCGTGGAAGGAGGACTCGTTGAGGAATTATTTGGAACGGTGGTAAATTGGTTCGCATCGGACGGGGATCGGGTAGAAGAAGGGGAAGAAATCGTGGAGATTGAGGTCATTAAAACCAGCATGCCACTAGAAGCACCGGCTTCAGGTACCCTGACTATTCACGTGCGGGAAGGAGAAGAGTTCAAGCCTGGGGAGGTATTAGCTGTAATAGGATAATTGCGTACCTTTTTTCCTCTTTTTCTTCGGTCAATGTCACTTGTCAGTAGCGGAGAATCCTCACTGAGGTCGCACGGGTAATTTCTTAAAGGGGTCGAAACTTGCAGTATCCTATTTCTTCCGCTTCTTTTCGTATTGCATCCATTCTTCTACCTTTTCCATGGCAATCGGGTAAAGGATAGTATTTTCTTTGAACACATGTTCTCTCACTAAGTGAGGAAGGGTGCCAATCAATTCAAGGAGTTGACTCCCGCTTCTCTTAGAGTCTTTTGAATACTCGAGGAGCTTCATTTTTCTGGATTGGAGAAGTTCATGGTCCTTCTTTAGGAGCCAAGAGGTGCTAGTAATACCTTTGGCTTCCAATCGTGGGAAGAGCGTTTCTTCTTCTCGCCTATAGTGTTTATTTGCTTCCACCATATTTTCGCCAATAATGCGCAACGTTACATAATCCTCTCCAGTGAAGTGATTTGAATGGGAGACCTGGATCTTTTCTAAAGTCTCGAGATATGAAAGGATTTGTTCGTGCTCGGAGAAGAACGCATAAAGCGGATGCTTATTACCAATACGTGCTTTAAATTCCTCTAGTTCTGTTTCAATTTGTCTGAAAGTTCTCTTATTAAGAGACGTATCCCTCAAGAGCTCAAAAATATGGAAGACAAGATCTTTTTCCTTCTTACTTTTAAGGTTTTGCTTAATGACCTCTTTTACTCGAGCGCTTCTCTTGGGGGCCTTTTGTAGTTCTTCCATCAGATCTTTGGTTTGAGATGCCGTCTCCGTAATTCTATACAGTGTATCATGCAGTATGTCAATAAATTGGTCTGATACGTTTTGCTGTTTTGAATATCCCTTTGTTTGGCTTTCTACTAAAAGTTCCATTAGTACATCTACTCCTGGATTTTTTACGGTTTGTTCTTCCTCAACGAAACAGATTTCTCTACCAGAAAACTCTCTCCAGGCCTGTTTGTAGGTTTCCTCTCCTAGTACGTTCAATTCCGGATCTGTAGGCGTTTCTGCATAAACCACACAGTGAATTCCATCTTTCATGAGCCGTTCCAGTAGAATCTTGAAAAGTTGAGCTGTTTGCTCATCTTTTAGAATTAATATGGGATTCTTAGATGTGATCGTGCGATATAAGCCGACAGCTACTGTTCTTAGCCCTACTTCATTCGTTACTCTTTCAAAAGCTTGGGTGGGTGTCATGGAGTTCAATTCATTCCCTCTTTTTTGAGGACCGATAAGGACTTTACTTTAACCGTTAGTTTGCTTTAAAGATCGTGGCGTTCCATGGATTGATGAACGCGTTCTAAGAAGAGTCATGAAGGCTAAAAATCAATCATCGTGAACGTAAGTGCAAAGTCTGAAGCGAGTCGTCGAAACTCTTCTTTAACTGCCTCCATATCCAGTTAACTTTAACGTTTGGTAACTTCTTAGTAAGTATTACGGTGCTATGCACTCGTTGTATAGCAGATGGGAAATATGATGTTTATTAAATGGATTTATTCAAAACTAAGGGGCTAAATGTGGACCTACATCCTCGTGTAGATGGGACTTTGTTGCTTCTTAATATGCTTGACAAAGTGAGAGAGGGACATCAGCTTGAGAAGACGGACATGAAAAAGATTCTTTCCCATCCAGACATTAAACAGTGGTTGAGAGCCTACGGTTGGATTGGAAACGCCTCCACTAAGTTTGAAAAGATCCTTCGTTCTCTTCATGCGGAACCTCCCTCGGATCTTGGTCAGTGGGGGAATAAGATCGTTGAAGGAATACGGATAGCATATGAAAATCCTGAAAAAATGCGAGATAACCTACAGTACATTCAGTCATATGATTGGAACGTAGCTGTTCAGAAAGCCCTCGCATATTTACCTGAGAACACGAAGTTAGAGCCGATGATGATCGTGACAGTTGATGGGTTTAATGGTGGCATGTTTCGCCATGATACGGTATTTCTCTCACTTGTCTTTTTTGATCCCTCACAGGTAGATATGAAGACCTTTGCTCATGAGTTTCATCATATGGGCGTTGACTATTGGTGGCAAAACCATCCTCTCATACACAAATTCATGGAGGAACCAAAAAAAGAGGTCAAAGAATACTATTTTGTCAAGCTTTTTACCTACCTGGTAAGCGAAGGTATGGCGAATGCTTTTTGCTCCCCTCAAGCAATTACGAAAATTAACGGCGAGGGGCCATGGATAGCACAACATAATGAAATGATTACCATATATGAAAATCGGCTAGATGTTTTGTTCAACCGTTTAGAGCAACTCCTCAAGCAAATTCTTCAAGAATCAAAGGACGACCTTAGTATCCCCTTTGAGCGGTTCACATTCGACAAAGACGGTAGAGGTATACCTCCCGGGCATTTTCTCTCAGGACGTATGGTACAGGCGATGATAGACGCTTCCTCCATTTCTCAAGATCAAATTATCGGCCTTATCAAGGATCCGTTCAATTTTCTAAATCTTTACAACAAAGCAGCAAAAGAAGAAAACCTACGATCTTTCCCACGGTTTCTCTTACAAGCAACAGAAGAGTTCCTTGCGAAACTTAACGCATAGATTAGTTCCTTAAGTTTTGTTATGCAAACAGCCGAGAAAGAGGTGAGGAGTTCCTTGGACGGGAGACGCCCTCCCCCTCCAGGCAGGGGAAAAGTCACAGGATCATATTATGACAACGGGATTCTAGGAGAAAAAGAGGAGAGGAATGAAGATAGCAGATTTAATTGTACTCACTAGACCCAAATTTCAGGTGCCATCGATTTTCTCCTACTTGGTTGGCTTTTTCTTTGTTCTTTCAACATTTCACTCATTCCCTTTGTACAAGTTTCTAGCTGGCTTGGTACTGGCAAGCTTTTTAGTCACTGGCGGTTCACTGGTGTTAAATCAGTTTTTTGATTACCCACTTGACCAGCAAACCCAAGAGAAGTCTCCTCTGCTACGAAGCGATCTTGGAAGACACACCGCCCTCTATTGTGCCCTCATCCTGTTTTTTTCGCTATTCCTTGCTCCCTCCTGATTAACTGCCACGCCTTTTATCTTACAGTGGGAGGGATTCTTAGTGGTACACTATATAGTGTTCCTCCCTTTCGATTGAAGAAGCGGAGGTACTTTGATAGCATCGTGAATGGTATTGCATATGGAATGCTTCCCGTGCTCCTTGGAGCCAGCGCTGTCTCTTTATTGACCGTAAGAGTGTTTTTGGTGTGCATACCACTCATTTTTGGGTATACGGCTGGGCATATGCTCCTCGCGATCCCACACATTACGTCAGATGCCCATGCCCACATTAAAACGAGTGCCGTGATGCTTGGAAGGAAAAATACCATCAAAGTAGCTGCGACCCTCTTCGGTGCAATGTTCGTGGTCTTCTTAGCTGAAGTAGTATGTGGCCTCTATCCGTGGGAGGCCATTATATGTCTTTTTCCTGCCCCCCTCATTTTCCTACGGTTAGCATTAGCGTTGAAGGAGGAGGGCAAAGAAGCGTTTAAGATCTTACAGATACTCTTTTTAAGCGTGATTCTCCTCTTGCTTGGCGCCCTTTGTCTGTCCGTATAACACGTTACCCCCCCAACAACTCCTTCGAAAACGCTGCGTAGGAGAATTTCGTCAAATTCCACTTACTTCTCGTTTACATTCTTTCCACCTTTACTTACCCTGACTTCTTCCTCCTCCGCAACTATCCTCATTTTTTTAATGAGGATATCCAAGAGTTCTTCTCCTACTAATTCGGTAAACTGCCTCTTTACCTCCTTTACAAATGCATCTAGGCTTACCTCTCCCTGATGTTGTTTTAATGTAGCTCTATTGATGAGAATAGGTGCGATCGCCCGGTAGAAGGCCCGATGCATAATGGTCATTGGTTTTTCCCACGGACGCACATTCGTCTTGGAGAGGGTATGGACACCCGTCTCGTCCTCCCACCAAATCTCATCAACGAGTTCGTCATCCTCAATCAATTGCTTGCGGAAGTCTGACATTTTTTCGATGACATCGTCAACGCTTCGCTTCTTTCGTTCTTTTCGTTCCTTTCGCTCCTTTAGTTCCCTTCTATTCATTAGAATAATTGCGCTTTGTCCAATTATTTGCCCCACAATGGCCCCAAACACAAAAAGGGTGAACCATAAAGAGGGGCCGAAGAAAACGGTATAAGCACCACAACTAACCATTAACAGAACCGGGATCCAAAGGAGGAGTTTACCAATAAGTTCTTTGATTTGGGTTTCATATATCACATCGATCCGTTCTGCGACTTTTTGCTGATTTCGCCGTTTAAGGACTCATCAGGCTCGCTCTCTACGAGAGATCATCGCGATCAGCAAAAAAACTCGAACATCCCATGTAATGAACCTTCTTCATCAATTCATCTTTTCCTCATACGAACGTACTTTTCATCATGGATTCCGTGGGTTTAAATAGATCAACACATTGATCAACACTCAAGTGCACCTTCAGATGTTTCGGAAGCAGGACATGCAAGGTAAGAAACGCCAACCGAATCCCCCTTCCTTAGTACGGAAAGAACTGTTCATTTATATATTCTTCTTAGAAGACTCTTCTCCCCAAAATAGGGCCACTCTGGAGATCTATTTTTCCCCTTTCTGGAAATCCCCTACAATTCTGAATGCTACTCAACCCCCTAGAACCACGAAATTCTTACTGTTTTTCTAACAATTTCCAAAGTGATGCCTAAAAATAATGGAGAAAATTGGTGATCATGGGAGTTATGTGTTTTTTATGACTTTTCCTGGCCTCTTTTTCGTGAATTCCCCATTTTTTACCACAACGTTTCCATTCACCAACACTGCTTCGATACCTTTTGGAAATCGTTTTGGCTGTTGAAAGGTCGCGGTATCTTTGATGGTTTTATAGTCAAAGAGGACAATATCTGCGATCATCCCTTTCTTAATGATCCCCCGTTCTTGCAAGCCGATTTGCTGCGCTGGGAGTGCAGTCATTTTCCTGATTGCGTCTTCAAGTCGAAGTGCTCCTTCTCGGACATACTTTGCAATGACACGGGGAAAAGCACCATAGTAACGAGGATGCGGTTTCCCTTCCAGTGACGGTGTATGGATTCCCCCATCAGATCCTACAGAACAAAGGGGGTGGCGCAATTTCTTGGGAATGTTGCGTGCTTTCATGCAAAAGGTGACTCGTCGCGTAGTGAGGTCATCTTCAAGCAAGAGATCGATGAAGAACTCATAGGGATCTCTCCCTTTTTCTTCAGCAAGTTCAGCGATCCGCTTTCCTTCATCCGTTTTGTATGTCTTGGAATAAGAAAGCATCAAGGTTTGCCAATCGATATCTCGTTCTCGCATCTCTTCTATGATTCTGTCTCTCTTGCTTGCGTCCTTTAAACGGGTTAGGATCTCTTTTTCCCCGCCTTCTCTTGCCCAACTAGGTAGCACTGATTGCATACTGCTACTAGATGCATGGTAAGGATACGCATCAAAGTTCACTTCGATGCCCTTTTCTCGGTGTTCTTCAATGAGTTGGAAGGCATCATCAAGCGTGTCCCAATGGTCTCCAGTGGCTTTGTAATGAGAAAGTTGTATCGGCACATCATTGGGGTTTCCAACCTCAATCGCTTCTTGCGTGGCTTCTAACAGCTCACTACCTTGGTTTCGAAGGTGAGACGCATAAATACCATTATACTTACTGAGGATTTCACCCAATGCAACTAATTCTTCCGTGTCTGCATACATCCCAGGACTATACCCTAACCCCGTTGATAGACCCATGGCTCCTCCCGCCAACGATTCGGCGAGAAGTTGTTTCATTTCAGAGAATTCTTCTCTTGTTGGTTTTCGGTCTGCGTACCCCATGACCACACTTCGAATAGTACCATGTCCCACTAAGCAAGCCACGTTTATCCCTAGATCTTTTTTCGACAGGGCATCCAGATACTCCTCAAAGCTCCGCCAGTCCCAAGAAAGGCTCAACCGTTCGTACCTGCTTTTCATGTTTGGCAAATTCTTCTCGCTGAGTGGTGCTAAGGTGCTCCCACAATTCCCCATGAGTATAGTGGTTATCCCTTGTTTTACCTTGTTTGGGGCACTAGGATAGCTCATAATCCGAGCATCACCATGACTATGAACGTCAATAAATCCAGGACATACATACAAGCCCGTTGCATCTATCGTGGCCTCGTCCTCGGTAATATTTCGTTTGATTTCAACGATCTGTTCCCCTTCGATCTTCACATCGCCTTTATACCATGGATTTCCAGTGCCATCAACGATGAATCCATTCTGAATGATCATTCGCTCTACCTCTCATCTTTCGTTTCTTACGATGACATTGTACAACCGAAGGAAAATCGATGTTAAAAATTTAAGACATAAAGGGACTAATCTATGCATGGTATGGAGGATGGAAGATGTCTTACGAGACGATATCTGTCGATAGAGAAGAACGTATTGGAATAATTACCCTCGATCGTCCTGACAAGTACAACACTTTCAGCTCGTTATTAGCCCGTGAATTGAATGAAGCGTTGTTAGAATTTGATGAGGATGAAACGGTGAGAGTTATTATCGTAAAAGGAGCGGGTAAGTCTTTCAGTGCAGGGATAGATCTTTTCGAGTTTGAGGAGAAGTCTAGACGAGAATACAAGGCATGGATCGAGCTTATGGAAGAGCCATTCGTTACAATAGCGAATATGAAAAAACCTGTCATTGCTTCCGTTCATGGTTATGCGGTTGCTAACGGAATTGGACTTGTAGCTGCTTGTGATTTGGCAGTTGTTGCTGAGGATGCGAAATTTGGGGCAACAGCAATTAACGTAGGTCTTTTCTGTATGGGGCCAGCAGTTCCCCTGTTTCGGTCACTAGGCAGAAAACGTACCCTAGAGATGATTCTCACGGGAGAAATGATCGATGGAAACAAAGCAGTAGAGTGGGGACTAGCAAATCGCGTAGTTCCTACGGCAGAACTGGAACAAGCAACGATAAACCTCGCGGAAAAGCTCGCTCGTAAAAGTCCTCTTGCAATACAGTTGGGCAAGCAAGCATTCTACAAGCAAGAAGGGTTGACGTTTGAGGAAGCCATGGAATACGCTAACGAAGCCTTCGCGGATCTTTGCACAACAGAGGATGCTACGGAAGGCGTTGAAGCTTTCTTAGAAGACAGAGAACCCACTTGGAAAGGGAGGTAGGGACAAATGAGAGATAGACCCTTCTACGATATTCCGTTCATTCTGAAGGGATAGTGATAGTAGGCGATGCGCGTGCTCCTTGTGATAAACAATTACTTCAAAGAAGAAAACGCGTTCAAAGCTAGACAAATTGTTAAGGTACTACAAAAATACGGGAAAAAACAGGTAAAAATGAGAAGTTATAAGCATTTACGGAAGGGAGTTAGTACTGATGTTGAAGCCTTGATTCTTTCGGGATCACCTGCGCATCCATGGAAAGAAGAACATATGACGAAGTTCAGTGACGAAATTAACCTGGTACTGGAATATGATAACCCTATTCTGGGTATCTGCTTTGGTCATCAGCTCATCGGGAAGGCATTTGGAGCACAAGCAAGGATACTTGATTCTTCTATACACCGTTTCGAGTCAGTGGAAGTCATACAACCTGATGACATCTTTTCGACGTGGAAAAAAGGAACTACCCTCCCACTTTGTGAATCCCATAAAGATGAAATTACCCTTCCTCCTGATTTTATCCATCTTGCTCGTTCAACTTCGTGTGAAAATGAGGCGATGCAACATCCTACCCGACCCATCTATAGTACTCAAGCGCATCTTGAACGGTCAACAGAAACTTATACTGCAGGATTCCAAGTCATTAAAAACTTCCTGCATCTCTTCTCATGACTGAGCATAGTCAGCAAATGACGCAAGAGGACGGGTTTATTGAGCAAGCTCCTGCCGTTATTGTAGGGATACTTTGATCATACATTTTTAAACAGTTCTCATATCTCCCCTATATTCTTTTATTGGATTCAGAAGGAACCAGGACTATCGCTTGAAGATATGTTATTGCACGGGTTGGTGAGAGTGAACAAGAAGTTAGTGTTTTCGCTTGGGGGCATTAGTTGGGCGCATTTCCTCTCCCATTTTTTCCTCATGGTGCTCCCTCCAATTTTCCCGCTGCTTTTGGAGACGTATCCGTATCTCACTAATACGAAGCTTGGCTTACTCGTTTCTATGTGAGCACTTTCTCGTCTCATATTTCAATTTCCCGTGGGAATGCTTGTGGATCGGCTTGGAGCAAAAAAGGTCCTTTTTTGTGGCTTGCTGTTTTCCAGCCTCGGGATCTTCTTTTTAGGGTTAGCTCCAAACTATGCCTTTCTCTTGTTGTGTTCCTTTTTGATCGGGGTCGGTCAAAGCACGGTTCACCCCGCTGACTATGCCATCATGGCGTCTCTTACAAACGTGTCACAGGAAGGGAAGGTATTTGGCATCCATTCCTTTGTGGGGATGATTGGTTGGGCAGTAGCGTCTCTTTCCATTACGTTGCTGCATCTTGCATTAGGATGGAATACGGGTCTTCTCCCCGTGGGATTATGTGGTGTTGGTTCTAGTCTTGTTATCTATCCTCTTCTTCCACAAACTCCTTCATCTTCGTCCACGGTTCAAGAGAGTAAAGCTTCTTTCTCGCGTTCACCGTTTTTTCAAGGTTCTTTCTTGCTTCTTTTTAGCTATATTACCCTCATCGCGATGGCGAACTCAGGTATACGAACATTTTTTCACTCTCTTTCTTTCAAAAGCACTTTTTTTCAAGGTTCAAGAAGCGAATACGATTTTAACCATCTTCTTTGTTGGTACCGCCATCGGGACGTTGTTTGGCGGCGTGTTAGCAGATCGATTTCGTTCTAAGCATATCACAATTCTTTTAATGGTCCTATCGGTCATCATTAGTGGATTGATCCTCTTGTGTGCCCCTTGGTTTACGTTTTTCACGATTTCCTGTACGTTTGGTGGGTTAGGTGTCGTTTTTGGTAGTGCTTCCCCAGCACGGGATCGACTCGTAAGTTCAATTGCATCAAAGGGAAGTACTGGCCAAGCGTTTGGCCTCGCTCATATTGACTTACCGTTAGGCGGCTTGTTTGCCCCTTCGTTAGTTGGGTTTGTCATGGATCTGCAATCCACTGTTACAGGCTATCTCCTTATCCCGCTTTTTTTAGTGGGGACAGTGCCGATCCTTCTACCAATCTCTACAGAAAAGTGAGGCGTAAGATCTCCGTTCCTAAGAAGGTTGCATAGTTATACGATCCCTTCCTTATGGATGAAGCTATTAGCTCTTAAAGACTAACAAAGAGGGATGTAACGTTCTGAATTCCTTGCAATAAAGGCGCTCCACTTGTTCCTTTTAAAGATATTTCCAGATAGAAGTGGGACATCAGATGCTAAATGAAGTAATTGACTTTCTTCAAGCGCTCATAAGAGCTAAAAGTCTTTCTGGGGAGGAGAAGGAGGCTGCAGAACTTATACGAAGTAAGATGCTTACTTTGGGCTTTGAAGACGTGTTGATTGATGATTTCGGGAGCGTTCTGGGACGAATCGGACAAAGTAATCCTAAAGTACTTTTTGAGGGTCACATGGATACCGTGGATGAGGGAAATCCAGAAAGTTGGACCGTGGAACCGTATGCGGGCATTCGAAAGCAGGGAAAAGTGTATGGACGGGGGGCAACGGACATGAAGGGGGCCCTTGCTTCCATGATCTACAGTGGGTATGAGGCAAAAGAGTTCATTGAAAATTCAAAAGGTAGCCTGTATATGGCATTCGTGCCCCATGAGGAAACGGCAGAGGGTGCAGCTATCAAACACGTGATAGAGGAGTGGGTACACCCAGAGTATGTCATCCTGGGAGAGCCTTCGGATCTTGATTTGTGTATTGGGCATAGGGGGAGGGCAGTCATGGAAATTACAACGGTTGGACAGATGGCTCACGCTAGCATGTCCCATTTGGGAAAAAACGCCGTATATGAGTTATTTGATGTAATAAACAATATTCGGAAGATGAAGCTAAAGGAGGACGAATTTCTGGGGAAGGAATCGAAGGCCCTCATCCATGTGTCCTGTGAACCAAGAAAGGGCCCTGTCATTCCTGATCGCGCTAAGGCTATGTTCGATTTCAGGATCGTCCCAGCGACGTCTGAACGGATGCTTCTTCAGAAGATCAGAAAGCAAATGGATTTAGCCAATGTCGAGGGCGGAGTGGAAACCGTCACAAAGACCCTTCGTTGCTATACAGAGAAGAACTTACCCGTGAAATACTACTTCCCAGCGTGGATAACTCAAGATAAAGCATTCATTGAATCCATGAGGACGGCCTTACACTTTATCGATTCGCTTGAGGTACGAAGGTGGCTTTTCAGTACGGACGGTGTTTACACTGCGGGCGAAGCTCAAATCCCCACGATTGGGTTTGGGCCAGGAATGGATGAACTCGCTCATCAACCGAACGAATTTGTAACGATAAAAGATGTGAAAACGGCGATACATGGGTACAAAAGCATACTGCAAAAATTGTTGAGGTAAACTTGACTTCCTCCGTTCCTGCAATCCTCCTATCCGAAGCTCAGAGATCTTCGTCTTCACTGGGAATGGGAGAGTGTAGCGTTCAATAGTCTTTCTCCACGATGTCCTTGCGGGGTAGAGAATAGCCCGGTTCGCACCCTAAAAATTCCAGACCTGAGATCCCTGCTAACTTAGAACGGGAGATAATGCCCACGAAAGGAAGGAGATGCATGACCAACAGCAACGACTTCAAGCGTTCTCCCACATGCTTGCCCCGAGTATAAAGATCACAAACGCTACCATGGCTACCATGAAAAGAGATGAGTGGTATGTTCCAGTATAATCGATCAGAAACCCGAAGCTCACTGGGAGGGCTACTGGACCTATGTTACCGAGGGATGAAATGATCCCGGATACTTTTCCAGCTGCGAGGGAAAAACGGGGAAGCTTGGCTGGGGCTTCCAATGTCAGGGTAAGAATACCGGTTATAAAAAAACTGGCGAGAAAGATACAGATCATTAAAAGTATATGCACCGTGTACGCTATTCCTATAATTGATACTACTGCTGCTACCCCTAGGAATCCAACCAATATGCTTTTGCTAGGAAACTCATCAGATACGGCTCCTGTAGTTGGACCACCCAGTAGAAAACCAATAGAAAGCAAGACGGCTGGATACTTCGGTTGGGTTTTCAACTCCAATACTTTAGGCATCCATGTTGCGAGGGTATCATAACAGCCCATGCAAGCTATCATGAGGGAGGTAAGTACCCAGATGTACTTGTGTTGCAGAATGTCAGTGAATGCATCCAATGCAAACTGATCTTTTCCTTGGTAAGTGCTTTTGGCAAGGCTCCACCACAGAAGCGTTGTAACTACGGCGACCAAAGCGTATAAGCGTAATACAAGCCGCCAAGGCATCATTTCAAGTAGGTACGGGGTGAGTCCGAGGGCGGTCCCATTGCCAAGGGCGAATCCTGATACGTAGACTCCAGTTCCGAGACCAGTCTGCTCTGGGTTCCATTCTTTGATAATGAGTGGTAAACAGGGAAGGATTGATGCCAAACCAATCCCCAAGAGGAATTGGCTAATGAGGAACGTTAAATAAGTGTCAGAGAAGCTTCGTACGATCGCAGGAATAGTAATCAGTGGAAGAGAGGCTCTGAGAACGGTAACGTATCCAAACTTATCGCTCAAAAATCCCCACGGAATCCGAAGAATAACGAGGCTGACCATCGCAATCGAAAAGATGAAGCCGAATGCCGTGTGAGACAACTTCATCTCATCCATGATAAGATCTACCATTGGCGCGGTGGAGAAGAGGAGAAGGTGTAGGAGGAACGAGATCAAGAACGCGAAGAAAATCAAGAGGCATTTAGAGACGTTCATTTGATTCGTAGGGGTGGAATTACTTTGTTTCATCGTAGTATAGCCATTTTTCCAATCGTTTCGAAAGATCTTACCTCATAATCCTTTTTATTGAGTCACCGGGGAGATAACGGATTAACACAAAAAATATTAATAAACCCATTGGCAAGATTCCTCTTTCCCGAGTCTCATGTGCGGTGAGATCATTCGTTCAAGATACAAGATTTTGGTGGAATACCTACCGCAGTCAGTATTGTGTGGTATTGTAGGAACGGGAATTCTCATTAATGTAGGCGGATAGTATCTTCCAGCTTTGGCAGTACCTGCTGCTAGGACATAGAAGATTTATTAAGCCTTTGAAATAATAAAAAGTGGGGAAGAAAATGCAACAAGAGTTTGCAGGCAAACGGATTTTGGTCACGGGAGCGAGTGGAGGCGTTGGCCCTGCGCTCACAGACAGGTTATGTGAAAAAGGTGCCACAGTGATCGGGACGTACCACAGCAGAGATAATCTTGAAAAAGCAAAAGAGAGAGCAGAGCACGCGTCAGCCGTGGCATACTATCGAGTAGATCTAACTGAAGAAGCGGATGTGGAGGCGTTGAAACGAAACGTGGAAGAGGATCACGGGACCATTCATGGAATCGTCAACCTTGTGGGGGGATTTTCCATGGGCAAACTCCAAGAGACGGATCTCAAGCATTTGAAGGCCTCATTTGACAGACACGCCACCACGATTTTTCTCGTCCTCAAACATTTTGTTGATCACTTGGAAGCAAACAGGGGATCGGTGGTAAACTTCTCGTCACAACGGGCAATCAACGGAAATCCTAGTACACTTGCGTACAATGTGGGGAAAGTAGCGGTCACCTCATTGACCAAAACTATCAATCGAGGCCTAAAACATACTAGGGTTAACGCCGTAGCACCAGATATTATCGATACTCCCACCAATAGAGCCTCGATGTCAGGTGCAGACCGTAGTAAATGGACTTCTTTAGAACGGGTCAGTGATGTCGTTGAATTCTTGCTGAGTGAGCGATCGGAAACGATTACGGGAGAGATCATACGGATTTAGCTTGTTGCCATCATCTTTCTTTTTAATCCCTTAGTGCATCGACATCGGATTTCTTCTTTCTTTTCGAAGCAGGATCCTTCCTCTCCTCTCAACCACTGGTCAATGCCATCGAAAAGTTGATAAAGTGCGGCTACTGTTTAAAATAGACATGTCAGAACCTGGACAGAAAGCTTGAGAAAGCATCAAACGATTGGTTTGACGCCTGGAAACACGCCAGAAGGCTCATTCAGATATGTTAACATCCAGTTATTCTATTTGATTACTAGATGGAAGGGTGGCTCTGTCTTTTCAGAATGGTGTTAAGAAGTTGGGTGCTTTGGGTATCCTGTGCATCGATCTCATTCTGATTGACGAGAATGTTCGCAGTAATTGATCCAACTAGCGCACTGGAAAAAAGCATAGAAAGAAAGAGGGTCGAAAAGATAACTTTTCGATACTTCATATTCTTCCCTCAATAGAGATAATATCTTCCCTCAATAGAGATAATACGTATCAAATATTTCGTTTAATAAAATATCCTTTCTTTTTAAAAAAGTGGCATAACAAAGCCGACCTCGTAGACGCTCGTGTCCCAGGGCGTGTCCATCTTTCCCCACCAGAGGAAGCAAAAAAGGCGGTACGTTTCAAAAAATATAGCAAAGAAGACTATACCTACTCGGAATAGCTTTGAAACGTTGGAAGCAACTTAAAGGACGTGTTAGGCTAAAAATCTGTGAAACTTAGAAGATACACGACGCACTTCCGAGGGATGCTTGTCGCTGTTCCTCCGCCTAATGAACTATCCTGTGATACCTGCAAGGAGTAATGGCACGTTATAAACATGAGTTCTTGAGAGCATGGAAAAGATGCATATCTGTTCTATGTGCTTCTTAGTACGGTTTTGAGGACAAAAACTCTACCGTTTTAAGGCTTCTTAAAGCGTACTTCTGGGATTTGTTCGCAGCAGGTGCACAGGTTCTCATAAAGTGGAGAACAAGGCGTTTTTTCCATTGTACCACACCAGTTTCCCTTCTTTTTCAAGTTATATGATTATCCCGTCCCCTTCAATCTCTTTAACTTTTTTCCCCACATACCATCCAATCCCAGTGATCACAACCGACCCTAGCAAAAAAATGAGCGTGAGATGCCCAAGGATGGTAAGTAAAAATGAGAGACCGTCAACTATGGTGAATTGGAGGAAGAACGATCTTAAGAAACTGAAAAGGCCCTCTATCCCTTTTTCGAGACTCAAGACCAGGAAAAAGGCGATCATAGCGAGGAAAAAGATACTTCTGCAACCTCTGAGTAAGGTCTTCACAAGTTTTTTTCGCTTACTCCATCGTATAAGGTTCTCTAGTTTTTCCATCCCTTCACTTTTGTCTTCCATTGCGGGCCTCCCTTGCCAAGATCATTTGTTGTTATAAAAGGAACATAAGATAGATCTTTTTTAAACTTTAAGAATGAAACGCCAACTTCTTGCCTACGTTGAGCGTGTTATTTGTTCTCCTCGAACTGACATCGTTCTCGATGTGCGTGGTCAAAGCACGGATTGCATCAATGATGTGAGGGGTATGAACGCAGTGGTTGTCATAGGCTAGCACGAGTTTAACGTGTTGGTTATCACACTCGATTTGATCTTCCCAGACACAAATCTCATAAATGTCACCTGATGTGCCTCTCACCCTCCGAAGGAATTCAAAAATCATGTCTGTAGCCGTGAACTCCTTTGGAAGGAGTAGAATTCGATCCTGTTCCCTCAAAAGTGCGGTAATATCTGCTTTTGAGGCCTTACTTTTCACTTCTAGAAGGAGCGTTTGGACACTTAAGAGGACTGTGGGGACTCTGAATGCAGAAAGCATCCTAGGTTCAAGACTAATGTATCCTATCTCTTCTTTCAATAGGCGCAGTTTCTCAATTTTTACGGGGAGTATCGCATCTAACGGCCCTCTACTACCTCTATTTGGTTCTGATCCAGCAATAAGGAACGTAGATGATACATCTTTCACTCCAAATGCGGAGTTCATCGGTTCCAACATACTCACGGTAGCAACAGTATATGGCGTGGGTATTCGAAGGTACTTAGCATTGGATGCCGATTCGTAAGTAACCTCCGTGAAAAAAACGGGGATTGTGGCTACGTCGAAGCTTTCTCCACCTTGAAAAATACCTTTGACGTGGTGGTGCGCATACAACTGTTCTTTGTTTTGCTTCCCTATCCCAGCAGGGGTAGCATCCACAACCACTTCAATGTTAGAAAGAAGGTCCTCAACGGATCCCCTAATCGGTATGCCGCTATCCTTAAATTCCTCTGGTTCTATGGCGTAGAGTGGGTGCTCATTCATGTATGCCATTTTTGCTGTGAGATCTGGGGCTTTAACTCCTACTCCGGTGAGAACCATGTCCGTTTGACGACGAAGCGCTTCTGCAATTCTTCTTCCTTGAGAACCATATCCCATTAACCCGACGTTAATCTTCTTCATTGCAAGTACCCTCTACTTCAAAGTTACGTAACCCTTTAATAGATACCGTATTTAAGAGGAGGACGCATAACTGGTATCTCACTAAAGTAGGGAGTTAAAAAAAGCCATCCCTGCGCACATTCATTTCCTGATTCTTGGGATCACAGCAGGTCCTTCAGGTATCGCAACAACCTCAGAATCCTCTCCAAGTTCATTGAAAACCATCTCTAAGCCTTCTTCAAGCGTATTTACTGGACTCATCCGCATTCGGTGCACAATTTCCTCATCGAGTGAGGATTTAAGGACCACCTTATGCTTCCGCTGAACTTCTGCTAGCAGTTGATTTTGCCACTGTGCCTCGATGGGTTCTTCCTTCCTGATACGTCTTAAAACCTCGTCAGATGACTTGGCTTCTACGTGAATGTTTTTAAACATCTTTGGACCAATGCCCTTTCCACATTCCGATGCTATCAAAATGGCTCCTCCCTTTTTCGTGATCATAGCAGCGTGAACGAGTCCTTTCACTGTCTGATAGAGGTTCAAATCTAGGGGCGCTCCGCTGTTGGTGGTAATGACGACATCCGCTTTATGATCCACCGTTCTAGACACTCGGGGTCTGATAATGTCCACACCTTTGAGGTGGGCATCGATGAAATCTCCCGTAACTACCTCCGTGATTTGCTTTTCTCTATTCAGTATCACGTTGACTATGAAGTTGAGCTTGGCTTTCTTGGCATGTTCTACCGCATCCAAATGGATCGGGTTCTTTTCGAGTTCTCCTGCTTGTGCGTGGGAATCCCCAACCATGTTGAAGGAATGATTCTGATAGATCGCATGACGTCCAGATACGCCTGGAAGGATGCTTTTTCGTCCCCCAGAAAATCCAGCAAAGAAATGCGGTTCAATAAAACCAGTAGAAATTCTCAAATCCGCATTGACCACCCTTTCATTTACCTCGATGGGAATCCCCCGAGAGGACTTGCCTAACCGCACGGTCTCATCTGGATCATGGTGAAGGATCTCATAGTTTCCCACTATGTCCGATCCGTACGTCTCCAGCAGTTCTTCTTCGTTCATATGGCGATGTAACCCATACGCAATCACGATGAGGAGGTCGTCCTTCGCAACTCCAGCGTTTTGAAGTTCTTCAAGTATCGGCGGAAGGAGGCGATCATCAGGGCACGCTCTGGTGTGGTCATTCACAATTACGGCTACAGTATCCTCTGTCCCAACGGGTTCCCGAAGCGGTGGACCGTTGGTGGGATCTCTTAAGCTCATTCGGATCGCTTGTTTCTCTTCCGTCGATCCCTTCGGTAGACCGTGCTGCTTCTCCATTTCAAGGACATCGAGCAGATTCGTATCTGGGATCTCCAGATGTAACTCTTCGTTTCCGTAAGGAAAGTCCACTTTCATTGTTCTTCCTTCACATAAGTAGAGTAGTAGACGCCTCTAGAAGCGATGCAATAAACGAATACACTTTATTTACCCGTAAACACTCTCCTATATAAAGGCTTTAAAACAAAAAACTCCTTAGAGGATCTGCATAGGTGTGTCTTCTCAGGTGAAAACATGATTACCATTACAGGCGCTACAGGCCATATCGGCAATGTTCTAGTCCGAAAGCTACGTACTCAAGGTAACATAGTGCAAGCTGTTATCCCACCGTTTGAAGACCCTAAATCTCTTCAAGGACTGCAAGTAGAAAAAATAGCAGGAGATGTACGCAAAAGAGATACACTTATCTCTGCCTTTGAAGGCAGTAAGATCGTGTACCATCTTGCTGGGATACGTTCTATTATCCCAGGAAAGGAAGAACTCATCTATCAAGTCAATTACGAAGGCACTAAAAATGTGATAGAAGCCTGTCTTACTACTGGAGTGGAACGATTAGTCTATACAAGTTCCATTCACGCATTTCCTGAGACGCCTCATGGAACAGTGATTGATGAAACGCTTGGTTTTGATCCAGAACAAACGGTAAGTGTGTATGAGAAAACGAAAGCACTAGCATCTCTTGCTGTTCAGAAAGCTGTAAAACAGCAGGGCCTTGATGCCGTTATTGTCTGTCCCACTGCTGTGTTAGGGCCCTACGATTTCCCTCCGTTTTCTGAATTAGGGCAATTCGTTATATCGTTTGCAAATAACAAACTTTTTGCTGTCCCCATTAGCGGAGGGTATGACTTCGTTGATGTTCGGGATGTAGCAGAGGGACATATTCTAGCGTGTGAGAAAGGGGAAAAAGGTGAAGCGTACATCCTTGCAGGATGCTGGGCTTCTATTTCGCACGTTATCGAATTACTCGAAGATGTCACAGGCGTAAAACCTCCCTCTTGGAAAGTCCCTACGAGGGTTGCCCAAATGGTAGCAAAAGGTGTTTCCCTCTATTCACGCATCGTTAGTACTCGCCCGCTCTTCACTGAGTATTCTCTAAAAGTTTTATCCTCAAATTCCCTTACCACCGCAATGAAGGCACAACAAACACTTGGATATTCAACTCGGTCACTCAGAGGCACTCTAACTGATACTGTAAATTGGTACAATAAAATAGGGTGCATTTAACTTCTCCTCCATATGAACGTCTAAGAACGGTCGAAGAACTATTGTGAGCGAAAGTAAGGGTGTAGACGCTTTTTACTGGATAAAATTCCCAAAAACCAGGCGTGTTCATTTATCTCATGTTTTCTTTTCCCTTCTATTGTTCCTTCGAAGAAGGAAGCTAATACCTAACAGACAAAGTAGAATCCCAAAGAGCATAAATCCGTTACTTACCATGACCATGGTGAGGTCATATAGGTTACCATATTTTGGAATATGATAAATAAGTTGTAGAAGGCCAATAACACCAAATAGAAGGGCAGCTATAAATAGGAGCGCAAGTATTACTGTATTTACCTTTGAGGTAGCCTCACGGTCATTTTTACTAGCGGCGGTTTTCTTTTCCATACTACGCTCCTAAATAAATTGTCCTTAAAGTGTATTTAAGATCACTTGGCTTTCTTAGATGCCTGACTCCCTCCTTTGGGGGGTTGGCTAAAAAATTCTCGATTACCTGAAGGAAAAGCTATCCATTCTGAGATATAGTAGCGTCAGAGATAGTATTCAATTGGAAAGAGAATGCCTTAGGATGGACTTGGACTTATAACTCGGAAAAAACAGTTCTCATAATAGGGCAGAGATTAAGGTTTACCTATTTAGCAGGATGCAACTTGCTATCAACGGCGGATTTATGTGTCCCTCACGGGTTCCTTTCATTCAAAAGTGTTTTTACGTGTGCGTGCAGGAATGGTATACAAGATTGAGGAAGCATTCGAAGAAATTCACTATCAGAAAATCGATGTGATCGCCTATCTGTTCCAAAAAACAAAGGTAAATTGGATATCAAAGGTGCATCCTCTGAGAAGAAAGGAAAAGTCATTGTACTTCAAGGAGATGGGACTTGACGAGTGAAAAAGTGAAAACACCCTCCACTGTGGGCGTTCGGGATTTTTAACCTGGACCTCGCTTGAAACGTTTATGTATTCGTCGTTGTCTACAATTTGGTTTAATAGTAGACAAAGATAGTGACAACCCACGAATCGTTTCATCCCTTTTGCCAAGGTATACATTTTCCATCTGAAAATAGGTAGGTGCATTTCAAAGCAAGCGATTATGGTTGCTATGGTATTTGTGTTCACTTCTATGTTTTTGGAAGGGTCACCGTAAAGGTGCTCCCTTCTCCAAGGGTCGAATCGACGTGAATCTCCCCACCATGCGCCTCGACGATCTGCCTACAGATGTTCAATCCAAGTCCCGTGCCACCGAACCGACGGTCGACCCGACTCCGTGCTTCCTCCTCTACCCGATAAAACGGTTGAAAGATCTTGTCTTGCTCGTCTTCTGGGATCCCCGGTCCATTATCTCGCACGGAAATCTCGATATGTTCATCGTGAGCGCGTCCTTGAATCCAAATGGTATCTTTGGTGTAATCGAGGGCGTTATCGATGAGGTTGTGAAACACCTGGATCATCCGATCCTCGTCATAGACAGCAGTTAACGGTTGTTCAATCTTCTTTATAATCGTGATTTCTTCCACGTCAGACGTGTACTTGTACTGTTTCAGTGCTTTTTTCAATGTGTTGGCAATCTGCTGTTCCTTTTTGTCCAGTGAGATGCGTGCTGTTCGAAGTTGTGAAGTCCGACGAAAGTCACTAACCAGTCGCATCAAGCGATCCACGCTTTCAAGCGTCTGCGTGATATGAATTGTTTGTTCTTCGGTAAGCTCCCCGAAGTATCCCCGTAGTAGCATTTCGAGGTTCGTCTTGATGGGTGTGAGCGGGGTGTTGATCTCGTGGGCGGCCATCGCGAGGAACTGGTCTCGTAGCTCCTCGAGGCGTTGCAGAGATACGCGTTTCTTTTTTTCTTGGAATTCTTTGATCGCGACGGCCACATGAGAGGCAAGCGTTTCGAGTAAGCGTTGATCCTGCTGGTTGAACGCATGCGTTTCTACACTTTCCACATCTAACACGCCAAGCACTTGATCACCTATTTTTACGGGGACGGCCAGCTCTGATTTGATTGATGGAGCCACGCAAAGGTAGTCTGGGTGCTCTGCTACATTCTTGACGAGCATGGTGGTCCCTGTGTTAGCTGTCTTGACCGTGATCCCATTTCCCTGTAAGGGAAGTTTCCGTAGCTTTTCAGGGATCGCTTGAAACCCGCGAGCGGCTGTGAGCTTGAGAGAATCTCCTTTTTTCAAGGAAATAACAGCATTCTTAAACCCAAGGGTTTGTTCCATGGCGTCTAAGGTGTGTTCGAAGATTTCATTCATTGAATTGGCCTTGTTAAGACGGCGGGCCCATTGGTGAAGGGTGGTGAGTTTCTCTTCATATTCTTTTCTTTTTGTGATGTTTCGAATGGCTACTAGCGCCGCATACGCTCCTTCATAGGTAATTGGTGTCACGGCAAACTCACAATGTTTGATAGCTCCTCCTTTCGTGAGTACCCGTGCCTCATACCTCGAAGGAGCCCCCTCTCCCGTTCTCCGTTTCCGCGTTATCGTTTGTATCCGGTCTCGCTCGTCTGATGGGAATAACTCCAAGGTTTTCATGTTGTATAGTTCTTCCTTGGAGTAGCCAGTGATTTCAGTGACTTGTTCATTCACAAACAAGAAGCGTTCATCCCGATAGATGATGATGGCGTCATGCGTCTGCTCCACGATAGCGCGATACTTTTTTCTACTCTCTCTTACTTCTTCTTCCATGCGCTTTCGCTCGGTAATATCCTGCACACTTCCTATCACTTCAATTGGTTCTCCTCCCTCATCAAACCGTATGTCGGCTTTTTCCCGCACCCATTTCGTTTCTCCATCGACGAGAATGCGATGCTCGATATCGTATTCTCCGGTTTTTAAAGCCTTGTTCCCTCTTTTGTCCACATAGGCTCTATCATCTGGATGGGTGAACCGCAAAAACTTGTCGTAATCAATAGGTTCATCAACGGACACTCCAAATATACGATACGTTTCGTCAGACCAGGTCAACGCACCACTCTCTAAATCGATCTCCCAACTTCCTACATTTGCAACCTTCTGAGACCTTCGAAGTCGCTTCTCACTCGCTCGAAGCTTTTTCTCTCTCTCCTTTCGCTCGGTAATATTCAACGTGGTTTCTACCGCTCCAGTAATAGCTCCTTCTTCATTTCTCGTGGGAGCACTCGTTATTAGCCAGTATCTTCCCTCCGAAGTTTCTAACTCCTCTCGTTCAATCTTTCCAGTCTCCCATGACTTTTCAATTGGACAATTTTCACACGACTCTTTTCGCTGATACCAAATTTCGTAACACTTTCCGCCGATCAAGTCAGACGATTTTTGGTTCACCGATTGACCAGCCCTCTCGTTAGCCCAAATAATCTCGTGATCCGTGTTCTGATAGACGATTATCGCAGGCGAACTTTCAAGAATCAACGATTTTTCCTGTTCAGATTTACGTAACTCTTCTTCCGCTTCCTTACGTTCAGTAATGTCTCTAGCTACGCTCAAAATGGTGGGTGATCCTTGATACGTGATGAGACTGGAGCTGATTTCTACGGGGATCTCTGTCCCGTCCTTGGTTACGTGAACAGATTCAAACACGAGAGTGTCTTCTTCTTTGATACTTTGAATTCTTTCCCGCACTTTTTCCGCATACAGGGGAGCATCAAAATCTTGAGGTCTCATGGAAAGAAGTTCTGTCCGTGAATATCCTAAACGTTCAACTGCGGTATCATTTACCGTGAGCATGTTTCCTTCCAAATCGTGGATAAAAACGGCATCATTCATCCCGTTAATCAGTTTTCTAAACGCTTCCTTTGCTTCCTCGTTCCTCTTCAAGTGTCGTCCTCACTAGTCTTAGCTAAACCTGTTATTGTATCCTCAAGAAAACTTTTTTAAAATCAAGATAGGCCTTGCCAACTTGGTGGATAGCAATCGTAGATGGTGACCCTTAGCTTTGCAAAGAGTGGTGTATATCGCAAAGAAAGAATATGTGGATGTTGTTCGAGAAGTTATTGAATACATCCAACGGAAAATGACTTCCCCTGAAGGAGGATTCTCCTCTGCAGAAGATGCTGATGTGGAAGGAGAAGAAGGTGGGTACTACGTATGGACGAAAAAAGAAATTGAAACAATCCTTGGAGATGAAGCAGAACTTTTTATGGAGGCCTATAACATTCAAGAAGAGGGAAATTATCGGGAAGAGGCGTCGAAAGAAAAAACTAGCAAAAACGTCTTGTATTTGGGAAAACCTCTCGCAGATATTGTGAAAGCTAACGAGCTGTCCCTACCCCTTCTTTCGCAGAAGCTTGAACATATACGTAAACTACTATTAGAAGAACGAAAACAAAGAACGCAGCCCCGTACAGATACGAAGATACTGACCGATTGGAACGGCTTAATGATCGCAGCCATGACAAAAGTCGCATTCGTCCTTAATCATGAGGGGTATAAACGAATAGCCGAAAAAGCTACGCAGTTTATCTTAGATCATATGACCTATGACGGCCATAAACTCTTTCATAGTCACATTGATGGAGAAACGACCGCACAGGCCAACCTCGATGACTACGCATTTTTTATATGGGCATTATTAGAACTCTACCAGTGTTCCTTCAAGTCTGCTTACTTACATCATGCCGTATCTTTTACAGACGTCATGCTTGATCTCTTTTGGGATGACGAACGGGGCGGGCTCTATTTTATCCCCCAAGATAGAAGAGATGTCCCTATCCGACAAAAGGAAATTCATGATGGATCCTCTCCTTCTGGTAACTCTGTGGCTCTGCTAGTTTTAGCAGCACTTGGTCGAATAACAGGTAAGACCTCCTATACAGAAAAAGCAGATGGAATGCTTACTAGTTTTGCGTCATCTATGAACGCCCATCCCACTGCGTCCTCGATGTTCATGTCCAGCGTAGTCTTTTGCCGTGAACCTATCTACGAAATTGTGCTAGTAGGTTCACCAACGAGGGAGGAGACACAACAAATGCTTGAGGTTGTGCGGAACCGCTATCTCCCCAATAAAGTGCTCTTATGGAAACAACGTTGGGATGATTTGTCTGGAATTGCAGAGTTTACGAACTCTATGACGCAAACACATGGAGACCCCACTGTGTATTTCTGCCAGAATTATACCTGTCAAGCACCAATTACCGATCCAAACGAGCTTAGAGCATTACTTACCGAAGTATGACGCGCCGTATAAACGGAACAAAAGCCGCTCTCAATGAAGAAAGTTGACTTTTTCCGTCAGTTCTGACCCTTAAAGCCTGGGGTGTGGGGACACTCAGGAACGGATCAAACAGATACGGGGGAACTTTGACCAGTTTCTACGATAGGCTGGAAAATTTTTATTCGTTTGTATAAATAATGTATACGGATAGGTGATCGAGGTGACCAGGAGAGAGTCTATACCCGTATCTCTTCCGATTGGGCTAAAAGAAGAGATAGATAGACTTGTGGAGGCGGGTAAATTTAGCAGTAGGAGTGAAACGTTGCGCTTTGGAGCCAGATTAGTAGTACTACTTGGGAGGAGTACTCACTAACGGGCGGTAGATTATGGGTATTCCGAAATAAAGAAAGGAATAGAGCGAGGCAAGAAACCAAATGTATCTTGATACTGATATCATTCTTGCCCTAACGAAAGAAGAGGACTGGCTAAAAAACAGATCTCCTTCAAGGATTTCGCTGATCCTACACCTTCTGTTTTTACCATATTTGAAACAGAAATTGTACTAGATCGAGAGTATGAGCGGGACAAGGCATTACGTGTCTTGCCCAAGATGCGACACCTAACATTCAACTTCTCCCATTGCCCGAAGAGATTTTATCGACGAGTCACGAAATACTTGCAAAATACACTAAATTAAACATTTTTGATTCCATTCATGTTGCGTCTTCCATCATTTATGAAAATCCCCCTCATCTCCACTAGTATCATCATCCATCTTGTGAAAGAAGCGCAAAATCATGACCCCCGACGGCTATAACCCCAGCCTTGGTGTTTTCTTTCACTCGGTATATGAGATCATCTACCAAGTGGGACGATGTCACATATAGAATTACTATTTTAGTAAATTACTGTTATGTATAGAGGATGTGATTACTTTGGTAACTTTTGGACCCGTTCCTTCAAGACGGCTTGGGAGAAGTTTAGGAGTAAATAATATTCCGCCTAAAACGTGTTCCTACTCGTGTATCTATTGTCAGTTAGGGAGAACGGATAAGATGCAAATCAACCGAACCTCGTTTCATGACACGAACAAAATTATCAGCGAGGTCAAAAATACAGTAACACACTTGCAAGAGAAAGGAGAACCAATCGATTATGTTACTTTTGTTCCCGATGGTGAACCTACCCTCGATACGAACTTGGGGGAAGAGATCAATCGTTTAGCTCAACTGGATTTGAAGATTGCCGTGATCAGTAACGCGTCACTTATATGGCGAGAAGATGTGCAGAATGACTTACTGGCTGCAGACTGGGTGTCGCTTAAGGTGGATGCCTTCAGTGACGATGTTTGGCATACCATTAATCGGCCGCACAAATCGCTGAACCATGAAAACATCCTCTCTGGAATTCTTGAGTTCACTAAACGATTCAATAATATCCTTGCCACGGAAACCATGCTTCTACATGAGGTAAACGATGGAAAAAAAGAACTTAGGAAAATCGCTCAGTTTTTAGCTAAAGTTCAACCGCATTACGCGTATATTTCCATCCCCACTCGACCTCCTGCAGAGAAGTATGTGAAAGCCGCCAAAGAATCAAAAATAAACCTTGCCTACCAACTTTTCCAACAGCATGGAGGGAATGCCGAATATTTGATCGGGTACGAAGGGAATGAATTTTCCTCCACGGGTAACCTCGAGGAAGACCTCTTGAATATTACAGCTGTCCATCCAATGAAAGAAGAAGCCGTTCGTAAACTCGTCGAAAAATGCCAGACAACTTGGAGTAGCGTGAATCACTTGATACAACAGGAAAAACTTGTGAAACTTCAATTTGAAGGAGATACATTTTACATGCGAAAGCTAGCAACACGGTAAGTACCACGGTAAAACACGATGGCATAAGTTGCATCTTTCTTTCAATGGATTACATTACCTGTTCATTCCCAGTAACGGCGATACTTGTACATATGGTATCTTAGAGTGCGTAGGAATCACTACTCCTTTCATGTTCATTCATTTTACAACTCGTATTTCCTTTCATAACCCGAAATAACATCGGAGATAGTGTATACTTCCCCCTTTAGCTGTTTCTTGAACAAAGTATACATGCTTCTTACAGTGGTTTAGTTTCCCTTCCTTACGTGGGAAGTGAGAGAAAAAAGAAAACCAATCGTTCTAAGAAATGAAAGTTTTCTATCTTTTTAACTTTAGTGCCGAGAAGTCCCCCTCCTTACTTTGTTAGGTGGAGGAGGAATCGGTTATATTTTTATAAGTTATTTGTTATTTATTGTCCACGGAAAAGTCAGGCGGTGTGGTAGCAGGTTGCGGACGTACAAGTTCAGACTTTACCCGAGCGAAGAAGACAGGCGAAAACTGGAAAAGACACTCGAACGCTGTAGGCGCCTGTACAACCACTTCCTTGAAGCGTTGAATGAGCAAGACGAGGTTCCACCCCGTTACGAACTACAGAAAGAACTCCCCTCCTAGTTGAAGTCAAAAGTTTTTCTACATACTTCTCACCCCCGCTGGGTTCTTGTAGATTCCCTCTACATTGATGTCGAACGTGTAATTGCGCTGCTCGAAGAATGTACGTATCGCTTGCTTTAGTTTTTCCACCGTAAAGAAAAGCCTGTTCCTCAAATACGTCTTAAGTTGTTTCAAGGGTTCCTCAGCCGGATTTAAATCCGGTGAATACGAAGGGAGATAGCGAAAGTGGATGCCCTGCTTTGCAGCAAGGCGTTTCAACCGCTTTGCGTGGTGTGCCCCATCATTATCAAGCGTCACGTAGACGCGTCCCTTCCCGGCCCGCCGTTTTACCTGATACAGGTGATGGAGCAACGCCTGATGGTCACTCTTCTTGGCGAGTGTGACGACAACCCTTTGCGTCGATGCCTTCAACGACACAAACACGTACACACCTGCAATCCTTGCCTTGTGTGAAGTATTCGCCCGGATCACGGATTTCGATCCCTTTTTTGCAAGTATCGGTTCCGTGATCGTGGCAACGGTCTGCTTGTGCTCGTCTTCGAAGAACATCCGCGTCTTATTCGTTGCAAGGTGCCTCAACATTTTTTTTGAACGTCTCCCGCTCCCCTGGATCTGCCCGCTCATCCAAGGTCACCGGTGTGATGGCACTGTAGCCAAGCTCCTTTACCCTTCGCCGTACGGTTCGTGGATTACACTCAATTTCCTCCTCTTGTACCAAGTGTTTGTGAAGGATGGTGGTTGTCCACCCCTCTATATTATAACCGAAGTCGGATGGGGACTTCGAGAGGACGCCCTCAACCTCCTGCTTCGTCAGCTTTCGTGACCGCCCAGATCGTGGTTTATCATGCAAGTTATCAAACCCTCCCTCGTTAAACCGTTTCACCCATAAACAGACTGTGTCGGTGGCGTATCCTAAGTCCTCCGCCACTTTCGTGCCTGATCTAAGGTCCTTCAACCGCACAAGCATCATGATCCTGTTCTTTATCTTCGAGTCCTCCTCCTGCTTCATCCGCTCCACGAGCTCCTCACGAGACACATCCCGAGTGATCGAAATAGGTGCTGGCACACGTATCACCATTTCAAACAAGGTTAAAAATATAGAAAAACTTTTGACTTCAACTATCCTTCAAGGAGAAGCACCCCGAGTACAAGCAAGTCTACTCGAAAATCCTCCAGATGGTGCTGCACCGCCTGTACAGCAACCTCAAATCCCTGTCCAAGAAGAAAGAAAACGGGTATCAGGTCGGACGCCTCCGCTACAAAGGGAAGGGCTGGTACAAGACCTTCACCTACAACCAGTCAGGCTTCACGATCATCAAGACCAACACCAGGCTTGACATCCTGCGGTTGTCTACGATAGGGGAGATCCCGGTGCGAATGCACAGGGACATCAGGGGTCGGGTCAAGCAGGTCATCATCAAGCAATACTCCCGTGGAAAGTGGTATGCGTGTGTCCAGACCGATAATAAGGGAGAGAGACAGTGTGGGAGTGGCGTGATCGCCGTAGACGTGAACACGAGCAACTACTTGACGGATAGTGACGGGAGGATCATCGAAAACCCGAGATTCCTCAAGGAGAAGGAGGAACGCTTGAAAAAGGAGCAGCGAAACCTCGCACGAAAGGAGGAGGGGAGCAACAATTGGAACAAGCAAAAGAGGAAGCTGGCGAGAGTATATGCGGCGATGAAGAATGCGAGGATGGATTTCCTCCACAAGATCACGACCGCCTACGTGGAGCACTACGACACCATCATCGTAGAGGACGTGCAGGTTTCCCAGATGAATGCGGGCTTCCGCTATGCCAAGGCGAATTATGATGCCGCGTGGGGGCTCTTCAAGCAACTGCTGCTGTACAAGGCTGAGAGTGCTGGTGCAGAAGTAGTGTTTGTTGACCCGAAGGGGACGACCCAAACGTGTGCAAACTGCGGGAGCCACGTGCCAAAGGAGATCTGGGAACGAGAACATGTATGTCCCGTATGCGGGTTTGAAACCACGAGAGATTACAATGCAGCCCGTAATATTCTACAGCGTGGGTTGGAAAAAATAGGCAGGGAACGGGTCGAATCTACGCCTGTGGAGACTGGAGGCCCTACACTCACGAACGTGAGTGCAAGCTCTGTCGTGGAAGCAGGAAGCTCCTCCCTCGAGATCGTAGCGAACTAGGGAGGGGTAGTTCACCGTGGACGTAGTTCTAGGGACACATCCAATACCGCCGAGCTATCTCAAAACTCATCGTGCCCTTGGAACGTGGGACGATCCAGAATGAGAAGAACGTTTAAAGCATGTTATGGCCGATGAAACAACACGGGAAAAGTATAGCTAACGTGCTTCTTGAAATCCTCCCCGTTGTAGGGGGCTACGTTGTTCCTCGACTTA
>JABAHQ010003886.1_pt2 | contig 33934 bp, 31 predicted proteins | sample 7062091 | NCBI WGS metagenome assembly JABAHQ01 (sample SAMN14534359, study PRJNA622989) | marine sediment metagenome | biome: marine biome [ENVO:00000428]; feature: marine pelagic biome [ENVO:01000023]; material: deep marine sediment [ENVO:00002113] | place: India: Gulf of Kutch | collected... | reverse complement strand
GCGTCTACCGGACCACCGACGGCGGCGAGAACTGGGAGCGGGTGCTCTTCGTCTCCGACTCCACCGGGTTCGCCGACCTGGCCATGGACCCGAACAACCCCCGTGTGCTCTACGCCGCCGCCTGGCAGGCGGAGCGTGATCCCTGGCGGGTCCGCTCCGGGGGTACCGAGGGCGGGATCTGGAAGACCACCGACGGCGGCGACAGCTGGACGAAGCTCGGGGGAGGCCTCCCCCCGGGCACGGTGGGCAAGGCCGCCGTCGAGGTCTCCCCGGCGAATCCGAACCGGGTCTGGGTCCTCATGGAGGCCCCCGAGCCCCAGGCCGGGCTCTACCGCTCCGACGACGGCGGGAAGACCTTCGAGCGGATCAACGACGACCGCCGCATCCTCCAGCGCGCGTACTACTACATCCACCTGACCGCGGATCCCCAGGATCCCAACACCCTCTACCTGATGAACACCCGCCTCTACCGATCGGTGGACGGGGGACGGACGATGGAGCAGATCGACGTGCCCCACGGCGACGTCCACGACCTGTGGGTCCACCCCCGGAACACGGATCGGATGATCGTGGCCGACGATGGGGGCGGGCAGGTGTCCCTGGACCAGGGCGACCAGTGGTCGACCTACTACAACCAGCCCACCGCCGAGTTCTACTCCGTGACGGTGGACAACGACTTCCCGTACCGGGTCTACGGCCCCCAGCAGGACAACTCCACGATCACCGTGCCGTCCTGGACGGAGGGAGGGATCAGCCCCGAGCAGTACTGGTATTCGATCGGCGGCTGCGAGACCGGGCCGATCTCCTTCGATCCCGACGACCCGACCACGATCTGGTCGGGCTGCTACGGCGGAGTGATCGACCGCTGGAACGCCGAGACCGACGAGGTCCGGAACATGATGGTCTACCCGCAGATGCAGCTCGGCGTCCCGGCGGAGGACCTGAAGTACCGCTTCCAGTGGAACTCGCCGATCCTGGTCTCGCCCCACGATCCGGGCGTGGTCTATCACGCCTCCAACGTGATCCACCGAACGACGGACCGGGGGATCAGCTGGGAGGAGATCTCGCCGGACCTGACCACCGACAACCCGGAGCACCACCGATGCGGCGGGGTCCCCATCACCTGTGAGGGGACCGGGGTCGAGATCTTCAACACCGTCTACTCCCTCGTGGAGTCGCCCCGCACCCGGGGCGAGCTCTGGGCCGGGACCGACGACGGCCGGGTCTGGCTCCGCCGGGGTCCCGACGCCGACTGGGTCGAGATCACCCCCGACGACCTCCCCGATCTCGGGACCGTGAACCGGATCGAGCTCTCGCCCCATCAGCCCGGAAAGGCGTACCTGGCGGTGCACCGCTACCGCCTCGACGACTTCCGGCCCTACGTCTTCCGGACCACGAACTACGGGGAGTCCTGGACCCTCCTCACCGACGGCGGGAACGGGATCCCCGCCGACTACCCGACCCGGGCCGTGCGGGAGGACCCGGACCGCGAGGGGCTCCTCTACGCCGGCACCGAGTTCGGCCTCTTCGTCTCCTTCGACGACGGCCGGCACTGGCAGACGTTCCAACAGAACCTGCCGATCACGCCGGTGACCGACCTCGTGGTACACCGAAAGGACCTGGTCGTGGCGACTCAGGGGAGGAGTCTATGGATCATGGACGACCTGAGCCCGCTCCACCAGTTGGGCCAGCAGGTGGCGGATGCGGAGGCGCACCTGTTCGCGCCGCGCGACGCGTACCGCGCCTCGGTCTCGCGCCGCCGGTCGGGCCGCTGGCCCGAGGGTCCGCCGGGCGGCGCCACGATCTACTACTATCTGGCGGATGCGCCCGATGGCGTGATCACCCTGGAGATCCTCGATGCGGAGGGTGACGTCATCCAGACGTTTACCAGCGATTCGGCGAAGGCGCGGGAGGCGGGCACGCGAGCCCTGTCGGCGGAAGCGGGCCTGAACCGCTTCGTTTGGAATCTGCGCTACCCGGATGTCGATGAGGTGAAAGACGCCATCACCTGGGGGTTCACCGCTGGACCGGCGGCGATGCCGGGCTCCTATCAGGTGCGGCTCACGGCCAGCGCGCCTCAGACGCAGNNCGGCCTCTTCGTCTCCTTCGACGACGGCCGCGCCTGGCAGACCCTCCAGCTCGACCTGCCGGTGACCCCGGTCACCGATCTTGCCGTGCACCGGAACGACCTGGTCGTGGCCACCCAGGGCCGCTCCTTCTGGATCCTCGACGACCTGAGCCCCCTGCACCAGCTCGACGCCCAGGTGGCCCAGGCCCAGCGTCATCTCTTCGGGCCGAGCCCGGCGTACCGGGTCGAGGGCGGCTTCGGGCGTGGCGGGGGCTGGCCCGAGTCCCGTCCCCCCGGCGCCACGATCTACTACCGCTTCGCCCAGGACCAGGAGGGGCCGGTGGAGTTGGAGATCCTGGACGACGGAGGCCGGGTGCTCCGCTCCTACAGCAGCGAGGAGGAGGAGGAGGTCCGGGGCTTCGGCCAGAGGGGCGAGGGACTCTCCGCCGAGGCGGGGATGCACCGCTTCCGCTGGGACCTGGAGACCGAGAGCGTTGAGATTCCCGACGACGCGACCAGCACCTCGTGGGGCTACACCGGCGGGGTGAAGGTCGTCCCCGGCACCTACACCGTGCGCCTCACCTCGGGCGAGTGGAGCCAGGACCGTCCGATCGAGGTGCGCAAGGATCCGCGCCTCGAGAACGTGAGCCAGGCGGACCTCGTGGCCCAGTGGGAGATGGCCAACGAGGTGAAGGACTCGCTCCAGAGCATCTACGACGAGCTGGAGCGGCTCCGCTCCGTCCGCGAGCAGGTGACGTCCGTGGCGGCGCGGATCGAGGAGGCGTCGGGTGAAGGGGACGGATCCGGGATCCCGGCGCGGGCCGACTCGATCGCCCAGCGCCTCACGGAGATCGAGGACCGGATCATCAACACGAACAGCGAGAGCCGCCAGGATCCGATCAACTTCCAGCCCCGGCTCGACCACCAGGTGGCGTACCTCTACGGCTTCGTCGCCGAGCCCGACGGGCGGCCCACCGAGGGCGCGGGGGTGCGGTTCCAGGACCTGAACGCCGAGTGGGCGGAGGTCCGGAGCGACCTTCTGGAGGTGCTGCGCACCGACGTGGAGGAGTTCAACCGAGACCTGCGCCAGCGGGACGTGGCGCCGGTGATCGCCGAAGGGGGCGGCACCCGCTGAAGCGCCGGCGTCCGCCCGGAGCGGGCGCGCCGTCCGGGGCCGGTCCCGGGCGGGCCGCCCCGGGAGTCCCGAACGCCCGGTAGGGCAGGAGACAGAGACAGGCTCCATGGCCGACCGACCGAAGCGTCTCATCGTCGTGGGCGACCGGGTGCTGATCACCCCGGAGGAGGGAGAGGAGCGCACCAAGGTCGGCCTCTACCTCCCGCCCACGGCGGTGGACAGCCAGCAGGTCCGGGGCGGACGGGTGGTGGCCACGGGCCCGGGTACCCCCGTGGGGGCGCCCACGGAGCTGGACCAGGAGCCGTGGAAGATCGGGGGCGCCGAGCCCCGATATCTCCCGGTTCAGGCCGAGGTGGGCGACTACGCCCTCTTCTTCCGGAAGGCCTCGGTGGAGATCACCTTCGAGGGCACCACCTACCTGGTCGTTCCCCACGCCGCGATCCTGACCCTGGTCCGGGAGGAGGACCCTCTCGACGATTCGGAGCCCTGATCCCGGGCGGCCGTCGCCTCTCCATCCAGAGGCCCGCGATCGTCGGCGTGGCCCGCCCCGCTCGGCGGAGCCTTTGCCTCGCAGGGGCCGGTGGCCCATCTTGCCGCCCATGCCGATCTCCGACATCCAGGCCGTGATCGAGAGCGCCAAAGCCCGGGGGAGGAAGCCGCTGCAGCGCTTCCTGCGCCGACGCATGCCCGACGCGTCCGAAGAGAGGATCCAGGAAGCGGTGGAGGTGGCGGCCGAGACGATCGAGTCCGTACCCATCCTCCTGGCACGGGCGGCCCAGGAAGCCCGGAAGCGAGGGCTCGAGTCGGTGGTGATGCCCCTCCTGGAGGAGGTCGAGCGCTACTTCATCCGGCCGGTGGACCTGATCCCCGAGATGACCCAGGGCCTGGCCGGGCTCCTGGACGACACCTATCTGGTGCTGCGCATGCTCCAGGGCCTGGAGCAGGGCCCCCGTCCCTTCCTGGACTGGGACCTGGACGAGCCCGTGGAGCTCCTGCGCTCATTCGTCGGACAGGAGATCGCCCGGAAGCTGGACTCGATCGCCCTGGCCGCCCTGACCAACGTCTCCGGCGAGCTGGACGCCGTGTGGGAGGAGCTGGCCCAGGAGGCCTGAGGGGTTTCACTCGCCCACCACCGTCACGACGACCTCCCTGCGCCTGCTCCGGGTGTCCAGGTCCACCAGGACGACCTGCTGCCAGGTGCCCAGGGGCAGCCCTCCCTCCACGACCGGGAGGGCCACGGAGGGCCCGATGAGGCTGGCACGGACGTGGGAATGTCCGTTGTCGTCTCCCCACGTCTTCTCGTGCTCGTAGATCCCGTCCTCGGGGGCGATCCCCTCCAGGGCCCGGGCGATGTCGTGGTTCACGAGACCCGGCTCGTACTCCAGGGTGGTGAGGGCGGCTGTGGAGCCCGTGACCATGGCGGTGCACTGCCCGGTCCGGATCCCGCTCTCCCGGACGACGGCCCGGAGGTCGTCGGTGAGGTCGAGGATGTGGACGTTGCCGTCGGTGCGCCGCTTCAGGGTATCGGCGAATGTCTTCATATCTGCTCCTCGGCCAGCCAGCGGAAGAAGTCGTCGGCGGCCGCCTCCGCGTAGGAGATCGGCCTGCCCCCACGGTCCCGGACCCAGGCCTCCTCCCCTGCCTCGAAAGTGCGCACCAGGACGGGGAGCCCCGCCGCCATCTCCAGCGCCCTCTCGGCGTCCCGGGCCCGTGGGAGGGTGCTGACCACGACCCGGGCCCGGGCCACCCCGGCCGCGGCCAGCACGTCGGGGTCGGAGGCGTCGCCGCGGACCGCGGCGAGCCCGGCCCTGCGGAGGGAGTCCGCCACCGCCGGATCCTCCTCGACCACCGTGACGGGAACCCCGTGGGTCAGCAGGAGATCGAGGACCGCGGACCCGTTGGAGCCGCAGCCCAGGAGGGCCACGTGGCCCGAGGGGGGCGCGGGGGCGTCGCTGGGCTTCCGGAAGGGGTGGAGGCGGACCACCCGCCACGCCACCGCCTCCTCGCTGAGCAGGGGCGTGAGCGCCATCGTCACCACCGTGGCCAGGACGATCACCGTGAAGGCGTCCGGCGCGAGGAGCCCCGCCGCCAGCCCCTGGAGGCCCACGACCAGCGAGAACTCGCTCGTCTGGGAGAGGAGGAGGCCGGCGGTGAGGGCGGAGCCGGCCGAGAAGCCCTCCCGCTCCCCCACGATTCCCACGACCAGGGGGGTGATCCCGATCACCACCAGGGCGAGGGCGAGGCCTCCCGCGAGCTCGGCGAGGGTCGGCACCACGAGGTAGGCGCCCAGGGCGGCGAAGAAGAGGGCGCTGAAGAAGCCCGTCAGGGAGGCGAGCTGGGCCCGGGCCACGGTGCTCACGGGAAACCCCGAGAGGGAGAAGCCGGCCAGGAAGGCGGCGGTCACCGCGGGAACGCCCAGGGCCCGCCCGGCGCCCAGGAAGAGAAAGAGAAGGGCCAGGAAGCCCAGGAGCGAGGCCTCGCGATCCACCTCCACCCGGTCGCCGATCACGGACCCGAGGCTCCGGTAGAGGAGCCACGCCGCCGCGGCCAGCCCCGCCGACCCGGCGAGGACGGTGAGGGAGCCGCGGAGCCCGTCCCCCCCGGCCCCCAGGAGTGGGAGGGAGAGGATCACCACCGCGTCCTGGAAGAGGAGGACCCCCGCGACCAGCCGCCCGAACGGCTCGAAGAGCTGACGACGACGCTGGAGGACCCGGATTCCCACGAGGGTGGAGCTCGCCGCCGTGGCCAGGGCCAGGTAGGCGAGGGAGGGACCCCGGAAGCCGAGGAGGAGGGCCGCGGCCAACCCGGCCAGCCCCAGGGTCCCGAACTGGACCGCGCCCACTCGGATCGCCGCGCGCCGCTGGTGTCCCACCCGCTCGGGATCGAGCTCCGTCCCCGCCGCGAAGAGGAGGACGATGAGGGAGAGCACGAGGATCTCCTGGACCCCGTCGGGGCTGATCCAGCCGGACGCGGCGGCGATGAATCCCGCGGTCACCATGAGGGGCGCGGGCGGAATCGGCGACGCCCGGGCCGCGGCGTGCCCCAGGGCGGACGCTCCCAGGAGGACGGCGAGCTCGGTCATCCGACCGTCCCCAGCTCCCTGAGGCGCCGGAAGACCTGTCGGGTGCCTTCGTCTCGGGCGACGATGAGGTGATCGGCCCCGGTCTCCTCGAGACGCTCGACCACCGACGGGTCGAAGGCGTGCACGCTGCAGACGACCCCGGCTTCCCGGCAGCGGTGGGCCAGGACCACGTTGACGTCCTCGATCCGGAGGGCCGAGACGAGGAGTCGCGCCCGGCCGAGCCCCGCCTCTTCCAGGACGGCCGGGTCCAGGGCGTCGCCGTGGATCGTCGGGCAGGGGAGGTCGTCGAGCTTACGGGGGTCCGTGTCCACCGCGACGACCCGCCGGCCGGCCTCTACTAGACGCCGGGCCAATGTCCGGCCCAGGAGGTTCATTCCCACCACGACCACGTGACTCGAGAGCCGCTCCGCCTCGTCGGCCTCGGGGCCCCGGCCGGGCGGCGGGGCCCCGAGGAGCCGGAGGAGCCGTCCGCCCCGGAGGCGGCGGTAGAGGCCGTCGCTCCCGAGGATTCCGTACGTCGACACCGCGATCGTGACCAGGCCGGTCATGGCCACTGCCGACGCCAGGCCGGGACTCACCAGGTCGGCGGCGACCGCCAACCCGACCAGGATGAACGAGAACTCGCTGGCCTGGCCCAGGGTCACGCCGGCACGGAAGGCGGTCTCCTCGTCCTGTCCCATCCGGGCGAGAAGCCAGGCGATCAGGGTGCCCTTCCCCAGCAGCACGAAGAGGACGAGGGCCGCGACCAGGGCGACTTCCTCGGCGGCGGCTCCCGGATCCATCCCCACGCCCAGGGACACGAAGAAGACGGCGAGAAAGAAGTTGGTCAGGGGAGCCACTCGCCGGTACAGGTCGTGGGCCACGGGGAGCTGGGCCAGGGCGAGCCCCGCCAGGAAGGCGCCCATCTCCGGGGAGAGGTGGAAGGCTTCGGCTCCCAGGATCAGGAGGAAGCACCAGGTGAGGCTCCACACGTAGAGGGTCTCCCGCTCGCCGGCGACCCAGCCGAAGAGGCGCGGGAGGAGTCCCCGGGCGGCTCCGATCGTCACGGCCACCAGGACGCCCATCCCCAGGAATGCCTGGCCCAGGCGGGCCGTGATACCGCCGGGCCGGGGCACGCCGGCCGCGGCGCCGCCTCCGTGGCCGGCGCCCTCCGTCCCGGAGAGCCCCGCGAGGACGGTGAGGGATACGATCACCACCAGGTCCTGGACGAGGAGGATCCCCACCGAGATCCGCCCGTGGCCCGCGCGGAGCTCCCCCCGCTCTTCGAGGAGCTTCACCACCACCGCCGTGCTGCTGAAGGCCACCGCGAGGCCGACGACCACCGCCGGGATCGGCTCGAGCCCCAGGGCCACGCAGAGGCCGAAACCCCCGGCCCAGGTGAGCCCGACCTGCAGGAAACCCGCGCCCAGCGCCAGGGCCCCCACGTCCCGGACCCGGGCCAGGCTCAGCTCGAGTCCCACCAGGAAGAGGAGGAGCGCCACGCCCGTCTCGGAGATCACCTCCAGGGCGCCGGTGACCTCCACGACTCCCGTGACCGGGCCCAGGAGGAGCCCCGCCGCGATGTAGGCGACGATCGCCGGCACCCGGACGACCCGGCCGAGGAGGGAGAGGGTCGCACCGGCGACCAGGATCGTCCCCAGGTCCCGGAGGAGGAGGCTCTCCGTCATGGAGGGGGCGGCCGGACCCCCCGTCCCAGCGCCCGGATCGCGGGGCGGAGGCTCGCCAGCTCCGGGGCCTCCCTCACCCGCCACCGGCCCCTGCCGTCCCGCATGAGGCTCAGCACCTTCGTCTCCGGCTCGGCTCCGCTCAGCTCCCAGTGCAGACGATAGACGGCGTGAGCCAGGCTGTCCGACTCCGTCACGGCGCCGATCACGTCGGTCCGTCGGGCGGTCATGGCGTTGACGATCCCGGGCGCCTCCCGGGTCAGAGCCCGCATGACGGACACGAAGAGGCTCCCGTCGTCCAGGGAGAGGAAGGTCTCGGCGTCCTGCCCCCCCGAGAGGGCGTCGAGGAAGGCGCCCTCCCGGTCCACCTCGGGCGCCAGGAAGATCTCCACCAGCTCACGGACCTCGGCCAGGGCGTCGGGATGGATCCGCTGTGCGGTGGCCCGCCACGCCATCGCCTCGATCCCGCGCAGGTACTCGTCGGCGACCTCGACGGGCGCCTGGGCGAGGAGGAGTCCGGGCAGGAAGAGGAGACCCGCCGCCAGAAGCGCCGCGGGCGCCCGGCTCCCGCGGCGGCTCCCGTCCATTCCGGCGTCCCGGGGCCGCGCTCAGGCCCCGGCGATCCGAACGCCCAGGACGCGGAATCCGACCCTGCAGAGGATGGGGAGAAGGAGGGAGGCCGCCGCGGTGCCCACGATCACGGTGAGGGTCACGCCGAGGGTCCCGGACAGGATCGCCCGGGCAGCGGCGAAGACCCCCAGGAAGAGGGCGAAGGTCACGAGGAGGCCGCCGATCTGGCGGAGCCCGCCTCCCCCCTCGATCCGGATCGGAGTCGCTCCCAGGTAGATCGCCGCCAGGGTCCAGAATGCCGCTACCGGTGCGAGCCACTCCACGAGCATGAGCCGTCTCCTTTCGGGGGGTGAGGCGTTCGATCGGGGAGGGTAGGACGGGGCGCGCCCGGCCACAAGGTCGACCCCGGGCTCCGCTCATCCTACCTTCCCAGCCCGAGCCGCCACACCACGAACCGGAGACGAAGGGGAGCGCCGATGGATCTGGGACTCGACGGAAAGGTCGCGCTGGTGACCGGGGGGAGCCGGGGGATCGGCCGGAGGATCGCCCGGGCCCTGGCCGCCGAGGGATGCGGGATCGGCATCTGCGCCCGGGGCGAGGAGGAGCTCCGGGACGCGGCCGCCGAGATCGAATCTGCGGGGGGGACGGTGGTGGCCGTCCCCACCGACGTGACCGACCCCGCCGCCGCCGAGCGCTTCCTCGCCGAGTGCCGGAAGGAGCTGGGGGGGGTGGACGTGCTGGTGAACAACGTGGGAGGGAACCGCCGCAAGCCCTTCGCCGAGACCACCGACGAGGACTGGCGCGAGCTCTTCGAGCTCAACGTGAACTCGGCCTTCCGTCTCAGCCGGGCGGTGATCCCCGATATGCGGGAGCGGGGAGGCGGCTCGATCGTCTTCATCTCGTCGATCTTCGGACGGGAGGGCGGCGGCCCGGGGCTGTCGATCTACAACACCACCAAGACCGCCCTGATCAGCGCCGCGAAGATCATGGCGATGGAGCTGGCCGGCGAGGGGGTCCGGGTCAACTCCGTGGCACCGGGCTCGATCCGCTTCCCCGGGGGGAGCTGGGACCGGAGGGTGAAGGACGATCCCGAGGGCATGGCGGAGTTCGTCGAGGAGAACCTGCCCATGGGCCGCTTCGGCCGCGCCGAGGAGGTGGCCGACGTGGTGGCGTTCCTCTGCTCCGATCGGGCGAGCCTGGTGACCGGCGCGTGCGTGCCCGTGGACGGATGTCAGGGGAAGAGCCTGATCTAGGCGCTTCCGGGGCGGACGGGCCGCGGCTCAGCGGAAGCGCACGAAGGAGACCTCCATCCGCCGGGATCCCTCGTGGCTCTTCTTCCACTGGACCAGGATCGGGCTCTGGTAGGTCCCCTCCACGATCCGGCCCGTTCCCGGCTCCCCCTCGTCCATCACGGGAAGGCTGATCCCGCGCTTCATGCGGAGGAAGCGAGATGCGGGGAAGGCGAGCATGCGGTTGAGCAGCCGCTCCACCACCGACTCGCTCACGCCGAAGAGGTCCATGAGCTTGTTCAGCACCTGGACCCCGTCGTACTGGGCGTAGCTCAGCGTCTTGCCCGGCACCGAGCGGGGATCCTGGAGAACGTGCTTTCCCTTCTCGGCCATGTAGTGGAAGGGATTCCGGAGCACCTCGCCCAGATCGTGCTTCATCAGTAGGGTCTCGTACTCGTTCACCGTGAGCCCCGCGTGTCGCTCGTCGGGCGCGAGGCGGACGTCCAGCCGCCCCTTGGTGATCCCGTAGTCCCGGATCCGCTCCTGGAGCTGCTCGAGAAACCCGACGCGATCGTCCCGGAGGTTCACCGAGTCCACGGGATGGGCGGAGACGGGCACCTCCAGGCTCTCCCGGGCCACCAGCTCCTCCTCGTTGTAGCCGATGACCGAGGTGCGGCGCCGGCGCCGATCGGGCCCGTTGGTGCCGTCCAGGTCCACGAACCAGACCGGGCGCTGGGGATCGTCCTGCTCGTAGCTCACGCAGCTCACCATCCCGGCCCCGATGAAGGTCAGGTGGGAGTCGGCGTTGCGCGGCTCGGTGCTCTTCTGCTCCTCACTGAGCTCCTCCCGACGCTCCATCTGGTCGTGGTGGTAGCCTGCGTCGGGCGGGAAGAGCGTCCGGAAGGCCTGGAAGAAGTCCCGGAGCGCCTCGGGATCGTGATCGAGGCGGGCCGAGAGCCGGGGATCCACGTAGCCCGCGGTCGTGTGATACGAGACGTAGAGGCCGCGAGGGTAGCGGGTCACCGGCTCCCTTCCGTTCGCCGCCAGGATGCGACGAACGTCGATCACGTCGAGGCGGCGGGCGGGACGGAACTCCAGGGTCTCGAACTTGGGATCGCGGCGCATGGGATCGGATCCGCTCGGTTCGTCCGACGAAAGCGAAAGCGCGACCCGAGAGAGGCTCGGCGTCACGGTCGCGCAAAGAATATAGGGTAATTCACGGGGCGCATGGAAGGAACCCTCACCGGTCACCTCCGCCCCAGCCACTGGACGAGCCACAGGAGAGCGCTCAGCAGGACCGAGAGGACCAGCATGGTGACGATCGGGAAGTAGACCCGGACGTTCTCGGTCTCGTAGCGGATGTCCCCGGGCAGTCCCCGGAAGCCCGTGCGCCCCAGAGCCCAGATGAGCGCGCCCACGACAGCCAGCACGGTCCCCGCTCCCGCGAGCCACTTTCCCAGCTCGGTCATCGCCGGCAGGCCCCCGTGACAGGCGCAGAGAGACGGGCTCGGGGGTACACCGGAGGGCTCGATCGGTGTCCCCCCGTGGTGGGCTCGGCGGCGGGCGAGGCCCGCGTGGCCCGGGGGGGAGGGTGCGAACGGCCCCCGGCGGCCTCGACCGTCGGTTGCCCGGATCGGCGGGACCCGGGCATTCTTGGCCCATGACTGCGGAACGCGAGTTGGCGGAGGCGCTCGCTCCCCCCGAGGAGCCCCGGGGCGTACCGGCCCGTTCGCTCGCGGTGCGGGAGGGCGTGTGGCTGGACGAGGACGGCCGCCCCCACTCCGGGCCCGTGCACGAGCTCCACGAGAACGGCCGGGTCGCGTGGCAGGGACACCTGGAGGAGGGGCGGTGGCACGGGTCGTTCGTGCGCTGGTTCGAGGACGGGACCCCGAACCGCGCCCTCCACTACGCCGACGGTGAGCAGGAGGGACTCCAGCGGGTCTGGCGCAGGGACGGCACCCGGAAGTGGGAGCGAACCGTGGTGGACGGGCGTGACCACGGGCGCGTCGTCCGCTGGTACGAGAATGGCCGCAAGCGGTTCGAAGGCGAGTTCGTCGAGGGCCTCCCCCACGGGGTCCACGTCCACTGGTACGAGAACGGCCTCAAGGAATCGGAGATCTCCTACGTGCGCGGCGAGCGGGAAGGTCCCTGGACCCAGTGGTACGAAAGCGGGCAGAGGGAGTCGCAGGGAGCTCTGGAGAACGGACGTCGCGCGGGCGTGTGGCGTCGGTGGGACCGGGACGGATCTCTGGCCTACGAGCGGGACTTCGGATAGTCGGGCCGGCACCTCCGGGGGCCTCGCCGGTAGTACGCCACGACCGGAAAACCGACAGCGGAGCAGGCTAGATGCGCCTCTATCAGCTCGACAAGACGACCCACACCGTGGACCTGGGCCCGATCGATATCCTCTTCTACCACGGCCGCCCCGTGGCGTTCAAGGACTTCCAGGCCAAGACCCTCTATGCGATGACCGAGGACGTCTCCGAGGACGTTCACTTCCGCAGGGATTTCAAGAAGGCGTGGAAAGGCGGCTTCGAGGTGACCGGCGGTCAGGCGGAACTGGAGGACCGGATTCGGGAGGCCCTGGCCACGGGCTGATCGGACCCGGAGGCGGCCCGGGGGCTCAGGAAGTGACTTTGAGCTCGACGGGCACGCCCCTCGCCTGAAGCTCCTCGGTGGTCCACCGCGCGCGGTTGCCCGCTTTGTCGTCGGCACGGATCAAGAGGAGGGTCCAGATGCCGGTCTCTGCGTTTGGGGGAACGAAGATCGACCCCTCCCAGTCTCCCGACTTCGAATCGCCCTCCACCAGCCTCAGGTCCGTGAACTGGGAGATCCGCGCCTCCCTCGGACCCTTGAACTGGGCCGTGACGAGGCCCACCCCGGTATCCGTGTCCTCCAGCGTCACGAAGATCTCCACGAGGTCGCCCGTTCGACCGACGGATACGCGCTGAGGGCTGAAGTCCGCGAAGGTGAGAACCGGCGCCTTGGTGTCCCCGCTGTCGTTGGGCTCCTGGGTCTCCGATCCGGACGGGTCCGGCTCCGTCACGGCGGTGTCGGTGGTGTCACAGGCCGGCACGGCCAGCGGAATCAGGGCCGTCAGCGCCAGCGTCCATATCACTCGTCTCGAAGTATTCATCGGACATCCCGGTCGAATCCAAGAACCGCTCCTTCGCACTTCTGGGGAATACGTGAGCCCGGGGTCCGGTTCCGCGGTCCGGGCTCTCACGAGACCCGCTTTCCGGATTTGCCGCCCTGGAGAAACCGGCGCAGCTCGTCGCTCCGCTCCTGGGCGTCCCTCTCGCCGACCTCCATGAGGTGTCGGATGTAGGCGGGCTCGAAGAGGATCATGCTCAGAAGGTCGGGGCTGGAGGTCTCCCGGGTGCCCAGTCCCCGGGTCATGAACCGGAAGGCCCGTGGGAGGCGGTTCTCGTACCTCCGGGAGAGCTCGCCCAGGTCCACCGAAGGCCGCAGGACGAAGGCCTCCACGCGGCGGAGCCCGCAGCCCTCGTGGTCGGGCGCGGACTCCAGGAGGCAGTTGGCCCGCTCGAGGCGCCGCACGTCGTCGTGGAGTCGGTCCAGGAAGACCGAGTTGAGAAGGGTGCCCGCCACCTGTGCCGGTGGCGGGTACCCCTCCACGACGGGACGGCTGGGCGGCCTGCCCGCTCCCCTACAGTGGGTGGAGACGGCGACGATGCGCCGGGCTCCCAGGCCGATCGCCGGCGCCAGGGGCGTGGCCTGGCGCACGGCGCCGTCGCCGTACCAGGCTCCGTCGATCTCCACGGCGGGGAGGATCAGAGGGAGGGCGGCCGACGCCATGACGTGGTCCACGGTGAGGGGTTGTCGGATCGCGATCCGACGGGGACGGCTCCACTCCTCGGGGAGCCCGCATCCCTGGACGAAGGTCACCGACTCGCCCGTGGTGTAGCGGGTCGCGGAGAGGGCGACGGCCTCCAGGTGCCCGCTGCGGATGTTGCGGTCGATCCCCCGGATCGTGCCGCCGGAGTCACCGAGGTTCCGCTTCAGGAGGGCCTCGAGGGGACGGCAGTCCACCAGGCCCCGGGCGGGAGGGAAGATCGTCCGTCCCCCCGAGATCAGGCGGACGCTCCAGAGAAACACGTTCTTGAGGAGGGAGAGGGAGTCCACCTCCATCACCGACTCGGGGGTGAGCCCAGCCCAGAGCTCCCCGAGCTCGGTCACCGCCTCGGGGAAGGGACAGGTGCGGGAGGCCAGATGGGCGACGTTGATCGCGCCCGACGAGACCCCGACGAGTATCTCGAAGTGGACGTCCGGCATGCGCCGGGCGAGGCAGCGGAGAAATCCCACCTGGTAGGCAGCCCGCGCCCCGCCCCCCAGGAGGACGAGAGCTACGCGGGGTGGGCGAACACCGGAATCCGAGGTACCCTCCATGGCGCCCTGAACAACCCTCGGGACGCCTCCCTGGTTCCGACCGGGGCCGGTTGGGTGGAGCCGTGACCTCTCAGGCCGCGGCCCGGGTCGGATCCCCGTCCTCGGGGGGGCGCCGGCGGTTCTTCGGCTCGTCGCCCCCGCGGACCCACTCCTCCAGCTGACCCAGGAGGGTCGGGCTCCCGGCGGGGCTCGCGCCGAAGAGCCCGTCGTCGGTGTCGTCCAGTTCCTCGGCCGCCCCGTGGAGGTTGAGCCAGAGATCGAAGCGCTCGCTCAGGCGGAGGACCCCGTAGAAGAAGCGGGGCCTGCGACCGCGTCCCGTGATCAGGTCCACGAGGATCGCCAGGATCGAGAGCTGGAAGACGGCCACGTCCTTCGCGCCGTCGAGGAGGAGCTTGACCTGAAAGATCAGGAAGTCCCGGATCGTCACCTTGGTCGTCGCTTCGCGCATTCGTCGGTCACCGCACCTTTTCTTGCCGATTCCCGTCCCAGTCGGGTCCAACGTCTCCGCCCCGCCCTACGCGGGGAGCGGGATCCGGGTTTCGTACCACGGAGGGGACGGCGTCCGGTGGGCTCGCGCTCTCCCCTGCGCTCGTCTACTCTTTCCCGGATCCGACCCCTCCCCGGCACCCGGAGTCCACAATGCGACGCACCTTCCCCCGCGCCGCGAGCGCGGCCGTTCTCGCCGGCGCCGTCATCGCCCTCACCCGCCCGGTCCCGAGCCTCCGCGCCCAGGAGGCGTCTCTCCTGGGCTTCACGCCCACCCGGGCCGCCGAACAGGCGTCGCTGGAGGAGCGGATCCGCGGGATGCCCTCGGCGGAGCGGATGCGCACCGATCATCGGGCGATGACCGCAGAGGCCCACCACGCGGCGACCGACGCGAACCGCCGCTACGCAGAGTACCTGGCCGACCGGCTGCGCACCTTCGGCTTCGACCGGGTGGAGATGAACCGGTACGAGGTGCTCCTGCCCCGGCCGGTGGAGCGGGAGGTCGTGCTCCTGGCCCCGGAGCGCTACGAGCTCCTCCTCCGCGAGCCTCCCCTGGGGCCGGATCCGGACACGCGCAAGGACGCGCTGCCCCCCTTCAACGCCTACTCCGCCGACGGCGAGGTCGAGGCGGAGGTGGTCTACGTGAACTACGGGATCCCCGAGGACTACGAGGTCCTCGATTCCCTGGGAATCTCGGTGGAGGGCAAGATCGTCCTGGCCCGGTACGGCCGCAGCTGGAGGGGGATCAAACCCAAGGTGGCGGCGGAGCACGGAGCGGTGGCGTGCATCCTCTACTCCGATCCGGCCGACGACGGCTTCACCCGGGGCGACGTGATGCCCGAGGGGAAGTGGCGTCCGGAGCACGGGGCCCAGCGGGGATCGGTCATGGACATGCCCACCTACCCCGGCGACCCGCAGACGCCGGGACGGCCCTCGAAGCCGGGGGCGGAGCGGGATCCCCTGGAGGAGGTGCCCACGCTCCAGACGATCCCGGTCCTGCCCGTCTCGTGGGGGGACGCCTTGCCGGTGCTCAGGAGCCTGGACGGACCGCTGGCGCCCGAGTCGTGGCGGGGCGGCCTCCCGACGACCTACCACGTGGGCCCTGGTGCCTCCAGGGTCCGGGTGTCGCTCTCCCACGACTGGTCGGTGCGGCCGATCGTGAATGTCATCGGCGTCCTGGAGGGCTCCCAGGAGCCGGACCGGGTCGTGATGGCGGGAGGGCATCGGGACGCGTGGACCTTCGGGGGAAGGGATCCGATCAGCGGCGCCGTCTCCCTCCTGGAGTCGGCCCGGGCGATCGCGGCCCTGGCCGCGGACGGGCATCGACCCAGGCGCTCGATCGCCATCGCCTCCTGGGACGCCGAGGAGTACGGCCTGATCGGATCGACGGAGTACGGGGAGGAGTTCGCCGAGCGTCTGCAGGACGGGCTGGTCGTGTACCTGAACCGGGAGAGCTACACGGCCGGCGACTTCGACGCCTCCGGCGTCCACTCCCTCCAGCCCTTCGTGAACCGGGTGACCCGGGACGTCCCCGTGCCCGAGGGCGAGGGCAGCGTCTGGGAGGCGTGGCGCGCGGGAGCCGGGGACGACGGAGTCGTGGAGTGGGATGGGCGGAAGGACGTGCGCCTCGGGGCCCTGGGGTCGGGAAGCGACTACACGGTCTTCCTGGACCACCTGGGCCTCCCCTCGGTGAACCTGGGCTTCGGATTCGGGAACGGGATCTACCACTCCCGCTACGACACCCACTGGTTCTTCGTGAACTACGGGGATCCCGGCTTCGTCTACGGCGCGCGCCAGGCCGAGCTCGTCGCCTTCTTCCTCCTCCGCCTCGCCAACGCCGAGGTCCTGCCCTACGACCACGGGGCCGCGGCCGAGACGATCCAGCGCTATCTCGACGAGCTGGACGGGGAGGTGGACGCCCGGGGGATGGTGGGCTCCGTGGACCTGGGTCCCGTCCGGGCGGCGGCGGTGCGGTTGGAGGCGGCAGGCCGGACCCTGAACGCCGAGAGGGAACGGATCGTGACGATCGGCGCGGCGGGTCTCGTCGACCACGAGGAGGCCCTCCGGGAGCTGAACGGGCTCCTCCTGCGGGCCGAGCAGGGGTACCTGGACGCCGCCGGCCTCCCCGGCCGGCCCTGGTTCCGCCATCAGGTCTACGCGCCGGGCTCCTATACCGGCTACGGGGTCAAGACGCTGCCCGGCGTCCGGGAAGCGATCGAGAAGGGGGATCCGGTCGAGGCGGAGCAGATGGCCCGGGTGCTGGTGGATGCCCTGGACCGGGTCCGCGGTCGCCTGGCGGACGCGATCGCCTTGGCTCGCTCGATCCGGTAAGATGAACATCTGTCGGCCCGAATCCGGTCCGTCCTCGCCGCGGACCGGGCCCCGAGGCCACCGAGACCACACCAGAGGACGCTCCATGACCCGCAAGTTCGCCTTCATCTGCATCCTCGTCGCGCTCGGGGCTGCCCCGCTCTCCGCCCAGGGATTCGGGCTCTCCGCCAAGGCCAGCACCACCGGGGTCGGCGCCGACGCGGCGATCCGGCTGGTCCCCCGCATCAACCTCCGCGCCGGTGTGGGACTGATCCCCATCGAGCCGACGATCACCTTCTCGGATATAGACTACACGATCGCCTTCCCCACGCCCCAGGTCCTCGCCATGCTCGACCTGTTTCTGGGTGGGGCGTTCCGCTTGAGCGGGGGGCTGCTGGCCAAGACAGAGGACTTCGAGATCGTCGGCGAGCTCGCCGAGGGCAGGGACGTGCTGATCGGCGATCGGACCTACGCGGCCGCCGACGTCGGCAGCCTGACGGGGTCGGTCACCACCAACGACATCGCGCCCTACGTGGGCCTGGGTTTCGGCAACCACGCCGCCCAGGGCGTGGGGCTGGTCATCGACCTGGGGGTGGCCCTCCAGGGGTCGCCCGGGGTGGATCTGGCCGCCGACGGGCCGATCAGCGGCGACCCCGGCTTCCGGCAGGACCTGGAGAGGGAGCGGTCCCGGGCCGAGGACGACCTCGGCGCATTCTTCCGGGCCTACCCGGTGGTGTCCCTGGGGCTGAAGTTCGGCGTAGGGGGACCGTAGGGTCCTCGGCGCTCCTCGCGCTCAGGGAAGCGCCTCCAGAATTCGCACGACCAGCTCCTCGAAGTACGGCCCGAAGCCGCCGGGGCTGGGCCCCTGGCGCACCAACACCAGCTCCCGGGAAGGGACGATGAGGGTCCGCTGGCCCATGTAGCCCGCGGCCCAGTAGGCGTCCTCCGGGACCCGCTCCATGGCGCCACCCCGGTTGAGCCAGAAGAGGCTGCCGTAGCCCCGCGTCGGGTCTCCGGGCGCGGGCAGAGAGACCAGGTCGACCCAGCCCTCGGGGAGGACGCGCTCCCCCTCCCACATCCCGTCCTGGAGGTGCAGGAGCCCGAAGCGGGCCCAGTCCCGGCTTCCCCCGAAGTCGTAGCCGGTGATGATGAAGTTGCCCCAGGCGTCGGTCTCCAGGACCATGCTCCGCATCCCGACCCGGTGGAAGAGGTGGCGGTACGGGAAGGCCAGGAAGCTCTCTCCCCGACCCTCGATCTCCCGCATCGCCAGGTACATGAGGGAGAGGGGGTCCGAGTTCCGGTAGCGCCACGTGGAGCCGGGCTCGAAGCGCAGGGGCTGGTGCACCGCGTGGCGGTGCACGTTCACGGCGTCGAAGTAGATCCGGAAGTGCTCGTTCGCCGCGACGTAGGAGGCCTCCGGGTCGAGGCCGAAGTTGTCGAAGTCGAGGCCGCTGGACATGCGGAGTAGGTCCACGATACGGATCTCCCGGCGCGGGTCCCCGGGGCCCTGCCATGCGGGGATCGGGGCCCGATCCCCGGGAGCGTAGGCACCCTCCTCGACCAGGACCCCGGTCAGCGCCGATGCGATCGACTTTCCCATCGACCAGGAGATCTGCGGCGTGTAGGGTCCCCAGCCCGGCGCGTACCGCTCGGCCACGATCCTCCCCCGATGGACCACGACCACGCCCCGCGTGTTCTGGGCACGCTCGAGCGCCGCGTCGTCGAAGGCCCAGTCCAGCGCGCCGGCCAGGGCGGCGGAATCCTCGGCCGCGAGGCTCGCCCGGGCGCCCCGATCCCCCGTGGGCCACGGCTGCGTGGCGGGGTCCGGCAGCTCGGAAGAGATCGGCTCGGGCTCGAAGTAGACGTCGTCGGCCCCGGCGGGGAGGATCGCGCACCCCTGGTCGCCCGAGTAGCGGGCGGCGCGGCTCCCCGCCCCCGGGTCGGTGACCGTGACCGTCCGCCGGGCCTCGTCCACGTCCCAGGTGAAATCGTCCTCCCACTGGAAGGGATCGAAGGGGGCGATGTCCTGGGCGATCACCTCGTCGGGAGTGCGGGCGTGATCCCGGCCTACTACCCAGAGTCCCGCGCAGAGGTGGTGGGCGCCGATCCCCAGGTGGTACCAGGTGGACAGGGAGTCGGCGAGAGGGAGGCCGCCGGCGTCGCCGCCGGTCCGGGCCTCCCCGTGGGGGCCGGGGGCGCAGGCGGAGGCGGCGAGAAGGGCGACACAGACGGTGAGCCCGGCCCGGCGTCCGTCGGTCATCGATCGGCTCCGCTGATGAACTCAGCGAGGAGGGTGTGGAAATGATGGGTCCCCACCTCCCGGCGGGGCGAGTAGCGCCCCCGGTGATAGAGGCGTGAGCGGACGCCGCGCTGGACCGACTCCACAACCTCCTCGTCCTCCATCTCCACCCGGTGCAGGTCGCCTCCGAGGCCCGTCCGGGGGAGGGAGTCGTCCCACGTCCACGTGAGGAAGGAGACTACGGTCCGCTGCGGCCCCAGGGGCCGCACCACGTTCACCGAGATCCCCCACGGGTAGAAGTTCAGCATGAGGTTGGGGAAGAGCCAGAAGTAGAGCGCCGAGATCGCCTCTCCCGCCTCGGGGTGGTCGTCGGGAAGCTCGAACCCCGGGGCGTCGTTCTCGTTCGCCCCGAGCTGGAGGTTGCCCCAGGCGAAGGTCTCGGTGCGGTAGGCGTCGTAGTCCAGGGCGCCCAGGCTCCTGGCGTGGACGAAGGGGATGTGGAACTCCTCCAGGTAGTTGTCCACGTAGAGGGCCCAGTGGGCGTCGATCCGGTAGTCCCGGGAGCTCTCCGGATCGAAGGTCGCCTCCTCCACCGGGAGGAAGCGCGTGCGCTCGCGGACCGGCCCGATCCACTCCTGGAAGGGGAAAGCGGGGTCGAGGGCGGTGAAGCGGAGGGGCCCCCATTCCTCCACCGGGAGCGAGGGGAGGTCGTCCTTCTCGGAGGGGAAGCCCTCCACCTCCTCGAACTCGGGCATGTGGCGGAATCGCCCGTCGAGGCCGAACTTCCGGCCGTGGTAGCGGCAGCGGAGGGTGGTCCGGTGGCCTTCGCCCTCCACGACGAGGGCGCCCCGGTGGGTGCAGACGTTGGAGAGGCAGTGGAGGGTCCCGTCCTCGTCCCGGGAGAGGAGGAGGGGCTCGTCCAGGCACCCCTCGAGGAGGGTGAAGGGGCGCACGTGGCCCGGGGCCTTGAGGTCCGAGGCGTCGGGGAGGAGCTGCCAGCTCCGGCCGAAGATCCGCTCCCGCTGGGCAGCGTAGTGCTCGGGATCGTGGTAGACCTCGGCGGGGAGCGTCCAGGCCCGGGCGATCCGGGGGTCGATGGAGAAATCGGAGGGCATGGGTTTAGGAGCGACCTGCCGGGAGCGAGAGGTGACGTGCACGACTGGCCTGGAGGCAGAATGAAGCGGAAGGGAGAATCGGGAAAGGGCACGCTGGCCGTGTGGGCCGGGGAGGAGGACCGGGAACCGGGCGCTCCCACCCAGGTCCCGGTGGTCGAGTCGGTCTCGTTCGGCTACCGGGACCTGGAGGCGTGGCAGGCGGTGGCCCTCCGTCAGCGGGAGGGGCACATCTACGGCCGGAACACGAACCCCACGGTGGCGGCCTTCGAGGAGAAGGTCCGGGTCCTGGAGGGAGCTCGGGCGGCCACGGCGTGCGCCACGGGGATGGCGGCGATCAGCGCCACCCTCTGGGCCTTGCTGGAGCCCGGAGACCGCGTCGTCTCGATCAAGGACACCTACGGGGGGACGAGCGTCGTCTTCCAGGACTACCTGCCCCGCTGGGGGGTGGAGGTGACCCTCTGTCCCACCGACGACCACGGGGCGATCGAGGACGCGGTCGCCGAGGGCTGCGACCTCCTCTATCTGGAAACCCCCACCAACCCCACCCTGAAGGTCCTGGATCTGGAGCGGCTCTCCGCCGCGGGCCGGGACGCCGGGGCCACGGTGGTGGTGGACAACACCTTCGCCACCCCGGTGAACCAGGCGCCCCTGGAGCTGGGCGCGGACCTGGTGATCCACTCCGCCACCAAGTTCCTGGGCGGACACGCCGACGCCCTGGGCGGGATGGTGTGCGGCGCCCCGGAGCGCGTCGGCCGGATCTTCCGCTTCCGGGAGATCACCGGAGGGAGCCTCCACCCCGAGGCGGCGTACCTCCTCCTCCGGGGGATGAAGACCCTCCATCTCCGGGTGGAGCGCCAGAGCCGGAGCGCCTTGGAGATCGCCCGCTGGCTCCAGGACCGGCCCGAGGTGAGCGCGGTCCACTATCCCGGCCTCGAATCCCATCCGATGCACGAGGTGGCGGCCCGCCAGATGAAGGGCTTCGGCGGGGTCCTGAGCTTCGAGCTCGAAGGCGGGCTCGACGCGGTGGGACGCTTCCTCCCGGCGCTGCGCCGGGCGCACCTGGCCGCGAACCTGGGGGCCGTGGAGACGGTGGCCGGGACGCCGGCGACCACGAGCCACGTGGAGTGCACCCCCGAGGAGCGGGCCGCCCTGGGGATCCCCGAGGGGCTGGTGCGCTACTCGGTCGGTGTGGAGGACGTGGTGGACCTGATCGAGGATCTGGAGGAGGGGCTGGCGCATGTCTAGGAGCGGGCCGTCCGACGTGGAGGGCCGGGTGCTGGACGCGCTGGATCTGGACGGGCTGGTGGAGGCGGTCCAGGCGCTGGTGGCCCTGCCCACGTGGAACGGGGAGGAGACCCCGGCCCAGGAGCTGGTCGCCGGGTGGATGGCCGACGCAGGATTGGCCGTGGATCTCTGGGAGATCGACCTGGCGAAGCTCTCCCGCCATCCCGCGTTCAGCGCGGAGCTGGACCGGGAGCGGCCTCTGGGCGTGGTGGGCACCCTGGAGGGAAGCGGCGACGGGCCCACCCTCGTCCTGAACGGGCACGTGGACGTGGTGCCCCCGGGAGAGGAGGAGCTGTGGAGTCGGCCCCCCTTCGAGCCGGTGGTGAAGGAGGGGCGGATCCACGGACGGGGCGCCCTGGACATGAAGGGTGGGCTCCTTGCGGGCCTCTTCGCCATGAAGGCGGTGCGGGAGGCCGGCCTCACCCTGGCCGGAGACGTCCACCTCCAGAGCGTGGTCGGCGAGGAGGACGGGGGGCTGGGCACCCTGGCCGCCATCCTCCGGGGCTACACCGGGGACGGGGCGGTGGTCATGGAGCCCACCGAGCTCGCGGTCGCGCCGGCCCAGGCCGGTGCGTTCAACTTCCGGGTCCGGGTCGCCGGCCGCGCGGCCCACGGTGCCGTCCGGGAGGAGGGGGTGAGCGCGATCGAGAAGGCGATGGTCGTCTACCGGGCGATCCTGGGGCTCGAAGCGGCCCGCAACCACCGTCTCGGGCAGGATCCCCTCTACCGGCGCTACCGCATGCCCTTCCCGATCTGCGTGGGGACGATCCGCGGTGGGGACTGGGCGTCGTCGGTGCCCGACCACGTGACCTTCGAGGGTCGCTACGGGATCTCCCCGGCGGAGGATCCCGAGGAGGCCCGACGGGCCCTGGAGTGGGCCGTGGCGGGGGCCGGGGACTCCGATTCCTTCCTCCGGGGCCATCCCCCCGCCCTGGAGTGGTGGGGCGGGCAGTTCCGGCCCGCCCGGACCGACCCGGAGCACCGGCTGGTCCGGACCCTTTCGGCCTCGTACGGGGACGCCACGGGCCGCGAGGCCCGGGTCGAGGGGATGACCTACGGAGCCGACATGGGGCTCCTGGTCCACGTGGGGGAGACGCCGACCGTGCTCTTCGGACCCGGCGACGTCCGGCGGGCGCACCGGCCCGACGAGTCGCTGGCGGTGGACGACCTGGTCGCGGCGGCCCGGAGCCTCGCGCTTCTCCTGCCGCGCTTCTGCGGCGAGGGCTGAGACGACGAAAGGGCCGCCCCGCGCCGGCGGGACGGCCCTCCTCCCGTCGATCCGGCTCTCGGATCAGCCGGGGCTCTGGTGCTCCTCCTGGATCGCCCGGAAGATCTCGGCCAGCTCCTCGAGCCGGGCGATGAGCCCCTCGGCCTCGGCGTCGATCGCCTTCATCTGCTCGACCAGCTTCTCCCGGAACACCTCCATCTCCTCGGCGACCGTCTCGGTCTGCATGGCGGCGCGCTGGGCCTCCTGCAGCTCCTGGGAGAGCTGATTCGCCTCCATGGACAGCGACATCAGCTGCTCCTGGTTCTCGGCCTGGCGGGCCTCCTGCATCTCGCCCTGGAGCGAGTCCATCCGGTCCATCTTCCGCTCCAGCTGCGGGACCTCCTCCGCCATGGCGTCCTGGATCGACGCCTCCACGGATTGGCGCTCGGCCTGGAGCTCCTCGTTCTGATCCAGGGCCTGCTGCTGGAGCTCGCCAAGCCGCTGCTGGAGCTCCTGGAACTCCTGGATCATCTCGCGGACGCTGTCCGGCATCTGGGGCTGGGCCTGTCCCTGGGGTGCCGGGACGGGTGGGGCGCCTTGTTGGGCCTGCAGACCGCCGGCCGCGAGGAGAACGGACAGGACGGCGGTGAGCCCCCTGCCGAAGATTCTGCTCTGCATGGGGTGGGTGTCTCCCGATGGGGTTGGAGCCCGGGGATCCCCCCGGGCGGTACCGCGTCGGCACTCATACGGGATTGCCGGGGGCGTGTTCCCGGCGCCAGGGAGGGCGAGTCGCGCCCTCCTTGCCCCGGGGTCGTGGCGCCTGGCATCTTCCCGGGATGAGCCACCGTCCCGTAGACGTGCTGAAGGCTTCCAGGGATCGCCCGCTGCTTCGGGTGATGCGGGTGCGGGACGGCCTGGCCGTCACCGTGGGGATCGTCATCGGGGCGGGAATCCTGCGCACCCCGGGGCTGATCGCCTCCTACCTGGGTAACGCGTGGGCGATCCTGGCCGTGTGGCTCCTGGGCGGCGTGGTGGCGGGCCTGAGCACCTTCCTCCTGGCCGAGATGGCCGCGGCCCTGCCCCGGGCCGGGGGCAAGTACGTCTACGCCCAGGAGGCCTTCGGGCCCGTCGCGGGCTTCGTGGCCGGGTGGTCCGAGCTCCTGGTGACCCGGGCCTTCTCCGGCGCGGCCAAGGCCGTGGTCATCGCCGAGTACGTGATCCTCCTGGCCGGGGAGGGCTCCGTGCGGATCCTGGCGGCCGTGGTGATCGTGGGCTTCGTCCTCGTGCACCTCGGGGGGATCAAATTCGGCACGCGCTTCCAGAACATCACCACCGTGATCAAGGTCGGCGTCCTGGCCGCCATCGCCGCCGCGGGGATCTGGGCCGGCGACCGAAGCGGCTTCGACCCGGCCGGGGGCTTCGAGCCCGAGTACGGGGCCCTCCTGGGCTTCGCCCTGGCCTATCAGGCCGTGGCCTTCGCCTACTACGGGTGGGAGGACGCGGCGAAGATGGCCGAGGAGACCAGCGATCCGGGCCGGGCCCTGCCCCGGATCCTCATCGGGGGGGCCGCCGCGGTGGCCGTCCTTTACCTGGTCGTGAACGTGGCCTTCCTGGCCGCCCTCACCCCCGCCGAGATGGCCGGCTCCGAGCTGGTGGCCGCCGACGCGATCCAGGGGGTGTTCGGCGACGCCGCCGGGGTGGCCGTGACGGTGGCCGGGATCCTGATCCTGGTGAGCAGCCTGAACGTCAACTTTCTGGGGATGCCCCGGGTGGCCTACGGCCTGGCCCGGGACGGCCTCGCGCCGAAGAAGTTCCTCGAGGTGAGCCCCAAGGGGACGCCGGCTCCGGCCCTCTACTTCATCAGCGTCCTCATCTTCGGCCTGGCCGTCACCGGGGCCTTCGAGTGGCTGATCCGCTTCATGATGCTGGTGGCGATCACCGTGGACCTCATGGTGCTCCTCGGCTTCTTCGCCCTGCGCCGGAGCCGGCCCGAGCTGGAGCGGCCCCTGCGGGTGCCCCTGCACCCCTGGCTCCCGGCGCTGACGATCCTCCTCTACGTGCTGGTGCTGGCGGTCGTGGTGGGGACCCAGCCCGGGCTGGCCCTGGGGGCGGGGGGGATGCTGCTCGCGATCCTGGTGGGGGGGGTTGTGACGGCGGGGCGGGGTGGCGGAGTCGAAGGCTGAACCTTGCGAACAACTTGGCACCACGGGAGATAGGGATTCGTTTTGCTTGACGGACGCCGAGCGCCGTACCTACTCTGAGCAGCGGTGTGGGCAAGTGATCGCCCCTCTCCACTCCCAGCAGTGACCATGTCACATCGAGGTCCCATGAAGAAGCTCGTCGCCCTTTCGGGCGTCGCGGGTCTGGTCCTCCTCGCTTCCTGCGAGAGCGACGTGACCCGTCCCGGCACCGATCCCGTGAGCCCCTCGACCGACCCGGTCCAGGCCTTCCAGGCCGGACAGGTGGTCCAGGGTGAGTACATCGTCCTCTTCGACCGGTCCCTGCCGGACCCGGCGGCCGCTGCCCGGGGGCTCGCCCGGGCCCACGGCCTCGGCCTCGGTCACGTCTACGGGACCGCGGTGAAGGGGTTCTCGGCCGAGATTCCACAGCAGGCCGTGGCGGCGATCCGGCGGGATCCCCGCGTGGTGCGGGTCGAGCCCGTGCGGGCCTATACCTTCGCGGTCCAGGATCTGCCCACGGGGGTGGACCGGATCGAGACGGACCGGAATCCCAACGCGGGCATCGGCGGCGACCCTGGCCCGGACATACCCCTCGACATCGCGATCATCGATTCCGGGATCGACGATGACCACCCCGACCTGAACGTCGCGGGCGGCGTCAACTTCGCGAACGGCCCTTCGAGCAAGTGGACCGACGGCAATGGCCATGGAACCCACGTGGCCGGGACGGCAGCCGCGAAGGACAACGGGGATGCCGTGGTCGGCGTGGCGCCCGGGGCCCGGGTCTGGGCCGTGCGGGTCTGCGGCAACAGCGGCTTCTGCTTCACCAGCGACATGGTGGCCGGGATCGACTGGGTGGCGGATCGGAAGTCGAGCGGGACGACCGACTTCGCCGTGGCCAACATGAGCATCAGCACCGCCGACGACGCGAGCGCGTGCACGGGGTCCTCGGGTGCCGTCCACGAGGCCATCTGCGGGCTGGTGAACGAGGGAGTCGTCTTCTCCCTCGCAGCCGGCAACGACGGCCGGGAGAAGGACGCTTTCCCCGAGGTGCTGGCGGTGTCGGCGATGGCCGACTTCGACGGCCTGCGCGGCGGGCTGGCCTCTCCGACCTGCCGGAGCGACGAGGACGAGTCCCTGGCGAACTTCTCGAACTTCGGGAGCACCGTGGACATCGCCGCCCCCGGGGTCTGCATCCTGTCGACCTGGAACGACGGCGGCACCAACGTGATCAGCGGCACGTCCATGGCGGCGCCCCACGTGGCGGGGGCGGTGGCGTTGTATCTGCACGCAAAGGGAATGTTGCCGGCGACCGACGCCGCAGGGGTGGACGCTATCGAGTCGGCGATCCTCGGTGCGGCGCTCCCGGAGGGGACGTCCAACCACGAGTGCAGCTACGACAACGAGCGGCCCTCCAGCGAGCCCATGCTCTTCGTCAACGGGACGGCCTTCGGGGGCGACGGGAGCTGTGACGCGGCCAGCACGGATCCGGTGACCGATATCGCCGTGACCAGTGTCAGCGCGCCCTCTTCGGTGACCCAGGGCGACATGGTCGACGTGGACGTCACGGTCGAAAACGTGGGCACGGAGGACGTGGCCAGCGACATCGACGTCACCCTGAACGACGACACCGACGCCGTCACGATCGGCACCGAGACGATCAGCGGCGGGCTGGCGGCGGGTGAGTCCACGACGCTCACCTACTCCTGGGACACGAGCGTCAGCAGCCTGGGCGACCACACGCTCACGGCCTCGCACGACTTCACCGACGACGACGGGTCGAACAACGACGCCTCCACGACGGTGAACGTCACCGAGGAGTCTGCGGGTGACAACGCCCCCGCGATCGACGCCTTCACCGTCTCGACCCGCACGACCGGCCCCTGGCAGCGGGCCGACGTCCAGTGGGAGGTCTCGGACGTGGACGGGGACCTGGCCAGCGTCGAGAGCGAGTTGTTGGACGGCAGCGGCAACGTCCTGGACAGCGCCCAGTCCTCGGTGAGTGGCTCGACGGCGTCGGGTGAACACAACCTTCGAACGCGAAGCGGCAATGCGGCTTCGGTCAGGCTGACCGTGACCGACCAGGCGGGCAACCAGGCTTCGGACACCAAGACGATCGCATTCTGAGTCTCCTCCCGTCCCGCCGGCAGCTCCGGCGGTCGGGGTTTGGTGGCCCGGGCGTAGTGGTAGCCGTGGTCTTGTGTTCCGCGGCTTCCTGCGCCGGAGCCGCCGCCGGCCAGGAGGAGAGCGGAGCACCGGAGCCGGTGCCCAGCGTGACCAACCAGGCAGCCGGCCTTGCCGTCACCCTCACCACGGACCGATCCGCCTACGCCGTCGGAGCCCCGATCTCCATGACCCTTCGGGTCGAGAACGAATCCGCCGAGCTGATCGCCTTCGAGTTCACCAGCGCCCAGCGCTACGACTTCCTGGTCATGGACTCCGAGGGGGACGAGCTCTGGCGCTGGTCCGAGGGGCGCATGTTCACGATGGCCCTGGGGACCGAGACGGTGGAGCCCGGAGAGACGCTGGCCTACACGGAGACCCTGGGGGAGGGACTGCCCGAGCCCGGCCGCTACCGGATCGAGGGTGTCCTCACCGCCCGGGACCGACGGGCCTCGGCGAGCCTGGTGATCCGTGTGGAGTGATGCGCCCGGCCTCCGCGACCGCAGTCGGGCGCCCGCGAGATGCCGAACGGGGCCCCGCGCTGTTGCCTACGCCGCCACGAAGAGCCCGGTGGCGTACATGATCGCCAGCCCGGCCAGGAGGCCCGCGGCGTTCAGGGGCGCGGTGAGCCCCCCCTCGGCCTTCCGGCCCAGGAGCTTGTAGAGGGCCCACACCACCTGCGCCACCGCCCCGGCCCCGATCGCCAGGAAGAGGACGGTGGCGACGGGCGAGTAGGAGAACCCGCCGATCCACGCGCCCAGGATCGTGGGCACGCCGGCGATGGCGCCCAGGAGGGCGAGGCGGCCGATCCCGGGCTTCTCCCGGGCCACGGGGGCGATGATCCCGATCCCCTCGGTGGTGTTGTGCAGCAGGAATCCCAGGACCAGGGTCGTGCCCAGGGCGATCTCGCCCACGGCGTAGGAGGCGCCGATCGCCAGGCCCTCGCCCAGGTTGTGGAGCCCGATCCCCACGGCCACGAGGAAGGCCACCCGCCAGGCCTCGCTCACCTTCGCCTTCCGGAGCCGTCCCAGGCCCTCGATGACCAGGGGCGTGCCCACGAGGCCCAGGACGACGAGCCCCACCCCCTGGAAGGCCGAGGCCACCCGCTCGGTGATCTCCAGGGCCTCGGCCAGGGCGTCGGCGCCCAGGAAGAGGAGGAGGCCCAGGGTGAGGCTCAGGAAGAAGTCCACCCACTTGCGCTCCACCCCCGAGAGGAAGGGCAGCCAGAGGAGCCCCAGGAAGACGGGGATGACCCCGACGTAGATCCCCAGGAGGGCGAAGGTGGTCAGGTAACGGGCGTTCACCGAGGGCGAGAGGGTGGCCACGTCCACCTCCTCGGTGAAGGTGAGGCCCGTGGAGGTCACCAGGCCCACCTCGTGGGGCTCGCCCTCGACCCAGGGGTAGAGGATGTCGATCGTCCGCCCCTCGAGGCGCGGGATCGTCGGGCTCCCCTCCATCTCGTACGCCCAGTACGCCTCGTCCACCATGACCTGGGCCACGGTCACCGGCTCGGGCCCGCCGTTCACCAGGTGGACCCGGATCAGCCCTTCGTCGGGGAAGGAGATCCGCTCGATGGTGAGCTCCTCCACCGGCGGGAAGGCGGCCTCGAAGACCCCGATCGGGCCCCAGCGCAGGAAGCCGACCAGGAAGATCCCCAGGAGGACGAGGGGGGCCAGGCCCTTCAGCGCCAGGGACAGGCCGCCGCCCGAGGGCTCCTCAGTGCGGGCGTCGGCGCCGCGCTCGTCGGCCGGGCCCGACGGATCCCGGCCCGGCTCCACGGACTCGTCTGCACCGCGCGTCTCTCGCTCCCCCCGGACCCCCGTCGCCTCACGCACGGAGATCCTCCTCCCTCACGTCGAAGAAGCCCATCCAGCCCAGCTCGGCGAACTCGCTCTGGTGGGCGTGGAACATGAACATCCCGGGGTCGTCGTAGGTGAACTCCATGATCCCCCGCTGGCCCTGACAGAGGAGCACGGTGTCGGTGTACTCGTACTGCTCGGGCCGGGTGCCGGTGGGCCAGTAGCGGAAGAAGTTCCCGTGGAGGTGGAAGGAGTTCACGAAGTCGAACTCCGTCATGTTCACCAGGTAGATCCGCACCAGCTCGCCCAGCTCGACGGGGATCGGGTGCTTCTGATAGTGGAAGGCGACGGTGTTGACGGCGTAGACCTCGTTGTCGCCGTCGAAGTTCGTGTCGAAGCCGTTCATCACCATGACCATCTCGTCGGCCGGCTCCAGGTCGCGGTCCGCGGGGTCCACGATGAAGGTCCCGTAGAGCCCCTTGTGGATGTGCCGCTTCAGGGGCACCGCGTGGCAGTGGTAGAGGTGGAGGCCGGCGGGCCGGGCGTCGAACTCGTAGACGAAGCTCCCCCCCGGCTCCACGATCTCGAAGACCCCGTCCATGTTCGCGGCGTGGATCCCGTGGAAGTGGATCGTGTGGGGGTGGCTTCCCGCGTTGGAGAAGTGGACCCGGATGCGGTCGCCCTCGGTGCACCGGATCGTGGGACCCGGCACCTGCCCGTTGTACGTCCAGGCCGGGAAGTAGACCCCCGGCGCCACCTCGATCTCCACGTCCCGGGCCACCAGCTCGTACTCCCGGAGGGTCTGTCCGTCCGGGAGGGTGGAGACCTTCCCGTAGTCGAAGTCCTTGAGGAACGCCGTGGGGTCGAAGCGGGAGGTGTCCACGTCCCGCTTGGAGCCCATGACGTGGGGATGGGCCCGGCGCTCGTCGGGGTAGGCCTGCTGGCCGGCCCGCTGGAAGCCCAGGGCGCCGCCGGCCGCCGTCAGGCCCACGGCTCCCGCCGCGCCCGCCTTCAGGAGGTTGCGTCGGGAGATCGGTCGTTCGTCGTGGGGGCGCTCTTCGTCCATGTCCCTCTCCCCGGGAAGATCTTCGGAGGTCCGAATCCAAAAGTTAGGCTAGGCTAAAAATGCGGTGGGAAGGCGCCCTCCGTCAAGACCCCCTGATGCCGGGGCCGGGCCCCGGGGCGAGGAACGCACGCCCGCGCCGGACGACCGCGAGGGAGGCGGCGCCCCGCCACCGCGCTCCTTCACCCCCCGCCGGACCCGCGCCCGAGCGCGCTGTCCAGAGACCAACGGTGGGCCCGGGCCGGGAGGAGTAGGAGGAGGAGGACCAGGGCTCCTCGGGGAGCGACATGGGTCGTCACGTCGAAGAAGGGTTCGGCCAGCATGTGTCCGTAGGTGACCACCAGGAGATCCAGGGCGAGGAGCGCCAGCGCCGCCCGGAAGCGCAGTCCCACCAGGACCAGGCCTCCGCCCAGGAGCTCCACGAAGGGGATCGCAGCACCCACGGCCCAGAGGGCCCAGAGGGGGATCCACGTCTCGGCGTAGCCCTCCACGAAGAAGCGGCGGGCGTGCTCCACCGGCCCCATGGCGAAGACCTTGTGCCACCCCAGCATCCCGAAGAGGAGGCCCAGGAGGCCCCGGGCGAAGAGGCCGGCGAGGGGAAGGGAGGGGAGGCGTGAGGGGGCTTCGGTCGCTTCGCGCACGGGTCGCTCCCGGAGTCGGAGAATGTCGGACGGCTGGAGACGGAAGACGATCAACGTCGGCCCCGCGTGCTCGGGGGCAAGTGGAAGGCGGCCGCGGGGCCTCTCCCCGGGGCGAGGAGAAAATGCTTGCACCACAGTCATATGTCATCTATATTACGACCGTATAGAAAATGAGATAGATTTCCTCTCCGCCTCGAGCCATGGCCCTCGCCCGACCCCGGGATCTCGTCTTCACCCTCTTCGGCGAGTATCTGCTGCACCGGGAGGGACCGGTGTGGGTCGGAAGCCTCCTCGAGCTCCTCGAGCCCCTGGGCGTCTCTCCCTCCACCGCCCGCACCGTCCTCTCCCGCATGTCCCGGGAGGGCTGGTTCCACACCGAGCGGGACGGACGCCGGAGCTATTACGCCCTGACCCCGAAGGGCCGCACCCTCCTGGAGAAGGGAGAGGAGCGGATCTACCACCCGCCCCGGAACCCATCGTGGGACGGGGAATGGCTTCTCGTGGCCTACTCGGTCCCCGAGGAGGAGCGGAAGCTCCGGGATCGGCTCCGGGACCGGCTCCTCTGGCTGGGCTTCGGCTCCCTGGGAAACGGCCTCTGGATCTCCCCCCACGAGGTTGAGGACGAGATCCGGGAGGCGGCAGAGGGGCTCGAGCTGACCGAGTACATGGAGGTCTTCCGGGCCGACCACCTCGGGTTCTCGAATCCGGGACGCCTGGTGGACCGGTGCTGGGACCTGGAGGCGATCAACGCCCGCTACCAGGCGTTCATCGAGCGGCACCTCGCCGGGTACCGGGAGTGCCGCGCGAGGCTGGAGGAGGAGGACGGAATCGACGGCGAGGAGTGCTTCATCCGGCGCTTCCGCCTGGTGCACGAATACCGGGAGTTCCCCCTGATCGACCCCTTTCTCCCCCCGACCCTCCTCTCCGACGAGTGGGCGGGGGAGTGCGCGGCGGCCCTCTTCCAGGTCTATCACGACCTGCTGACCGAGCCGGCCAACCGCTACGTGGAGGAGACGGTGGAGGTCCTGGGAGTGGCGGGCCCGGCGGGAGACGTGGTGGCCTGACCCGAGGAGGCATGGGAGATGCCGGAAGCCAGCGAGAGACTTTCGATCGAACGCTCGAACGGAGCCTGGCGGATCGTTCTCGACCATCCGCCCCTCAACATCCTCGACCTGGAGGGGATGGCGGAGCTGAGCCAGGCCCTGGCGGCGGCGGCCGAGGATCCGGAGGCGAAGGTCCTCCTCCTCACCGGCCGGGGGAAGGCGTTCTGCGCCGGGGTGGACGTGGCGGACCACACCGAGGAGCGCTCCGATGAGATGCTGTGCGCCTTCCACGACGTCGTGGAGCGCCTCCTCGACCTGGAGATGGCGGTGGTGGCGGCGGTGAACGGGCCGGCCCTGGGCGGCGGATGCGAGCTCGTCCTCGCCGCCGACGTGGTTCTGGGGAGGGCGGGCGCCACCCTGGGGCAGCCCGAGATTCGCCTGGCCCTCTTCCCGCCGGCCGCGGTGGTCCTCCTCCCCCGCCTCGTCGGCCGTCAGGCGGCCCTGGACCTTCTCCTGAGCGGGCGGACGGTGGAGATGGGCGAGGCCCGGGAGCTGGGCCTGGTCGGCCGGGTGTTCCCCGAGGAGGGCTTCGACGAGGCCGTGGAGGAGTACGTGGAGCACCTGGCCTCCCTGAGCCGGCCCGTCCTCCGCCTCACGAAGCGGGCGGTCCGGGCCACGGCCGACCTCCCCCCGGCCGAGGGGCTCCGGGCGGCGGAGTCGATCTACCGGGACGAGCTCATGGCGCTTCACGATCCCCACGAGGGAATGGCGGCGTTTCTGGAGAAGCGGAGGCCGGTCTGGAGGGACGCGTGAGCGCCCCGGCCCCGGCGGGTCGGCCCCTCGGCCCCGACGACCGCCCCCTCCGGCTCCTCGATCTCGATCCCTCGGCGGGCCTGGAGGAGTCCCTGGCGTACCTGCGGGAGCTCGTCCAGGACCCGGAGTTCCCCACGGTCCGGCGCTGGCGGGAGGCCGGCGGCAAGGTCCTGGGCCACTTCCAGGTCTACTTCCCCGAGGAGCTGGCCCACGCCGCCGGGATGCTCCCGGTGAAGATCCGGGGGGCCCAGGTGGAGCGGCGGGAGGCCGACTCCCACTTCGGCTCCTACCTCTGCTCGATCCTGCGCAGCTCCCTGGAGCTGGCCCTGACCGGGCGGCTGGAGCTGGACCTCTTCGTGACCCACCCGATCTGCGACGCGGCGCGCAACCTGGCGGGGATCTGGGCGCGCAACCTCCCGACGCCCGCCGAGATCCTCTACTTCCCCCAGAACCCCAACTCCCTCTTCTCCCACGCCTATCTCACCGGCGAGTACCGGCGGATCCTGGGCGACATCGAGGAGGTGGCGGGCGTTCGGGTGGACGACGAGGCGCTCGGGCGCTCGATCGCGGTCTTCGACGAGAACCGGCGCCTCCTCCGGGAGCTCTACCGGATCAAGCGGGAGGCGCCGTGGCTGCTGCCGGTGGACGAGGCCTACGCGCTGGTGGCGCTGGGCGGGCTCATCACCCGGGAGGAGCACAACGCCCTCCTCCGGGACCTGATCCCCCGGATCCGGGAGCGGGAGCGGAAGCGACAGGACAAGATGCGGGTCGTCTTCGAGGGCGGCTTCTGCGAGCAGCCCCCCCTCGACCTCCTCACCGCCATCGCCGAGTTCGTCTACGTGGTGGACGACGATCTCCTCATCGGCCTGCGCTGGATCCTGGACGACGTGGGGGCGGGCGACGACCCGGTGGAGTCGCTGGCCGAGGCCTACCTGGAGCGCTCCTCGTACAGCCCGGTCCAGCACGACCTCCGGAAGCCCAAGGAGGAGATGCTGCTGCGGCGGATCCGGGGCTCCGAGGCCGAGGCGGCCATCGTGGCGGCGGCGAAGATGTGCGAGCCGGGCCTGGACGAGCAGGTGGCCTACACCGAGGCCCTGGACGAGGAGGGGATCCCGTACTTCGTCACCGAGTTCGAGGAGAAGATGCGGAGCTTCGACCACCTCCAGGTCCAGCTCGAGACCTTCGTCGAGAACATCCTCTTCGCGTAGGGGAGACGGCACCATGGCATCCACCGCAGCGACGGCAGGGAAGGAGGAGCTCCTGGGACGCGGGGCCCGGGAGAGCCGGCTCCTCTTCGACGAGTGGTACGAGGCCCTCACCGGGGTCGCCGAGCGCGGCGATCCCGCCGCCTACGTCTTCGTCATGGGCAGCCTGGTCGAGCTCCTCCGGGTCTTCGACCTCCCGGTGGTCTTCCCCGAGATCAACTCGCTCCAGAC
>JABAHQ010000711.1_pt2 | contig 34089 bp, 26 predicted proteins | sample 7062091 | NCBI WGS metagenome assembly JABAHQ01 (sample SAMN14534359, study PRJNA622989) | marine sediment metagenome | biome: marine biome [ENVO:00000428]; feature: marine pelagic biome [ENVO:01000023]; material: deep marine sediment [ENVO:00002113] | place: India: Gulf of Kutch | collected... | reverse complement strand
AATGCTGCCTTCTGTAAACGTACCCGTCCCAATATCCTCCACTAAGTATTGAATCGTTGCACCAGTTAACGTTCGTCCGTGCGCCGTATCATAGATGCTTATCGTGATCTTCTTTCCCTCTTTGGATACTTCACGAGTCGCTGGATTCTGCTGTACATTCGTGATGATCTCTTCATAGCTTATTTCGAGAGCATCAGTAAGTGATACCACGTCGACTTCAATGTACGCCTGAGGAATACTGTAGTTTCCTTTTGTCAATGTGACATTCAAGAAATACCTGCTTCCCTCTTCCAGCATTAACGTTGAAATGTTGAATACATACACGCCATTGCCTATCTCCGTTAAGTATTCAGTGTAGCTTTGGTTGCCCAACAGCACCGCTTTTTCAACATCAGGCACCCCCCGAACTCTTAGCGTATTGATGACTTCGAACTCGACGGTAAGCGGATCACCCCAGATTACCGATTTCTTTTTAGGGTAGTTCAGGATGGTTGGAATCTTCCACACCGTGAGTGAGATGGAAAGGGTCCTGTTTGTATAGAACTTTTTCCCTAAGGTTATGTTAATGGTGTAGAAGCCAGGGAGCAACTCAGAAGAGTTGAAGGCAAGCTCGTGCTTCCCAACAGTCCAATAATGGGTTCCAATGTCTCTAGTCTCTCCACCTATAGTGTATCTGGTGACGGCATCTGCGGGTACTGGGATGCTTGTTCCGGAGTATACACTACTAATATTGTAGGTAACGTTGACTCTCACCATGAGTCCCCAGTAGGTCTCATATTCACTCGTGGAAACAGCAACGTGTTCTGGCACTTCCTTCACAGTAAGGGTGATAGCGATGGTTTGGGCGGTTCTGTTTGCTTTGCTCAGAGTAAACGTTATTGTATACGATTGCGTTTCAAGCTGAGAAGTATCGTACTCGAACACGTACTTGCCTATGCTTGCATCCCATGTTAAAGTACCTGTCCTATTAAGGTCAGTGATGTTGTATTTTCGTTCGTCTACTCCAGTAATGTTCTTCTCGTTTAAGGAATCGAGGTATCCTACTTCCACGTTCACATTTTTGCCCCAGTATACTTCAGGTTTCAAGTTAGATGCAGAGATGCTAGTTGGAATGGCTTCTATCCGAACGGTAACAGTTTCACTTTTACTCTCGTAGTGTGTTTTCCCGAGATCCACGTGAAGGGTCCAAGTACCTATGCCAAGTTCTGTGGAATTGATTACGAAGGTGTAGTTCCCATCTCCGAGATCGGTGAGGCTACCGGAGATATTCCGATCCGCCACTTCAATCCTGAAAAACTTCGTGTTTGCACCACTTATATGTGGAGTACCGAAGGGGTATTCAGCATAGTCGAGGTCTTCGTAGGCAAACTTGATTGCCACCATTTCACTGTATGCCTTGGTCACACTTGTCGTGTTGGGTGCAAGGTACGAAGCCCTTCGCTCAATTTCGAAGGTCGTCCGAGTAGTGACGTTTTCGTAATTTTTCTTGCCAGCAATGGTGAGGAGTGTATGCGTGCCCTCAGTGAGACTAGTTCCGTCAATCGGGATGATAGCGGAATACCTACCACCTGCGTAGGACATCGTCCCACTTATACCCTCTCCCTGGATTTCATACCGAACTGCTGCTTCTTCAATATCAACGGAAGTAGTATGTGTAACATCCTTATAGTCGGCAGTGAATGTAATATTATCTTGCCATGGAACGCTGATAGAGGCAGGGGTGTCAAGAGCAGTAGGACGTTCTTCTACGGTGAGTACTTTTTCTTCCCCTATAGCAGTGTAGTTCGTTTTACTGGCTTGAATAGTGAGGATGTAATCACCCGTTCCGATGTGTGTGAAGTTGGTGAACTGTTTTTGATACGTTCCTCGTGAGGTTTCGGTGAGAGCGTAGCCTTGACTGTATCCTCCTTTGGTAACAGTCAGTTGGAGGGTAGCATTAGCGATTTCTGGTGTTAACGCTTGTATGGAGGTGAAGTATTCTGCTGTGATGGTGAGACTTTCATTCCAGGTGATGGTACGGCCAGGATTGTAGCTCATACTAAGGCTAGTAGGCGCAGGGTCTACATTTATCGATCTATCTAACGGTGTAGGCTTGTTATACGTGCCGCTTGGGGTAGCGTTTACCTTCAATGTGTATGTTTGCCCAGCAGGTAAGTCAGATGCGTTTATCCCAAAGGAGTATTCCCCTTGAGGATTCGTCGTCCCACTACCACTCTTAAGGGTGTTCGCTGGATCGAGTAAGAAGTACCATTCAACGGTATCCCCTGTGAGAGGATCTTTACTCTCAGCGTCTCTAAATACTACTGTCCCAGAGATATTTTCGCCCCAGTACGGATTACTATCAGGGGTTTCTGACCATATTAGTTCTGATTGTGGCTTAGCACCGACGTCGAGATCTACCAATGTGAAGCTTTTCTCTGTAGTAATGTTAAACGTATAAGAGTAGGTTTCATTCGCCAGTGATGGTCCGTCAAGTTCCGTGAGATTGAATTGATCTAGGGGGTTCTCTGCACTGAAAGTAAGGTTCCAATCAAGATACGTGTGTCCTCCATAGGTGGTTGCCGGTATCAAAATATCCACCCATCCCGTGAGGTTAGTTCCTGCACTGATGTTCCACACGTCTCCTCCCCCATTAGTGTTATTATCGAGCGACATTGTACCGTCTTGGATATTATCACCCTCACTCGTCTTGCAGGAAAGTAAGAAGTGGACTAGGTAGGAAAAATCAAGAGTTACTGTTTCATCAGGGGTAGAGTAATCAACGGTACTGAAATCTTGGATACTGTTGGTGTAGTATGTGTGACCCGCACTGGTGATGTTTGCCGTGATGTTGAACCATACTCGCTCAACGTCGAAGGTAATGGAACCTGTGCTACTAGTAATGCCAGAAACGTTGTACGTATCTTCGGTTGCGATGTGGGAGTCTTTTAAACCTACGCCCGCCCCCTCGATTCCACGGGTATCTATATCTCTAACATTCACTGTAACTTGTAGCTTGAACCGCTCTCTATCACCTTTGGTGGGTTGTAGAGGATGCTGCGTGGCGTTATAGGTGGCGTTAAACGGGGAAAGTCGGTCACTCAGCGTCGTGCCACTTGGTGACCACGGGATGACTGCATATTTATTCGAGAATCGTTCCCCTTGAGGGCAACTGATGTTAACCCGCTTCGTCCAAAAGATATAGTCTTCGATTTCGTCATTTCCTTCATTGAACCAGGTAAAATTCTCTTCATTTAGTGTTAAACCCGTGCTACTAGAACTAGAAAGCCAACTGATTCCTATTCCCCTCTGAGTCTCGTTGTGGAAAAAGGCAATTCGATCCCACGTGGAACTGTTGCTGTAATAGTCATTGGTTTCCACGGTAGAGACTGGTTGGCCTTCAGGACTGTAGTAAAATGCGGAACCAGGGATAATAGCGTAACTTCCTCCTGGAGCTCGCCAGTAGGCTACGGCATCTTCCCCTCCTTGATATTCCTGTTGACGGTAGGTGAATGTATGGTATCCTTCATCTAGGGTAATCTGTCCAGTATGGTCAGGCCCACCCGAGTCGGCGTGGCCTTCATACCAAGCTGCGACGACTGTGCCGTCTACTACCAGCTCAGAGGCATCGTCAGAATCTGTGGCAAACCCCCATGTACCAGATTCATTCACGTAAATTAAGCCCTCATATTCGGTTGAAAACTCACTTTCTGGACATGAAGAGACCGGCACCTCGGAGTTATCATGCCAGTTTATGGATTGTGTCGTGATCGTATAGTCATGCACACTGACGCCCGAAGTGCTGGGATCAGTGAACGTAAGCATTTCCCCATGATCATCAGCATATCTATCGCCTAAGCCACTCGTGTCAAACACCGTCAAATTCAATCCGAATTGAAACGCGGGATAAGTCATTTGGGTAATCTTCTCTGGATCAGCAACGTGAGAGAAGGTCTCTTCGATCCCATCATCCTGATCGAATACCCAGCCAGTAGTGTAATATTCTTTCCAAGGATCTTGAACGATCTGCCACGTAATTTCTTCCTTAACAACCCAGTAGCTTGGATAAAACGTGTAGGTGAAGTTAACCTTACCGATCGTGAACCCACCTGCTTTAAGTGAGACCTCTCTGATCTGATACTGGGCAAAAATTACCCCTCGATAATGGGAAAAGACTGGATCTCCCTCGTGTGCAAAACCCCTGGATGCATAATCATTATTATTGGTCGCTCCATCTCCTTTGTATCCTCCATAGTCTGTGGTTCCATTGAGGGTGATACCGAAGTGGGCAATTTCATGATTGATCTCATCGCCGTTTAAGTGGGTGACGTTAATGACTTTTCCACCACCTTTCGGACCAGCAATAACCTCATACCCAGTCGTCTTGCTTTTGATGTGATACGCCCCATCTGTTTCGTAAGCATTCAATAGTGTGGGGTGCCCAGGAGGATCCGTTGAATCAACGCTCCAGTACACTTGATACGTTCTGTTTAATCCTTTTGGGATATTTACCAAGAACGTAACCTTTGCGCTCGACAGATAGTGACTTGTGGCATACTTTAGGTTCCAGGGCTGTGAAGGGATTTTCTTTCCAGAAGAGGCGTTGACGACCCTGATAGAGTACTCATAAGCGGAGGGAGTGAAATCCACTTGGACGGTGACTGGCCAATTCGTTCGACTTACAATACCTGGTTCGGTTATAGTCACATTCACACGGTATTCCCAACTCGTGTTCCACCAATCGCCTGGAGGGTTATCCCAGGACTCACCTTGCGTAGAAAATCGCTCAGTGGGCGCGGTAATTGGTTTTGGGGACTGCTCGAGAAGGTTCCGATCCATTTCTCGAAATCGTCTTCGTTCTTGCGTTGCTGGGGAGCCAGACTTTGTGGTTTGTGGCGGAGTTTCAGGTCCATCGTTATCTTTAGGCTCCTTTTCATTAACAGTTCCAAGGAAAGGGGTGGCTACTCCCGAGAACATCAAAAGTGCTAATAACAGAACTCCTCTTATAATTTGGCTTTTCGATTTCACATGATCGCCTCAGTGAAGTAATTACCTTTTAATTAAGGGATTCTCTTTAAAGATTAATGCAGAATGTTAAGGTAAAGAAGCCTCCCCAGGTTACTAGAAAGAAAGTTTTTGAGAAGACGATCTAAAGGCATTCGAGACGAAAAATATCGTTAGGGTGAGACAGAAGGACAGAGGATTGGATCCTTCTATACTAGTGATTCTATCAGTAGTACATGGCGCCTATGAGCCTTTACTATGGGCACTTCCTCCATCAAAAGATGCCTCCGATTCAATCAGGATCCGTAAGAGATCAGCTTCAATCCCTGGTAATCGTGAGCGTAACTGTTTTCCTCGCTCTGGAAACAACCTGGTATATCTTGCAACGGTGTCCCGATCTATTTGCAACCCAAGATTCTTAAGAGTATTTTCTACCGTTGGAGGGCGTTGCTTTTCCGCAAGGTAAAGACATAAATCTACGATCATCTTCCCATAATCACATTGAGGATAAAACGGTGTATCTGACGCATAGTAGTGTTCTCCACACTCTTTACACCTAAACCTTTTCACTTTCACCTTGATTTTCTTAAAGTTTCCACCTTCGATAATGATGGCAAGGATTTTTTCGTTGTATCCAACAGCATAGGCGTTTTCACACTGACATTGGGGACAAGATCCTGGTGCTTCGAAGGTTTTACCGTCGAATCCTAACAGTAATGTCTTTACTATTTCACTCAAGAGCCCCCATCGCTTTGTTTGCCGCTTCCCTTTCGGCCTTCTAATTGGGATCCTCTCAGAAGTTTTTCTTATAAAGAAATAAAGAATTTATAAAGACTAAGCCTTCCAAGTTTCCTTCAGAGGGTAAGGCCTAACCCCACCCTACCAGATTTACATGCCATTTTTTATGTGAGTTCCTCAACGACCTCGGTGAGCTCGTGTAACATTTCTTCAAGCATAGTGGTGGTTAGCTCGCCCATATGTCCCATCCTAAAGGTTTTCCCTGAAAGATCGCCGTACCCATTAACAATGCGGTAGCCGTGATCTAGTAGCATCTTTACCATTGTTCCAACGTCCAGGTTTAAGGTATTCTTAATGCATGAAACAGTATTCGAACGGAATCCTGAGTGCGAGAACATTTCGAATCCCATATCTTTTACCCACCTTCTCACAGTCTCCGCTAAGCGTTGATGCCTCTTAAACCGGTTATCCATGCCTTCTTCTTCTAAAATGTACGTTAACTGCGCATTTAAGGCTCGTATGTGGGGGATCGGTGGGGTAGTAGGAGTTTCATTCTGGTGTGACTTCTTTCGGAAGTACGTCAGGTCGAAGTAGTGCCCTTGATGTTCAACTTCTTTCGCTTTTTCATAGGCAGCATTAGAAATAGAGGCTACGGCTAGACCAGGGGGCAATGCAAAAGCTTTTTGAACAGAAGCAAGTCGTATATCTACACCCAGGGCATCAACATCCATATCAATCCCCGCCATTCCAGAGGTATCGTCTATGGCAAGGAGAGCACCAGAATCTTTAATGAGGGGAGCGATTTCATCGATTTTAGTATTATACACGCCCGTTGCAGTTTCGTTAGACTGCATAAAGACTACTGCATAATCCTCTTGGGAAAGCGCATCCTTCACGACTTCTGAGGTAAAGCCTCTTCCCTTTTCTACCCGTTGGACATCGAATGACTTGCCGTTCTTGGTAGCTATTTTGATCCATCGTTCCCCGAATGCCCCGCAGGATAAAAATAGTCCCTTTTCATCCGTTCGTAGTAAGTTGCGTACCGCCGTTTCCATGACTCCCGTGGCAGAGGAGGTAAAAATGAGGCAGTCATTCTTGGTGTGAAGGAGTGTTTGTAGCTTTTCTTTTACTCTTCTGTGTAATTCATGGTACGGCTCGGATCGATGGGTATCATTTGGCTTTGCCATCTCGTTAAGAATCCGTTTCGGTACATGTACTGGACCAGGCGTAAAGAGCTTAATTTGGCTTCCTTCCTCTTCATTGAAATGTAACATTTCCCAACCTCACTCGAACGTTAACAGAAGTAGGAAAGTGTTTTAAAAGATTCTTTTTTGGGGACGGAAGCATACGTTCCATCAATGAATTAGTGTGAAGCGATCTCTCTGTTGGGGAGACTTTGCTGTAAAAAAACTTGAAAATAAGTGGAAGAAGGTGATTTCGATAACAAAAGCGTAAGTTTAACTTCAGACTTACCTCTAAGCAGGCGGTCAAGCTTCTTATCAAGGAGGCACTCAATAAGTTTTCCAAGCTGTGTGTTCAATGTCGTTATCTTCGCTCGTACGATCTTCCGCAAATGCAGTACGCTTACTTTACCAGTAGGGTGTCTGAGGTGTCTTATTACTTTGTTCCTCTTCACTAACCATTGATGAAACTCCATAAGGGGCCCCCACATGATCTTCGACAGTTGACATAATTGTAAACACCGATCGATCCGTTCTAATCCTTGCTCTACCTTTTTAATTAGTAGAAATAAGATTTCTCTGTTTTCAACCTGCGCAAGGCGTGCTAAAAGTTGTTCTAGGCGTTCACCTTCATTTATCATTGTTTGAAGTAAATTCTCTGTTTTCTGATTCTCATCTCCTTGAGGATTACCTCTTTTTTCTTTTTCATCCTTTATTGTCTTGCTCAATGGATACCCTCTTACCGACCATTTACAGCATGCTTTTAAGCCGAAAAGATTCAGTCATGGGTAAAGTAAAAAGAAGAAGGAATGAAAAATGAATGTTGTGACTCAAAAAATGTGAAAGGAAGATGAAAAGTAAAAGATGTCCCTGAAAAAATTTTGAGGCACTTCTGAATTCGATTGGAAGAAGTGAGAAAGCATAACGGATCCCTTTTTAGTGAAAAAATCGTAGGGGACTCGGGGGTACTTGGATTGACTTATTTACACACCCTAGAATGTACAAAATGTAAGCGGCAGTTTTCTTCAGAGAAACCTCAGACTGTGTGTCCAACGTGTAATGCACCCCTCTACGCTAGGTACAACCTTGAAAAGGTATCAGAAACTCTAACAAAAGAAGACTTAGTGGGTAGACGGGCGGATATGTGGCGGTACTTCGAACTGCTTCCCGTAAGATCGAAGGAGAATATCGTCTCCCTTGGGGAGGGCTTTACACCTATCCTTAAGTTACGCTCCATTGCGGGAGAACTTGGCATGGAGGAATTGTACCTAAAAGATGACGGCCTTAATCCCACTGGGACCTTCAAGGCACGAGGGTTGGCAATGGCCGTTTCAAGGGCAAAAGAGCTAAACCTTGAGAAACTTGCCATCCCCTCAGCAGGTAACGCTGCTGGTGCACTTGCGACGTATGGTGCGAATGCAGGGGTGGAGGTGTATATTGTGATGCCGGTTGATGCACCCATGACGTGTAAAATAGAAAGTTACATGGCTGGGGCGCATGTGTTTCTGGTTGATGGCTTAATTTCCAAGTGTGGAGAGATAATTGCGGAGGGAACGGATCGGTTTGGCTGGTTCAGCGTTTCTACCACGAAGGAACCATACAGGATCGAGGGAAAGAAGACAATGGGACTAGAAATAGCTGAATACTTTAACTGGACGTTGCCAGATGTCATTCTGTACCCAACTGGAGGGGGGACTGGCCTACTTGGTATGTGGAAAGCGTTCAGTGAGCTCCAGGAGCTGGATTGGATTAAGGGATCTCTTCCTCGCATGGTCTCTGTACAGTCAGAAGGGTGTGCACCCATTGTAAAGGCATACAACGAAGGAAGAAAGGAGAGTACCTTTTGGGAAGACGCTCAAACGTTTGCTGATGGGATAAGAGTTCCCAAGGCATTTGCCGATTCTTTAATTCTGAAGACACTTTATGAAAGTGACGGCGGAGCTGTTGCGGTAAGTGATGCGAAAATTCTATCAAGTTCTAAGACTTTAGCAAAAGCGGGTGTATTTGCCTGTCCAGAAGGTGCTGCTACTCTCGCTGGTCTGACGAAATTACTTGATGCGGGGGTTATTGCGAAAGATGCGAGTGTACTCCTGTATAATACTGGGACTGGTCTCAAATATACGAATGGATATGCAGAGCAAGTGGAGTTAGACCTGCCACTTATTGAGTCCGCAAGGGATATCTCCTTGTGAGAGTCTTTGCACACGTATGATAATACCCCCACCATGGAGATTAGGGGTTACTGGTCGGCTCTTTTTATTTCACAACTTTCTTTTTTAGTAAGGTGTTAATGGTGCCGTGGTTTTTGGGAGACAAAAATGATGAGGAAGAGTTCTACCTCCAGCAAGTGATAATGGACAGCAAAATTTTGCAAAAAGCCCTCCGCAGAGGGAGGGAGGAAGAAACAGAAGTTGGGTTCTATATGATTGGATTGATAAAAAATCGCCAAGCTCACGTGTACGATATACTAGAATTTCCTTACTTGGAACGCTCAGGAGCTAGTGTCGTGTCTAATCCTGAAAAAAAGGGATCTCTCTTCAACAGTGTGCCAGCGGGACTTGAAGTGATTGGCATTATGCATAAGCATCCCTCTGGTATGGCCCCCTCCTTCTCTTCGATTGATAAACGGACATTCCTTGAATGGAGTAAGAGCGGTACAAAAGCTCACATTATTTTTTCTGATTCAGAAATCAGAGCATACACGGTGAAAGGGAAGAACATACGAGAAATTGGGTTTAAAACGGAAGAAATCGATGAGATTTCCTCTTTAATGTTGGACTTACCTATTACCATTAAGCTATTCTATCCTACAAACAGTAGGATACTGGATCTCGTCCAAACGTTAGAAAAAACGGTTAAAACTGAAACTTTGAAACGGTTTTCACCTGTACGATTCAAAAAGAAACAGATCATGGAGAACATTTCTGGAGATGAGACACTGGACATGGAGACCAGGAACATCGTTCATGTTGCGTCTCCCAACCAAACGCAATTCACCTACAGATTTTTTGCCACTGAAGGGATAACGTTTCAAGATCTAAAAGGGAAGATTCGATCTACTCTCTCCTTAGACGAAGATACCGAGTTTTACACGGAAGAGGGACGAATATTAGATAAAACACCAGTTTCAAAGTTAACTGGTCATGTGATCTACCCTAAAACGCATATTAGAGATTTAATCACCCAAGAAGTCACTAAACAGATGAAAGAGGCAGAAGAAGCTGTGTCCCTGAAAGAAATGGTGGACCAGCTGTCAGAGGAGGTACATGCGATCAAATCGGAGATTGAAGCCCTCACAGCTAAGCTCAAAAAAGTAGGGAAAATGGAACAGCTCGAGAAAGAAAACGAAGAAAAAAAGGGTGAGGAATAGTATGCCTCTATCACCTAAAGAAAAGAAAGAAAAGCTTCGGACGTATCCAGAGATGTTCTCTCGGATTATTGTGGGAGGACTCAATGTGGATAAGCTTTTAAACTCCACTGCCTTTGTGGTAGGAGCAGGGGGTCTTGGCTCTTTAGTCACGGAAATGCTTGCTAGGACTGGGATCGGTCGCCTGCTTATCGTAGACCGGGAGGATGTAGAAGAGGGGAATTTCAATCGGTTGGGATTCACGCGAACAGATATTGGCAAACCAAAGTCTGAGGCGGTCGCTAGGAATGTAGAATCTCTCAGGAATAACGAGAACATCGAGGAAAAGTTCCACCTTCAGATGGAGGCTTTTAAAGCAGATATCATCGGATGGAGGAAGCTATCTTCTCTTATAGAGGAAGCCGATGTCGTTTTTTCCTGTCTGGATAACTCTGAAAGTAGAAGAGAACTGAATTTCTATGTGATGAAGGAAAAAACTCCTATGATAGATGGAGCTACTTCTCGCTTAGGGTACGGGGGAACGGTGATTACCGTGCAACCCCATCCTGAGAAGCCCTGCTATGAGTGCTTAGTAGGAGCCAGTACTGGTGTTAACATTGATAATGTTCCACGGGTTGGTCACTGCGATGCCAGTTTAGCTCACACTATGGCAATAATTGCGTCTCTTCAGATTGATCAAGCTCTTAAGCTCCTCTTTGGATATGGGGAGGTTTCCCCGCTCCTTAAAGTAAGGATGCAGAAGAAGACGCTTTTGAACCGAGTGAACGCAAAAAGGAGAATCAATTGCCCAGTACATAAACGATTTTTTAGTAACGAAACAGGGGCCACCTAGCAAGGCACAGGTTCGTGGAAAAGCCATCATATCGAATCTGAAAGACGTGCCATAACGCCACGAAAAAGTGTTTCAGGAGTCCTTACGATTGTTTCTCTTTTCTTGAAGTTGGTGGGCGTTAACCTCTTTGGCTGGAGATAAGGGTTTTTCTCCCAGTTTCTTACCTAATTCTTGAAGGACTTCACGTACTTTTGCTAGATACTCCTGGAGCTGGTTGTGAAATTGCGTCAGTATGTTATACGCTTTTTCTGGGGCGTGTTCAATGAGCCCATCGATGTAATGTAATTCTCTTTCCAATTTAAGCCGGGTAGATCGTTCGATCTCTTTTGTTTCCTCTGTAGGACGAGCGGTTGTATCTTTGGCTGTTTTTCTAGGCTCGTCAGGAGGAACTTCTTGCTGCTCTTTTTGTCTTTTCGTTTCATTCTTTGTGGTTACTTCCATGGATAACACTTGACTCTTCGGAATCCAGACTGCACCTTTTTTTCCATCTATGTTGATTCTCCATGCTTTCTCCCGTTCTTCTTCAATACGACAACGAAAATCCGTTGGGATCTCCTTCGCTGTTGCTAACCATTCTGGAATTTTTATGTGGACGGTATCTCCTTCCTCTGCCATTCCGTGGCCCTTCCTTGTATGGTAAGGATAACTTTACTTTAAAGGTCTCCGAAGGGAATGGATCGATTAGTATTTAACGCTTTTTTAATCCCCTTTTCCTTAGTGATTCAACTTCAATAGGCAGGAACCTCTCGTTTTTGAATGAGGAGATTCTCTTGGAAAAGAAGACCACAGTAACATATAAAGGAAACGAAATCGATTTGGCACCATATTTTACTGGTTTTCCCTACCTCGGATTCGACATTTGTGAGAGGAACGAAACGATCTATTACCTCCATCGAGGGAAGAAAACCTTACTTTTTGCGCATCCTCTCTCCGAAACGATCGATCCAGAGGACGGTTCTCAAGTTTCCAGCCTTGATTTCTCTAAGTTTAACAAATTCAGCCGATTTAAGTACAACGAACTCACGGATACTCTCATCTACATTGGAGATAAAGAAAACAAGGAACACTTAAACCTTTGGATGTTCGTTCCAAAGAGCGGAAAACGGAAACAATTGACTGAGGAAGAATACATTTACGGCAAAGGGTTTAATTCAGATGAGACGAAAGTGGCATTCGTTGCTCGTAGAAGTATTGAGAATGGGTACAGATCTACCCTTAAAATCTTAGACTTGCCTTCACGTACCATCGAAACTGTGATAAAGGACGGAGCGGAGTGGACGTTCACGTGGGGAAGGGTTTTGTGGAAGGGAAACGATGCCTTCGTGTGGCATTGTAACCACCAGGCTGACCGAAACAAAAGTAACTTGATCTACTATGATAGAAAAAGTGCGACCAAAAAAATTCTCTTAGAGCAAAATGTTAAACGGAGCATGCTTGGACTTCTGAAAGAGTGGCTCGATCCCCATACATTTCTTTACGGTTCAAACGAAGATGGGTATTCAAACCTCTACCGTTATGATTTGGAAACTGGAAAAAGCAAGCAACTCTCCGACTATGATCGAGATCTCAAATCTGCACACCTGAAACCAATCAACGGCCAAAGACTCATTGTGGCGATTCTCGATGACCCCGTGAGTGATGAAGTGAAGGTCATTCATCCACGAACAGGAAGAGAACTGCTATCCAAAAAAGTAAACGGGACCTGTATGGCCCTTCCAACTGATGGATCGCGGTTTTTCTTCGAGAGAAACGCTTTAAATGTCCCGTTTGAATTAAAAGAGCTAGTTGTAAAGAACGGAGAAATGATCTTTAAAGATCGGACTACGTACCCTGAAACACTCTTGGGTAAAGTCATCCACGGAGACTACGAAGCTGTGAAATGCGAAACATTTGACAAAAATCCTAAAACTGGAGAAAAGAGGACGATCCATGCATTTCTCCTGATTCCCGAGGATCTCCCCGAGGATCCCTCAGACAGGAGAGCGATCATCACGGCGTTCTATGGGGGGCAAAATAGCTATTCCATTCGTTACCAGATTCTGCTCGAAGCAGGTTTCATTATCTTCAGTCCCGCAATCAGAGGTTCTTTTGGCTTTGGCCGCGATTTCTATGCATTAATTGACAAAGATCTTGGCGGCAACGAGGTCTTTGATTTGATTCATGGAGCACGATACCTACTAGATCGCTTTGATCTTCCTTCTGAAAACCAAATTGGCCTCCAGGGAGGGAGCCACGGGGGATACGAAGCTATGAGAGCACTCACGTTTCCTCCCGTGGTGAATGATCGTAAAGAACAGTTCGATTGGGGATTCGCTATTAGTGACTATGGCATTAGCAATATTATCGACTACCACGAAACATGTAACATTCCAGATTGGGTTACGCAGAAGGCGGGAGATCCAGAGACTGAGCGGGAAAAGTTAATGGAAAGGTCCCCCGTTTCTCACGCGGTATATGCTGCTGGTCCATTATTTTTAGCACATGGAGAAAACGATAAGCGCGTACCTGTTGAACAGTCTAGGCAAATGGCAAAAGCGATGGAGGAGGCAGAGAAACCGTATACGTACGTGGAATTCTCCGAACAGGGACATGGATGGGATGGATTAGAGGAGAACCTCCGCTACTACAAAGCTCTCTTTAAGTTTCTGAATAACGTTACATAGTTTTTAAGATCCATCCTTTTTTGTACATAAGAGGTGGTGAGATGTTTCCAGATTTAGATGAAGTCAAAAAGAGGAGAGAGAAGTTGAATCTCACTCAGGAGGAGCTGGCCAAGAGATGTGGGGTGAGTCAGTCTACTATCGCAAAAATAGAATCTGAGAACATCAACCCCTCTTACGAAACGATGCGAAAGATCTTTATGACCTTAGAGAAAATTAAAGCGAAAAGAAAGCAAGATATCACTGCAGAGGACATCATGACCAAAGAAGTGCGAAGAGTGGAAAAAGGTCAAAAGGTTAAAGAAGCCGTGGAACTTATGAAAGAACATGGATACTCTCAACTCCCAGTCTATAGTAAAGGTACTTGTATTGGGAGCATTTCTGAAGAGATTATACTGAACCTAGTGACGGAAGAAAAAAACTTAGATACGATCTACGAAAGTAACGTAGGAACGTATATGAGTGAAACATTCCCTCGAATCAATAAAAATACTCCTTTAAGCGTCATTACAGTTCTTTTAAAGCATGATCCCGCAGTTTTAGTCACTCAGAGAGGAGAAACAGTAGGTATCATAACGAAAGCTGACTTACTGAAGATTGGATATCCCTCGGAAGAGGGGGCCTCCTCGCCAAGTTGATGGTCTGTCCGCTTTCGATAATCGCTATTTTCTTGTCGATCCTTCACTTGTGAGACACACGTTTCTTGGTTACTCTGCGACTTTATGATACCGATATCTTTCAATGTACAGGTCGATATCGTCTGGGGCATGAACCTCAAATGTGACGGGTTGTTTCACGCCTTCTGAGAGAATATAAAACGTAGTAAACTCTCCTTGCGGCTCTTGGGGTATCAGCGGGACGGACGAATCTGTAAAGGGATCCTTTTGCTCAAGATACAGGAGGCCTTCCTTCTTCGTAATCGTTACCCGTTTGATTCCTTCGTAGATTTCATAGGCACCAGTCAGCATATCCATTTTTTCTTTGATCTGAAGAGCAGGCACAACGTTTTGTGGCTTTTTATCCATTAAAATGGCTAAAATACCCTCTACGATTGGTTCATATGGAAAACCAGCTGCATTCGCGGCCATAGCTACTCCTACCTTCGATTGAGGGAGAACGGCGAGATGAGCAGTTGAAACCAATACTGATCCGCCGTGGGCTACCAACTTCTGTCCGAGAAAGTCTGCTGTCACACCCCATCCATACCCATACCCTCGTCTCCCAAAATACTTAGGAGGACGTTCTGAGTGAATGTGTAGCATCTTTTTGATTGATTCAGGGTGTACAAGCCGAATCCCGTTGAAATTGCCGTCATTGAGGTACACGTGTAGGTACTTCGTAAGGTCACTTACGGAACTAAGGATCCCCCCCGCGGCTGCGATAAACGAAAAATCGGAATTATCAGCGGGCTCAGGATAGGGAAAACAGGCCTTCTCAAGCGATCCATCAGGTTTTTTCCAGTAAGGGGTCATTCTATCGTTGGTGTTCTGGTATTTTGTTTTTGACAGTGTGCTCCTCTGCATGCCTAACGGCTTCAAAATATGCTCAGTGATGTATGTATCGAATCGCTCTCCACTAACGTTCTGGATGATATGCCCAAGCATCCGATACCCCGCGTTAAAATAGAAAAACCGGTCTCCAGGTGCGGCAGCTACTTCTTCCTCTGCATGGTTGAGTAACCGGTAAAAATCAGTGACTCCCCCCCACGGGATACCAGTTTCTTCATTTAGGCCTCTAGAGAGCGCGATGAAGGAGGTTCCGAGAGACGGGATCCCCGAGGAATGCGTGAGAAGATGGTGAATCGTGATTGGAGTTTCAGGTGAACCAAGCTCCAAGGGAAGATACTTCGTGACTGGGTCCTCTACACTTAGCTTACCGTTTTCCACGAGTTGCATAATCGCCATAGCTACAAAAGATTTCGTACAGGATCCTATGCAATAGAGGGTTTGGGGAGTCGCTGGGAGATTTTTGTCTAAGTTTCTTGCACCAACTCCCTGAGAAAAGATCACGTCCTCATTTTGCACCACAGCTACGCTTACTCCGGGTATTTTTCCGTCTCTCATGAACTTCGGAACGTATTCCTTAATAAATTCTGTGAGGTCTTCATTTTTTGAGTGTTGCATTAGATTCTCCTCTCTGGTTTAGTATATTTAGAGCACCCCTCCTTAAAATCTATCACTTGAGGGAGGAGCGTCCTAGTAGGAGTAATTCTTTTTAAAATAGGGGGATCGCATATACTCTCTCCGGATTCAAATCCGTACTGGAAAGCCATACTTCCACTTGGTACTTTTGCTAAACTTTCAAATGGCGAGAGCCCCTCCATCAGAGGGACATGAGAATCGATAACTCTCTTCTTATTTATACCAATCGTTTTTAAACTAAAGATTCTAGTACGGGTTTAATGGTTCCATCTGTGTCACAAATGAAGAAATACTCTCAACTACTTCAAGATTACTTTCTTCCTGATGCTGTAGAATTAACTGGTCCAGTAATTTGCCGTTTCGACATGAATACAGCAGTAAATGGTAAAGGCTTTCCTGAAGATTCCCCAAAATTTTATAACTGTGCCCACACTTTAAAGAAGTATACCAAAAAATTCCCAGAAGCCAAATGGGTAGTTCTTACGCACCAAGGAAGAAAGGGAGGAAAAGAATGTGTAAGCACCCTTATGCATGCAGAGATCCTTCGGAACTATGGGTTGAATGTACGATTTTGCAATGAGGCCCCATATGGTGACCGAGTGCAAAATGAGGCAAAGGCGTTACAGCCGGGAGGGGTTCTCCTCTTAGAAAATACTCGGTTTCCTAACCTTTGGGAATGGGAAAAGGGTTTGAGAGGAAACTATGAGAAGCAAATGAACCACCCCATTACGAAGACACTCGCTGAAGTAGCTGACTGCTATATCAATGATGCCTATGAAACTGCTCACCGAGGAGATGCGAGTGTGACGGGTCTTGCTCTTTATTTCCACAAGGAAGAGGGCAAGAAAGCGTACCTTGGAGATCACGTCAAGACTGAAGTATCGAAAATCGAAAGACTGAAGAAGCGGATCAACTGCTGTAGTGGGGTTTCTCTCTACGCTGGGGGAGCAAAGTTTAAGTTAAAATATCATGGAGAATTGATGAAACGTTTTCCTCAGATGCGCCTATATACTGGAGGAATTCCTGGGCAAGCTACTGCTATTGCTGCAGGGTACCACTTAAATGAAGAGAACGAGTCCATTATTAAAAATAACTTCAATAAAAACATTGAGAAAGCTAAGAAACTGCTTGATGAGTACGGAGAACATCGCATCCTCCATCCGATCGATTGGTTTGTGGAAACCAAGACGGGGAAGCTAAAATCCGTGAATCTCGATGAGATTCCTAACGCGGAGGGGATCATCCGGGACATTGGCCCAAAAACTGTTGCGAAATACACTCGAGCCTCATCTGATGTCAACCTGCTTGCTGGCCCTCCAGGGATGTCTGATGAAGGGTATTCCTTTGGAACTCATGGACTTCTTTACGGGCTTCAAATGCAGGGGGATCATCTGTGGGTCTTGGGTGGTCATGGGGCTACTGCCCTTCCCAAAGGCAGAGAACTTGAAGAAATGAAAGAACGGATTGAGTACATGTCCGCTGGCGGTGCTGCGCTTACGCATCTCTCATGCCAGAAAATGCCACTTTTTGATGTCCTAATCGATCAGGCTTCAAAGGAATAATGTTTCTTTCTTTTTTTCACCATTCTGTTGTATGTGGTCACCATTTTCCTTCTCATTTCAATTCAGGAACTAAAATAAGGACAGGAATAGGGCTGCGGAGGAAGTGAGAGGTCATAGTTTTCTTTGAAACGAATTCAATACATGAATACTACAAAAAATAGTAACTTAAAGGATTAGATTCATAATGCCTTAATTTGAACACAACATAGCAACTATGTGTCCTCACTTTAAAAATTCCCGCCGTTTGATCATATAATCCAATTACAGATAGACTCCAATCTCTCTCTTTATTCACTCTCAGAATCAGGAGATATCCTTTCTGGTTCTGACAAAGGGGACTTCGCTACCCTATAAATCCCGTCCTCTTTCGTAAAATACTCCTTACCCCTAAAATAAATAGTGAGGTCTTTCATCCCGCTCAAAGCCGTGAGATCCTCCTCCGAGATATCATTAGACCAGATTCTAAGCTTCTCGAGGTTTTCAACCCCCTTCAACGGCGATAAATCCAACTTCGCTAACGCAGCTATGAAAAATACCTTCAAATTCTTCAAGTCTCCAAACGGTGATAAATCCGACACTTCTTCACACGAAAGTTCAAGTCGTTCAAGGTTTTCGAGGTGTCGTAACGGCGGTAACTCCGGGATCTTTGTATCAAGAGCGTCAAGTACCCGGAGGTTCTTTAAATGTTTTATAGGCGTCAAGTCCGCCTTGGAAATATCCCCATGTGTACGTAGCCACCGCAGGTTTTTAAGTCCCTTAAAGAAGCTCAAGTCCTGATCCCTCCTCGTAAAATGGATCGTGAGTTCCCTCAAGTTGTGCAAGTTCTCAAGCGGTGAGAAGTCCTCCGTTGGACATTTTAAATGGAGCTTTTCAAGTTTGCTCAACCCCTTCAAGGGAATTAAGTTCCTCGTATCTATAACCAACTTAAGATCTACAAGCTCTTTTAACCCCTGAAGCGGACTTATATCCTCTATGTGCCCATAAAGAGTGAATTTCCTCAGCTTCTTCAGGTGGCGTAGCGGGGAGATGTCACTCACGCACATATCCCCCATTTTCAGTTCTTCCAGTCCCGTGAAATGCTTTAGCAATTCTAGGCGTTTTTGCAGTCCAGAAGCCCCGCTAAGGTTTAGCCTCCACACCCTCCCCCCTCACCCTGGCAAAGTGCAACACGTGGTCTACTCTATAACCAGGCATAGTAGAAGGATTCGTTTTTTTCAGCTCCTTCAACGCCTCGTACTGAACTTGCACTCATCGTTGAGAACTCTCTCGTAGAGAGGGGATAGGAAGATACTGCTGTGGCTTCCTCGGGTGTTCCCTCCAAACGTTAAACTCCTATTCTGCGGATTCGTGCTAAATGGTTTCAAATATATGGAAAGGCCGCAGTCTGCCCAAGAGGGAGAACAGCTGAACCCCACATCCCGTTTTGTTCTTGGATGGACTGAACTTATGATGAACGAAAAATTTAAAGAATAAATATTTATCTTTTATGTAGAGCAATATGGGTGAAAAGGAAAAACATCTTTCAAAGAAGAAAATAGGGAAAATGAGAACAAAAGTTTTTATATCTCTATGCACTTGTTTTTCTTTTAATGGAAACAGCTACTTTAACAATTGCTCTACCTTCCATTAGCCTTAGTAGCACAGACGATAACAAGCAATTCTTTAGTTCGTTATCGGGTTGGAGAGATCCATTGTACTTGGGTGGGGATGGCTATGATAACGATTTGTTGGACTGGATCAATATTGAGGAACTTTCTAACGATTATCAACTCGATTTAAGTGACGTGGGGATTGCGATACTTGACTCAGGTCTAGATCCTTATGTCTGGCAGTATATGATTGATCATACCTATGGAACCAATTTAGATATAACATACATTCGTGTTAAGTGGGTTTCTTGGAGATTCTGGGATCCTTATGACTATATAATAGAAGATAGTCCCTATGGAGACACGCAAGCACAGGATGAGGATGGACATGGAACTTGGGTAACATACACTACATGGCAAGTTCTGAGGGGGGTAATGTCATCTTCTCCCTCTATTTACCTATTTGATATTGACTTCCCCGCTTATCCAAATAGGAGAGCGGAAGTTATAGGAGCACTAAAGTGGATATATAATCATCAAGAAGGAACCGATATAGAAATCGTAAGTATGTCGTATGGCTTTTCATCTAGTAATAATGGGGAGCATACTTGGATCTCTAAATTAACTAATGATTACCCGTGCGTATGTTTTGCTGCTAGTGGAAATGATGACAAAAACGAAATAGCTTACCCGGCAAGATACTCTGAGGTTATAGCAATTGGTGCCCATTATGATGATCATGATGGTTATTTAACGGACAATCAAGAGTTTAGCTCTGCGGATGTGGGTCATCGTGTTACAAGTTCGATATCTGGAAAGTACTTCCCACATCCCTCCTGGGGTTCAAATTATGGAGAAAACCTAGATTTTGCTGCCCCTGGTTTTGATGTGGAAATTATGAACCCTGAAGATGCTCCCACTTATTATCAGGCAGGAGTGGTAGATGGAACCAGTTTCGCGTGTCCTATATCAGCTGCAGTTGGAGTTATAGTACAACATGCTGCTGCTCCTGCGGATGATGTAGGAATAGATAAAGCTCAACTTTACACAATCCTTGAAAAGAGTGCCGAACTCTACCAGTATCCTAGAGGAGAGTATGAGGTTCCTCGCCCCCGTATACGGCAAGATCACCTTAAATCATATTGTTTAGAGTTAGGACACGGAGGAATCGATGCTTATGACGCATATTTACGGGCAAGAGGTATTGATTATTGAACAAGGTAAAAATGAACTAAGATACTACACTACAAGGATTAGCTTCCCTTTTTCATTTCTCTTTTTTTGTCTTTAATACCCTATCTAGTAACGAGATTCGACTGTGGCTAGTGCCAAAGACTCATTTTTCATATATAAGCTGATAGCTATCAAACCAAAAAGAAACGGGAGAATCACAACAATAGAGCGGTTAATAATCTCATTTTCTCTCCTCGGTGCGTTCTGATCAGCAACTTATTTTCTTTTTTCCGCTATAAAACTCTAACCTGGAAGCAAATGGTTTCTCCCGTTGGCAACGATCAAATCCTCTCCTAAAAACCATAAGGATACTGAGACAACCAAACTTTCTCTCCTTAGGGTGTTCTTCAGAACCCTCAGTTAAAAATATAAGTAGTGGTACCCTAATCCAAGGAAGGAATACTCTGCCAGCCATCCAACTACAGCTCAGCAAAGCATTGCGAGGTACGGGACCTAAGATTTCCCTAGATACACGAGCACGCCGCCTACGCACACCCATACCAGTACGGTTCCCGCCAGTAAGAAGCCTGTGGTTATTAAGTGGGTATAAATGAAGAGATCCACGGGATCACGGGAATGGGAAATTGCTTGAAAGGGTCCCGGCCCCTTCGGCCAGGGGAAAAACGTGCCAGGAGGGAAAGTAGTCCACCACAGATAGTCATTATCTTTGTGAGTGCGAACCGCCACGCGATATGCTTGTACGGTGTAAAGAGACACGTATACTGCAAGACAAACTAGCACTATACCTAGTAGAGCTTTACACCGGGAGACCATCGTCAATCTCCTTTAATATTTGCTAGTACATATTGCATTTAAATCTTCTGTACTCATAACGAAAAAAGCTGGTCTCATTTTTTACGAATCCAAAGGCCGCTGGTAGATGGTTGGGAGGTCTCGCACAATCTAGATCCAAACGATTCAAGCGATGCTAGTGATGATGACGATGGAGATGGTTTAACCAATCTTGAAGAGTCCAACCATGGAACGGATCCTCATAATAGTGACACGGATGGAGATGGTATCGAAGATGCTCTCTCCTCTTCCTTTGTGAGTTAGAAGCTGACTATCTAGCATTCGGTTCTCGCTGGATGGTTCTCTCCAGCGCTGGACACCTTATCGAAAAGCGATTTTTATGGCTGGGTGTCTTCGCTGAGTGCTTCTTCAAGCTGTCTAACAGAGGTTGGACTTAAGGCTAATTTATAAGACCTTACCCCTTTATGTTTTCGGAGGGATAATGTGGATGTGACTCCGAGATTTCTCATTGTCTCTTTTAAATCCTTGAGGAATTTTCTGGATTTATTATTGTATCTGAGACATCCCTTATTACCAAGGTACGCTTTGGTTAATACACCTCTGAGAAATCTTTTTTGTGTAGCGAAGGACGAGCCCCTAATCCTCGTGGGCACTCTTGCCTCTTTAATCTCCTCCAGACTGGTTGGGAACCCGTAGTCTTTGCGTAAATGTCCACACAGACCGTAAGACATATATACTATACGGGGGTGCTCGTACCCCACTACATTAGCGTTCTCGGGTAGAAGAGTTGGTTTTTTGCGTAGTTTCAATTTTCCAAAGCCGTAATTCCGTTCTACTATTTACTTGCACATGGAGTTATTGCTAAGAGATACTAAAGGAGTTTATAGTTATCCCTCATGAAGTAGCGTAAGACTCAAAAGTCCCGAATCATTTTCCTAGGAAACATGATCGAAAAGGTAAAAAGTTTCAAAAAGAACCGGAATATCCTCGCGGTGAACTCGCTTCTCACTTATCGGGGGGATCTTTTCGTAAGTGTAGGGGCTACGGGAGAATTTTGGAGGTATGATGGGGAATCGTGGCAGCTGGAGTATAAACTACCGAAAAATCAGCCGTGGATCGGTACAACGTGGGGGAGGATCATCTGGAAAGAAGAGCTTTGGTTTGGTGGATTGGAAGCGCGCCTTAAGCAAAACGGAGTCATCATCCACTATGATGGTGAGGACTGGGAACCTATCAGACCGAAGATAGGGCCGGAAATATGGGATCTTGCCGCAAAGAAGGCTTTATACGCTCTTGATTCGAAACAAATACTAAAATCTGAAACTGGTGAACAGTGGGAAGTTGTAAGTGAGATTCCGCGTGGGGAAGGGCGAAGCATAGAGATCTTGGGTCAAACCGTCTACGTGGGAACGACGGAAGGGCTCCTACGTTATGACCTTGTAGACGCGGAATGGGAAGAGATTGAGAGAGATTTGCTATGTAACGATCTCACCCGTTACTCTCCCGTCGATGGTGATTGGCTGATTGCAGGCTGTGCAAATGTACCAGGAGGTCCATACTACATTTTTGACGGAGAAAATTGGCATCCTGTTCGCATTGGGAATCATGTTAACGAGGAACGAATAAAATTGACGTCTCATGGGGAAGGAGGACGGGGTGGCAATCCGTACCTGTTTATCCCTCAGGCTGCTCCTAGGGGGGGCCCTTTCGGTGGACAAACTGGCCTCGGTCGCCTATTTGTAACTGATTGGAGCGATTTCAATTGCATTTTTGAGAGTTCCTGTGCCGTCACGGAAGCAGAGCTATACGATGGGGAGATATACTTTGGAACCGCATGGAATAAATCTTATGAGACTCTTCAAGGTACAAACGCTTCAATCTTCCGGATTTCGAACATACGAGAAGCCATGGGCAGACCTGCCCTTAAGCACCATTTAAACGTTGGGGAGACGGTTCAAAAAAGCACCACTGATGCAGTGTTTTGTGCGGGGTATCACAGAATTTGGATCGGGGTGGAGGCTTCGGAGGCGGTCGATCTCAAGATTGAAATCGATCCGTACGGCACCTTTGATTGGAAAACGTATGAACAACTGTCCATTGGTTCGCACGAATTTACTTCCATTACGTTGTCAAACATAGAAGTCACAATGATACGGGTGACCTTTGAAACTTCCCCGTCGTCCGCGTCTGTCTTCGTGAACTTGGGAAGCTAGCAATTTCTTTTCCTTTTTTTCCGCCTTTCCAGAGGAGCACCTAGGGTGTATTGAAGGGCTCCTCATTGTCAGGTTCTCATCCTGCGTTTTCCCCCTGCTTGATGTGCATTTTGACGTTATCCAACAGAGATAATTGTTTTTTGAGAAAGGAACGTCTATCATGAGTGAAGTAATAAGTTCGCTTTTTATTGGCGATTTTAACATGTACTTCAACTCGTTCTTGGGGAGGAAAATCAAGAGGGTCGAAATTTTCGAGTAGCTGACAGGCGTGTTTAAAGGCCACTAAGTTTTTACAGTACAACACCATTTGCATGATACAACCCTAACTACTTAGGTTAAAGGTTGTTTTTTAATTGAGACAAGTTTCTCTTACACCTGGATCGTCAATAGGTACACGTGGCATCTTTCGTAGTTTATGATATTGTCCACCAGCGTACATCAACTTCTTCCTGAAAGGCGGGGGCTTCCAGCTAGTAAATGGTTCTACGGTGCCCCGCACCTTACTTAGTAGAGGTTGATTCATTGCTAAGTGTTCAGGTTGTGTCGTAGTAGCCCCTTCACCAAGCATTGGTTTGATCTCGATTTGCTGAATGCCAGTGTGACAATGTCCAAGAGCGCTCACTTGTTCTCCTCGTAACTCCCCAACAATTGAGTTGTTTAGGGTTCCTTTCAAAAAAATGGGGGTATGCCTCGCGAGAAGGACTTGACGCCGTAAACTAGGTCCCTTCTGTGTGAGGATGGCAGTGCTCGTACGGTCTGTATATGCATAACTCTTAAATGAATATAACATGTGAAGGATAAAGTTAAAAACACTATCAATAATGCTATCCGTAGGTGGTAGAAAATGAGCTATATTCCAAGCTCTGGAAATATACCAATTTTAGTTTTAAGAGAGAAAACTCGAAGGGAACGAGGAAGAGAAGCAATTGAGCGAAACGTTACGGCAGCTAAGAGTATTGCTGATATAGTCCGATCAACTTTTGGACCCAGAGGAATGAACAAACTAATCGTTGACAGTTTGGGCGACTTAATTATCACTAACGACGGTGCTACCATACTTGATGAGTTGGATATTGAACATCCAGCAGCGAAACTTGTAGTTGAGGCTTCTAAGTCTCAAGATGATGAAGCAGGTGATGGTACCACAACTGCAGCCATCCTAATTGGAGAACTCTTAAGTAACGCCAGAACGCTTTTAGATAGGGGAATTCACCAAACAATCATCGTACGTGTATATCGAAAGATGCTAGATAAAGCTAAAGACATCTTAAAAAACACCATTGCTCTCGATGTCAACTTGGATGAAAAGGAACAAATTCAAAATGTCATCATAAGTGCTTTGAACTCTAAGCTTCCGCGCGATGCCCGACGACATTTTGCTGAAATAGTATATCAAGCTGCGAAAAGAGCATTCGATCCTGACCGAGGCCTTGACCTAGATCTGATATCGATCATTCAGAAAGAAGGTAAATCACTACTAGATTCTGAACTTGCGCCAGGAATTGTCATCGACAAAAAGATCGTGCACCCCGAAATGCCAAGGAAGATAGAAAACGTAAAAGTCGCACTTATTAATCAGAATATCGAGGTGGAAAAGGGAGATGTGCTGAGTGATGTTACTCTGGACAGAATCGAAGCGTTTGAAAAACTTCGAGATCGAGAACGGAAGAAGGTTAAAGGGATGATCGATCGCCTCTCAAACTTGGGAGTCGGTGCCGTCTTTTGTCAAAAAGGCATTTCGGACAATGCGCAAGACTTGCTAGCGAAAAGAGGTATTCTTGCGGTAAGACGGTGTAAAAAGTCTGACATCCGTCTTCTCTCGAAAACTACTGGGGCAAAGATCGTGAACTCACTAGATGATTTATCGGAAGAGGATCTGGGTTCCTCTACTACTGTAGAACAGAAAAACATAGCTGGAGATAAGCTAGTCTTTGTGAATACTGAGGGAAGGGGCGCAGCAACCGTTATCATCCGTGGAGCTACTAAACACGTCACAGACGAAGCAGAGAGAGCTTTTCACGATGCAATTAGTGTTACTAAGGATATTGCTGAAGATAATAAGATGATCCCTGCCTGTGTAGAAATTCCTCTTGCTCTCCATCTAGATGCATGGAAAGAAGAGAATATCACAGGTAAAGAACGGATAGTAGCTTCTGCGTTCATTGGCGCGTTAAACGAGGTTCCCAAGGCTCTTATTGAGAATGCTGGTGGCGATATGATTGAGGATCTTGAAAACTTGAAGCTCAAAAACAAAGAGAACCCTGGCTCATACATTTATGATGCTATTACTAGAGAACTTCGTCCTAATGAAGAGGCGAAGTTATACGATCCTCTACGAGTTAAACTGAATGCGATATCTACAGCGACTGAAACTGCTATCTCCATCATTCGTATTGATGATGTCATTGCTGCTAGTGAGAAAGAACGACCTGGCGGACCTGGTGGGATGCCTGGTGGACCTGGAGGAATGCCCGGTGGGATGCCTGGTGGACCTGGAGGAATGCCCGGTGGAGGAGGCCTACCAGGAGTATAGGTACGTATAATTCTCCTTCTTTTTTCTTTGTACAGAATACTCTATTTACGGCTCGCCTCTACTTTTTTCTCTTTTTATCTACTCTATGTGCCACCTTCTATCTGACGATCCGTAGAAGGCTCAAATTTTTTGTTTCGATGTCCATAAAGCGGGTTTTCCCACCTCATTCTCGTTCGCAATAACTCAACGAGTGTTAAAGAGCTTTCTCTGAATGAGAAGCTCTCTTTTAGGGACATGGAAAAAGAGAAGTGTCCTGGTAACTCCCCTAAACTTTTAAAATTACACTGAGTTCGTAGTAAGAGAGGTTAGAAAAGATGTTGAACGAGACGGAGAAGGGGGATATACCTCGTGGTGGGACAATAAGGGCTAAAGCAGCTGCCCTTAGTAGGACCCTCAATTATTCTGCTGACGTGATTTTACGGTTTTCCTTCTTTTACGGAATGCACCGAGCCATACGTCTCATTCATCACCTTAAAAAACCTTCCGCACGTCAACCAATACGTGTGAACACCCTTAAAAAGGATCCTGAGGCAGTCCTAGCCTCTCTTCGTTCGGTCGCGGGACTGGAGGTTGAGCCTTCCATCTTTGAGGATGTGTTATTAGTGACGATTAAAGGCCCTTACGAGGTCCAAACCACGGGTAAAGCCATAATAGCTAAAGATAAGAGTGCAGAGAAAGTTATGCTCGGTTCTAATTTGTATCGTCCAGGTGTCATGCGTTTAGGGAGAGAGATCGAAAAAGGTGAGGAAGTAAATGTAAAGACGCAGTTTGGAGACGTGATTGCGTACGGCTATTCGAACCTTTCCGCGAGGGAAAAAGAAATGCCTGACTTGGTTGTACGGGTGGAAGAATCTCAGTATAAACTCGTTAATTTGGAAAATTTAGAAGTATTTCAGAGGGGATGGGCGTACCCTGCACCCTTGCTCTCTACCCAAGCAATAAAGTGGTTTGATCCCATAGAAGAGAGCATCCTCTGTGTCTTTCCGGACTATAGAGATTTAGCTTACTTGATATCCGTAAGCGATGGGAACGCTGATGTTACTGTAATGACCGAAAGTAACTTAGAAGAACGAATGATAAAGAAGGGGTTGCGGGGGTTAAAGATGGGGAAATGGGTCGACAGAATACAGTGGGTTCAACGAAAGCCACAGATGTACTTGAAAAAGAAACCATTTGATGCGGTTTTGCTCGCCCCTAAAGCCTCAAAAATCGGGATAAGGCCTCGTATTTCTGGATATCTAAAAGAAGAAGATATCCTGCGGCTCTCTCGAGAGTCTCGGAAACTAGTTGAGAACCTTCTTCCTTCCGTTATTGAGGGAGGTCGGCTTCTGTTTCTCCTTCCGTCTTTAGATCCAAGTGAGGGAGAGGAAAACATTGAGTATTGTATCCATGAACTCGGATTGCAGGCGTTTGCAAGAAAACGTGAGGTTGGACACCAAGGTGTGGATGGTTATAGTTGTAAGGAACGAGTCTTACGCTCGTACCCTGATATAGATGACGATGAAGGATGGTTTGCATCGTTATTATTCAAATGACAGACTGGTTCTGGCAGGTCATAGACGTATCGATAACAACTTCTCTCAAACGGAGGATCCTTGTGTTTAAACATTCGTTTTCACAAACCATCCTCTTAGAGAACCGAAAGTTAATGAATTCCCCTCAATACGACTTGTTTTTTTGCTACGTTTACCCGTTTTGATTACATACTTTTACAGTTCGTCTACATTACTAGAAAGTGCTCTACTTAAGAAGATCCGAAGGAGCACTTCCTTGGGGAAACGCTTAGAAAGGGAAGTGCCTCACCTTAAAAAAACTTTTTTTCCAATACACATAACTCTTGAGGATATTGGGCACGAATGATTTATCGAGTGTATGTCTTAGGAAGAGCGGGTTTAACTTGGGCATCCCGCTCGTATTGGGAACGTGTTGAAAAGAACTTTTCAGGATCCCTCATTTCCAGCTTGATCAGCCTTTCAGACGTAACGTTTAAAGGAAAGGTTAAAAAAATTAACACGAGAGGTAAATTCCTTTCGCTCAAGTTACATGACGCGGAACCCCAATTTATAGTGGCGGTTCTCGCTGATCAAGAACATGATAACCAGTTAACTGAAAAATTCCTCAATAACATCTATTCCCTTACTCACTCTCTTATTCAAAAATTTCCTGCCCAAGTGGGTACTGGCCTCGTGGACTGGGAATTTACTAACGAGCTTGAAAAAAAGATTGATTCGGAGTACACCCACCTCACCTATCCGACCCCAGAGGAAGCCCAGAACCTCGCTAAAGAACTGTACTACAATATCGTGGGGGATGAAGCAGAAGAAATTCTCTCGAATCTTAGGGGTCTCAAGCAACGTGCTCACGATGAACGGGATACGGCGTATCAGGATTTCTTAGAAAACGCCAAAACTATTGATACGTCGAATGTTAGCGAAGAGACAGTCCTGAAAAATCTGCATGAGGCTGATATGCAGCAAATGCTTGCACATGCCCGAACACTTAAGGAAACACAGGAAAGTGCCATTAATTCCCTTATTTGGATCATTACCGGAGTGTACCTTCACCGCCTGCCTCTGCCGTATCCAGCTCCTCCTGCCGAAAAGATTTTGCAAGAAGTACGTCACCTTGAGGGCGACCTCCCCCCCTCGCTAAGTAAGTTCTTAACCCTTGCCAAATTAGAGATTCAGGCTAAGAATTCTGTAAAAAAAGCAGGGGAATACCGTACATTCCTTGAAGCAGAGAAATCCTCTCTCTTGGAGACCGCTCTCCAGCAAGATCACCCATTAACGGATCTTCTTTGTCTCCTTTTGGTGGGGTGGTATCCCGAAGCGTTAGATGAAGATTTGCTGACCAAAATTACCGATGTAATAGGCACGGCTTCTCCAGTGTTGACTTGGTACCTTCAAACTTTAACGGAAACCTGTAAAATTTACTCTCAAAGTAGGAGTCAAGCGGGTCTTGCGTCCATCCAGGAGTTAATCAAAACGGTACCTCAAATAGAAACGAAAGGATTAGATGAGGAGTCAAAACTTACCAACAGAGCTAGGTTATTCCACTTAGCAACTATTTCCAGTGTAAAATTGATGGATTTTGATTGGCTTAACTACGATGTTGATCAGCTCCGTTCTCTCGTCAGCACTTTTTTCACAACCCTTAGATCCTTTCAATCAGAGTTAAAATACCCCCTCCCCTTGAGTTTCGCTCCGATGGTCCTTCCGTTTCTTGTGGGTCAACAACTGGTTGCTCGTGCTTCAAATGTGTATCCTAACAGGAAGAAGACTATTCACAAGCCTTTGCGAGGAATGCATACAAAACGTACCAATCTAGTGATTAAACATTTGTTTGCTGGTCGTTTGGATGTCCTCCAGGCGTATATGTATCTCTCAATGTTTCTCATGCTCTTCCTTCAAGCCAAGTTACTCACAGAGAACGAGGACCTCCCAGATCACCTATTCGTCACGCTTCGTCTCCTTTTTGATGATGAGGGAGTACACGCTTTGAGGAATGAGCAAACCCTTGTGAAGTACTTTTTGCTCTCCTTAACTGGTGCTTGTGCCTTTTTAGCTCCGCGGATTCCTATTCACATTATTCGAGAACAATTCCTTCAAGAAATCAACCCATACCTCCTTAGAATGACTAGAATGTGTCCCTTTGATCGTTTCCCCAATGACCTTTACTTACAATGCGCGTTTAAGCTACAAACTTACAGTAAAGAAGAGCATCCAGTTTCTGTCTTTCGAACCCAGAACTGTGAAGTGCTCTATAATTCCCTTCTTGAGCGAAAAGACATTTCACCGTTTGTAAAAGGGCTTTTACTGGGAGAATTGAGTAGAGGATATTTCCACATCAGCCGCGTGGATGAACATTTTCGTACAAACGCCCAGAGCATAGCGAACGAAGCAATGAAGTTCTGGAGAGACGCTTGTGTATCAGAGGATCTGTTTGCCACTCTAAAAGGAAAGTTGCAAGAGGAGAGGGGATGATAGGTCACTTTTTTATGCAAACCTCCCTTCGCCCTTCAGGGACGTAACCTCTTGAAGAGGCAGTTAGCCCACACAAGTGCAAGCGGATATACTTGGCGTTCATCGTATTGGTCAACGGGTATTGGGAACGTTTTCAAGGCCTCATTCCAACGTAAGGAACGCTGTAGCACGTTTTGAAGCTGGAAGCACGACAATTTTTCTGTCACAGAAGCGAAGGAATGGAAGCGAACCCCGTAGCTGAGACAGTCCTCAGGAACGGAAGAGACGAACATGACTACCAAGTAGATACATAAACTTTAAAAATCCGAAGTCTTACTATGGTGTAAGGGTCGATAATGTCGAAAAAGGAAATCATTGATATGTTAAATAAAGCCTTAGAACTAGAGCACATGGCCTTTGTTCAATACTTAAGTCATGCAGAGCTAGTTACTGGGAAAAAAGCTGAACCTATTATTGCTAGGTTGAAAGAACTCGCCGAAGACGAAGAAGAGCATCAAGAAGATTTCAGAGAGATGATCGGTGCGTACCTTGGGGGCGTCCCATCCATGGGGATTGCAAAGACGTACGAAGCAAAGACCGTCGATGAAATCTTAGAAGTGAACTTGAAAGCCGAAAAAGAAGCCGTGGAGTTTTACGAGAAAATCTTACAGAAAGTTAAAGAGGAAAAGGAAGATCTCCCTTACAAGTTCTGGCAGTTAGAACACAAACTACGACACATTATCATGGACGAGCAGGAACACATTATAGAGCTTGAGACACTTATGGGGAAATAACTGAGCTTCTAGTTGGTGCTAAGGCATAATCGCCTTTTTTCTTTTCTTCTCTTCTACGAACTGAAATATCTGCAACTAAAGCTTTGTACATGTGTTCTGGAGAGTATGTGCCTTCTATTGACGGAAGAAGGTAAAATAGTTTCGATGCTTTCAATATAAAACATTTTCTTTGGTTCCCTCTTCCTATAATTAGCGTCTTTAAGAAAAACTTTATCAACCTTCTACCTAGTTTATCTACAAAGTAATGGAGGAAACGCAAAAACTTCAAACGTAAGGTGGAACTGACGGATCGAACGACGTTTACGACAAAACTACACGGAGGATACTGTCCAAAATGGCTCTTCAAGCGGATGAAGAACCTTGCTAAACCTCTTATTCAACTCATTATAGAAGAATATGGAACCAAAGAAGTGCTCTCACGCTTGTCAGATCCCTTGTATTTTCAAGCGTTTTCCAATGTTCTTGGCTATGACTGGAATAGTAGCGGTACCACGACTGTCCTTTGTGGAGTTTTGAAAGAGACACTTTCCCCAGCTATGGGCATTCTGGTCGCGGGAGGGAAAGGAAAAATGTCCCTTCGAACCCCTCAGGAGATCCGAAGAATCGGGAAATGCTTCGGGCTTTCCACGAAGCGAATTTCTGGATTGGTAGAGGCAAGTAAAAAGGTCGCCAAGGTAGACAACGCGGTCCTTCAAGATCATCATACGTTATACCATCACTCCTTCTTTATCACGAAAGGTGGGTCGTGGGCGGTGGTGCAACAAGGCATGAATCCACAACGCAAGTCCGCTCGACGTTACCACTGGACTGGTGAAGACCTTGAAAGCTTTGTGCTTGACCCTCATCGTGGGATCGAGGGTACTTATGCCTTAGATCGGGTCTTAAACCTGCCAAGTAGAAAGAGCCTTCAAGTACAACGAACCAGCGTCGACCTGATCAAGGAAGGGGTGGATCGAGTGAAACGTGACGTGGGAACGCTTAAACGGAAGAGAAAAGGCATTCCACCGTTAACGAGATACGTGTCTCCAGAGCAACCTCCAAAAAAGCCTGGCAACCCGAAAGTACAAACCGTTGATTTTAAAGTGACTTGGGATCGCCTCCCGTGGGGGAAGATCGAAGAAGCCTATGAACTCCAGCCACGGAACTTTGAAGATCTGATGCAAATACGAGGTATCGGCCCGAAAACGATGAGAGCACTAGCACTTGTTTCAGAGCTGATTTATGAGGCGGAGCTCTCTTGGGAAGACCCAGTGCGGTACACGTTCGCTCATGGTGGGAAAGATGGCATCCCCTACCCAGTCCAAACGGATAGGATGACTGAAGTACATGATTTTTTACAGAAAACTCTTGAGGAGAGCTCCATAGGGAGAGACGCAAAGAAAAAAGTCCTCAAACGGCTGGCAAAATTTTCAACATCGCAAAAATGACCAAGAGAAGGGAGAGGTACGATTTAATTCCCCTAAAGAGTGAAACTTGGCCGTCTGTTCAGAACGATCTATCATGGCGTGATTTCTCATCAAGTAAACGGTGATCCCTCAGAATGTCAGTGAGGGTTTCAATCGAGATAGCTTCACGCTTATGATTTTTACGACCAATTACCGTTTCAGCTCGTAGGATGGAGTTAATCACTGCTTCCTCCACGCTTTCTACGGTTGCTTGGAAGAACGTTGACAGATCGTTCTCGTCGATTTGACCTTTACCCTCGGGGTCACTGACGAACCCAATGGCGAAATCTCCGCTCTCATGGTGGGACACTGATCCTGTGCGTGCTAAGCCGTGAGGCACTCTGTTTAAAATCCTTGTAAGCTGCCTGTAGGATACCGGTGCGTTCGTTCCCACAATAATCATGATTGACCCGTCCGTACTTGCACCTTCGGTGTGCATAGCCTCTTTAAGCTGCTTCCCCACAGGTACACATATACGTAAATTGTCTAACCTCCCGAAATTCGAAAGCACAAGAACACCGAGATGGTACTCTCCTTCCAAGATGCGTCGGGACGCCATTCCGATTCCACCTTTCAAACCGAACGCGGACATCCCCACCCCCGCACCAATCGTCCCCTCCCGAGTGTCTTTGGTGGCGGAATCGATGGCGTGTCTCACGTGGGCTTCCGTGACATGCCGTCCTTGGATGTCATTGAGGTACCCATCATTGCATTCTCCGACCACTGGGTTGATAGAGCGTATGTTATCCTCCGTTGTTTCGATCATGTAACTGACGAGAGCATCGGCCACGCGCCATACGTTAAGGGTGTTTGTGAGCATGATAGGGGTCTCTATTTCTCCTAGCTCACGGATCTGGGGCAGGCCAACCGATTTACCGTACCCATTGATGATGTGTACTGCTGCCCGTACCTTGTGCTGGTAGAGGTTTCGATCATGTGGGAGGATGGCGGTCACACCCGTTCGTATGGCTTTCGTTGCCTTGACGTCGTTCACCTCTTTAATCAGGGATGTATGGCCTATTTTCACGCTCGGTACGTCGGTGAGCGCATTGTCCTTTCCTGTTGGGAGTTCACCCAACTTAATCCCTACGTCTCTTGCCCTTGGTCGTTTCATTTGCTACACCACGTTGAACAGAATATAACTACACTTTTGAACCATGGGCACATCAAGAAATGCGGATAATCCTCCCTGTTCGCTTTTGTATTTTAGCGAGTTTCAGAATCCGTGAAGAATACGGGAGGAAGTAGAAATAAAATGTAGTTCTTCAGCTCTTCACAAGCCTACTGGTCTTCTTCATCTTCTAGATCTAATCCCTCTAACTCCTCTAGTGCTTCCTCTCCTTCCTTTTTAGGAATGTCTTCCGTTTCAAAGTCTTCCATACCTTCGTCTTCCTTAAGTGTTCCCTCTTTGTGTTCTTCTTTCTTGTGTTTTTCTTCACGTTTTTCTTTCCCAATCAATGGGAGGTTTTTCTCTACGAACTCCTGTACTGGCTCGAGCTTCCGAGTGTCTACCACGCCCCCTCTGATTTCGTCCGCATACTTTTTCACTGCACGGGTATGTACATCGGTGACTTTCTTGATTACCTTTGGGAAGGCCTCTTTCACTTGCGCCCAGAAGTACGTTTCATCTTGCTTGCTAATGATCAATTGGGGTCGCTTGCCCATAATCACATAATCTTGCTCCACGCCTAGGTTCTCTTGGAGAAGACTAAACGAACCAGTAAGGGACGAGGCAAAAAGATGGGGATCTACCTCCTTCGCGATCTTCTCAGGGTTCAGAGCAAACATCAAGGTACCGCCAGCATCGTTCATGCCCGCAGTACTCACTTTCGCCCGTTTAAACAGTCCATAGTTCCACGCGTACACAAGAGAGAGGATCGCAAAAACGGCAAGCAAGATCCACCACACTTGGGTCTTCGCTAGGAGCGGAATGTAGTGTTCGTATGTATCAGGGATGTAGTCTCCATCGGAATCTTTACTGTTAGGGTTAAGGCCCATTTCGATCTCCTCCCCATCAAGTAGGCCATCCCCATCACTATCGTGGTTATTCGGATCAGTCTCATGAAGTACCACTTCTTCGTAATCAGTCAACTTATCATTATC
>JABAHQ010003713.1_pt1 | contig 34097 bp, 31 predicted proteins | sample 7062091 | NCBI WGS metagenome assembly JABAHQ01 (sample SAMN14534359, study PRJNA622989) | marine sediment metagenome | biome: marine biome [ENVO:00000428]; feature: marine pelagic biome [ENVO:01000023]; material: deep marine sediment [ENVO:00002113] | place: India: Gulf of Kutch | collected... | reverse complement strand
GACCCGACGGTTATCAAAGCTGCCAAGCAAAATGGCGTCCCGGATAGTACCCTGAAAGCCGCCCAATATTCGCCGGTTTATAAATTTGTCAAACAGTGGCGATTAGCCCTGCCCCTGCATCCTGAATACAGGACGCTTCCGATGTTGTTTTACGTACCGCCGCTGCTACCGGTAATGGCTTCCCTCTCCGATAGCGACAACGGTGAACAGGCGCAGAAAATGGATCCCATTGCCAAACTTTGGGACAACGGAAAGCTGTATGACACCAGCACCGAGGAGCTGTGGGGAACTATTGAGCAAGCCAGATTTCCGCTGAAATATATGGCCAATCTATTCAGCGCCGGTGATGAAGAAAAAGTCAAAGATATTCTCAAAAAATTACTGGCGGTTCGCATATATCGGAGAGCTAAAACCGTGAATGATATTTCTGAAGATCGTGTCAACGCGGCATTAAACGAGGTAGAATTAACAGCGGATACCATTGACGACATCTATTACCTGACCTCTTTAGCAAAGTTTGATGATCGATTTGTTATTCCGGCCGCCCACCGTGAACAAGCGATTGAAATGTTAGAGTTTACCGGCGACACAAAAGGCTCGGTCGGATTCGGCTTTAAAGAAAAAGCGGAAAGGGGCGTTTAGCATGGGAAACTTAAATCATTATGGGAAATTGGCTCCCTTATTCACCTATCCGGATCAGGCGTTCTATGAAAAGGTTGAGGCTGCACAGGAATTCCTGAACGCGTATTATCCCGAAGCAGGTGAGTTGATGAACCCCTTTGCCGAATTCGTATCCAACACGGCTTTAACTGTTCTGGAAGAACTTTACACCCGTTCGTTCGATGTGCAGGCCATTACTACCCTGGATATTGGCTATGTGCTCTTTGGAGACGATTACAAACGGGGTGCCCTCCTGGTCAATTTGAACCGGGAACATAAAGAGGCCGGAAATGATTGCCAGAGCGAATTAGCGGATCATCTGTCTAACATATTGCGCTTACTGGATAAAATGGAAAAACCGGAATTAAGGGAGGAGCTAGTGCAGAAAATTGTCGCCCCGGCGTTACGTAAAATTATCCTTGAATTTGAACCGGACAAAGTACAGGCCAAAAACAAGGTTTATCAGAAACATCACAAGACACTTATCGCCAAATCGAACCACTATGGCACTATTTATCAGTTACCGTTAAAAGCACTTTACCATGTGTTAAATAAAGATTTCCATATGGAAACTGCTCAATCGTCTGCAGCCAAGAATCAGGATTTTCTAAAATCCGTGAATAATGAAATAAGCATCGAAACCTTAGATTAAACCAAAGCAGGTCATTATGAATGCCTTAGATTATGTTTTATTTATCGGTCTGCCCTATGTGGCATTGATGATTTTTCTGATCGGAACCATACAGCGTTATCGTGCCACCCGTTTCCAATACTCTTCCTTATCCACCCAATTTTTGGAAGGACGGCAACTCTTCTGGGGCACCTTACCCTTTCACTGGGGACTTCTCTTTCTTTTCTTTGGCCACTTAATCGCCTTTTTGATTCCCAAATCTGTCATTGTTTTAAACAGCCATCCGCTAAGATTGCTGATCATTGAAATAGCAGCCTTTATTTTTGGCATCAGTGCGCTGGTTGGTTTGCTGGCACTCTTTTTCCGTCGCCTGAAGAATCCCCGGTTAAGAGTGGTAACCAGCAAAATGGATGTTGCCATTGAAGTGTTATTGATATTACAGGTGATTAGCGGATTGTGGATTGCTTTAGGCTACCGCTGGGGATCGACCTGGTTTGCGGCCGTATTAACCCCTTACCTTTATTCGATCTTCACTTTTCAACCGGATATCGCGGCGGTAAGCAGTCTGCCCTGGATCATCAAATCGCACATCGCCGGCGCATTTTTAATCCTTTTACTAATTCCATTTTCGAGATTAGTCCATCTCTTAGTTGCGCCATTGCATTATTTATGGCGTCCTTATCAGAGGGTAATCTGGTATTGGGGCAAGACCAAAATTCGCCATCCGGTAAATGGATGGACGATTACTAAACCCAAGAATAATTGATTTTTTAAAAATTGGGAGAGTGTGAAATTATGCACTTAAAAAGTTCTCCGAAAAAAGGCCTTATCGGAACCACTCTGGGATTTTTCTTTGGATTTGCAGCAGTGTCCCTCTATGGACCAACTGCTATTTATTTTAAAGAATCAATGGAGTTGACACCAGCCCTGCTGGGATTGTTAGTGGCAATTCCAGCTTTATCCGGGTCATTATTACGGATTCCGTTTGGCGCCTGGGTAGATACATCTGGTGGCAAGAAACCATTCATGATCCTCATGACGTTATCGGTCATTGGATTAGGCGGTGTATTCACTATCTTATTTCTGGATTATCCCCATAACATGAATTTTTCATTATATCCGTTGATTTTATTTTTCGGATTCCTGAGTGGGTGTGGCATCGCCACCTTTTCGGTAGGAATCGGGCAAACTTCTTATTGGTTCCCCCAGAAAGAACAGGGCAAGGCCCTGGGCATTTATGCCGGTATCGGTAATCTGGCTCCGGGATTATTTTCATTGATCCTCCCCATAGTCCTGGAACGGTTCGGCATTATTTCAGCGTATTTCGCCTGGTGGATGTTCTTAATCATTGGCACCGTGCTGTTTTTAATCATTGGCGCCAATGCTTACTTTTTTCAATTACGAAAAAAGGGACTGCCAAGGGAAGAAGCCATTTCCCAAAGCAGAAGCCTGGGACAGGAGATATTTCCCTCCGGCACCGTGAAAGACAGCCTGAAAATTTCGGCCTCCAAAGGCAGCACCTGGGGATTGGTCGTTATCTATTTCACCACCTTCGGTGGATTTATCGCTTTAACCGCCTGGTTTCCCACTTATTGGGCCTCGTATTTTAAACTCTCCGCTGTAATGGCGGGAACGCTGACCGCTGTCTATTCCTTACTCACATCAGGCATCAGAGTGTTTGGCGGAAATTTTGCTGATAAGTTTGGCGGAGAAAAAGTGGCAATTTACAGTTTACTGGTGTTATCACTCGGTGCGCTCATCATCACCCTATCTGAGTCCTTAATTCTTTCCTTATTTGCCGCGGTAATCATGGCGGTGGGAATGGGCATTGCCAATGCTGCAGTATTCAAATTAGTGCCCACTTACGTCCCGCAGGCCGTGGGAGGCGCCGCCGGATGGGTCGGCGGACTGGGCGCATTTGGTGGATTTGCCATTCCCCCGGTAATGGGCTTTATCGCGGATCAAATGGGAAGCATTGGATATGTGAGAGGATTTATGGTTTTCATTTTTCTTTCCCTGGCCTGCCTGGGCGTCATTTATGCGCTACAAGCAAAGAAAGAGGCAGTCGCGCCTGCCGAATTGAACTAAGAAGCTATTTTCTTATAAACATTGCCATTAAAATCCACAACGAAAAAGGGACAGCCCCATAGGGGGACTATGTTCCAACGAAAGGAAATAATTTTGGATTTTTCCTTGCCTATCTGAGGAATTGAGTCAGGTGAGGAATGATTGAGGGGTGTGAATGAGTCAGAAACCCAACCCCAACCCCTCCGAGGAGGGGCGTATTTCGTGCCTTTTACACGGTAGCTCGTTTGTAAGTACAGCGTTTTTGAGTACATCAGTCCTAAAAACCCCTCCTGTCACAACTGGGGTCCTTCGGAAGGGGGGGGTAGGGGTGGGTCAAAAAATTCGATAAACCTGGTAGGTGCACACTCCTCAAATAATTTATTGATCTCAATATAAATACTTAATAAAATGGAGCTAAATTTATGCAAGTAATTGAAGAAACTCAGAAGATCGAAAATAAAACGGTTGGTGAAATCGTTGTAGAAGACTTTCGCACGGCGGAAGTTTTTAAAAATTTTGGTATCGATTTCTGCTGTGGCGGTAAGCATACTGTAAAAGAGGTTTGTGAAAAACACAATATCAATTTTGAGGAAGTAAAAGACGCTTTATCAAAGGTAGCTCAAAGAGTAAATGCCGGCAATGGAAAAAATTTCAGCGACTGGAGTCCCGACTTTTTAATCGAGTATATCATAAATATACATCACAAATATGTGCGTGAAAATATCCCCGCCTTACTCGAATACACACAGAAAATCGCCAGGGTGCACGGTCAGCATTACCCGGAATTGATAGAGATCGCCCAAATTTTTCGAGATATTTCAATCGAATTGCCCTCTCACATGATGAAGGAAGAGAAAATCCTCTTTCCTTATATTAAGCATTTGGTTGAAGTTGAACAGACCGGACAATCTTGGATTGAACCGGCCTTTGAAAGTGCAGAAAACCCGATTCACATGATGGAATTAGAACACGAAAGTGCCGGGGAGAATATGAGAAAAATCAGGGCATTGAGCAACAACTTCTCATTACCTGAAGAAGCTTGCAATACCTACCGGATAACCTTTTTCAAGCTCGATGAGTTTGAGGAAGATTTACATCAACACATCCATCTGGAAAACAATATCCTTTTCCCCAGAGCGATTCAATTAGAAAAAAAATTAAACGAAAACAGGGCTGAATCATGATTGATCTGAAGAAGCTTCAACATAATGATCCTTTGAAACGGGTTGTGGAAAAGCAATCCGAGCAGGCGGAATTTTCACCCATGGATCCGCCAAACCCTTATTCACCTCCCACAACTGATTCGGTGCCATACGAGCAAATGCCTGCCTTTCTGCAAGAATTAATCGACGAACATCAAGCTTTCCTCAACAAATTGGACTCTTTGGAAGAAATTTTAGCTGAGCTCCAACAGAATGAAACAAAAGTCAATCGGGAAATGAATAGAAGATTGAGTCAATTTTTCAGCTTTCTGGACGACCAAATTGTAACCCATCAATTAAAAGAAGAAAAAATACTGTTCCCCGTGTTACAGAAACGGCTTCTAAATAATGGTGAACACGGGCAGGGACTTTCTCCTAAAACTGCCGTCGACATGCTTGAAGACGACCATATCAAAATGATGCAATTGGCGGCAGTCACTTTTAATTTTCTGGGATTGGTATCACGGATTCCGGAGCATACTTCCCGCGCAATGGTGTTAGACGCAGCCATCGAACAGGGCAAAGCGCTGGTGGAGCATTTGCGTCTTCATATTTTTCGAGAAAATAATGTGGCATTTGGTTTAGCACATATATATATTAACGAAAGTGAATTTGAGGAAATGCAACAACGGCGTGCAAAATATCGATGAGTGGTTAGTGGTGAATGTGAGCGACGGCAGGAAGAAATTTCGGTGCTTGTTCATCCCACAGCCACCGTATGGCAGCTGCGATATGAACGCCTGTGTACGAGAAACTCTTGCTTCGAGTTTGCCGTTTATTCGAAATTATGGACTTGACCGCAATTAGCGAGAATGTAGAAGGAAGCTTGCCGGCGACAAATATTATGTTTTATTAAACTGAGAAGGCTTTGATGAAGACACTACAAAAACACTTTGTCACACTAGTTGGGTTATCCATCATAATGAGTTTGTTATCTTTCTGGGGATGCTCCAAAGAAAGCACTCAACCTGAAGGTGACTCACCCACACCCAGCCCCCAATTCGAATTAAGCGATTTTTCATCCGCTGAGGCTTGTAAGAGCTGCCACCCCAATCAGTATGATGAGTGGAAAGGTTCCATGCATGCCTATGCCTTTATTGATCCGATTAATACGGCCTGGATGGATAATCTGCGGCAAGAAGTGGGCGCTGAAGAGTTAGGACAGTTTTGCGTGCAATGTCATAGCCCGATAGGGATGTTAACCGGAGAAACGCCGATCGGATTTGATAAGGAGGCGGTAGCACCACTCGTCAAAGAAGGGATTAATTGTGATGTCTGCCATCTTATGCAGCAACCTTCACCAACAGCGATTGGAGATGCGGTGTATCATTATGATGTAAAGAGCGGCAACAGATATGGTTCCATTTTCGATCCGGCACCCAACACGTTCCATACTTCCGAAGGCAAGCGATTCTATACCCAATCCAAAGCATGTCTGCCCTGCCATGACCTGATCAATGCACAAGGATTGCGGGCGGAAATTACCTATACGGAATGGGCGGAGAGTCCTTACATCGCTATGGGCAGGGAATGTCAATCCTGCCACATGGAAACTTATTCGGGCGAGGCAGCAGTGGACGGACCGCAGCGTGACAATCTTCATCGTCATGATTTTATCGGCGTTGATGTTGCTTTGATCGAAAATTTTCCGGACAAGGAAGTGCAGCGTCAGAAGGTGGCAACGCTGTTGAGAAATTCAGTATCATTCCAGGTGGAAGTCCCGGCAACCGTTCATTCCGACACGACACTCGTCATAAATACCGCTGTCATTAACGATAAAACCGGTCACGATATTCCTTCTTCGGTTACTTTTGTCCGCCAAATGTGGCTGGAGGTCACCGTGACCAGCGGCGCAGACACCATCTATCAATCAGGCTACTTTGACGCCAACGGCGATTTAATGGATCAACACAGCGAACTTAATCCGAATGGCGACCCGGATTTAACCCTTTTCCAAAGCGCGCTGTATAGGAGCGGTCAGCCGGCAGACGTGTTCACAGCCGATTCAATCAAAATCGGCAGTATTGCTCCCTTTGAATCCAGGTCAGCACAATATGCCATAAATATTCCTGCCAATCTGAACGGCTCTGTCAATGTCAGAGTTCGTTTACGTTTCAGAGCCATTCCTCCCTATTCCATCCGTGAGGATCTCCCCCATTTAATTGACAATATTCCTGTATTTGATATGGCGTCGTTCGAGCGAGAATTACCTGTTATTCAATAGATTTGACTTTCTCGTATCTACGCCTAGCCTTGCTGGCAGCCTTACTGAACCTCAAAAGTTTAGTAAGGCTTTGAAATAATCATTGCATATTAATTTGAGAAAATGCTATTTTGTCGATCATTTTTTGGATATGAAAGGTAAAATTCTTGACTTTCATCAGGATAATGTCGGCAATTGGGTTGCTGATCTGCAATGTGGTCATAGGCACCACCTGCGCCATCAACCTCCCTGGACCACTCGACAATGGGTATTGACTGCTGAAGGTAGAAAGCGTTTCATTGGCAGCAAATTGCATTGCCGGGAGTGTGAAACACAATCAATCGATCAAGGAAGAGAAATGGAGGAATCAAAACCTCAACAGAAAGCCCGTCGCATAGCGGAAGCTGTAAAAGCAGAATCGATTAAAGCAGCGATAGAAGCTTATCAGCGAGCCAAGATGAGTGGCCTTTGTCAGGAAGGCGCCTGGGATTGCGCCATCGATGCCATGCGAACATTAGATGCGGAGTCTATCATCAAAAACTTACCGGAGTAAAATCCGTCTTGAAAGTATGTTTTCATATATTTGCACTCATTTTGTAACTTACAGTTTTCCGGGGTATCCAATTCGTAATTTAGCAACGAGTAAAAATGCAAGTTCTCAGCAATAGAGATATCAAATTTTGTAAACCTTTATCGAGACGGAGAAATTTTAAATGAACCGTTTGAATCGATTGGCAATCAATGAAGAAGGCTTTGTTTTCGATCCCTCCACCGGAGAAAGTTTTTCAGTCAATAAAAGCGGATTGTACATTTTAAATGCGCTAAAAGAAAATACATCTACCGAACAGATTGCCCGGGAACTGAAAGAACAATTTGATATGACGCCGGAAGAAGTGGAACGGGATGTGATTGACTTCATCGATCACTTGCGTAGCTTTCGATTAGTGTAGATTAATAAATTTAAAGCAGTATCTCATTTCTAAAACTACCAGACATTGTGAGGGGGCAGATGGAAGAAATTATCGTGGGAGTTTCCGGAATAAATGCAGTGGATAATCCCGGGCCGGGAGTTGGGGTGGCCCGCAGCCTTAAAGAAGACAGCGAATTAAATGTAAAAGTATTGGGCCTGGCTTATGACGCCATGGAACCGGGGGTTTACATGGATTGGCTGATTGACAAAGCCTTTATCCTTCCCTATCCGTCCGGTAGCCACACCGAATTTTTAGAGCGAATCACTTACATTAAACAAAATTATGGCCTTGATTTTATCATTCCCAATCTGGATGCGGAATTGCCGTTTTTCATCAAATATAAAAGCGAATTTGAAAAGCAAGACATTCAAACCTTCTTGCCCGATTCTCACCAATTTCGCCTGCGTAGCAAAGATCGATTGAAAGAAGTAGCGGATAACATTCGCATTAAGTTTCCCCAATCGGAGCTTGTCAGTTCTTATGACGAGCTGCTACAAGCAATCGACAATATTGGACTGCCGGTAATGATTAAGGGCGCCTTTTACAAAGCGTATCGCGCCTATACCACCCAAGAAGCTATGGCCCATTACAACGATATTGTCGCCGAATGGGGATACCCGATCATCGTGCAAAAGGTGGTCTCCGGTGAAGAAATGAATGTCGTTGGGGTGGGTGACGGGGAAGGCAACTCACTCGGGTTGGTCGGTATCAAAAAAATGTGGATTACCTCTCTGGGCAAAATCTGGAACGGCGTCACCATCAAAAATGAACCGATGCTGGAGGCCGCCCGAAAGTTTATTCAGACGTACAAATGGAAAGGCGGCCTGGAACTGGAGTGTATTGTCGATAACGAAGATGTTTATTTGATAGAGATTAATCCCCGACTACCCGCCTGGTCCTATTTTGCCACCGGGGTGGGGATAAATCTTCCCGCCAATATGCTCCGCAAAGCATTTGAACTTCCCTTATCAGTTCCCGATGATTACGAAGTCGGAAGGCTCTATGTACGCTATACTTATGAGCTAATTACCGATATGGATCCTTTTCGAAAAATAACCATGAACGGAGAACGATAGCATGACCGAACCGGAAAAAAAGAAAAAACCTCGTTATGAAAATCCGGTGATCATCAAATTGCAAACCGGGTTTATGAACAAATTTGGTAGTAGCCCGCTTTACACTCGAAAAGTTCGCGAAGATATCGACGGGATCGCTGTCGAGGAGTTGGTGAGTCAATATGGCTCACCCTTGTTTGTCTATTCCGAACGTAGCTTGCGTCAACGGTATCGGGACTATTATGATCAGTTTTCCACCCGCTATCCAAACGTGAGTTTTGGCTGGTCTTATAAGACCAATTACCTTCAGGCTATTTGTGCGACCCAGCATCAGGAAGGTGCGCTGGCGGAAGTGGTCTCTGAATTTGAATACGATAAGGCTCGCAAATACGGGATTGATGGGAAGAATATCATTTTTAATGGTCCGCGAAAGCCGCTTGCCGCTCTGGAAAAAGCCGTCAACGAAAGTGCGATAATTAACATCGATCATTTTGATGAAATCTATGATCTGGAAAAAATCACAGATAAGTTGAATAAAAAAATTAAGGTCGGCATGCGGGTGAACATGGATACCGGTATTCATCCCCAGTGGTCGCGATTCGGTTTAAACATTGAATCCGGTCAGGCGATCGATGCCGCCAAACGGATTGTCAACGGTGGCAAGTTGGTCTTGAACGGCCTTCATTGTCACATCGGCACTTTTATTCTGGAACCGGACGCCTATGCGATGGAAGTCGCCAAAATGCTGACCTTCGGATACGAGTTAGAAGATAATTTCGGATTTAAGATGGAATACATCGATATCGGCGGTGGGCTGCCTTCCCGCATCAAACTTAAAGGCACTTACCTGCCACCGGATGTTGGAGTTCCGCCCATCGAAGAGTACGCCGAAAAGATTACAAATGCACTGTATCAACATCTGCGCCCCAAAGATTTTCCCAAATTAATTCTGGAAGCCGGACGTGCCATTGTTGATGAGAGCGGTTACCTGATAACTACCGTTTTTGCCTCCAAACGGTTACCGGATGGCCGCAAGGCGTATATTGTCGATGCTGGTATCAATACGCTGTTTACCTCATTTTGGTACAAATTCAATGTGGAAGTGGATCGCGAAATGCAGGGACTGAACGAACCATCGGTGATTTATGGACCACTGTGTATGAATATCGACGTTCTGGATGAAGGCTCACTGCTGCCGCCCATTGAACGGGGAACCCGATTGGTCTTTTCCCCGGTGGGCGCTTATAACAATACCCAGTGGATGCAATTTATCGAATATCGTCCCAACGTGGTACTAATCGGTGAAAACGGTGAAGTTGATATTATCCGTGAAGCTGAGGATTTAAAGGAGATGGAACGACAGGAACGACTGCCGGAGAGATTAAAGTTAGGAGGGAAGAAAGCTGGATGAACGTTTTATATGTCTGAATAATTCTTAGTAACAACAAGGTAAAATGGTAAACGCTGAGTTCGCTGAGAACGCGGAGAAAAAGAACGGGATTGCTTAAGTGACAATTAAAAAACACCGCGAATCTCTGCACACTCTGCGCCTCTGCGTTAATGGAGGCAAGCTGCAAAGTAGCTCCGGGAGATGGTTTCCTAATTCTACCACGGCTCGCAGATAAGGAAAGGTTATGCTCGACGGACTAAAGACGCATTTGAAGGCGATTTTTAATAGCTACTCGGAAATATTCTTTCTCAGGGGGGCACTGATTGGAATATTGATGACTGTAGTCACCCTGGTCAATCCCAATGTGGCAATTGCCGGAATTATCGCTGTCATTTCCGCCTACGCCTTCGCCAATTTCATCAATCTGGATAAAGAATTTTTGAAATCCGGATTTTACACCTATAATCCGCTGCTGGTTGGCCTGTCCATCGGATATTTATTTCAAATCACTCCCCTGACCATCTTCTTTGTCGTCACTGCCGGTATCTTTACTTTTGTGTTTACCAATATGCTCTACAGTATTTTCGCTTATTACTTGTTATTGCCTGTCTTAAGCCTCCCTTTTGCGATTATTAGCTCTATTGCTTACTTAGCCTCTTCACAATATTCCAATTTGTTTGTGACAGGACTTTATCCGCAGATTGTTTCCAACATCGAACTATATCTCCCTTTTTGGATCACCGGATTTTTAAAATCATTGGGGGTGATTCTGTTTGTACCCCACGTCATGGCCGGACTGGTCTTTTTGGTGCTCATCTTTTTTGCCTCTCGCATATTATTCCTGCTGGTTATTCTGGGCTATTATACCGGTACTTTGTTTTCGGCCATGATGCTCGGTTCTTTTCTGCAAGCCTTCACCGATCTGAATAATTTTAATTTTATTTTGATCGCAATTGCCCTGGGAGGTATCTTTATGATTCCCTCTATAAAGACCTATTTCTTGGCCTTGATTGCCGTGGCCACCTCTACAATTTTCCTCCAATCTGTGGAAGTCTTTTGGTCATCTTACGGAATACCCGCATTTACTATCCCCTTCAATTTGGTGTCGCTGACCTTTATTTATGTTTTGGGCCTGGTCAAGTATCCGATGATGTCCACCTTTATCAAAAATACGCCGGAAGAGTCGCTGGATTATCACCTCTCTATTGTAAATCGCTTTAAGGGTAGTGAGCGTACCCTGGGATTACCATTTTCCGGCAAGTGGACGGTCTGGCAGGCTTTTGACGGCAAATGGACGCACCAGGGCAGTTGGCGATATGCCTACGATTTTGTGATCACCGATGAGAAGGGGAATACCTGCCGCAATGATGGATCGAAATTAGATGATTATTACGCCTACCGAAAACCGGTGCTCTCCCCCACCCGCGGACGGATAGTGAGGATCAGCAATACATTGCCGGACAATCCCATTAATGAAGTGGATAGAACCAATAACTGGGGAAATTATGTAGTGATTCAAGACCCGCGCGGGTATTACATCGAAATTTCGCACTTTGTCCAAAACTCCATCTCAGTTAAGGAAGGAGATTGGGTGGAGAAAGGCAGCATTCTAGGTCAATGCGGTAATTCCGGATATTCGCCCCAGCCCCACATTCACGTGCAGGTTCAGGTGGACGAACAGCTTGGCTCCCCAACGTTGCCCTTCAGCTTCGCCAGCTTTGTGGCAAACAACCGCTTTTACGCTAACGAATTACCGGCAGAGGGAGACACCGTCGAGCCTTTACATGCTGACAGAAGCCTGGATATTAAGACTTCCTTTATCCTCGATCAGGAATTTTCTTACGAAGTTCTCAAATCCGATCAGAAAATCGATGAATTAAAATTAGCCGTCCGAATGGCGCCCGATGGCACCTTTTACTTTGATTCTGAGCGAGGGAAACTGTATTTTGGTAAACATGAAGGAACGTTTTACTTTTACAGTTTCGACGGGAACGATAGATATTTAAAGACGCTGTTTATCGCCCTTCCCCGGCTGCCATTGGCCTTTCGTGAAAATTTGGAATGGCAGGATTATATTCCGGTAGGCGCCGTAACTCGCGGTATTCGAAAAGCGATTATGCTTTTTCTCAGCTCTTTCTATCACAATTTAGACAAAATCCACGCCACTTGTGAATATCAAGACAAAAACACCATTGCGGGTATGGTTACCTCCAAATTTTTGAATTTTCAAACCAAAACAATCACTGAATTGGATGACCATGTGGGATTTAACCGCATTCGATTAAATGATCTCGAATTAAGGAGAATTTCCGATGAGACCACTAATCATTAGTCTGATAACTATCTTATTTTCCCATTTTGTTTTTGCTCAAACCTCCACACGGATTGACTTTTTGCCCTACCTGTCTTACTGGAACTACCAGGATACCTTTTCCAAAGATCACAGTCTTATCAGCGGTGTGTATGGATATTACGGTCTTGGACTGAGACATGTGCTGGAAAGCGATATAGCTTATTCCCGCATTAGTTACAGTGGGACAGGCTTTATGGTTGGGCCACGTCGCTTTCGGAGCAAATCAATCAATATCGATCAGCTTGATTTGACCGCAGCATATACTAATTATTCCTTTCCCAATTTAAAAGTGCGGGGCGGGATGCATTATATCATCTCCGATGATTCGCTGACCAACAATGGATTTGTTCTGTTTTCAGGCATTCATCGTTATCGCGCCAATCAATATACAGTAGGATTGGATGTATACGGATCATTCTATAGCGATTACAATCCCGATCTTAAGCTCATTCAGCTAACCGGTCAGTTCGGGTTCTACTTTGGCAATTATTTTACTACCGGCAGTTTTTTTGCCCAAACCAAAGGCTATTACATTAACCTTTCCGATAAAGTCAGTTTCGGTGACGACCAGTATGCCTCCATCGAACAATCGTTGTCTTATTTTTATAAAGATGTTACTCTGAAGGCTTTTTTCTGGACCGGATTTCAGGTTCTTGGCGTACAGAATGACGGATTTGTGGTGTATAATCTGGCTGAGAAACACCTGGGCGCTTTCGGTGCTGAAGTAAAGTATGCCTTTACAGATAAGGCTTCGCTCCGGTTGAAGCTGACCCGGGGCAGATTTAAAGAACTGAACCGGCCCGATAATATAGTCAAATCATTTAATGTCGCTTTTCTGGTTGGGGTGACATTATAGGAGTTATCGCAAAAATGCGCACAGCCCAATTTTGCGAAAGTATAGTATTAATCAATTATAAGGCATAGTGTTTTAATAATTCCCTAAAACTACATTTACAGTCCATCAACAAGTAACTCACCCCCTCTCTTGCCAAAAAGGGGGATGATCCTAGGGGCATAGCTTCGCCAAAGTGAGAAAGTTCGCGAGACAAAGAGGTCGGGAAAGGATCCAAAGATAAAATTAAATGAACACGATATCTAAGAGTGCTTATGAAATTATTGATGATGAGTTTATCTTTCTTATCCTTAATGGCCGTAGGCATCGGCGATGGCGATAATGCCCGAAAGTTAGTGGTCGGTTCCTTCAGCCTGGATTCGAACAAACCACACCTTACACTTGGCCAGAGAATCAAACAAATTGTCAATCAAACCCATTCCCGCCGGGAATAGCAAGCTAAAATGGGATGGCACCAATCAACAAGGAGAAGCTGTTCCTTCCGGAATATATCTCTATACCTTGAAAACGAGGAAAATTAAAACTAAAAAGAAAATGATGTTAATCTGCTAAACCACCTAACTTCCGGGAATTAGCCATGAAAAAATTTACTTTATTACTATCACTGATCTTAATTGCCAATGGGTTCGCTCTGACGCATGAAGAAATTAAAGACGCCTATTACAAATCTTATAATTATGAAAAAATTGAAAATTATACTGACGCCATTAAAGCGATCATGATCGTCTATCAGGAATATCCGAATGGCTACACAGTAAATTTACGCCTGGGATGGCTCTACTACCTGAACGAAAATTATGCCAATTCTCTCTCCCATTATGAAAAGGCCATTCAAATCTCACCTTATTCCATCGAAGCCAAGCTGGGACATTTGCTGCCGTTATTAGCTCAAGAAAAATATGGCGAAGTGGAAAAGGAAGCGTTCAAGATTCTGGACGTTGATTACTACAATTACTATGGCAACTTGCGGCTGATTTTCGCTTTACGGATGAAGGAAAAATACGACGTGGCAGAGAAAATCGCCTTAAAGATGCTGGCGGTCTATCCCATCGATGTTTCTTTCTTGACCGAATTCGGATTGATTAAACACGCCCAGGGGAAAGTCGATCGAGCCATTCAGATATTTTCCGACGTCCTGATTCTCGATCCGGAAAATATAACCGCTAAAAATTACTTGAAGAAATAACTGATGGAAGCGACTCAGCAAAGCGCTTTCCAACCCGCAAAGCGACAGCGATTGGGTACGCCAGATTTGCTAAAAGGTGTAGCGGTGATCCTGATGATTCAGGTACACATTATGGAATTGTTCGCCAGGTCCGATGTTGAGGAGGGGCTTTTCGGAAAGATTTCGCTGTTCCTGGGCGGTCCCCCGGCAGCGCCGGTATTTATGGCAGCAATGGGCTTCCTGCTGGTCTATACCCGCAAATCCCCACAAGAAATGATATATCGCGGTTTTCGATTAATTGCAGGTGGTCTGCTATTAAACCTGGGCTTAAACACCCATGTACTGTTCAAAATCTTCTTCGGCACTTACACCTTAAATCCCTGGGAATTTGTCTTCGGGGTCGATATTCTGTTTCTGGCAGGATTGAGTATGATGGTGACTGTCGGACTGAAATCGATTAGTAAAGATCACTATCTGCCTGCCTTGAGTTTCGCTATCTTCGTGCCTTTGATCACCCCGCATCTGCCCATCCTGGTAAGCGAAGATTCCGCGCTAAAATACCTTCAGGCGTTCTTCTGGGGAGACTACAGCTGGTCTTATTTTCCCCTGTTTCCCTGGTTGGCCTATCCCTTGATCGGCTATGCATTTGGCCTTGCTCAGAAAAAAATCGCTTTTAATAAGATCACTATCGATAAAAGGCTGATTATCCTGGTTCTACTGGGAATCGGGTTTGCATTTACGGCTAGTTACGCAACCGACGTTGCCACGGCTTTAACCGAATATTATCACCACGGTTTTTTGTATTTTCTTTGGGTGGTCCTCTTTTTAGTGATGTGGTTGCTCATATTTTCCTTACTGGAAAACGATCTGGGAGACTCTGCTTTATTTAGCTACCTCAAGTGGATGGGGAAAAAAGTCACTGCCGCTTATGTCTTTCAATGGCTGATCATTGGTAACATCGCCACCGCCATTTACAAAACCCAAAATTTAACTGAAATCATCCTGTGGTTCTTTTCGGTTCTCTTGCTTACAAGTGTATTGATCTTTCTATGGACCAAATTTAAAGACCACATCTTCGAAGAAAATCTAATCTAAGGCTCCTCCTTATAGTCTCTCCCTTACATTAAACTTACTTATTTTGACAAAAATCATCCTCTAACCTGACGAAAGTCATTGTATAGAAATTTTGTTAGTGCGAAGCTATCCTGTAATATCAGAAACGAATTACAAATTTTGACCTGGAGGAAAAATTATGAAACTTATTTCCCTCACCTTTTCAGTGCTCTTAGCCACAACGTTGCTTTTAGCGAACTCGCCGGATTGGCTGAGTTTTAATGCCAATCAGGAACAACCCGCCTTGCCGCAACTCAACGTCTTATTGGCAGATTATTCCGGTGTGGAACTGAATTACCGTTTTCCCGGAATGTATGTTAGTCAGATTGAAGTAGAAAATGAAATCTTCGATAACATCAATATCCCGGGATTTGGTATTACTCTGGATGCCGGCAAGCCAAAGCTACCAACCCTTGGCAAGTATATTATGTTTCCCAAGGGCGCTAATCTCACTATCCGAATCGATCAAGTCCAAACTCAGGTGTTTGAAGATTTCTATTTGTATCCCTCCCAGCCTCTGCCGGTCGATAGAGAGGATTACCCCACCCCGCCCTTTACCATTGATCGCCAATTTTATTCACAAAATGTTCGGTACCCGGAGGAGATTGTTCAGATCACCACTACCGGCGTCATCCGGGGCGTTGCGGTTGCCCGGATTGAGGTATTTCCAATTCAGTATAATCCTGCTACCCGGCAATTAACGGCCCATTCAAATATCAAATTCAAAATTCAATTTGAGGGCGGAACAAATCGATTTAGCGATGCCCGCTTACGAAATTCATTTNNATTTATTGACCCTCTTTATCAATCCACGCTAATAAATGCCAGTAGTTTGGAAGCAATTCCTCAAAGCTTCACTTCGCCGGAAATCACTAACGGTTGCGATTTATTGATTATATCTACTCCGTCTTTGCAGCCTGCTGCGGATACGTTGGCTGCCTGGAAAAACAGAATGGGATTGATGACCATGACAACCACAACCCAGGAGGTAGGTAATACCCCCACTCAAATCAAAAATTATATGCAAAATGCTTATGACAACTGGAATCCTGCACCCTCTTACCTGCTCTTTATTGGGGATCACCCGAATCTCCCGGGACACCCCTCAAGTGTAGGATTTTATTCACACATTACCGATTTGCGATATGCCTGCCTGGACGGTCCTGATTATTTCCCGGATATCGGCCACGGTCGCATCTCAGTGGTTAATTTAAATCAAGCCTTAAAAGCCGTTCGGGATATCATCAACTATGAGAAAAATCCGTTGACCGATCCGGCTTTCTATACCAATACCAGTCAGGCAGCCTACTTTCAACATGCCGGCGGTGGCTATGCGGAACGGCGGTTTGCCCAAACCTCAGAAGAAATTCATCAACACCTGACCAATTTGGGATATAATGCCGAAAGAATTTATTATACCGAGCCAACGGTTAATCCCACCAATTGGAATAATACCTATTACTCCAATGGAGAACCCATTCCGCCCGCTCTGTTGCGGTCCAATGGATTTCAATGGAGTGGAAATTCAACAGACATTTCCAACGCTGTCAATAGTGGAATATTTTTGCTGACCCATCGTGATCATGGTTCCCCTACCGGTTGGAGCGATCCTTATTTTACGTCCACCCATGTGAATAACTTAACCAATGGGGATAAATTGCCGGTAGTCTTTTCACTGAATTGTTCAACGGGTGACTTTGAATACGGCGAATGTTTTGCCGAAGCCTGGTTGCGGAATCCCAATGGGGGAGCCATTGGCGTCATTGCTGCCAGTGCCACCAGTTATAGCGGCAATAATGACGGGCTGGCAGGCGGACTCACTGATGCGATTTGGCCGGGATATGTAGCGCTCTTTCCGCATAATATGACGCCGAACGTGACCCCGCATCCGCCTATTTATCGCATGGGTGATGTGCTAAATCAGGGAAAATTTCGGATGAGTGAAACATGGGGAAGCGGATCACCGCCCTTTAATTATGAGGAATATACCTTCGAATTATTTCACTGGTTCGGCGATCCCAGCATGGAAATACGCACCGCTCCTCCCCAAAATTTAAGCGTTAATCATCCGCCCAATATCTTTTTGGGCAATCCACAGTTTACGGTGAATGTTGCTGAGGATAGCGCCCTGGTTGCTTTGTCTCGCGACGGTGATATATTGGCCCGGGCTTATTCTGACGGGGGTGTGGCACAATTAACCCTCGCCAGTCCAATTACCATCCCGGGCAAAGTCGATCTGGTGGTCAGCAAGCATGACTATGTTCCGTATATTGCGGAATTACAAGCAATTCCGGCCAGCGGACCATATTTATATTGCATCGGTCACCGGGTGATTGACTCCACCGGTAACGACAATGCCATTCCTGAAGCAGGCGAATCTCTCGAACTTCAACTTGAACTGACCAATTTTGGTATTCAGGATGCGCAAAATGTTAGCGGGACACTCTCCTCCCAGGACTCCCTGGTGCAGGTTACTATCAATCACTCTGCTTTGGGGTTTATTGCGGTTTCCGATACCGTCCTTCGGGGGACATTTGCCGTTGAACTGGATCAACAAATCCCCCATTTGCATCAATGTTTGTTTGATTTGCATCTGGAAGCGGATGGCGGCTACAATTGGGATCAACAGATTTCAATGACGATTCGCAAGGGAGCAAAAATTGTTCTGCCGGATACCTTGATTCAATTCCCAAACACCTTTCTCAATTTTACTTCTTCCGAGTCGTTTACAATCGAAAACGGCGGGCCGGACACTTTACATATTACAGATGTAATTTCTGATATTCCCCAATTCTATGCAGAGACAACTTCTTTATCGGTCGCTCCCGGCGCTCATCAATCCATTCAGGTAAATTTTTTGCCAACCGATACACTACAATATAGCGGCACTTTAACCATCCTGAATACAGATCCGATCAATTTTGAGACAACCTTTAACACCTTTGGCATCGGCATTAACGCACCGGATATTGCCGTTTCTCCGGATAGTATCTCCGAAACGCTTAACGTAACGGATAGTATTACCGTGCCAATTCAATTAAATAATGTGGGATTAGGTGAGTTGAATTTCACTGTTCAGATCGCCGGTAATCTGCATCCTGGCACTGGAATTGAGGGTGCGGGTGGTTCGGATAATTTCGGGCATATCTGGATCGACAGCGATGAAGCGGATGGCCCGGAATTCCAGTGGATAGACATCAGCCAAACCGGCACGCTGATAACGCTCACCGGCAACGATGCGCATTCTGACGCTATCAACCTGAGCTTTGATTTTCCGTTTTATGGTGAAGTCAACGATCATTTCTGGGTATGTACCAACGGTTGGTTAAGCTTCGCCTTCGCGTCTACCGCATTCCACAATCGCCAGCTTCCTAGCATTTCCGCTCCCCGGGAAATGATTGCTTTGCTATGGGATAATCTCAACTTTCAGGCGGAAAGCAAACTCTATTTTCAGGATGAAGGCAATAAGGCCATTATCCTGTTCAAGAATGTCTACCGGGTAACCGGTGAAGGGCCGTATACCTTTGAAGTGATTCTCTACGAAAGCGGAAACATTCTGCTACAGTATCTGCAATTGGAAAATGCGCAACACGATTATACAGTTGGGATTCAAAACCTGTCAGGCGATGACGGGTTGACAATCGCTCACAATGAACCTTATCTGCATGATTCGCTGGCAGTCCTGATCCGCCAACATAACTGGACAGCAATAACACCCACCTCCGGGACAATTTCTGCGCAATCTTCAACAACGCTTTTACTAACTTTGAGAACAATTGACTTCCCATTGGGAATCTTTCAGGCCAACGTTCAGATCGAGAGCAATGACCCGGACGAGTCAATCGTCTACATTCCGATTACGATGACAGTGGATTCCGTATCCGTAGGAATTGAACATACTGCTTCAACACTTCCCCAAAAATTTGTACTGCAGCAAAACTGGCCGAATCCGTTTAATCCCACCACGACCATAGCTTATGCTTTACCCGAACCGGCACACGTAGAATTAATTGTCTACAACTTATTAGGTCAACGGATCAACACACTCGTTGATGAAACCAGGCGAGCGGATTTCCATCAGGCGAAATGGGATGGAACCAATGACAATGGCCAAACTGTGGGGTCGGGAGTCTACATATATCAATTACGGGTAACCGCCCCATCCGGAAAAACCAGCGAACATGTATTTACGCGAAAGATGTTATTGATTCGCTGATTGGTTAAGTAAGTGGGTAGCATTATTAACCAAAGGCCACTTTTAAAAATGTTAGGCAGGTCAGGTTGAGCGCCTGGTGCCACAAGCAGGCGCTCGGTTGACGCCACCTTTAGGCTCAATAAGTATCGGTTATTTGAGTTTAATCACCTATTACGAGCAAATCATAAATTCATCTTAAAGATTCATTTTTCATGACAGGGGATAACTACTCTTGCTCAACCCCCTATCTCAATTCCTGTAAAAAATTTTACATATTTGAAACATTCCCTTTGGTTTTACGAATATTGGCTCATGGGAAAAGCAAAATACACATATTTGAGTAAACGCGAAGGCCAGATAATGGACGTGGTTTACCGTCTCGGCGAGGTGAGCGTAGCGGATGTGCTGGATCATTTTCCCGAAACGACCTCCTATGACTCAGTACGAATTATATTGGGAATTTTGGAAAAGAAAGGTTACGTTACCCACAAAAGAAAAGGACAGCGTTATATCTATCTTCCTACTAAAGAGCCCGGTAATGCAGGACAATCCGCATTGGAGCATTTACTAAGCACTTTTTTTGAAGGATCCGCCAAAAAAGTGGTTTCCACACTGGTAAACCTTCCCGATAAAAATTTGTCTCCAAAAGAATTGGATGAACTTGTGAAAATCTTAGAAGAGGCCAAGAAAGAGAAAGAAAAATGAGGTTGGTTTTCGATTTCATATCTTGCGTAGATGTTGTTTGTTTGACGGAATACTGGGGCAATTTGGCTCTAAAAAGCGGCCCAATACTGGGTATTGCATTGCTATTAATCTTGCATATGCGCAGATCCACTGCGGCGGCACGACACTGGGTTCTCTGCCTTGCGTTTTACAACCTGTTACTATTGTCCCTGTTGCCGATAGTTGTGCCAGGATTTTCATTACCCCTGTTACCCCAGGCTTCCCTGGCTATGCTTGGAACTGATAATTTACCACAAAGCCAACTTATTGGACAGTACTCTGAAAATCGACAAGGCTATGAAGCCAAAGATACGGGGAGCCGGCAAAATAAATCTTCAACCAGTGATGGGTTATCTGAGAAAAATCCAAATCATACTACGATTTTTCCCCGATCCACTTCACTAATAGATCGGATTAATAGTTGGCCAACTGTCTTGGTCCTAGTTTGGTTGTCAGGCATGGTATTTCTAATTCTCCGTTTGTTGGCTGGTGTCGGTTATGCGCATTGGTTCGCCCGGTATAAAAGCGAAAGAGCAGAAGATGAATGGGAAAATATTCTTCGAATGTGTTCTCGCCAGCTAAGGATTAAACGTAAAGTGCAACTACTGCAAAACCGGGATACTGCCATTCCCATGACCTTCGGTGGTTGGCGTCCGGTGATTATATTGCCCCAGCAGGCGACTAATTGGTCACAAAAATATCTTAAGATCGTTTTGCTTCATGAATTGGCGCATGTCAAAAGGTGGGATTATTTCAATATTCTGGTGGAACAGTTTATTTGCGCTATTTACTGGTATAATCCGCTGGTATGGACCGCAGCCCGCCGACTGCAAATTGAACGCGAAAAAGCGTGCGATGACCGGGTTATCTATCACGGTACAGAAATGTATGACTATGCCCGGTGTCTTCTGGATATCGTCCGCGACATCCCATCGGGAAGACGCTCTGGTCTTAGAGTCCTGGCAATGGCCACACACCGGGAATTAAAATCAAGGCTGGAGAGTATTCTTGAACGCAGTCGCTCCCGCCACCCGTTGAGAAAAAAACACGCCATTCTAATTGCAGTAATAACCATCATCTTCGCGTTGTTTATCAGCGCGATGCAAGTAGAGGAAAAAGATTCTCAAGCGGTTCAACGTCAAGAAACTTCAAATTTAACTCCGAATACCCTTGCCGGTTTGCTTAACAGTTTGGAAAATGCCGATCCGAATGCCCGAAAAAAAGCCGCCTGGCGCTTAGGCAATGCGATTAGCTCCCGCGGTCTGCAACCTTTGATTGCTGCTCTGAATGACACCGATCCGGAAGTACGTCTCATGGCAGCCTGGGCATTGGGTGAGATAGGCGATCAACGGGCAGTGTCACCGCTAATAAATTGCTTAGCGGATGCAGATCCGTACCTGCGCGAAATGGCAATTCGTAGTTTGGGATACATTAAATCACAACAGGCCATTTCTGCGTTAGCAAAAGTGCTGCGCGATCCGGATGAGGATATTCGTTCCGCAGCCGTTGTTTCTCTGGGAGAAATCGGCACCCAACAATCGATTGAAGCGCTTGGCAGAGCGCTGCATGACCGGAGTCCAGGCGTTCGAGAAATGGCAGTATGTATGCTGGGATATACCAACTCTCCCAGGGCAATTGAGAAACTGAAAGTCTCCCTCGGAGATGAAAATCCCAGTGTCAGGGCCAAAGCCGCACATTCCCTGGGGCTGATAAAAGACGCCAGTACTATTGAGAAGTTGGTAATGACCATGAAAGATAGTGACCCGGAAGTAAGACAGCAGGCTGCAGAGGCTTTGGGAAAAATGAAGAGGTCTCGCGCAATACCTGCTTTAATAAGTGCATTGCGCGATGAAGACCCGTCGGTACGCTCTACTGCCACCTGGGCTCTTAATGAAATCAAGCATTCAGAATAGATCACCGGTGATATATGACATAACTTACCTCAATTAATTCCATAACCATAAGAAATTTTGCCAGTTGATAGCAAAATTTTTTTAACAAAAAATGTAAAAAATTTTACAGCGAAAGGAGAAATACGATGATATATAAACTGAAAATCATATCCATGCTGACAGGAATTATTATCACTGTTCCATTGACCGGGTTAATCGCCAAACCGGACTATGCTTCTCCCGAAACCAGCAGAATTATTGAGCAGATGATAGCAGCACATGGAGGAATGCAGAAATGGGAAAATGCACCGACGGTTAGCTTTGATAATATCTTTTTCAATCCATTCGCCCTGGAGCAGGAAGGGGCATCCCCCTGGTGGGTATCTCACGAGGTCATCGAACAAAGTACCCGACGGGCATATCACGATTGGCCATTGGATGAAGAACAGCTCTCCTACAACGGTGAAAAGGTTTGGACGGTCAACTGGCCTATCGGCAATCCGCCCAAATTCCAGGCACTTTTTTTCTATTATTTCGTCGGACTTCCCTGGCTGACGCAAGATTCCAATGTTAAACTGGGAACACCGGGGCGAGGTCAGCTACCAGGATTTGATAAAGATTATATCACAGTTACAATGGAGTATAGCGGTGATCCCGGTATCGGTAAGACTCAAAAGGATTCTTACAAATTATACATCGACCCGGATACCTACTTGCTGCAGGGTTATGAATATGTGATCGGATATGGTCAAATGCTGGAACTGATGAAGATACCTGAGGGACAACTCATTGGGCCTATGCTGCGGATTCATGACAAATTAACTGAAGTAGATGGACTTGTGGTGCCGACTAAAATGCACACGATGGCACCGGACGGCTCAGCCACCTTTGGTTATCATGTGCTGATCAATTACGCTTTTGATCAGAAATTTGACGAAACCCGGATGAACCCTCCGTCTGATGCAGTAGTTGACAACAGTAGCGCTTCCCGATAAAAAATCGATTTCCATTCCTTCTCATTTAGCCTCCGCTCTTCCCTGTAAATTAGCTTGCAGGGAAGAGTTTATTTTTGCAATTCTTTATTTAAGGATTACGGTTACCCTTCTATTAGACCTTTCTTTGTCCATTAAATCAATTCATGTTTGAACAATAAAAACTGAATTTATTGTTTGTTATTTCTGTAACTCTGGTTATTATTGTTCATCTAAATGTTAGTGAACGATAACTAAATTACTGAGATCGACTTTCAAATATGAACAAATTGGAGCTCATCATGAAAAGTAAAAATTCGGCATTCTTTATAAGCCTTTTCAAAGTGCTGATAATTATTTCTATCCTGATAGATTCCAGAGCGATAGCTCAGGCTGATATAGAAACGATTACGTTGTCCAAAGCGCTGGAGATAGCTATGGAGAATAATCCCACTGTGAATGCAAGTGAGCATCAGCTTGAGGCGGCGCAGTCGAAAGTTTGGGAAGCCAAAAGTAATTATCTCCCCAGCATTACGGCAAGTGCCGGATACACTCTGCATGAAGAACCGAATATCATTGTGCCCATCCATGAAAGAGGCATGTTCCCTCCCCTGGATGAGCAGATCTATGAGACCATATTTCAATTAAGCATGCCCTTGTTTAATGGCGGAAGAACCGGAGCTAACACACAAGCGGCGCATGCATCCCTAACAGAATCAAAAGCGCAACAAGACCTTGTCAAGATTAACTTGTTGGAAAGCATTGGTCAGGTTTTTCTTCAGGCCATGCAACTCAACGATAATCAGCGCTTGATTCGTGCGCGGATTCAATCGCTGCTGCAACGACATCGGGAAATGAAATTGTTGCTCAAAGAAGGGCGGGTATCTACTTCAGACCTTGCGTTGCTCAACTCCTCCATAGAAGCAGCCCGCTCCGATAGTATTGAATTGGACAATCAGCAGCTTGAATTAAGCTATCGTTTGGGGCAATTGCTTGGATTAAAGAAAGCTCTCCAGCCCAACGTTGTTAATCTATCTAAAGAAAAAGCTACTGCTAACAGATCTATTCCGGACAGCGCTGATATTGCCGGCCCAATGGTGACAAGGTCCATAGCGCAATTAAATCGAGCCGAAGCTTTAAAGCATCTCGCTTCGCGCAATTTCTGGCCGGAGGTGAGGGGGTTCGCATCATACAATCTGCGCTCCGGTGCGGAGTTAGATATGATTGGCGAATGGGCAGTAGGCTTGACCCTGCGCATCCCCTTGTTTGAAGGGGGCAGACGAATAGCAAACGTACAAGCGGCTCGGGCTTCTGTCCGGGCAGCGGAAGAAAATTTGAGGTCCGCAGAGCAGGAACAAAGCAACCGTTTGCAAATTGCTAAAAACCAATGGCAGTCGGCGAAAACAAGACGGCAATACATTCAAAAAGCTGTGGACAACAAAACACGCTCGGTATCGGCACAGCAAGAATTATATCAGACCGGGCGGGTATCGCTAAGTGATATGTTGGTTCAGGAAACTGAACTGCTCGAATTACAACTAGAGAAACGATCCCTTGCCTATTCGGAAATATTGGCTGTTTTAAATTATCATGCCACTGCCGGCACTCTGACACAAAATAAAGTAAAAACTATTGTAGGGAGCTTACCATGAATCATATGCGAGATTTACCAATTCATTTAATTTTCAAGAGAGGATGGTGGAAGAATATTTTATTTTTACTCACCATCCCTACATTAGTATTAAGCTTGCTCAATTGCAGCAGGAAAGAAAATACCAATCAGACAACTCGGCCGGTGGCGATTCGGGTAACCAGGCCGGTCATTACCAATATGGAAAATACCCTGTCTTACCTCGGCACTGTGTACGCGCAACAGGAAATAAAAGTCATTGCCCGGGTGCAGGGCACCGTCATCAATTTGCCGTTCACCGAAGGTGAGCGGGCCCAAAAAGGTAATGTTGTTGCTCAAATCGATGCACCGGAATTGCGCGCCTCTGTGGAACGTTTGCGCGCCGATAAAACATATTGGTGCCAACGCTATGAGGCTGATCAGCGGCTGGTAGCCGCTAATGCGTTGCCTGAAGAACAACTGGCATCCAGTAAACGCGCCTGCCAGAGCGCCACCGCTGCCCTGCAAGAAGCGCAATCACGATTGGCAAAGGCCGTGGAAAAAGCCCCCTTTGACGGGAAAATATTAGACTTGTTTGCGGAGCCCGGACAAAACCTGATGCCCGGTCAACCGATTTTGCTGCTGGGAGAAGACCGTCTGGAAATTCAGGTAGAGGTAGTTGAAGAAGACTTACATCGAGGCATCGAGGTCGGTATCCCGGTGCAGATTCGAAGCGGAAAAGAAAAGCAGGCGCTATCCCAAGTAGCCGAAATCTCTCCTATTACCAGCGGAATGACACGCACCTGTACCGTCGCTATACCAATTCCCCCATTAATGGCTACCGAGTTTCGCAAAGGGGCATCCGTCGAGGTAAATATCATCCTTGAATCAGCATCCGGGATACAGGCGGTTCCCCTCAATGCAGTTGCCGACCGTGGTAACAATCCTCATATATTTTTAATTCAACAGGATACAGCCAGAAAACAAGCCGTGCAATTGGGAATTGAAAAGAATGGTTGGATTGAAGTATCTTTTCCCTGGAATGGTAAGGATCCGGTAGCGAGCTCCAACCTGGGCAGTTTGGAAGACGGTTCACCGGTCTTCGCCGTAGAAATGGAGGAGGTAAAACGATGACAATTTCCGAATTTTCCCTGAAGAATCGTTACACGATTTATGCCCTGTTTATTGCCGCGGTAATCTTTGGCACCTTAGCTTATATCAGCTTACCGATTCAACTATTTCCGGACACCTCTCCCCCACTGGTCAACGTCTTAACCCCCTATCCGGGCGCTGCGGCCAAGGACGTGGCCGATTTGGTCTCTGATCCTATCGAAACTGAAACAGCTTCATTGGAGGGCGTCTATCAGGTTTCCTCGAAGTCACAGGGCGGTCTATCTCTGGTGCAAATTGAATTCCGCTACNNCAAATTGAATTCCGCTACGATGTATCCGTCGATCTGGCCGCGGTTGATGTGCAGAATGCCATCTCACGAATCCGCTCCAGTTTGCCGGAAGAAATCGGGGAACCCCAGGTGCTCAAATTTTCCACCAGCGACCGCCCGGTGCTGACCATGGGCCTCCGCGATGACAACCTCGTCGAAGTTCGTCGTCTGGCGGAAGATGTATTAGCTCCGCAACTACAGCGCTTACCCGGGGTAGCAATTGTTGATGTCTTTGGCGGCTATGAGCCGGAAATTTCGGTACGAATAAATCGAAATCGCCTGGAGGCACACCGTTTGTCACTCGCAGCAGTTGTACAGCCGATTCGTACCCACAATGTCAGCGTTCCCGCCGGACAAATTCACAGCAACGGACGACAATACACCTTCCGGGTCGATGAAAAAAGTGAGACCATGCAGGATATTGCCAATATTCCTATATCCGCTCCTACCGGTCAACGAGTTCGGGTCGGCAATATTGCGACGGTTGAACAGGGTTCCAGCGAGGATTTGTCGCGCTTTCGGGTTAACGGGAAAGCTGCTATTGCCATGCAAATTTTCAAGCAAGAAGATGCCAACACAGTGCAGGTGGTGGAATTGGCTCAGACCAAGTTTGCTGAAATGGGCAGAACATATCCCACTATCGAATTCATTGAGGCGGATGAAGACGCTTCATTCACCCGCCAGGTGGTCAGTAACATGTTGGGGGCGGTCGGTCAGGCGCTGTTACTGGCAACGGTCATCATTTTTCTCTTTTTGGGTAGTTTGCGTCGCGGTCTGGTGGTTGCCATCTCCATGCCCATGTCTTTTTTGCTAACTTTCGCCGGAATGAAACTGTTTAATATCGAAGTCAATATGGTAACATTGACCGCAATTATTCTGGCAGTCGGCATGGTCGTGGATGCTTCAGTGGTGGTGCTGGAAAATATTACACGTCGGTTTCAGGAAGATCGACTAACACCCGATGATGCAGCGCTTAAAGGGGCTTCCGAAATTCAATTCGCCGTAATTGCCGGAAACGCAACTACGTTGACGGTATTAATCCCGCTACTTTTCATGTACGGATTTATTGGTAAGACCTTTGGCCCCTTAGCCAGCACCTTGATCATCGCCTTCCTGTCATCCTTACTGGTAGCCTTATCGATTGTACCCATTTTAACCACACTGATGTCCAAAGAAGGCGGCAAATTTGAGAACCTGGCGCAAAAAATGGCTCGTCCCTGGGATAATTTGATGAATCGCCTGCGCCATTTCTATATAAAATTACTGCAAAAGTCATTAAAGAGACGCTGGTTGGTATTTGTCACTGCTTTGGTGCTATTGATAGCCGGATTAATCATCTTACGATTCCGGGGTATGGACTTGCTGCCTAAAATGGACAGCGGGGCCAGCTTTGTGACGGTAGAAACGCCCTCCGGTTCGTCACTGCACGAAACTGAACAGGTCCTAAAGCAAGTGGAAGCCGTTTTACTGGACGAACCGGAAATTGAAAAAATTGCCACTCAAGTGGGCTTTGAACCGGGCATGCATTCCTTTGGTGGCGGCGGCGTCCAGGGACCCACTCAGGGATATATCACCGTCACGTTGACACCGCGAACTGAACGAGAGGAATCAATTTGGGAAATTCAGGACCGATTGCGAGAAAAGCTCTCTAAAATTCCCAATATTCAAAATCTGGTGGTGCGGGAGTCGGGTAGCACTGCCCGGGCTACCACTGCCGCCTCCATTGTGGTAAGCATTGGGGGGGAAGATCCGCTGGTTCTAAATAAATTGGGGGAACAAGTTTTAGCCAAAGTGAACACCGTTAACAATGTAATCAACCCTTATCGCAGTTGGCGGCTGGACCAAAAAAATATCGCACTAAAAATTGATAAAGAACGGGCGCGGGAACTGGGCCTCCCACCCGCTGAAGCCGCTCAGCAATTGGTGCAATCCCTGGACGGATCGTCTGCGGGTGTCTTTCAAGGCGAATTGGGAGAGGACACGCCTATTCGGGTGCGTTACGACAAACCATTTCGTCAATATAAAGAAGATGCCTTTGCGGTGCGGACGCTTTCCAAGACCGATCAGCAAATGATACCCATGAGCGCCATTGCCCATGGGCATGAGATAACCGTTCAGGGATTGGTCACCCGCGAAAACCTGCAACCCACTCTGGATATCCTGGCCTTGCACCAGGGCCGTCCCCTTAATTTTGTATCGGCCGATGTGGAAAAAGCCGTATCCGAAGTTCAGGTACCTCAAGGATACAGCGTTTCTGTGGAAGGAGAAAAAAAGGATTCGGCCGAGGCGCGGGGGGAATTGATCGGTGCGTTGTTAATTTCTCTGATTGCGGTGTATTTATTGTTGGTAGCCCAGTTTCGCTCATTCGCTCATCCGATTACTGTGCTGATGTCGGTCCCGCTCAGTTTAATCGGAGTCGGGGTAGCCCTGTGGATCGCCGGGAAGCCGGTATCCATGCCGGTTCTGGTCGGATTGATTTTATTGATCGGTATCGTGGTCAATAATTCCATTATTTTGCTGGATTTTATCCGTCAGCGTCGTGAAAAGGGCCTGAGCTCTCAGGAGGCAATCACCGCTTCAGTGGCCACACGGTTCCGTCCCATTATGATGACCTCCTTTTCCACGATCGTGGGAATGATCCCCCTGGCAATGGAATGGGCCCTGGGTGCAGAGCGGTTTTCGCCTCTGGCGATTGCCGTCATCGGAGGTATGACCGCAGCAACGTTTTTAACCATGATCGTCATCCCGGTGCTCTATGATGCGTTCGATAATTTGGGACAGGCAGCAAAGCGTGTAATTTTGAAAGGGTGATTACAGACTGCACTAATTTGCTGCATTAATTTCGTCATCGGTCTTTTGCGACAGCAGTGAAAGAATGTGAGAATCTAACTTCGGATAAGCGCTCACTCACAGGTGGATTGGGTTATACTAGCAAGTTTTTGCTGCTCGTTACAAGCTCCAGCTGGGAACGATTTTGCATTGGAAGCTCCAGCTTCTATATCTTTTACAAATTTCTCTACGCGATTCATGCCTCCACCTGCCAGTGAAGTCTTACTCAGTCTTCTCATTTTTTCTTGATAAAGCACTAAATAATAACTAATTTTATAAACATATACCTGGCATATTGAATTGAGATGTCATCTCAAAAAAAGCAAACTTATAAATTTCTATATCCAGCAAAAAGATCGAATAAGCAAAACATTTAGAAAAGTAAATGATTAAAATAAGCGGAGGCGATTATGAGTCAACGAAAAATTAACAATAAAAGAATTACGCCACGGCTTTTCTCTAACAAAATATTAGAGAAATTATCTCATGTACATCCTATCGTACCAGTCATTATCTATGTTCCGGTGGCTGGCTATTTTTTGGCGCGGGCTGCCATGGTAGAATCGCTGAGTACCAGCATTATCATCTCGCTATTTACAGCCGGCTTTGTTTTCTGGACGTTTGCCGAGTACATCCTGCACCGTTACGTATTCCATTTTGAATTTCATAGCAAACTGGGGGAAAAAGTCCATTTCTTAATTCATGGCATTCATCACGATTATCCGAGAGATCCGCTCCGCTTGGTAATGCCGCCGGCGGTCAGCATTCCCCTGGCAATTTTATTTTATGGACTTTTCTGGTTAACCATTGGCGCCACCTACACCCCGGCATTCTTTGCCGGCTTTATTATCGGATACTTGGCTTACGACATAATTCACTATGCCGTGCACCATTATTCTCTGAGAAACAATCGCATATTGCTCTGGTTGAAACAGCACCATCTTCGCCATCATTACCAGGATGAGGAAAATGGTTTCGGGGTTAGCTCCCCGCTCTGGGATTATGTCTTAAAAACCTTACCGATCAAATCTAAACAAAGTTCAAATAGGTAAAATTGCGGCTTCTGCCTTTATTAATTTCATACATAAATACTCATCCTGGTTTTTGCCATGGGAAATCCGTTTGGAAACATTATCCCTGTCATATTAGAGATACAAATTCGGTGGGAATGTGCATCAATCAGGCTACCCAATCCCAAAAAAGTATTGAAACAATGTTTTTTTATCATTAAAATGAAAAATAATTATTAGCGAAGTACAATTTTACCTATATTAAACCGTGCATTAAATTGTGCGTTTAATAAGTGCAAGTAAATTTATAATAAAAGACTAATTGGGGGTCTTTGGTGAATGGCGAGAAAAGCGTCAATACCGCATTGCAGTGAGTGTCAGTCCCGACTATGCTCTATTTTTGATGAATTGAGCGATAAAGAATTGGATCTGGTCTCTCACAACAAAGGAGGAAATTTATATAGAAGAGGACAGAACATTTTTTATGAGGGCACCCGTCCATCGGGCTTGTATTGTATTAACGCCGGAAAGGTGAAAGTCTACAAACTGGACTTTACCGGAAAAGAACAGATTGTTCGCCTGGCAAAGGGCGGTGATGTCTTGGGCTACCGCTCTCTGGTGAGTGGCGAACTGTATTCCTCTTTTGCTTCTCCGCTGGAAGACTCCTTGATTTGTTTTATTCCCAAAGATATATTTTTCAGCGTGTTACGGTCGAATACGAATTTATCAATCAAAGTAATGAAGTTGCTATCTCATGACTTGAAGACTGCAGAAAATCGAATTGCGGATATGGCACAAAAGCCTGTCAGGGAGCGGCTGGCCGAAGCACTATTGATTTTAAGAGAGTTCTACGGATTGCAGGACGACGGAGAGACCCTGGATGTTGCCCTGACCCGTGAAGATCTGGCCAATATTGTCGGAACCGCGACCGAAACGGTCATTCGATTTTTATCCGAGTTCAAACACGATAACTTGATTGACTTGAAAGGACGCAAAATCAAAATCTTAAAGCACTCGGCATTGATTAAAGCAGCTAAGATTTACGATTAGTTTCAGTAAAGCGGTAAGTTGTACAACTCCTTTCTCTGTCTATCTATCCCTCATTGCAAAATTTTTTCCCAATCCTATCTTAAATCATATTTAAGCATGACAATTATCATTGTTTTGCGAGAAGGGCAACAATTATCTTTAGTTGTTCTGATCGTAACACAAAGCTTAGATGACAATTTTATAGGGATGAGGAAAGCATGGACTCGGGTATATCAAAAGTGAATCAATTGCCGATAGTCAAGACATCCAATCAACATAAATATGGTTGTCCGGAAGAAGGTCATGGTTGCCTGTCGATATTGGGACAATGGCAATTAGAAGACATAAAAATATACTTCCCCAATCTTCAGCTATTTCATTTCTTTAAAGATGAATATTTGTTCCGTGAAAATGAATATGCAGAAGGGATTTATTTTTTGGAGGCCGGTAAAGTAAAACTGGTCAAGGCTGGGGAATTTGAAGAAGAATATATCATTCGTCTAGCCAGGTCCGGGGATTTATTGGGCCTGTGTTTTTTTCTCTGCGATCAATTCAACAATTCGGCCATCGCGCTTGAGACGGTCATCACTTATTTTATCCCCCGTGATGATTTTCTGGCTTTCTTTAAAAAGAAACCGGAATGCTCTCTGGAGATGATGAAAATGATATGTGAAAAAATCGGAGAAGCTGAGAAACGAATCGCCGGACTATCCCAAAAGAATCCCCGTCAGCGCGTGGCGGAAATGCTGTTGGATTTACGATCCATCTATGAAGCAGATGAAATTCCCCTCTCCAAAGACGATTTAGCAAACATCTCCTGTACCAGCTGGAATACCCTGACCAGCTTAATGAGAGACTTCCGACGAAAGCAGTTAATAGAGATAAGTCGACAGAAAATCCGCTTGCTGAACCTTGAAAAGTTAACCCGAATTGCTGAATTAGAGCTGGCACGAGTATAGGGCATCTTGTTTATCCGGTAAATCCTGTCAAAGATTTTCAAACTAAATCCGCTATTTGGAGAAATACTTCGCAATCCAGGCTTCATCTACCTGAACGGCTACCACTTCACCTTTGGCACAAACCTGATCGTCAGCAGAAAGAGTTATTTCAGTAGTTACTTTCTTCCCTTTAACTTCCTTAATTTCGCCCCTCAATTGGAGAACCTGACCGAGTGGTGTGGGATGCAGATATTGCACCTGAAGCGAAGCCGTCACGCAACGCACCGGCGGATCGCTGTCCATTTGCCTACCTTCATGACGATATATTGCCAGGGCCGCGGAACCGGTGCCATGGCAGTCAATCAGCGAAGCAATAAGCCCGCCATACACATAGCCGGGAATGGCGGTATGATGGGGCTGCGGTTTAAACTCGCACACCGTTTCATCGCCATCCCAGTAGCTTTTAATCTGCAAACCTTTTTCATTCAGCCTTCCACAACCGTAACAATAACTGAGGCTTTCCGGGTAAAAATCCTGAACTGCTTTGTTTGCCATAATGGTATCCCAGGTTAAATTTTATATGAATCCATTCTATGCAAAATCCGTTACCTTTAACCGGCAAATGAAATCGATGGATTAACAGTTTAGATATTTGCTCTCTTTAGTACTACCCGATTTCAGGCTTTTTTAAGAAAAAACAATAAACTATTATAATTGGGGAAGTTCAAGATGTCAAACATTATTAGGGATGAATTTAATTATGAAAGATATACATTCCTCACCGATCGGGTTATGATAACTATCCGGGACATTACCGAGAAACGCCTGATCGGAAAACTTCAGGTGCGCTGTACTCAGGAGCACGGCTTTCGTAGCGTAAATGGTGTAGTTGAAGAAGTCCAGCTCGCTTATGGTGGAAACTTAAATGCATACCTTGATTTTGATATTGAGCTTGTTCGGGTTGAGAATTGAAACTCCCGCAATCTGAGCTTGTGGTACTGCAACTGCCTTATAACTATAGATAAATCTTTCGTCTGCGGAATGAGGTTCTCTAATTCTTGACGGATTTCCAAATACTTGTTCTCGCTTATTAAGCCTCGTTGTCGGCTCCGCCATAACCACAAGCTGGTCTCTTTTGCAGACGATAATGCATATTGAAAAAATCTACGTTTATCTCCCCTGCCTGCAGCAGGTAGGTGTTGAATGTCGGTAATACGCCTGCACATAGTGATCATTATCTGACTATCATTTGAGCAGCGATGCCATCAACGGAACCTACGATCTGTTTATCAATCGTCCATTTGGCAAAAGACTCCCAAATACTGAGTTCTCCCCAAACGGCTTCCCCAATCTCAACCGGCAGCCCATGAATTCGCATATCTGATAAGTCTTTCATGAAAATCTCTACTTATCATTTATCACCCATCCCTCATCACACACTGTTTCAATTCCAACCTGGTGCGATTAAAACCGGGGGTTCTTTAAAATTTAAGATGCACGATAAAAAATTTCAATTCCAACCTGGTGCGATTAAAACTTCCCGCGATTGCACCGCCACTTGTAGTTTTGGTTGATTTCAATTCCAACCTGGTGCGATTAAAACTTTATAAAAAATCTTCTCCATGATTGCCAAAGCGAATTTCAATTCCAACCTGGTGCGATTAAAACTCGGGTAAATACAACGCTATTATTGAAGTGCCATCATTTCAATTCCAACCTGGTGCGATTAAAACTATCTAAATCTTTTAAGCATGGAATTAAAATTTTATATTTCAATTCCAACCTGGTGCGATTAAA
>JABAHQ010007477.1_pt1 | contig 34269 bp, 35 predicted proteins | sample 7062091 | NCBI WGS metagenome assembly JABAHQ01 (sample SAMN14534359, study PRJNA622989) | marine sediment metagenome | biome: marine biome [ENVO:00000428]; feature: marine pelagic biome [ENVO:01000023]; material: deep marine sediment [ENVO:00002113] | place: India: Gulf of Kutch | collected... | reverse complement strand
ATTACGCATTACTTTATCGCGTTATCGCGTTTCATGCTTCACGCTGGTGGCTGGTGTAGGGTGGCAATATGTTAAATCAAGCTATAGCTGAACTATTGGATATGGCAGGCCAGGTTGTTTTAATTACCGGGGCCAGCCGGGGGATTGGGCGGGCCATGGCTGAGGTTTTTGCTCAGACTGGGGCAAAATTGGCCCTGGTGGCCCGGACGGCCGGACCCTTGCAAGCTGCCGCCGCGCATCTGCGCGATATGCACCCCATGCGACAGCCAGCGGAAACAGGTTTAGAAACTGTCCTGGCTCTGCCGGCCGATGTGGCCGACCCGACCCAGGTGGATCAGGTCGTGGGGCAGGTGGTCGAAACCTGGGGGCAGATCGATGTCTTGATCAACAACGCCGGCCTGATGCAGGCTGGCCCCCTGGATCAGATCGATCTGGCCGATTGGGAGCGCCTTATCGCCGCTAACCTGACGGGCGCTTATTTGTGCAGCCGGGCCGTAGCGCCGTTCATGCAGCGGCAAAAAGGGGGACGGATTATCAACATCGCTTCGATCACCGCTCAAACCGGCGGCGTCTCCGGCGGCGTACACTATTCCGCCTCCAAAGGCGGCCTGCTAGCCATGACTAAGACGCTAGCCCGAGACCTGGCTCCCTTTAGCATTACCGTCAACGCCATCGCCCCCGGCCAAATTGAGACTGACCCCGGCCACCTCACGCCCGAAACGAGGCAATACCTGGAGACCATCATTCCTTTAGGCCGTCTGGGCCAGCCTGAGGAGATCGCCTACGCCGCCCTCTTTCTGGCCTCGCCGATGGCAGCCTATATCACCGGTACTACGCTTGATGTTAACGGCGGCTTATTAAAGCGGTAGCGAATTTGCAGGTGTTGCGATCGCCTCTTGGGCTTAGTTTCTAACCTCGAGTAGCTGCGGCCGGGCGCGCTGCTGACGGTTTAGGGTTATATTGATGCTGCGTTTCAACCAGCCCCGAAATAGCCGCCAGCAACACCGGGGCAAAATCGGTCGATATACTCTTTCCAGATCTCTTGTGACCGCTTCAATTAAAATTTGCCCACCGTAACGATCCTCCAATTCACAGCGGTGCTGAATGACCCAGATGAAGAAGTCGGCCGGGGTCCGCTCAGGAAAAAGGTCTAATACCCCGCTCTCTTCAATCACTTGCACCGTAGACTGGTAGAACATGGTGTACCAGGCGCTAGCGGCTTCGGCGAAGGTTATTTCCTGGCCGTCAATTTGACTCAGGATGTACTGGTAGTAGACAATCTGGCCCAGCATCGTTTCATAACCGCCGGGCGCGGTCAGGCGGATGTCGTAGTCAGGATGTAACGTCTCCAACCGTGTTCGCGCCAAAAAGGTGTGTCGCTCGGTTTCGAGCAGAGCGGTATCGATGTCTCGGCTGGCGGCCAGGCCAACTACCGGCTCTGGATATTCCCAGACGTACGCTTCAATGTCGATTAGCTTCAGTTGGTTGGCCACCGAAACCCGGTGATTGCCATCCTTGACGAAGTAGGCATCGCCCACTTTGTAGACCTCGATGGGGGGCAGGCCCCCACTCACCGGATTGAGATAGAAGGTGGCTACCCTTTGCCAGCGCTCTCCCATCGCCTCGGTGGCGGGTAAAAAGGCCTGGATGAAGTCGTGATAGCGCCCCACACTGCCCACAATCTTATCCAAGGGGATGTTCTGGACCCCTCGATCAAACGGTGTTTTGAGTTGGAAGGATCGTGATACCTCAGTAAAGCTGAGTAAATTCCTTGGTTGCCGCTGCAAGTTAGCCCGAAGCTTGGACCAGAAGATCTTACGCCGGACCTGATCCCACTCCTGGCGTGCTTCCTGCCGATAACGGTTGTGCATGATACACCTCATCCTCTCTGCTTAACCTAGCTTTGTCGGAAAACTGGAGCAACTGTCTGATTGGCATCTTGAAATATCTTTATTGAGAGTATAACCGGCAACCGTCTCAAAAGCGTTGCCAAAAGCGTTCCGAATAGCGTCCCTATTCAAATTGGGCGGCCAAATGCCAGGTCTCTGACTGCGGTTGCCAGCTAAAACGACATTATCAGTACACCGCAATGGGACGCTCTTGACGGATCCGTGACCTGTAAAACGCCGGTCACGGACCGGCTTGGAGCAACTGATTGCGGTCTACTGATTATAGATGCCTGAATGACCCAACAAAGATTCAGCCAACCCTCAGTCCAAGCTCAGGTAATTTTCCTCCAGATATAGTAAAGTATGCCCATAGAATCACCAACAATCCTTTACCCCTGTTCGCAGGCCCTTTCTGGTCATGTACTGAGGTCAACCGATGGTTTGGTCTCAGAAAGTGTTGAAAATAAGCCGCGAATTTTTCATGGGAAGGTTATGGGAGGGTTTTTGGGAGGGTTATGGGAGGGTAACTGGTTATACTGGATATCATAGACCTGTTGTCTTTTTGGGCCAGTTACAGTATAATCCCTGGCTGGAGGATGATATCCATGCCCCGTTTAAAGCTATATTTGTTCGGCCCGCCGCGCCTTGAACGTGATGGTGTGCCGCTTGAGTTTGGCCGTCGTAAGGGGATCGCCCTTCTATCCTACCTGGCAATGACTAAGCAACATCACAGTCGTGATGCTTTAGCTGCCTTGTTCTGGCCTGACCTTGACCAAAGTCGGGCTCGCGCTGCCCTGCGTCGTGACTTGTCGACGCTCAACAAAGTGCTCGAGGTCGATTGGTTAGAGATTGGCCGGGATATCGTTGGCTTGAAGGGCGAGGCCGACTTCTGGTTGGATGTGGCTCACTTCCAACGGTGTCTGGCAGCCTGCCAGACGCACGGCCACCCCATGGATGAGGTCTGCTCTGCCTGCCTATCTTTGCTGACTGAGGCGGCGGACCTGTATCACGATCATTTTTTGGCCGGGTTTACCCTGCGCGATAGTCCGGACTTCGACGAATGGCAGTTCTTTCAAACCGAAGATCTACGTCAGTCTCTGGCCGATGCCCTGGAGCGCCTGGTGCGGGGACACAGGGCTCAGGCTGAATTTGAGGAAGCTATTCGCTATGCCCGGCGCTGGCTGGCCCTCGATCCCCTTCACGAACCGGTCCATCGCGAATTGATGCAGTTGTACGACGAAAGCGACCAACACGCTGCCGCCCTGCGCCAATACCAGCTCTGCCTCCAAACTTTCGAAGATGAGTTGGGCGTCCCCCCCTCCGAAGAAACCACCCGCCTCTACGAGCAGATTCGAACCGGGGACTTGAGCCAGGGAGCAGAGGAGCCGCGGAGCCGGGAAGACGAGGCCCTTTCGCCTCCGCACCTCCGTACCCCGACACCGCTGCGTCCTGGTCCCTCAGCTCCCCGGCCTTCTATGCCTCTTACGCCTCGTCATAGCCTGCCGTCTCAACCCACTACCTTCGTCGGGCGAGAAACAGAATTGGCCAAAATTGCTGATCGTCTTGGGGACCCCAGATGTCGCTTGCTAACCCTGGCTGGGCCGGGGGGGGTCGGCAAAACGCGCCTGGCCACCGAGGCCGCCGCCGCACAAAGTGACACCTTTTCGCATGGGGTCACCTTTGTCCCTCTGGCCTCTGTTAATCCGGCCGATTTCGAGGGCTCAATCAACCCCCTCGTCGCCGTGCTGGCGGACGCGCTTAACTTCGCCTTTCGCGGTGGTAGCACCCCCATCGTCCAGTTGTTCAACTATTTGCAAGAAAAAGAGATGCTGATTATCTTGGATGATTTTGAGCAATTCCTGGCAGATGCCGATTCGCCAAACGCCCATCACTTTGAAACGGTAGATGTCGTGGCCCAAATCCTTGAGAGCGCTCCTCTGGTCAAAGTTATGGTCACCTCCCGCGAGCGTTTAAACTTACAAGAAGAATGGCTCTTCTCCCTCCAAGGAATGAGCTTTCCAGCAGAGGAGATGCCCGAAGATCTTACTGAGGTTGAAGATCACAGTGCGGTCCAACTTTTTTTACACCACGCACGTCGCGTACAAGCTGATTTTGACCTTTCCGCAGAGATAACCGGTGTAGTCCGCATTTGCCGTCTGGTTGAAGGGATGCCACTTGGGATTGAATTGGCCGCGGCCTGGGTGCGGTTGATGCCCTGTGAGCTTATTGCCCAAGAGATTGAGCAGAATATCGATTTTCTAACCACTACCCTGCGAAATGTGCCCGAACGGCATCGTAGTCTACGGGCAGTCTGTGAACATTCCTGGCGGCTTCTTTCAGAAACGGAAAGGGATGTTCTGGTGAAGCTGTCTGTCTTTCGGGGGGGATTCCAACGCGAAGCAGCCGAGGAAGTGGCGGGAGCCTCCCTATTGCTGCTATCGTCCCTGGTGGATAAATCTCTCTTACAGGTGACCGCCGCTGGCCGCTATAGCATGCACGACCTTTTGAGGCACTATGTGACCGAAAAACTCCAAGACGTTCCTGGGGGCAAAGAAAAGAGCCAGGCCCAACACGGCCGCTATTATACGACTTTTCTCCAGCAACATGAGACTCATCTGAAAGGACAGAAGATAAAGGAAGCTCTAGTCGCAGTTACGCTGGATATTGACAACGTGCGTACGGCCTGGCGCTGGGTGGCAGAGCAGGGCCAGCTAGCAGAAATCAAAGGGGCTCTGGAGAGTCTATGGCTTTGTTATGAGATAAAAGGCTGGTTTTTGGAGGGAGAAGAGATGACCGGCCGGGCGGCTGCCAGGCTAAAAGACCAATGGGCCATGATAGAAGACTTTGAGCAGTCTCCCCTCGCGGGAGAAATAGGTCCTATTTTGGGACAAGCCCTGGCCTATCAAGCCTGGTTTTGCGTGCGCCTCGGTCTTTTGGAGCGGGCTAAAGAGCTGATTCAAGAGAGCCTTTTGATTCTGCAACGAATGGAACCAAGGGCCCAACGGGAAATAGCCGTCGCCTGGTTCGTTCTTGGTTTCACCCAGTATATGCAGGGCCTATTTACCGAAGCAAACCAGCCGCTCCAGGAAGGCCGTTTGCTGTTCGAGCAAGTCGGCGACCCTTGGGGCAGAGGGGTCTGTCTAAGTTTTTTGGCTCATAGTGCCTATATGCTGGGGCGGTATGAGGAAGCGGAACAGTTCTCCCAAGAAAGTATCGCCATTCTGAGAAATATAGGTGATCTTAGAACGCCTATATTTGCTATTAGCCTATTAGGTCGGATCGCCATGGCCCGGGGGCAGTACGGGCAGGCAGAGGAATTTCATCAGGAATGTTTCAAACGCCGCCAGGAACTTCAAGACCGGACAGGGATAGCCTTCTCCCTGCGCGATCTGGGTGACGTTGCCCGGCTGCAAGGGCAGCATATTCAGGCAGAGCGATACTACCGGAAAAGTTTAATCATGGCCCAGGAGATTAACCTGCAACAGGAAAAAATCTACTCCCTGCTGGGTCTGGGTAAACTTGCTCAGACATCTGGGGATTACACGCAGGCAAAACAGTTTTTTCAAGAAAGTCTGGCAATTCACACTGAAATTGGCGTGCGCAGCGAATTACCGGAGGCTTTTGTCGGTCTGGGTTGGGCTACTTACGGCTTAGGAGACTATCAGGAAGCAAAGCAATACTTTCATGCAGCTTTGAAGGTTGTAACAGAAAGCCGGGAGATTCCTGTAGCGCTCGATGCACTAGCCGGACTGGCCACCTTGCTGGCAAGAACGGGGGACCTGGAAGGATCTTTAGAACTCCTCATGCTTGCCTTACACCATCCTGCCGGTTCCCAAGAGACGAAAGACCGGTTAGCAAGCCTTCAGGTCGAACTGGCAGCTGAGCTTCCACCCGAGGTGGTGGCTGCGGCTGAGACGCGAGGAAAGGGACGAACGCTCGAAAGGATGGAAGAGAAGATTACCACCCCCGTGTTCCTGGCTGACCCTTAAAAGGTCCGACGATGTTTTGAGTGATCCATCCCCCGTAAAAACCGCCTGGCTGAGGCTGCACCCGTTCGCCATCGACGTAGCAGACATCCATGGGGCCGGCGTAAAAAGCCACATAATCCTTCAAAGCAGCGAAAGGGGGCGTGGGGCTTGGATAAAACCAGGCTACTTTTTCCGTCCTTTTATCCCCCACCACAACCGTATAATAATTAGCTTGCCCCTTCCATTCACACCACGATGTGCCGGGGGCTGGCCGCAAATAGGTCATTTGAATATCTTGCGGCGGAATATAGTAGACGGGTGGGTGACTGGTTTCTAGCACCCGTTTAGCTTTATGGGTGTCGGCGATGGTAACGCCGTTAAAAATGACCTGGATGTGCCCCGGAAAATCTTCCAGCCGGGGTGGGCGGGGATAATCCCACACAGATTCTTGCCCTGGGCCAGGCTCAATGCGGTCCGGTTTCATTGCTGCTCACCTCAATTCTCATGATTTTATCCCGATCGCACCCGCTCCCACTCCGGCCGGCCGTCATCCGCCTGGATAACCTCCAACTGCTGGCGCAAGACCTTGATTTGGTCGCGAAGCATGGCCGCCTTCTCGAATTCCAACTCGGCGGCGGCGGCTTTCATTTGCTTTTCGAGTTCGGCGATAGCGCTGGATAGGTGATCGGCCGATACTGGCGCAGCGGCATGATAAGGTGCTCGAGCCTCGGCCACCATGACCGGCTCTACCTCTGGGGCAGGGCGCTCTACCATATCGAGGATTTCTTTGAGGATAGAACGCGGCTCAATACCGTTCTGTTGATTATAGGCAATCTGCTTCTCACGGCGGCGGTTGGTTTCGTCAATAGCCCGTTGCATCGAGTCGGTGATGTTATCGGCATACATGATGACAGTTCCATCCACATGCCGCGCCGCTCGCCCGATAGTCTGAATGAGGGACGAGTCGGAGCGGAGGAAGCCTTCCTTGTCAGCGTCTAAAATAGCCACCAGGGAGACTTCAGGCAGGTCAAGCCCCTCACGCAGGAGGTTAATGCCCACCACCACATCATAAACCCCCAAACGCAAATCGCGCAGAATTTCAACGCGTTCCAGAGTTTGAATTTCGCTGTGTAAATAGTGGACTTTCAGGCCAACCTCCATCAGGTAGTCGGCCAGGTCTTCGGCCATACGTTTGGTCAAGGTCGTAATGAGCGCCCGCTGGCCTTTCTCAATGCGTTGGCGAACCTCATGCAACAGGTCGTCAATTTGGCCCGCTGTAGGCCGGACGATGATTTCAGGGTCAACCAGGCCGGTGGGCCGGATGATTTGCTCAACAATCTGGTCGGCATGCTCTCGTTCATACGGACCGGGTGTAGCCGAGGTGTAAACAACCTGATAGAGATGATCTTCCCACTCCTCGAAAGTCAGAGGCCGGTTATCGAGGGCGCTGGGGAGGCGAAAGCCGTGGTCAACCAGAGTCAGCTTGCGCGACCGGTCGCCGTTATACATACCTCGAATTTGCGGGACACTCATGTGGCTCTCGTCCACGACCATCAGGAAATCATCGGGGAAGTAGTCAAGCAGTGTCCAGGGGGTCGAGCCCGGTTGACGGAGCGAGAGGGGGCGCGAGTAGTTCTCGATCCCGGCACAGTAACCAATTTCGCGTAGCATTTCTAGGTCATAACGCGTACGCTGCTCTAAGCGTTGGGCCTCCAACAGCTTATCCTCGTCTCGTAGTTCTTTCAAGCGCTGTTCTAACTCCGCTTCTATGTCAATTAAAGCCTGTCGCAACTTGTCTTGGGGGGTGATGAAGTGTCGGGCCGGATAGATCGATAAGTTGTTAAGACGTCGAATCAGTTCACCGGTTAGAGCGTCAACTTCGGTGATGCGATCAATCTCATCGCCGAAAAACTCGATTCGGTAGGCCAAATCGTTATAGGCCGGCCGGATCTCCAACGTGTCGCCGCGCACCCGGAAGGTCCCACGACGTAGATCGTAATCGTTGCGTTCGTAGTGAATGTCTACCAGGTGACGCAAGATTTTATCGCGCTTACGGGTTTCGCCCTGGGCAAATTCCAGGTTGGCTTTGCCGTATTCAGAAGGATCTCCCAGGCCATAAATCGCGCTGACACTGGCCACAATGATCACGTCGCGCCGGGTGAAGAGTGCCTCGGTGGCGGCCAGGCGCAGGCGGTTGATTTCGTCGTTGATTTGGGCGTCCTTTTCAATATAGGTATCGGTGCGCGGGATATAGGCTTCGGGCTGGTAATAGTCATAATAACTGACAAAATATTCGACGGCATTATGAGGGAAGAAGGAACGAAACTCACGGTAAAGTTGGGCCGCCAGTGTTTTGTTGTGAGCCATCACCAGGGTAGGGCGCTGCACCTGGACAATTACATTAGCGATGGTGTAGGTCTTGCCAGTGCCGGTCGCGCCCAGCAGAATTTGGTGTTTCTGTCCGGCGTTCAGGCCGTTAACCAGGCTTTGGATGGCCTCGGGCTGGTCGCCGGACGGTTGGTAATCTGAAACCAGTTGAAACTCGGGCATCTATCCCTCCTGTGCTAGAACAATCGTTCGGACGTAATATTATAACAAAAAAAGAGAGCAGTTGCCAACTTTGATGTTAATTTGGGGCACACCCCCGGCAAAACTTGCATTTAATCGCCAAAGTGTGGTAATGTAAGGTAAGTCTTAAGAGTTGTAAGAATGGAGGCACAAACGCATTATGGAAGATTCCCCAAATGTTTCCTCACCCCACGCCCGCTATCTGCCCCTTTACATGGGGCTGGCTTTCATTGGCATCCTGGCCCTGGGGTTGATTATTGGCTTTCTCGCCCGGCCTTTGATCGTTCCAGATCGGGTTGAAATTGTGGAGGTGGTCGCTACGGCTGCCCTCAGCACCGGACAGGTTACCGCCGAGACTGATGTAGAAACGGCTCCGGCGCAAACCACTAATAGCACCACTGGCGAAACCCCCGCTTCCTCTACCGAAGCTCAATCGGCCGCTAACACCGATGCCGCCCCCCCGACGCCAACCATTATGGACTTCCTGATGGCCGATGCCCGGCACATCCAGGGCGCGGAGGACGCCCCGGTGACGATTATCGAATTCAGCGACTTTAAGTGACCGTACTGTGGGCGTTTCGCCGTCGACTCGTTGGGTCGAATTCGAGAAACTTACGTCGATACGGGAAAAGTTCGCTTTGTCTACAAAAACTTTCCAATTTTGGGCCCAGATTCAAACCGGGCCGCCGAAGCAAGCGAGTGTGCGGCTGAGCAGGATAAGTTCTGGGATTTCCACGACTATATCTTTGCCGATCAAATGAGTAAGCGTAGTCCCTTTAACGACGAGACGTTGATAGGTATGGCCAACGCGATCGGTTTAGATACGGATGCTTTCACCGAGTGTTTACAATCCAATCGCTACACTGACCAAATCAGGCAAGAAGCATTATCAATTCAATCCCTGGGGGTACGTGGAACGCCAGGGTTTGTCATCAATGGTGTTTACATTGCCGGTGCCCAACCCTTTGAAGTTTTTCAGCAAGTGATTGAGGAACAGTTACAAGCGATTGAAGGCACGTCTAACCAGCCTTCTCCGGGACCAGAACCGGTAGGCCCCCAGCCAGCGGGGCCACCGGCCCCTTCGGGATAAGTAACTTAGCAATGTCGCATTTCATTTTGTCATTCTGAACGGAGCATTGCGGAGTGAAGAATCTCCATCACTGGGGCGGAGATTCTTCGCTGCGCTCACGCTCAGCGTGACAAAGTCAAAAATGACCTCTTGATGTTAATATGACATTGCCGAAGTAACTGCCGTCAAAATAAAAGAGGCTTGCTGCAACAGCAAGCCTCTTTTTAGGGAGGGGGGAGGGATTTAGCTAAGAGCATATATATAAAAAAGGAGCGGCACAATAAACAAAAGGAGGATAACAAACAACCATCAAACCGATATGCTCTTAAACTACACCCAGTATAACACAGTTTTTTTTACCCAAAAATCAGGTATATACCTGATTTTTGGGGGATTTTTCCCTTATATTAAGCCCAAAATTGGGCAGTGATAGGGGATGATGCTACAATTACTTTCTGTCGAAAGAGAGGACTCAATTTACTGAACAGATCCGATTTGTCAAAGGTGATATGGAGGACACAATGACTAAACCTAAAATTACCTATGCGACCCTTTCGGCGGATAACGAAGAATTACAATCCGCCTTTGATGAGGCGATTGAAACGGTCAAGTCTACCTGGTTGGGAAAAGAATTTCCCATGTGGATTAATGGGCAAGAAGTTTATACCGAGGAAAAATTAGAAGATTTTAGCCCCCTTGATACTGACCTGAAGTTAGGTGTTTTTCAATCGGGCAACAGGCAACATTCAAAAGATGCCATTGCTGCGGCGAAAGCAGCATTTCCTGGCTGGAAGGCCACCCCCTGGCAGGAGCGCGTAGCCCTCATTCGTAAAGCCGCCGAAATACTCAGCAACCGGAGCCTGGAACTGAGTGCCGTGATGATTCTTGAGGTGGGGAAAAGCCGCCTCGAAGCGTTGGGCGAGGTAGAAGAGGCGGCTGACTTGCTGCGTTATTACGCCGACTCGATGGAACAAAACAATGGTTTCATCAAGGAGTTGGGCAAACTAAATCCCGACGATCCCAAAGAACACAATTACAGCTATCTGCAACCTTATGGTGTCTGGGTAGTCATCGCGCCCTTTAACTTCCCTATGGCCCTTTCGGCCGCTCCCATTGCGGCGGCTTTGGTGACCGGTAATACAGTGGTCTATAAAGGCGCTCTGGAGACCCCTTACAGCGACTCTTTAGTCAGTCAAACTTTTATTGAGGCTGGTGTGCCGGCTGGGGTGTTCAACGCCGTTCTTGGCCCCGATGAGACGACCGGTCAGGAATTATTGGACAATCCTGATGTAGATGGCTGGACCTTCACCGGCTCTCATGAGGTTGGCATGAAGGTTTTACGTAACGCCCATAGTGAACCCTATCCCAAACCGGCTATCATCGAGATGGGGGGCAAAAACCCAACCATCGTCTCGAATACGGCCGATTTAGAGCGAGCGGCCACCGGCGTTTATCGGGCGGCTTTTGGGATGGATGGACAAAAATGCTCAGCCTGCTCTCGGGTTTATGTTCACGAAGACGTTTACGATGAATTCAAGCAAAAACTTCTGGACAAGACTGCGGCCATAAAAATTGGCGATCCCACCGAGCGCGATACTTTTATGGGGACTGTTAGCCACCAGGAAGCCTACGAAAAATTCAAGAAGTGCACTGCTATGGCCCGCAAAGATGGCAAGATCCTCTATGGTGGTAATACCTTGACTGAAGGCGCGTTTGCCAAAGGGTATTATGTTGAACCAACTGTCGTCGAAGGGTTACCCGAAGACCATTTTCTGGTGCAAAACGAACTCTTCGTCCCTATTCTGGTTATCAGTAAGGTGAGCAACAATGAAGAGGCCATGGATAAAGCCAACAATACCGCCTACGGTTTGACGGCCGGTTTCTTTGGCGAAGAGGTAGATTGGTTCTTTAACCATATCCAGGCCGGAACCACCTATGCCAACCGTACTGCCAGTGCAACGACCGGGGCCTGGCCTGGGGTACAGGTATTTGGCGGCTGGAAAGGGAGTGGTTCCAGCGGTAAAGGGATCGGTGGTCCCTATACACTAGTCCTCTACATGCGCGAACACAGCCGGACGATCATTGATTAAGTGTAGAGATGACCAAACTCATAACTATGTCCGAAGCCATCGCCAGCCTGGTGCATGATGGCGACTCTGTAGCTATAGAAGGCTTCACCCACCTGATCTGTTTCGCTGCCGGTCACGAAATCATCCGGCAGCGTAAGCGAGATCTGACCCTTATCCGCCTCACCCCCGACTTAATTTACGACCAAATGATCGCCGCGGGCACGGTCCGCAAGCTCATTTTTTCCTGGTTGGGCAACCCGGGGGTGGGGTCACTACGGGCCATTCGCCGCGCGGTGGAGCAGGGGATCCCCCAGCCCTTGGAACTGGAAGAATATACCCATTTCAGTATGGTGGGACGCTTTATTGCCGGCGCGGCCAGGCTCCCTTTCTATCCCCTGCGCACCTTTGCCGGCAGCGATTTGCCTGGGGTCAACCCTCAGATTCGCCAGGTCCCCAACCCTTATGGGGATGACATGATCTACGTTGTCCCACCCCTCAACCCTACCGTCAGCATCATCCATTGTCAGCGGGCCGATGTCAACGGAAACGCGCAGATTTGGGGCTTGACCGGCGTTCAACAAGAAGCCGCTATGGCCGCCGAGCGGGTGATTGTCGTCGCCGAGGAGGTGGTAGATGAGTCTATCATCCGCGCCGACCCTAATCGAACCATTGTCCCCGGCCTCAAGGTCAATGCCGTAGTCCACGAGCCTTACGGGGCTCATCCCTCTTATGCCCAGGGGTATTACGACCGCGATACGGCCTATTATCTGGCCTGGGATAAAATCTCCCGTACCCACGAAGGACTGCTGGCCTGGTTGGATGAATGGGTCTATGGTTTAACGGATCGGACCGCCTATGTTGAGAGATTGGGCAGCGACTATTGGCAGAACTTGAAACCGGCTCCGGCTTTTAGTGGTGAGGTCGATTATGGCTGGTATGACTGAGGTGCATACGCTATCGTCTCAATCGTTTAGGTCATCGTTGACGTCAAACTTCCAATATCTGCTTATTTTTTGCCAGAAGGATGTGAGTGAGTCAACGCTATCTTCGGCAATATCGGTGAGCCATTGTGGAGGAAATTGACGGGATGTTTCGGTTTCACGAGAGAAACGTTTATAATTTAACGGCGCTTGGGCGTAGCAATCAATGGCTTCACAGTAATACTCAACTAGACGTTTGGTTAAAAACCCTGGGGTATAACCCGCGGCCGTTTTGAGAGCCCCTTCGGCTAAAGTTTGACGAAGTGACCAATTTTTTAACAAATGGGCCATGCCACCGGCCAGAGCGGAGATTGAATTTTCAGTGAGCAAACCGTTGACCTCATGTTGCACCACATCTCGATTCCCGGGCGCATTGACCGCGACAACAGGCAGCCCGGCGGCCATGCCCTCAGCCATCACCAACCCCTGGGTTTCAGTCGTAGAGGCAAAGACAAACGCATCGGCAGCAGCTAAGTAGTGCGGCACATCTTCTCGGTTTACAAAGCCGGTAAACGTAATCTGTTGGGTAATGCCCAATCCCTGGACCAGCTTTTGCAATTCTTTTTTGGACGGACCATCCCCGACAATCAACAGATGGATATTGGGATAGCTGGCTATGAGCTGCTTGAAGGCCTCAAACAGGGCGGGAAAATTCTTCTCCTTGGTTAATCGAGCCACCGAAATGAAGGTGAATTTGCCCTCAAGCTGATATTGGTGGCGGATAGGATCTGGATTCAGACGTGTCGGATCGTATAAATCCAAATTGATCGGGCTGGGCAAGGTAACCAGCCGTTCCTTGATTTCTGGATGTTGTTCGCTTAACATATCTTGAATGCTTTTTGTCGGGGTGATAATCTTGACGCTGCGTATCAGGTGTCCGCGTACCACCTCTCGGGTCAATGTTTTCACAATGTTTTGATTAAATGGAATATAACGGGAATATTCTTCATATTGGCTATGATGGGTGAAAACATGGGGCAGATTAAGTTCTTTAGCAAAGGTAACCGCCTCCTCTCCAATTAAGACCGGATGTTGACTGTGTAGAATATCCAGCTTTAAGCGGGGAACGACCCAGTTGACAAAAGGAGAAACTGGAATGGCCAGAGGAAAGTTGATTGGACTGGTTAACTTGATCGCCGGATAGCGGAAAACGCCATATTCCTCATCTTCATAATCACTCGCTTCCGGCGCGAAAATGTAGACAGCGTGCCCCTGGCTGACCAACTCATCTCGAAAAGTGGAGACTGAGGTGACGACCCCGCTAATATCTGGCTTGTAGGTATTGGTAAATATCCCAATTCGCATTACGTTCTCCTGGCTCGCCACAGCCATTGACGGCTGGCATTTTGCCGCTTGCTATTTGTCATTTCTCATTTTCTTATGATACACTGAAGCTCATGTTAAAACGAATCTTGACCCCTAAACAAGAAGAAATTCTTAAGACGGAACGGGCCTGGCTGGCCGACTTGCAGGTGATCTTAGCCAAATTGGGGGCGTTAGAGGAGGACTTGGCCACTCTTAAAAACTCCAGCCAGCAACTTGATGAGCTGTTTCTGTTGGTGGTTGTCGGCGAATTCAATGCCGGCAAAAGTGCCTTTATCAATGCTTTGTTGGGGCAGTCAATTTTACCAGAAGGGGTCACCCCAACAACGGCTCAGGTTAACATTTTACATTTTGGTCAGTCCAGAGAACGCCAGGTTTTGGAGCCGCATTTACACTCCTTGTCTGAGCCAGTTGACATTTTACACCATATCAATATTGTTGATACTCCTGGCACCAACGCTGTCATCCGCAAACACCAGACCATTACTGAGGACTTTGTTCCCCGCTCAGACCTCGTTCTATTCATCACCTCGGCAGACCGCCCTTTCACCGAGAGTGAACGCCAATTTTTGAGTCAAATCAAAGATTGGGGCAAGAAGGTCGTCATTGTCATCAACAAAATTGACTTGTTTGAAAGCGGCGAGGAATTGGAACAAGTGGTCACTTTTGTGCGAGAGAATGCTCAGACCCTCTTGGGTGTAACCCCGGATATTTTCCCCATCAGTGCTCGCTGGGCTCAAAAGGCGAAGCAAGGGGAGGTGGCCCACTGGCCTGAGAGTGGCTTTGAGGGGTTGGAAACTTATATCCATAATACCCTGGATGAAACCCAGCGCATACAGCTCAAGCTTCTCAATCCGTTAGGGGTGGGCGAGCGTTTGCTGAATAAATATCTGGAGATTACCACCAACCGCCTGAGTTTATTGGCCGAAGATTTTAGGATGCTGGACAACCTGCAAAATCAACTTGATCTCTATGGCCAAGATATGGAACGCGATTTTAAGTTGCGGCTGGCTGATATTGAAAATGTGCTCTATGAAATGGAAAAGCGGGGCAACGCCTTTTTTGACGAAACGATGCGGCTGGCCCGGGTGATTGATCTGATGAACAAAAGCCGCGTCCAGGGGGAATTTGAGCGAAAGGTGGTGGCTGATACGCCTCAGGTGGTTGAACGCAAGGTCAGCGAGCTGATTGATTGGTTTGTGAACGCCGATTTGAATCAGTGGCAGGCAGTGATGAAGCATCTCAATCAGCGCAAAGAAGCACACCGCGAGGAAAATATTGTCGGTGAAGTAGGAGCTTCCTTCCGTTACGACCGCGAACATTTAATCGACTCAGTCGGTCGGGCGGCGCAACGGGCGGTGGATACCTACGATAAGACCGCTGAGGCCCAGCAAATTGCTGAAGGAGCTCAGCGAGCTGTAGCTGCCTCGGCGATGACAGAGGTGGGGGCGATCGGCTTGGGGGCGCTCGTCACTGCCCTGGCTACAACAGTAGCCGCCGATGTAACAGGGGTCGTCGCGGCCAGCCTGGTGGCCGCTTTGGGATTGTTTGTTATCCCCGCTAAACGGCGAGGGGCCAAAAAAGAGATGACCGAAAAAATCGCTACCTTGCGGCGTCACTTAATTGATGCCTTGAGCGGCCAATTCAGCAAAGAGTTGAATCGGAGCATCCAACGTATCAACGATGCCGTCTCTCCCTATACGCGTTTCGTTCGGGCCGAGCGAAAAAAATTAGAGGGGACCAAGGCCGACCTGCTCGGTGCCCAACAGACGCAAGGCCGATTGCGGGCCGAGATTGAAGCCTTATAGCAGTGAAGCATTGTAGACAGAGAGGAAGCGAAGAAGCGATGGTTGATGAGAATGGCAGTAGAATCTCCATTGAACAGGCAGGGGCCAACGATGTACAGGCCCAAACTGTTTTGATAAAGCGGGGGGGCGCCCGAGATATACGGGCCACCGAGGTAACGATCATCCAAGGCGGGACGAATGAAGTCCACGCCGACCGTGTTTGGCTACGCCAAGGGGGCGCTCAACAGGTGACCGCCACTGAAGCCGTCGTTCGGCAGGGCGGGGTGATTCAAGTGAACGCCCAAAAATTGGAGATGACCCAGGGTGGGATCGTTTTGGCTCAGACCGACGATGCGACCTGTATTGGCAGTTCGGTCGGCGCTCTTTTGACGGGTGGTAATGCCGTCCTGGACCAATCGGCGACGCGAGGTGTCATTGCCAGGGGAGATGCAACCATTGACCAGGGAGGCGTTGGTCTGGTGGCCGCCCGGGGTGTGACGATCAATAATAGCGCGGTCGGCTTTTTGATTGCCGGGCGGGTGGATGGTGAGATTAAGCCCCTCTTTGGCACCAGAGAGGCAGCCATTTTTGGGGCTACTTTTGGCGTGGCTGTGGGGATAATTTTGTGGTTAAAAGACAAGTTGCTGAGGAAATAGCCGATGATTGGCCCATTGCTGGTGTTGTTAAGAATTTTGAAGCCCTTCACGCCTCTGATTCAAAAACGTGTGGCTGGTCGCGTGGCTGATCACTTGAACGATCGCCGCCAGAGGCGATTGAAGCGCGATCAGGCTATGGAAGAAGCAGCCACCATGGACCCGGAGGTCTTGAAAGAGCTTTGCGCTGCGCAGCAGATGGCCGAACCGCCGGTTGAGGGGGAAAGTTCACTCTGGTCTCTTTTGTCAAGTGGGGTATTGGGGGCGGCAATTGGTGCCGCCCTGTGTCTAATTTTTGTCGAGCGCAAAAGTTTATAAGTGAATAGCCCACCAGGGTAACTATTTATCTTGTCACTCTGAGGTGGAGCGAAGCGAAGCCGAAGAGTCTGATCCGCTGGTAAATCGGAGATTCTGAGGCGCGAAGCGCCTCAGAATGACAAATGGGTGAATAGTTACCTTCCAGGAGTTAAACCTATGTATTTGGTTACTGCCGAGCAGATGAAGCTAGCTGAAAACATGGCCAACGCCAGGGGACTCAGCTACGATATGATGATGGAAAACGCCGGCAAGGCTGTGGCTGAAGCGATTGAGGAGGAATTTGGCGCAGCCGGACGACAGGTGACCATCTTGATTGGCCCCGGCAACAATGGCGGGGATGGCCTGGTGGCCGCTCGCTACCTTGTCGATCTGGGGGCCTCTGTCAGCCTTTATATCTGGCGCCGGTCTGATCTAGACGATGATCCTAACTGGCAGCGCCTTCGAGATTACGCTTTGCCGACCTTTCATCAAGCGGATGATACGGATCACCAACATCTGGCCGATTTGTTGGAGCGGAGCGCGATCGTTGTGGATGCTTTGCTGGGCACGGGTGTTTCACGCCCTATTGAGGGATCTCTGGCCGACTTACTTACCTGCGCCAGTAAAGTTATTAATCAGCGGCGCAGACCTTCTCTACCTAAACTTCTAGATCCAATTGATCCGCCGAAAACCCAGGAAATTGGGCCGGCGATCGTGGCAGTTGACCTTCCCTCCGGCTTGCATACCGATACGGGTGCTCTTGACCCCCTGACATTGCCGGCCGATTTGACGGTGACCTTCGCCGCTCCCAAGCAAGGTCAGGTCCTTTTTCCAGGGGCGAATTACGTTGGCCAACTTGTGACTGCCGATATCGGCATAGATGAAGCCTATTTTTCGCCAGATTTACCGCGCCTGGCTACACCGCCTTTAGTGGCGGAGATGTTGCCTGAGCGTCCCATGGGTGGTCATAAAGGGACCTTTGGCAAAGTATTGGTGGCAGCCGGATGTCTCAATTATACCGGCGCGCCAGCGCTAGCCGCCGCGGCTGCTTATCGGGTGGGGAGCGGATTGGTTACGGTGGCTTTGCCAGGACCGGTCCAGCCGATGGTGGCAGCTAACTTAACAGAGGCGACTTATTTGTTGTTGCCCCACCGGGAAGGGGCTATCGCCTCCGCCGCGGCAGAGGTCGTGGTCCAAAGTTTGAGCCAGTATAACGCCCTGTTAGTTGGCCCGGGCTTGGGCCAAGCGCCACCTACAACCCGATTTGTGGATGCTTTGCTTTCTGCCTTGGCCGAATATAAGGCCAATGAGCAGCCGACTGAGTTACCTCCCCTCGTGTTTGATGCCGATGCTTTGAATATATTGGCCAGCCAGCCGAATTGGTGGACTCGTCTACCTGAAAATTCGATCCTCACCCCTCATCCTGGCGAGATGAGCCGGCTCACCAAGAAGCCGATCGCTGAACTTGAGGCGAATCGTTTGACTGTGGTCTCAGAAATGGCTCAAAAATGGGGGCAGATCATCATTTTCAAGGGTGCATTCACCGTTATTGCCAGCCCTACCGGAGAAGTAGCGGTCATGCCTTTCGCCAATCCGGCCCTGGCAACGGCCGGTTCCGGCGATGTATTAGCCGGTTGCGTTGTTGGATTTCTGGGTCAGCAATTATCACCCTTCGAGGCGGCCGTTGCTGGCGCTTATCTGCACGGTCTGGCCGGTGAATTGGCCCGTGAGCGTTTTTGGGAGGGGGGCGTTGTGGCCAGTGATTTGTTGCCTTTACTGCCATTGGCGCTAAAGGAGGTAGTCACAGGATTGTAAAATTTAGGCAGTCATAAATTTTGGGCAATAAAAAAGCCCGGTCCTGTCAGGACCGGGCTTTTTTATTAAGTCACGACCAAGCTTCAATCGCTCTGAGCCGGTCTGTGACCGGCAGGCCACGGACTTATCGCGAGCAGTGTTGCGCAGCTTTCCGGTCAAGCCACGGCTAGGCTTCGGTAGTTTCCACGGCATCTTCCCCTTGCGTGGATTTGGCCACTCGCTCCCTGGCCTGAGCTTGGATTGCTTCAGCCCGGGTGCGGGCATCGGCGACGATATGTTCAGCCCGTTCTCGGGCTTCCGCCAGAATTTCGTCCGCTCTGGTCCGGGTATCAGCCAAAGATTCCTCAGCCGTGTTCTTTAGATCATAACTTTTTTCACGGAGTTGGGCGCGGGTTTCTTCGCCACTTTGGGGGGCCATTAAAATGGCCAGCGTTGCTCCCACCAAGCCACCAATTACCAGACCAGCAAAAAACTCAGCGCCACCACTATTTCTTGACATCTCAACTCTCCTTTGCAAATAGTGAAACCATCAATTTCACAACTTGATCACCTTAAATTTAGTTACAGATGGTTCAAAATATTCATCTTAAGCCACGGTCCAAAATCCAGGACGCGGTCTATTTTCCACTCAACGCTCACAGCAGAGGAATTTATTATTAATCGTTACCTATTAAAATTCTATATCTTTTTTTGCGCAAGTCAAATTTTTGCCTGGAGCCATATTAGATTCTGAAAAGCAATCTAATAATCGCTCTAATAGCCCCAATCCCACTGATGAGATTAACCAGGGGTTTAACAGCCTGATCGCCAATGAAAGTGGTCCGATTTTGAACCACAGTCACCGTCTCTTTGGCCAGGTTGGCGGTTTCATTGGCTTTTTCCATAATCGGCCTGATTTCAGTATTGATGAGTTGATGGACTAAATTGTTAATTTTTATGATTAAGTAAACCAAGACAATGGCCATTACCATCAACACAAAGCTGAGGAACATATTTACTACGCCAAGCAAAATAATGCTTATATCGCGGACCGTGGCTGTGGTGACCTCGTTGATGCCCAACAGATAGATGATCAGGGCAAAGAATAGCAACAGGACAACAGCGCTGACAATAACGATAATCAGCGGTTTTTTATCAGCAACTTTCGCTGATACCTCCGGCCGAACGGGTTCCTCAGAAACGGGGAGTTCGTTGGTCATAGTTTGCTTCCTTGACATAGATTAAAGTATTGAAGCGATGTTGGTTAAACCCGTAACCACCGCGCGATAAACAAAACCAACCAGCAACTGATGCTGGCTTCAACCACATGCAAAGGGCCAATTAAAAAAATTTGCCACCCGAAAAAACTGGCGATGACTTGTCCCAGACTGAAGCCAATGATTCCGGCAAGTAGATAATAAACCACATCTTTAATGCTCTTCCCTTGCCAGGTATGAAAAACGGCCCCGTAAGCGCCGCCAATTAGGATAGAAAGTAAAAAATATGGAGACATCACTGTGGCATTTAGAGAGTCCGGGTCGCAAAATCACACAGTTAAGTTTACCCGTTTACCATCAGTGGGGCAAATTCTTGAATGGCCTATGTAAGCTGTTTTTGGAAATTAAAAGGGAGATTGGTTAAGTGAAAATTGCCCGCTACAGTCTTAAACGTTTCAAGACACTCAGTTGCGGGCGATGGCACGCTCATTGTCCATTGAGCGCAGAGGCGGGGACAAACGCCTTCACTTTACGATTGTAGACAAGATTGCACTTCTTAAGGAGGTTGCGATAGCTCGAATCATGAGCCCAGGTAACATCGAACCACCATTCTACGGCGCGTCTCAAATCGGGGATGGTCCAGAAGTGGCGGTTATTCAGGCGCCAATCGCAGGGCACGACTTTAGCGGGGGGGGTTTGTAGTTTTTGTTTGAGAATCTCTAGATTTTCGGGGGAAAGTTTGCCGTTACCCGGACCACAATGAGCATGTTTGGCCGTTGTGGCCTTGGTCGGGATATCAGGTGAGAAAGTCTTACCCAGTTTCTTTTCGATCACCTTGGCAATTTCAGTCGCTGTTTGCTCGCCGATGCCAAAGACATCTCGGGCCAGAGCGTAAGGGTTTTGCGTCATGCGTTCAATGCTTTTTGCGCCATAAGCTCGATAAATCTTAAAGGCCAGCCGGTCTGTCATCGGATAGGGGGCGGCCAGATCAATTATTTTCTTAATTTGCTCCTCGATGTTGCGTTTCTCTTGGATTGGGAACATAGAAACCTCACGATAGGCTCGGTCTTTGTTGTTCTCCTTAACATGATACCGCAACATGAAAACCACAGGCCATAAGGGATTCCCTGATTTGACCGATAATATACCTGATTTTGCATCGGGTTAGTCGTCCAGGCTAATCCAGCCTTTTTTAAGAGCGTACTTGATGATGTCAGTGGCGCTTTTAGCATTCAGCTTTTTCATAATGTTCATGCGGTGTGTTTCCACGGTTTTGACACTGATGGTCAACGTCTCGCTGATCTCGCGGGTGGACTGTCCTTCGGCGATGAGTTGGGCCACTTCCCGTTCGCGGGTGGTTAGTTTTGGGGCGCTGATTTCCTCCGGAGTCTGGCTTAAATAATCGTCAATCAGGTGTTTCGAGATGGTGGGGCTCAGATAAGCCCCGCCCGCCATAACAGAGCGGATGGCGGCCAACACCTCGCTGGCGTCCGCTTGCTTGACGACGTAGCCGTTAGCCCCCGCCTGGAGTGATTGCAGGACATATTCCTGGCCGCTGTGCATGGACAGAATAATGATTTTTAGGGTTGGATGCTCGTGGCGTAACATGCGCACGCTTTCGATGCCATTCAGACCAGGCATCGAAATATCGGTCAGGATAACATCTGGCCGCAAACTTTCGACCGCCGAAATCGCCTCCCGGCCATCGCCGACATCGCCAATGACCTCGATGTCGCTTTCCTGAGTGAGAAGGGATTTCAAACCATCGCGTAAAACAATATGATCGTCAACTAATAAAACCCGAATAGCCATGAATTTTTCCTTTCTGTACCAATATGTTCGCCCGCTTCCCGGAAGTCGAAGATCCTGGTGAGGGCTTAGGGAGCTATTTCTTAACCAAAGCACCTCATGTTTTGTCGCTCTGCCTAGCTAAAGGCATCTCGAAGCTTCCGGGAAGGTTATCACGGGAAGTTGGTCCGGCGATGCTCTAGGATTGCAAGGGTAAGGTGATGGCAATCTGTGTTCCCGCCCCTGGTTGAGATTCTAGCAAAAACTGACCTTGTAACAAATTGACTCTTTCCCGCATGCCGGCCAGGCCCAGGGATTGGGTCTGGGCTAAGCTGGCGGGGTCAAAGCCACGTCCATCATCACTGATAGTCAGTTCGAGATTCTGATCCTCTTGGCGCAGTTTGATTTCTACGACCGAGGCCTGGGCATGGTTGGTGATGTTGGTCAGCGCTTCGGCAATCAAGCGGTAAAGGGCGGTTTTGACGGTGGGCGACAAGCAAGCTTCGTCAAATTGGGCCTCCAGGACGATGGCCAGGTTGGCCCGCTGTTCAACCCGATCAATGTACCATTCCAGGGTGGGCAAGAGCCCCAGGTCGTCGAGCATAGCCGGTCGCAGCTCATGAGAGAGACTGCGGGCTTTTTCCTGAATGTGGGTGGCTTGTTGGTGAGCGGCGGCCAGGTTTTGGTTGTCCGGGTCCCCTTGCATGCTCACCCAGAGATTGAGACGCAAGGCGGTTAACATCTGGCCCAGCTCGTCGTGAATTTCCCCCGCGATGCGGCGGCGCTCCATCTCCTGGGCCGAGAGAAGATTGAGGGACACTGTGCGCAGTTCGTTGATCGTCCGTTCCAAAGTGGCCACCATCTGGTTGAAAGCTCCAGCCAAAAAACCGAGTTCATCCTGCCGGTCGAGGCTGATGCGATGGGCCAGATCCCCCTCGCTGATGCGGGTGGCGCTCTGATGTAGGGTGTGAATGGGTTGCAGCAGCCAACGGCTGAACAGGCGGGCCATGGAGATGGCCAGGCTGATGCCGAACAGTAAAATGGCCGCCAAGATGATGAGCAGGGACCTTAGACTGCGGCTAGCCTCGGCGACCGGGATTTCGATCACCACCCGCCAGGGGGTGTTTTCGATATCGGCCACCCGGCCCACAACCTGTTGGCCGCTCAACCCCCGATAGGGATTCCGGGCTGGCGACGCCGCGAGAATAGCCGGGGGAGAGGACTGTCCGGACAATTGGCCCGGGCCGGCGACCAGGTGGCCGTCTTGGTCGATGATGTAAAGATAGCCCTTCTGGCCAACTTTCCAGTCAATAAGATAGTTCCAAATGGTGGGGATGGTTACCCAGCTTAAAACCAGACCGCTGATTTGCTCCTCTTCAGTAATTGGCGTGGCGATAATGGCCACGGGGATGTACCCTTCATCAAAGAAAAAGGCCTCCAGGGTATTGATACCTTGTTGGGTCAGTTGTAAGCTCTCCGGGCTGGGTTGGAGGGTCCTGGCCGCCGCCGGCGAACCCCGCCAGGCGCTTCGTTGGGGTGTACCGTCGCGGCTGAATTGCCCTACCCCCTGGATTTGAGGATTGGCCTCCAGGATCGTTTCAAGCGGTGCTCCCTCAGCCAGGGCCTCCTGAACCTGGGCCGAGACGCGCGAGATGGTCAAATTAAGGATGGTATTGAGCTGGGTAGCCAGGAAATTGACCTCGGAGTTTTCCATATCGGTCAGCGAGACCGACAGTTGTCCGGCTTGCAGGGCTTGCAGCACGCTGGCTAAATTTTGGGCGGCTCGATTGGCCAGGTCTTGTTGTTCGCGGGCCGAGGCTTGTTGTTGGATGCGTACGCTGATGAAGACCAGGGGCAAGCCGACCAGCAACACCAGCCCGATAATGACCCCACTCAAGGTCAGGGTTATTTGGCGTTGTAACGGGGTTTTAACTTCAGGGGGATCATCTCTGGAGCCGGTCATCTCACTTTTAAGGTCCTGAGGCGATTTAAGGCTGCGGCCAGTTCGTAAGGTCGAAAGGCCACGTAATCCCCGCTTTGGCGGGTGTCCAGGGCATCCAGCCCGTTCGTTTCGATCTCGCCCATGACCGCCTTGACGATGGCCGCCACGTCTCGCCCCCCCCGGCCCGTCATAAAGCGTTCGCGGGCCAGGTTAAGGGCCTGGCCGATGGCCCGTACCTGCCCCTCGTCGACCAGTTGGGCCACATCGCTGACGTCGATCTCCTCCCGGCCAAACAAGACCGCCCGCAGGGCGCGCCCTTTGATGCTCACCGCTCGCCGCCCTTTGCGGGGGTCGAGGCTCTCGGCCAGGGGGAGGCGCGGGCTGAGGGTCGCCGGCCAGGGGCCGGTCACTTCGCTGTGCCGACCTGTGGGGTGTTGGGCGGCGACCGTTTTCGCCTCGGCGGTCACATCGCGGGGCCGGTAGGTGTCGAAGCGGATGATGGTATCGGCCACGTCGAAGTAGTCGCCACTGCCCCCCAGGACTAAAATGCTGCTGATTCCCTGCTCATTAGCCAGTTGGCGCACCCGATCCACGAAGGGGGTAATCGGCTCGCCTGCTTTTTCGACCAGGGCCTGCATGCGGGCGTCGCGGATCATCAGGTTGGTGGCGCAGGTATCTTCGTCCAGCAGGAGGAGCCGGCAACCAACCTCCAAAGCCTCCATCATATTGGCCGCCTGGCTGGTGCTGCCGCTGGCGTTGTCGGTCCGAAAGGCGGCCGTGCTTTGTCCGTTGGGCAGATTGTTAATAAAGGGCCGGATATCAACCCCCTCCACCCGCCGGCCATCCTCGGCCCGAATTTTGACCGCGCTGGCCTCGGCGACCACCAACTCGCGGCCATCGCCGGGGATGTGGTTGTAGACGCCCCGCTCCAGGGCATTCAGCAGGGTGCTTTTGCCGTGATACCCCCCGCCGATAATCAAAGTCACCCCCATGGGGATGCCCATGCCACTGACCTGTCCGGCGTGCGGCAGGTCGACGGTGACCCGCAAAGGCTCCGGGCTGTGGAAGGGGACGACCTCGCTCCCCTGCAACGGCCGGTCGTCCACCCCGGAGCGACGCGGCAAATGGGCCCCGTCGGCCACAAAGGCGACCAGCCCCAGGGCGTCGAGTTGACTTCGCAGGTGATCGGTATCTTCGGCGGCGTTGAGATGGGCCGTTAACTGCTTCGTATTCAGGTTTTGGTAAATCAGGGCGGCGGTCACAATTTGGGGCAGGTCGTCACATAGCATGGCTGCGGCCGGGCGTCCCAGGATACGCCGTCCCCGGGCCGGCAGGCCCACGACAAAGCGGGCTTCGACGTACTCCGGGGTGACGACGATGGAGGACCGTTCTAAAATTTCCTGGCCAGGCATGTCCATGGCTATCAAGCCACTCTTGCCCGAGCCACGACTGCGGTCGCTGGCCGTCCGGCAGACGGCGGCAAAAGCACGGGCCAAAAAGTCGCGCAGGGCGATCAAGCGGCTGGGGTGGGCGTGGGTTTCCGGCGGGAATTGGGCCACCCCCATCGCCACCCGCGCCCGCAGCCGGCTGGGCGCAGCGAACGGGTCCCCCTGCACGTGGTCGATGAAGAGGGTGAAGTCGGAGAAGGTGTAGCTCCCCCGGATGTCTTTGTAGGCTGGATAGCCTTTGCCGTCAATGCGGCTTAGGTGTTGGCGGAGGGTTTCGACGGTTTGGGACATAGGTGTTTCTCGACAAACTCTAACTCATTTTTACTCGACAATCACGTACTACCACGTACTGCGTACTGCGTACTGCGTAAGGGGGTGTTTTACGCAGTACGTATTACGCAGTAGTAATAGTAAATCATTGTGCCTGAACGGTCAAACGACCCGCGCCAGTCAAAAGAGGGGGTCATAGATTTTCTTCTAAAGTTGAGGAATATCAGCCGCTACTGTAAGCGTTGGAGTGAATCCCTGCAAATGGCTCAAAATTTGCTTGATCCCGAAAAGTGTGCTATGATTTTTATAGTAGTTTCATACTATCTGCGGGTATAGTTCAGTGGTAGAACGCAACCTTCCCAAGGTTGATGTCGTGGGTTCGAGTCCCACTACCCGCTCAGGCCCGAAGGGAAGTGACTTGGAAGAGTCCTTCCCTCGTTTTATTTTCGCTTATCACCCAGTTATTGTATCATAATATCCTTGGCGTCCTTCGCGTCTTAGCGGTTCATTGCCGGTTTTCGCGGAGTCATGCCGATTACAATCTCAGCGAGGAGTCCATGAACGATACCATTGCAGATATCAGGGATAAGGTTATCTTAATCACCGGCGCGGCGCAGGGCATCGGGGAGGCGACGGCCCGATTGTGCGCCCAACGGGGGGCCAGCGTGATTCTGGCTGATGTCAAAGGCGAAAAGGGGGAGGCGGTGGCCGCTTCGATCCGCGAAGAGGGAGGTCAAGCGGCCTTTCATCGGGTGGATGTCCGCCGCAACGAGGCGGTGCGGGGTCTGTTTGACCAGATCCAGGCTAACTACGGCCGTTTGGATGTGCTGATTTGCGCCGCCGGGGTGTTGCAGGGGCAGTATTTGCAGCCGGAAGACTTTCCCCTGGAGACGTTTGAGTTTGTGCTGGACGTCAACGTCAAGGGGACCTTTCTGTGCGTCAAACACGCCACCCCCTTGCTGGCCGCAGTAGAGCGAAGTGTCATCATTCTGATTGCCTCAGGGGCGGGGGTGATCGGCGGCAGTTCCTCCATCGCCTATGGCACCAGCAAAGGGGCGGTGAACGGGATGGGCATGGTCCTGGCCCAACACCTGGCCTCACGGGGGATTCGGGTCAATGTGGTCTGTCCGGGCGGCATTGAGACAGAGATGAAGTTGAGCGTGATCAAGACCCAGGCCGAACGGACGGGATACTCGTACGAGGAGATGGTCGCTGCCTCGCACCTGGGCGAGCCAATAGGCGTGGCCCGGCTGCTGGCTTACCTGGCTTCGGATGAGGCGGATTATGTCCGGCGCACCCTGTTTACCCGGTAGAACGACCTTCAACGTGGTTTATTTCGCTTAAAACCTTGCTCTACAAATAGAGGTCTACAGCCACCGGCCTGCGTGAAACGTGATCCGTGAAACGTGATGAGTTTTTGCCGGAAAGCCTCACGTTTCACGTTTCACGCTTCACGTTTTCCTAATGAATCTCGACCCCGGCCTCGGCCGCAATGCGATGCACGTTTCGGCTGGCTAGCGGGTAGTGTTCGGTGGGTAGGTGCTCCAGCAGCATATAGCCCTCGGGATAGAGATCGTGCCAGCGACGTAGGGCTGTGGTCAGGTCCAGTTCGCCCTCGCCGGGAATGGCCTCGTCGATGTGGAGGACCAGGCCATCACCCAGGCGGATGTCCTTGCAGTGTCCGACCGGGCTGATGGGACCCATTATGTCGAAGATATGATTGAGGCGTTCGGTGCTGTGGTAAACCTGGTACAGGGTCTGGAAATGGTTGACGTAGTCCATAACCACCCGCATCCGGTCCGAGCCGATGGCTTCGATCACCTGGCGGTTCGTCTCCGGCGAGTCCATAATGGTCAGCAGGTGGGTCTCGATGACCATGGTCTGCCCTGCGGCCTCGGCCTTAGCTGCGATGCGGCCCAGAGTCTCGATCAGGCGTTCCCGGCTGGCCGGCTCCAGGTTCTGGCGGGAGGGGCTGAAAGAACCGTTGGGGTTGAGACTGCCGGGGCGAATGAGGCAGACCTGGGCCTCCAATTCCCGCGCTACCTCGATCCCCCGGCCGATGAGGCGTACCAGTTCATCCCGTACCTCAGCGCTGGGATCAAAGAGGCAGTCGCGGTAGCCAAGGCCGAACTGTACCAGGTCCAAGCCGGCCTCGGCGAAACGGCGCTTCACGGCCTGGCACTCGGCCGGTTGGACCTCAAATAGGAGATTGGCCCCGGCGTGAAAAGCAGCGCCGCTGAGTTTCAAGGCTCGGATGGCCGCCAGGTGTTCAGCGGTGATGGTAGGAAAGTCTTGCGGTAGCATGCCGACGATGCCAAGACGCATGGTGGCTCCTTTTGATGCTGGATATCGGATTTTCCTGGCCAACCTGGTTTATAACCAGGAGACCTTTTAGGTAATGGTAAGCCGAGATCGGTCCCATTTCCTAAAACCTTGTCTGAGGTTACCATAGTTTAGAGCACGTGGGGGTTAGTGTCAATAAACGACTCAGCCTCCAGCCAGGTGTGATCCCCAACAAAATCAGGTAGCCTGATCAAATATCGTGTAAATTAACCGCTGAGTTAATTGAGCATCTCCAAACGAGTCGCCGCTTCAACTTCCCGGAAGCCCGGACATGGCTTTAATAGAGACCTGATTTGCCAGGTATGAACAATTCGATCTGAAGTCTAGATCGTAGCTTCCGGGAAGTGATCCAAAATCGGCAGTGGGATTGGCCTATGGATCACAAAATTCGGGGGTACAACCAAAATATGCTCTTGGGCTGTGGTTTTCTGGCCCTGCTGGCGGTTATAGGGGTCACGGCTGCGGTGGTTTTCGGGCTGAACCGGGAATTCCACCTGGGGGCTTATCCGGGCGCCCAACCGGTTCCGAATCAAAACTACGCCAACCTGAATGCAGCGCGATTATATTTGCGGGTGGAAAATGCCTACCGCACCCAGGATGATTTGCTTGATGTTTATGTCTGGTACGAGCATCGTTTCGGGTTTAGGGACTATAAGCGGGTTTATGAGGCCGAAGGCGATTGTCTGCTGCTGGAAAAATCAACCGAAGCGTTAGTTTTGCAGCGCAACATTAATATTATCATCTGCGAGACCCCGGCCGGACGGCTTATCCTGATGACCCGCATCGTTTCGCCCAGTTGAGACAGGCGTCATCAGGCTATGATCGTTCTGAGCGGACCACGGTCCGCGTTTGCCAAAGGCCCTGATGAGAGAGGCCGCCGGACTGTGGTCCGGCTAGAGCAAAGATTAGTCAGCCTCGGATCACCATTGATCGCTCTGAGCGGACCACAGTCCGCGTTTGAGGAACAAGAGATATTTCCGTATCGTTTTAGCTCAAAGGGAGGCGGTCAGCGCTAATGTCGCCATAGCCAGCCCGATCGCGGTGACGACGGCGATCAGGTACTGCCAGACAAATCCCAGCCGCGCCGGTTTGCCTGAAGGCTGGGCCGGTTTTGTCCGCGCTTCCGGACCATGGGCCTGGGCAGCTAGCAGCATCTGCTGAATCAGAAATACCTGCCAATAAATTTCTTCTGCGGAGGGCATACCGGCCGGCGAGGATTGTCGGGCCAAGGTTGGCCCGGTTTCCGCTGGGGTCGCCTGTTGGGGGTGGAAAAGCACCAGGGGGTGCTTTGATAAGGCACGAGGGGGCTTAGGGTAGTCACAATTGGGGATTTGGTTGGACATTGTTTATCTCCACTGATAACGGTCCGCTTCGGCCAGGCAAAAATTCCCGGCTAATGTAAACAAAAAAGACCCTTTCCACATCCTGTAGATGAGGAATAGGGTCTTTACTATTTCTCGCTCAGATATCCGCAGATATAAGAGTCGTTAGCTTTACCCTAACAGCTTATTAAGGTTTACCTTAATTTTATCATACCTGTGGCTGAGATCATATAGACTAAAGTACTAGCTGGCCCAAAAGTACAAGCGGTAGTATAATAAATAGAACGTCTGATCTAAAAACCTGAGGAGAGCGAAGATGAAGCCCCCTACTACCAATGCCATTTTGCATACCGTCATTATTTACTCCCCCCACATCGCCAGCTTGGCCGAGTTTTATCGTCAAGGGCTCGATCTCGGCCCGCCTTCGGCCACCGGCGATGATCATCTGGGGTTTAAGTTGCCCAACCTTTATTTGGGTTTTGACGTTGCGCCTGAACCCCCGCCTGTCGAGCGGGGGGCCATCTCGCTCTGGTTTGAGGTGGATGATTTAGAGGCAACCTTTACCCATCTGGTCGAGATGGGAGCCACGGTTAAATATTCACCCGTGGACAAGCCCTGGGGAGCGAGGCTGGCGGCTGTTTTTGACCCGGAAGGGAATGTGATCGGTCTGGCCCAACGGGTCCGCGAGACCGATTGACCTGCGGTCAACCTAACTGATCCAATTGGGCCACCATGTCAGGGGTGAGTTCCAGGGAGGGAGCAGCAAGGTTTTCACGGAGATGGGTCTCGTCGAGGGATTTGGGGATGGTGATCACGCCGGGCTGGCGGGTGAGCCAGTTGAGGGCGACCTGGCCGGGCGTGGCCCCGAGCTGTTGAGCGATGGCGGTCACAGTGGGGTGGCTCAAGACGCCGTCCTTCAGGGGAGAATAGGCGGTGAGGACGATGTCGTGGCGCTGGCAAAATTCCTGGACGCCGTTGTGCTCCGGTTCCCGGCCGAGCAAATTATAACGGACCTGGTTGGCCATGATGGGCGTATCGGCCAGGTCAATGGCCTGTTGCAGCAAGCTCAGGTCGAAGTTGCTGACCCCCAGCCGCTTGACCTTACCCTCGGCCACCAGCTCGTTCAGAGCGCGGAAGGTTTCGGTCAGAGGGATGGCCGGGTTGGGCCAGTGAATCAGGTAGAGATCAACTGCCTTGAGGCCCAAGCGCTTTAAACTGCCGTCCAGGGCGTGATGGACATCCCGGTAGCGCAGGTTGGTCTGCCAGACCTTGGTGGTAATGAAGAGCTGATCACGGGGGAAGTCGCGGATCGCCCGGCCAACGAGTTCTTCGGTGTGCGTCCCGCCGTACATTTCGGCGGTATCCAGGTGAGTATAGCCCATTTGGATGGTGCGTTTGAGCAGGGCCACCAGTTCGTCGTCCTGAGAATAATCGGGGCTGCTTCCGCCCCCCATCCGCCAGGTTCCCAGTCCGACGACCGGGATCTGGCTGCCGTCAAGTAAGGTTTCGTATTGCATGCACACTCCTTTGTAAATAGCGTTATATTGAAGTCTTTGAGCTACGCACTACGAGCCACGCGACGTAGTGCGTAGTGTGTAGTGCGTATTTTCATCCCCGGTGCTGTCTGGAACCCTCGTGCCGAACCTTTCGCCGCATGAGGGCGTGCTGGCTCCTCTTCCCGGAAACGCCAACACCCCCTCTCCCAATTTTGGGAGAGGGGGCCGGGGGATGAGGGCCGCTCAGCGAGCAAAAGCCTGAAATGGATTGACCCAGGTCAGTTGGCGGATCGTTTCTTCCCCCATGCCGGCGGCCCGCATCTTGGGGATGAAATGTTCACTGAGGTAGGTGTAGGGTTGGGGGGTGCCGCCGCCAGGCTTAGAGGGGTCGTACCACCCTTTATCGTGACTGAGCAGAACATGATGTCCCAAGTCCGCCTCCAGCGCCTCCTGGAGACGTTGTAGATAGTAATCGTCGTCGTGGGGCGGGCGGCCGATGCCGTCGTACTCGATCCAGGCCCCGCGCCGGGCCGCCTCCAGGTGCAGCTTGAGATCGGGTTCGTTTTGGGTGTGAATCCAGATGAAGCGCTCGGCGGTGTAGCCGGCTGCCTCGATGACCGCCATCTGTTTTAAGGCCACCTCGCCGCGAATGGTGTGGCTGCCGATGACCGCCCCGGTGGCCGCCCCGGCCTGGGCGGCGGCCCGCAGGATCTTCTCTTCGCAGGCGGTCATGCCGTCGTCGCCGGCGCTCAGCTTGATCCAGGCCGCCTGGACCCCGCTCGCCTCGATTTGGTCGGTCAGCTCAGCCAGCATCCAGTCGCGGACCTCCGCCTGGCTGGCGGTCTGAGCCCATTCCGGCACCCAGGGCTCGCGGTAGATGCCGGTCGGCACGACCACCGGGAAGTCGGTCGCCTCCGAGACGGCCCGGTCAATGTCGGCCCGCCGCCCTACGCCGGTGGGGGTACATTCCACCAGGGCAGTGACCCCCAAAGCCTTGATCTTCTCGATTTCAGGGGCCATCAGGGCGATGACATCTTGGGCCTGGGCCTGGCGGTAGTTGGCCTCTTCAATGGGGCCCAAATCCACAAAGACATGTTCATGCGGCAAGATCATCCTCAGGTCTCCGGCCTCACGGGGGCCGAGGGTGGTGATTAGTTGTGGCATCTGATGAAGCTCCTTTCCATATTAAATAGCTATGCGGTTGAGGAGTCCAAGGCTTTAGCCTTGTCGCTCAACAAACCTAAAGGTTTGGACTCCAAGGTGCCAGCTTCTCAACCCACTTGAGTACTAAACAGTCTTGCGCCAGCTATATTTTGCTTTCCAGCCGAAGAAACGTTCGATCTTGCGACAGTCGAACGCGGACTGGTGCGGGCCGTGATCAGGGGCGAAGTTCGCGCCGGGGCCATAATGGCGCTCGACCGCCTCGTGGATAGGGACGTCGAGGCAGGTGTCGGCGGCGGCGATCAAAAAAACCTCGTGTCCCTGGCTCTCCCCCTCGAGGGCGGCCCGGAAGGCACCGGCCACGTCCCGGGCGTCGATGTAGCTCCAGAAGTTTCCCCCGCCGGCCGGGAAATTTTCGCGCCGGTAGGCCAGGATGTCGTAGCGGTCGGGCAGGATGACGTTGTTGATACGGAGGCTACAGATGGCCATGGCGGGATAGCGAACGATCATGGAGTCGGCGATGATTTCGCCCAGGTACTTGCTCAGGGCGTAGGCGTTGGGGGTGTCCACCCGGTCTTCTTCATTAAAGGGGAAACGGGGTGGTAGGTCGTCGGTGGTTAGCCAGCCGGTGGCCATCTCGCTGCTGGCGTAGATCAGGCGGGTTACGCCGCCGTCGCCGGCCGCCTGTATGACATGGTAGGTGCTCAAGACATTGTTGGCGAAGGTCTGCTGGCGCGGGAAGCCGCTGGGGGAGGGGTTGGCGGCCAGATGGCAGACCCCCTCAGGCTTAACCTGGGCTATGGCGTCGTAGACTTCGCCCGCATCGGTCAGGTCTAGTTGAATGAATCCGCCGGGCAGCCCCTCAGGGGGACGCACCCGGTCGAGGTTAACCACTTCGTGTCCGGCCTCGACCAATTCCCGAACGGTATACGTTCCGGCGCGGCCACTGCCGCCGGTGACAATTACGCGCATGGTGTTGCTCCTTTCGGTGTGGCGTAGGATACATTGAGCCATTTTACCACGGCCCTCGCCAGGGGGCAATACACCTCGCAAGCCTATTGTGAATCCCCCTTGGCTGGCTATGATGACTCTTAAGTTGTGGTATAATACCGTTGGAGGTAGACTATGACTTATCAGGACCTGGTTACAGAAATCGAAAATTTATCACTGGCTGAACAACTGGCGCTGATGGAAACTCTGGCCAGATTCATCAGTCGCCGCACCTTCAAGCCGGCCGCGCCGGAAAATTCGCTTGAGCGGGTGCGGGGCATGCTCAAACCTGCTCCCGGAGAGCCATTACCCACTGAAGCTGAGTTGGCAGACGACTACACCGACTATCTGCTCAAGAAGTATACCTGATGCGCGTTCTATTTGATACCAACATCATTCTTGACCTCCTCTTAGGACTTGTAAAAAAATAAGTTGAACATTTAGTTACCATAATTATTTGAGCGTGGATAGATGGTGTAATTCCAGTCAGGAAATCGGCGATGTGGGCGCAAGCACAACTGATCCCACTCCGCCACCGAGACAGTGACCCCAGTCTCATAAACCGTGGTGTCCAAATCGGCCTGGCACCTAAAACCAGTCGTCGAAATCGTGGTTCGAATGAAATTGAGGATGGTGTCGTAACTATCCAAGGGATGCCCCGTCCAGTTGGCACTAATCAGGTTGAACATCCGATGCTCGATCAAGTTCCATTTCGAGGCGCCGGTGGGATAATGAGTGACCGTGATAATCAACCCGAACTCGTTGGCCAGACGTTGTAAGCCGACTTTCCACAGCCGCCGCCGACTGCCATTGGAACCACCGCCATCGGCTTGGACCAACAAGCGCGTTTGGCCCGGATAAAGCAGGCGTCCCAGTTTCAGCCACCATGCCCGGATCGCGGCGACGGCAAACTCGGCGGTATCATGCGAGGTGCCCACGACGACATAGCCCTGGTTATGGCCGATGTCATAGATACCATAGGGGATGGCTTTTCCCTGAGCCGAGTTCAGAAAGTCGTACATATTGACCTCGCGCCGCTGTTGTCGCCACTCCGCCCCGGCCTGCTTAAAGTTGCCGATCAACTCCTGCTTTTTGGTATCAACACTGATCGCTGGCCACTGGCGACGCAGATAAGCCTGTCGAAAGCGGACCAGGTAGCGAAATTGCTGGTCGCGGTGGGGCGACTGCTTGCCCGCCAAGCGTTTGTGATTGACCCGCAGCGAATAATCTTGGGCTTGCAGCAGGCGACTAATCGTCGGCAGGCTAACCGGATACTCGGCGGCCAAAGCTTGTTGGATTTTGCGTAACGACTTATGTGTCCACTTTAGACCTGAGATGGGATCGCCGGCCGTTTCCTCGGCCATAACTGTTTCCAGGGCGCTCAGCAAGCCAGGCGTTTTTTTTCACTCAGCAGGCGGCCGCCACCCTTGGCCCTAATCCGTTCGCTGAAGTCACCAGCGGTAATCTCGCGTTGGCCACGGGTGATGGTCGTCCGGCTCAGGCCAGTGACTTGGGCCATCGTGGTCACGCCCCCCTGACCCAGTTGCCGGGCTAACAAACCGACCACCTGGCGGCGCTCTTTCTCGTTAAGCAGGACCACTAACTGATTGATTTGACGATGCAACTCCGCCGTCGGACCAGTCGGATAGGCAACACATTTGCTGCATTGGCACACATGAGGTGGCTTGACATACTTTTCTGTCATCTTGTTCCTTGGCTTGACCCGTAAAATCACGTCGAAGGTCACGTTTTAGATAAGTATACTCCTAATCACTGTTCAAGTTATTTTTTTACACCTCCTAAGTTTCCATTTGGTCGTCAAACAACTAACTGGTACAATCAAGTTCGGAGGTGATGACCATGACCCTACAAGAGATTATTGCCGATATTCACGC